>Ga0075433_10004075_pt1 | contig 11326 bp, 10 predicted proteins | sample RhiMethybrSRZTD2_FD_75299 | JGI IMG/M metagenome (GOLD analysis project Ga0075433, IMG submission 75299) | Populus rhizosphere microbial communities from Tennessee, USA - Rhizosphere MetaG P. TD hybrid SRZTD2 | ecosystem: Host-associated > Plants > Roots > Rhizosphere > Soil | place: USA... | reverse complement strand
CGAGATCAACTTCGTTTTAGTCGCCCTGCCTCAGCCCATCTGGGACGGACTGCTCGCCGAGGGCTACAGCTTCTCGCGCCGTGGCGCCCCGAGCGCGGGCATCATCCGCATCGTCTGCGCCTTCGACACTACCGAAGAGGACGTGGACGAGCTCGTCGCGACGGCGAAACGTTACGCGGGCATCAATGCGCGCCCTCTCCCTGTCAGGGAGAGGGCAGGATGAGGGTCGCTTAAGCGTGTGGGCTGGATTCCCCCTCACAACCAACGATCCGACGTGGTGACACCGGTCGGGCGTGAGCATCAACGGGCAATGAAATCACGCACCTGAATTCTGCAAGTTCGATCGTGTCCCGTTGGGGCCACCATCGAACTTGCAAGTAATTAACCCCGCGATAAGTCCAGAGAGTGTCGCCTCCCCCTTCAACTCGCAAACGAGCTTCGGCTTCCTACCAGCATCCACAAGGCCAGCCCGGTCGCCACCACAGGCGCCAGGATTAGCGCCTACCGCTAGATCGGATGAGAGGGGCGCTCGTGCGACATCGCGTTCACTTGCGGCTGTTGGTCTGCTCTAGCGCGGCCTTCAGCCCCTGAGCGAGCTTGGCCGGATCATCGTTACCCCAGAAGTGCATATAGAAGAGCCGCGGCGTATCCATGAGCCCGTGATTGTGGATTGCCGTCACGTCGATTCCGTGTTGCCTAAGGGCTCGGGCCACCGCGTTCACTTCCTTATCGATGAGGACGAAGTCCCCGGTGATCGCCGCCTTACCGTCCGCAGTCGGCTGGAAGTTTAGGACCGTCACCACGCCCATCGCGGGCAGGAGAGGCATTCCCATCTCGGTAATGTTCTCGGCGCGCGGCACTGTGACCTGGAACACGCCGCCGCCGACTTCCCGGCCGGATCGACCGAGCGCCTGCTCGATCTGCTTGGCGTCGAGTGTTGGTCCAGCGGCGGAGGCCGCCATGGCCGGAGCACTGCCGAGCGGCGTCCCGCTGGCGGCGAGCGCCTGCCGCAGGCCCTTGGCGAGCTGCACGGCATCCCCACGCCCGCCGTAGTGCATGTACATCACATGCGGTGACATTTCGTTGAGATGGTTATGGATCGCCGTGACCTCGAGTCCATTAGCGAACAGGCCGGACATTACAGCCGGGATCTCCTGGTCGAGCAGCACGAGGTCTCCCATGACCATGGTGTGGTCCCCGACCTGCTTGAAAGCGGCGTAGGAGCCGAGCGCGAACCCCGCCTTGACGGGGATCCCCTTGACGGTGACGCTCAGATCCGTCCGCGGCATCCCGATTCGGTACACGTCACCCGGCATCATCTGGCCGGACTTCCCCAGCGCCTGTTCGACCGCCTTCCAATCCGGATCAGCAGCCAGAGCCACTCCGGGCAGCCCGGCGATCACTGCGAGGACGACGACCGCAACCCCGAGTAAACAAACCGGCGAGCGCATGATGGTGCTCTCCTTTTCCTTCATCTCGCGTGAGCCTGATAGGGCTTCGACACGTTCGCCGCGAGAGCTTGCTCGCGTCTGTCCACTAGTCGAGCTTCTCGGACACCGTTTTCCAGTCGCTCCCCTTCATCAGCGTCACGTCCGCCACTGGGTGGCCGTCCTTCAGCGCCGGCATGACACTGACTGCGCGATACCCCGCGTTCTCTTTCACCGCTTCTGAGGCCGCTGCGTCGAGAGATCGCTTGGCTTTGGTCATCGCCTCGCGCTGCGCCTTCGCCGCCGTGAGGTCCTCGTCGTGCGTGATCGGCTCGGCCTTGACGATCTTCCCGGTCTTGTGGTCGACGATCACCTCGGAGAACTTGTCACCTTTCATCGTGTAGACAGAGAGTTGGAGCTTTCCCTCCTCCAACTCGTATTTCCCGGAGATCGGTTTGCCTTCCTTGGCGCTCGCTGTCAACCCTCGCTGTAGCGATAACTTCGCATCCTTCAGAGCCTTGGCCAGGTCGGCGTGCTCCTTGTCATCGGGTTTCTGAGCCCAGCCAATCGGCATCGCGAAGAACCAGGCCACCAGAAATGCGAGCGCGACTGTTGTCTTCCTCATGGTCCCTCTCCGCGGTTCTCGACGTGATGGGATCGACTACGTCTTCGACCTCAACATCGTGTAGAAACCTTCAGGCGAAGCGTTGTGGTGCACTGGCAACACGAAACCACCGTAACTCTTGATACGTACCCCGTCAAACGTTACACTCGCAGCCCGTCTGGAGGTTGATCGATGGAAGGGAGAGACACCACCGGGCGCATTCCTATCCCCGAGCTCGTTCGATACTTCCTGCGGCTTGGCCTCCTCGGATTTGGCGGCCCCGTTGCCCTGGTCGGTCAGATGGAGCGCGAGCTCGTGGGCGAGAAGAAGTGGCTGACCAAAGAGGAGATGCGCGAAGGCATCGCGGTCTGTCAGTCACTGCCGGGGCCGCTGGCGATCCAGGTCGGCATCTGGATCTCCTACATCCGCGGCGGCTTCTGGGGCGCGTGGGCAGGGGGCTGGGCCTTCATCCTGCCCAACTTCGTGATCGTGACGATCATGGGCGCGCTCTACGTGTACTTCGGCGGGCTCTCACCGGTGAAGGCGATCTTCTATGGCGTGAGCCCGGCGGTGATCGCCTTGATTCTCCATTCGTGCTACCGCCTCACCAAGCTCGGGATGAAGGACTGGATCGAGTGGGCGCTCGCGGCCGCCGCTTTCGTGATCACCGTAGCCGTCCAGGCCGAGGTGGCTCTCGTCTTCATCGGCTGCGGCGTGGTCGGTCTCCTCTATTACGGGTCGCTGTTCCGGGCGCGCGGGACCGTCTCCACAACCCGATCGCTACTCGTGGGCCTGCCGCTCGTCACCAGCGTGGCACCCGCCGGTATCGGTAAGATTCTCGGCGAGCTGCTTGCCTTCTTTCTCAAAGCCGGCTCGCTGACCTTCGGGAGCGGTCTCGTGATCGTGCCCTTCCTCGAGAAGGGGCTGGTGCAGCAGACGCACTGGTTGAACGAGCGCGATTTCCTCGTGGCCGTGGCCATGGGCATGATCAGCCCGGGCCCGGTCGTCATCACGGCAACGTTCGTCGGCTATCTCGTGGCCGCGCGGCTCGGGGGCTCGCTCGTCGACGGGCTCTGGGGATCGATCACCGCGACGATTGGAATCTTCCTGCCGTCGTTCCTGTTCATTCTCATCGTCGCGCCGATCCTGATGCGTTACCGTCAGAATCCGAACGTCCAAGGGTTCATCAAGGGCGTATACGCGGCCGCGATCGGGACGATCTTGGGTGCCTGCGTGCTCCTGGGAAAGATCGCGATCGGCGACTGGCTCACCGCCCTGGTGGCGGTCACGAGCCTCGTCGTTCTGTTCCGCTGGAAGGTCAGCAATCCCGTGCTCGTGGCCGCGACCGCGATCGTCGGGCTGATCGCGTTTCCTCTGCTCAAACCTGAATGGGTGTTCGTGAAATAGCGAGATCCCAACCGGCGATGCGCCCCGGGCCTCGAGGCGTCGTTCGAGGCTGATGGTCAGTTGGCAGGCAGTGAGGTAGGTCCAGAGGTGTTTCATTCCGTTCGTTCGCCCCCGCGTTGCAAGCACCGAACAATCGCAAGAGTCCGAATCACAGAGGGTGAGGTGTCACATGATCCGACGACTGGCTGAAACAGCAGATTCTACCCTGGTTCAAGAAACGACCTTTGCGATCGATGTTCAAGGGCGATACGTCTGCAACACGTGGGGCGAGGTGATCGGGACGATCGGGAACGGCGGGTTCGCTTTCGACGCTGTGGTGATCGGCGCCGGGATGTTCGGCGCCTACTGTGCCGAGAAGATCTTCCGCGAAAGTGGAAAGGCGCGCCGCGTCCTCGTGCTCGATGCCGGTAGCTTCCTCGTCTCGGAGCACGTGCAGAACCTCTCGAACATCGGGCTCGGCGTCGGCGGCGCCACACGTGCGACGGTCAATGGCCAGGAGCCGAGTCCCCAGAGCCAGGTCGCGAACGGCGCGCCGACGTGGGGCTTGCCCTGGCACAGCAACGAACCGTTTCCGGGCCTCGCCTACTGCATCGGAGGCCGCTCGCTCTATTGGGGTGGGTGGTCACCGCGTCTGACGGCCGTAGACCTTGCGCGGTGGCCGGCGGACATTGCTCAGTATCTGAACGACACCTATAACGACGTCGAGCGCGAGATCGGGGTCGATCCGACGACCGACTACATCAGCGGACCGCTGTTCGACGAGCTCCTCAAAGGCTTCAAGGCCGTCGCCAAACAGGTCCCGAGCGTGGATCGCATCGAGGAAGCGCCGCTCGCCATCCAGGGATCGCCGCCGGCGCCGGGCCTCTTCAGCTTCGACAAGTACAGCAGCGCCCCGATCCTCATAACCGCCGTGCGCGAGGATATCGGTGACGCCAGCGCGCGGGGGGCTGCGAGTCTGGACGCGGGGCGCCAGCTCTTCCTCGTCCCGCGGGCTCATGTCGTGAAGCTCTACGTCACCGGCAACGTAGTCAGCCAGATCGAAGTCGATGTGAATGGCCGGCGACAGTTCCTCGGCGTGGCGCCGGAGTGCGCGGTCGTGCTCGCCGCCGGAACCATCGAGTCGACGCGGCTCGCGCTCGAGTCCTTCGCGCGACCGGAGATGGGCTGCAACCTGATGGCCCACTTGCGGAGCAATACGACCGTGCGGATCAAACGCTCGCTGTTCCCCAAGCTCCCGGGGAGGCCCACCGACCTCGAGGCGGCCGCCCTGCTCGTCAGGGGCTCGACATCACAGGGCCGCTATCACTTGCAAGTCACGGCGGCCGACGTCCAGGGCTCAGATCCTGAGAAGAATATGTTCCACATGATCCCGGACATCGACCTGCTTCACCAGATCGCCGCTAACCAGGACCCGAACTGGATCGTGCTCACGCTGCGCGGGATCGGCGAGATGCGCGGCGACCGTCAGGCGACCCCGACCAACACCAGCACCAGCTGGACGAACCTCGCGTTCGACACGACCGACCAGCGTGACGAATTCGGCAAACGACGGGCATGGGTCAATCTGGTCGCAACCGATACCGACCTCGCGTTGTGGCGGGTCATGGATGACGCTGCCGTCGCCTTGGCCCAGAAGCTCGCCGGAGATGATCCGACGAAGATCCAATACTTCTACAAGGACAGCTTCCGCAACGACGGACGTGATCCGGGCTCTTGGCACACGAGCCCACCACCTCCGAGTCCGAACAACGACCCGTTCGACCCGGCGAACAAAGTGCGCGACCTACTGGGCAGCACGCATCACGAAGCGGGAACGCTGTGGCTGGGCGCCTCGGCCCAAGACTCCGTCGCGGATCTGGACGGCCGACTACATAACGTCGCCAATGCCTACATCGCAGGGCCAGCGCTGTTCCCGACGCTCGGGTCTGCCAATCCGTCGCTCACCGCGCTGACGCTCGCTCGACGTACGGCCAGGGCAATTGTCGCGCGCGGTCGCGCCCTCCAGGAAGGGTTTCAGTCACTGTTTGACGGGACACTGACCGGCTGGCAGATGGCCGGGTCGGGCCACTTCGTCGTCGTGGGGAACGACACGCTCGAGTCAGTGGGCGGCATTGGGCTGCTCTGGTACACGCCGGAAGAGTTCGGTGACTTCATTCTCCGAGTGGACTGGCGCTCCTCGAGCATCTTCGACAACTCCGGAGTGTTCCTGCGTTTTCCTGCACTCGGTAACAGTGATCCTGCCAACGACTGGCGGCTCGCCGTCGACCAGGGCTATGAAGTGCAGATCGATGCCCGCGGCTACAACCCCGATACCAACTCTACCGGAAGTCCGTCGCACGCCACCGGCGCCGTGTATGGGCTTGCGCCAGCCACGCAGCGGGCGGAGCGGCGGACGGGCGAGTGGAACAGGTTTGAGATCCAAGTCATGGGTGACAGCGTGAGCGTCGTCTTGAATACAACGCCGGTCAGTTCGCTCTCGCGCAACACCGGACGGCCGCTCAAAGGCCACGTGGGACTCCAGAATCACCATCCAGGGTCTCGGGTGCAGTTCAGAAACATCAGAATCAAACGTCTGAGTTAGGCGACCACTGCCGCGCGATCAGCAGATTGGCTGGCATCGGCGACGCTCCGGCAGCGGGCTTGCGTAGGTGATCGGCCCGCTGGCGGAGCGTCGCCGGGCGATGCTATCAGCGCGGTCCAGCCAGCTCTGTGATCAGGCGCTCGACGTGGTCGACGATCCGTCGGCGTGCCGTTTCGTAGCCCTCGCTCACGGCCGGGACATCCCACTGATCGACACGCTGCCCCTTGGCAGGCACGACGTCACAGCCGAAACTCACGACGCGCGTCGCACTCTCGAGATCGTAGAGCGTGACTGGGCGCGGACGGATGGGCACCGCGGCTAAACCCTCGGCGGCGAGCCCTTTTACAGCCCCCGGCGCCAGCTCTGGATCCGGCTCTGTACCGGCTGCCGCGGCGTCGATCGTGAGCCCACGTTCCGCGGCCAGGCGACGAAAGTGTGCGGCACCGAGGACGCTTTTCGCCGCGCCATGCAGGCAGACGAAGAGCACCCGCGGCCGAGGCTTCCCCGTTGTCTGCGCCCGGCAAAAGGCGTAGAGAGCGTCATACATCGGAAACTGGCGCGCCATGTTGTCAAAATCGTCGCGGCTCGTCGCCTGGAAGCCGGTTGCCGCGGCGTACAGCCCTGCTGACTCGGGCGTGAGCCGGCGGTCATCGGTGTCGGCGCCTCGCACGATGGGCGCGAGCGCGGCGAGGGCCGGATCCGCCAGCTCGTACCGTTCGATGAAGGCATCGAAGGAACAGCGTGGGCCGTGATGGCCGAGTTCGACATCTGGAATGTCATACGGGACCGCGCTCTCCCGCTTCGCAACTTCGCGCACCTTATCGGACGGGACGAACAGGAACTCGGGCTTGGGGTCGACAAAGCGTGCGATCAACCATGGACAGGCGATGCGATCGACACGCGCGCGTTCGCGGGTCACCCACTTCATGGCGTTCTCCTCGTCGTCGTGAAAGGTTGATGACGCCGGCGCTCCGCCGGCCGAAGCGAGGACACTTCAGGCATCGAGCTTCACTGCGGTGCCGCGCCCCAGCGCGCTGGCCTTCTCGTACACCGCGACCGCAGCCGCGACGTCCTGCAGCGCGGTTCCCGAGCTGTCGAAGATCGTGATCTCCTCTCGGCTCGTACGGCCCGGCCGCCGGCCCACCACGACGTCGGCAAGCTCGGCGTGCACGCGCTCGGGCGTCAGCAGGCCTGCCGCCAGGGCGTGATGCAGCTCACCGATCTCGGCGCATTGATGGAGGACGTCGACCACCAGCGTCGCAGAAGCGAGCAGGGAGGGCTCCAGCTCTTGTTTCTCTGGGTTATCCGCGCCGACCGCGGCGATGAAGGTCCCGGGCGCGATGTCTTTCGCGTCGAGAAATGGTCGCCGAGACGTCGTACACGTCACACAGACGTCGCTCTCTCGAAGGGCCGCGCGAAGATCTTTGGCGGGCTCGACCTGAACGCCGTGCTTGGTTGCGGCACGCGTCGCGAGATCCTCAGCACGTGCATGGTCGATGTCTACGAGCATGATCCGTCGAAGAGGAAGCACCGCAGTGACGGCGGCGAGCTGAACCTCGCCCTGCACGCCGCAGCCCACGATCGTCGCTGAGCGCGCGTCGGGCCGCGCGAGGAATTTCGCGGCCACCGCGGTTGCGGCACCGGTGCGGAGCGCCGTCACGCTGCCGGAGTCCATGATCGCGAGCGGCGTGCCGTTCGTGGCATCGGCTAGCACGATCGTGCCCTGGATCGTCGGCAATCCCCATCGCCGCGGGTTATCCGAGAAATTGCCGTTGGTCTTGGCGGCGAAGTAGCTGCGCTCGCCGATCAACCCCGCCGCCTTGATGTGAAAGCCGCCACCCGAGGCGTGCATGCTCAGCACGCCTGGCCCGAGCGTGTGTCCTTCCGCGTGAAAACGGAATGCCCTCTCGACGGCATCGATACAGTCCGGCAGCGACAGCAGATCGAGCACGTCGCTGCGCGACAGGACGACGGTCATGATGTCCCCTTCCGCGACGTGGTGGCGTAGAGCCCTTCGAACAAGGCCATCCCTTGCGCGAGCACCTGATGATCCTCGGATGAGGCCGCGAGCAGAGCGCGCACCGCGACGTCGATACCGCGGGCCTCCTCGCGCACATACTTGCCATCACGCAGATCCGCCTCGTGCACGACTTCCGCGAGCCGCACGAGGCGCCGATCGCGCAGGCGTGCCCGCTTCAGCAACGTCTCGAAGGTGCAGTCCTCCCCCTGATGGCTGAGCTCGACGCCAGGCGCATCGAACGGGATCGCGTCCTGTGGAAATTCCGCTGGCGGCGCGAAGACGAATTGGGCCTCGGGATCGATGAACCGCTTGATCAGCCACGCCGACGCGATGCGGTCGATGTGGGGACGCGGGCGCGTCACCCATCGTCGGCCCTTGAGCTTCGTGAGGTCGAGGGTCGGCCGGTCTTCACGGCGTACCGGTTCCGGACGTCGAGTCCGCATGGCGATGATCTCCTCGAGACGCCGCACCTCCGCGCCTCCGGGGGCACCGAAGAAATCGACGTCACGGATGCGTTGGTGGTCTTTGGCAAGCCGAGCCAACTCTTCCTGCACACGCGCGCTCTTCGCCGCTGATTTCTGCTCGAGGCGCTTGAGGACCTTGCGATAGCGCGCGGCGAGCTGCCGATAGTCGAGATCGCGCGGCTCGTGGAACAGGCGGAGTACGTCTTCCTGACCGACGTTCTCGATCTGTTGGATCCGGATCAGCGTCGCTTCTCCGCCCTCGCGCTGGATCTCCTGGGCGAGCCACTGAAAGTCCTCGTACCGCTCCGGCGTATCGGGAAGCAGGTAGGCGGAGCGTTTAAGCGGCACTGCACCGAGCGACCGCAATCGACGCCACACGCGCACGCGGATGCTCGACGGGGAGGGCGGCAGCCCCACCAGCAAGAGAAGAAGCGTGCCCATGCGTCCATGAAACAATAGTTGCAAATGAGTGTCAAGTGCTGCTGCTGGCTGCTCGACTTGACACACTGGTGAAACTATTGTTACATGCAGTAACACGATCCCGAAAGGGATGGTCATGGAAAGCATGGACGCGGACTGCTACGTGCTCGAGTACATGATTCGCGATCGACTGACCAACGCCCGGGCGAGAGCGCGAATCGCCGCGCTATTCGTGGATGCGAGCGACTCGCAAGGTCCCAACACCGCCAAGACTCAATTCACAGATTCGGGAGAAGGGCTCGTGAACAGAGTCCGAAAGGTAGCAGGCGAGATCGCCCAAGCGCTGCCAGGTCGGACGCGAATTGCGAAGCATCCGTGGCCGGCGTCACGGCAGGCGCCTGGCGTCAAGGAGGAGCGGTAATGACCTACCTCGTCAAACCACTATCTTTCGAACCGACGAAGCTGAAGGGACTCTCGGAGAAGCTCATCGTCAGCCACTGGGAGAGCAACTACGGGGGCGCCGTACGGCGGCTGAACGCCATCACGACACAACTCGCCGAGCTCGACTTCGCGAAGGCGCCGATATTTGCGATCAACGGCCTAAAACGTGAGGAGCTGATCGCCACCAACTCGATGATCCTGCACGAGCTTTACTTCGAGAGTCTCGGCGGGGACGGCACTTCCGATGACGCCATCGAAGAGTCGATGAAGCGCGACTTCGGGAGCGTTGATCGTTGGCGAGCCGAGTTCGTCGGCACCGGGAAGGCGCTGCGCGGCGGATCGGGCTGGGTCCTGTTGACTTATTCGCATCGCGACCGCCGCCTCGTCAATCAATGGGCGGCGGATCATACGCACGCGCTCGCCGGAGGAACCCCGATTCTGGCGCTCGACATGTACGAGCACTCGTATCAGCTGGATTACGGCGCCTCAGCCGAGCGTTACGTCGACGCGTTCATGGACAACATCAACTGGGCGCACGTCGCTGGGCTTCATCAGGCACTCGCGCCCGGCCAACGTGAATCAGAGTTCGAGGTATGGAGGGCCATCCGATGACCAACCAGGCGGCGCCAGTGGTTGAGCAGAACACGACCAAACGTCGGGGCGTTGGCTTGCGGGCGCTCAACTCAGAGCGCGCTTTCCCCGGCTTTACTCTTTTTTCTCCCCTTATCTGGGGGGACGGAAGAGTCTATCTCGTCGACCTTCGCGGCGAGGTCGTCCACACCTGGAACATGCCGTATCCGCCAGGCCTATCCGGCTATCTCACCGAGCGTGGAACGCTCTTCTACAACGGGCGCACGTCGGAGGAGAGTTTTCTGAGCCGATTTCCGTTCAAAGGTGGGGTGGTTCTCGAAGCGGACTGGAACGGCAAGGTGCTCTGGGAGGTCCGCCATCCGGACCACCATCACCACGGCATCCTGCTGCGCAACTGTAACGTATTGCTGAACTGCATGGGCCAGGTTCCCGACGACATCGCCCGGCATGTCAAAGGAGGCGTGGAAGAGGACCAGTTTGCTTCGGGCCAGTATGCTGCGCGGCCGAAGGCCGACGTCGGCAAGATGTACTCCGATTACCTGGCCGAGGTAACGCCGGCGGGAAAGACGGTCTGGGAATGGCGTACCTGGGAGCATCTCGATCCCGTCGAAGACGGCATCACGGAGGTTCAAGCGCCGCGAACCCTATGGGCTCAGGGCAACAGTGTCCTGGAGCTGCCCGACGGTGACCTCCTCACGAGCTACCGACCCACCTCGACCGTGCTTCGCATCTCCCGCGCGACCGGCAAAATTCTCTGGAAGCTCGGCGCTCCGACCGTGTCTGGCCAGCATGCGCCGACTCCGTTGCCGAACGGCAACATCCTGATATTCGACAACGGTGCTCACCGTCTGGATGACTCGATGCCGTTCTCGAGGGTGATCGAGGTCAATCCCGAAACGAACGAGATCCGGTGGAAATATCAGGACAAGCCGGCGTGGAACTTCTTCTCCCCACGCATGGGCAACGCTCAACGCCTGCCAAACGGCAACACACTCGTCTGCGAGTCTTCCTACGGCCGCTTCTTCGAAGTGACTCGAGAGGGAGAGATCGTCTGGGAGTACGTCAATCCGTTCTTCGGCAAGCCGTTCTTTGCCGGACCACCTAACACGGAGGGGAATCTGGTCTTCCGGGCGCTTCGGTACAGCGCCGAGGAGATCGCGCGGGCCAAGGCGACGACCGGCGCTTGAAGAGTACGAGCCCACGAGAAGTGGCGAATAACGAAGGGTGGCCACTCGGCCTGGAAGGCGCTTGGAGGCGCAATCAAACCCCACGGTAGGAACACAAGGGAGTGAGTGTGGGCACGGAGGTGATGCTCGATGCGTGAGATCGTGACCAGCTTTCTCAAGATCGGCCTGACCGCATACGGCGGGC
>Ga0075433_10004071_pt1 | contig 11328 bp, 9 predicted proteins | sample RhiMethybrSRZTD2_FD_75299 | JGI IMG/M metagenome (GOLD analysis project Ga0075433, IMG submission 75299) | Populus rhizosphere microbial communities from Tennessee, USA - Rhizosphere MetaG P. TD hybrid SRZTD2 | ecosystem: Host-associated > Plants > Roots > Rhizosphere > Soil | place: USA... | reverse complement strand
TGTGGCTTGGTCGGCGGTCAGCACCACGTTGCTGGCGAGCAGCGCCACCTCCTCCCAGCCGCCGAGGTTGCTATCCATCGGCGTGAAGACGTCGTCGTTGAGGACGGTGCCCCAGGTGCCGCTGTTGGCGCCGTTGGCCTGCTCCTCGTAGCCTTTGTAGGGGCTCCCGGTCATGCCGTGCGCTCCCCGACCACGGTGGTGACGTGCCGCAAGCGCATGTCGATGGCGTGCGCGTGCGAGCCGCCGCCGCCGACCGTGCTCCAGGTCGCCGTCGGCGTGCCGATGGTGTTGGTGTGGCCGTTATAGTCGGCGTGGGCGGTCGTCCCGGCCTTGGTGGTGCGGGCGGTGGCCGTGTACTGGTGCTGGTGCGACGGGATCTCGCTCAAGGTGAGGGTGTGGGCGTCGGTCGCGGTCAGGCCGAAGACGGTGGAGTAGGCGATGCCGGCCACGGTGGCGCCGCCCGTGGTGGCGCTGAGCTTCAGGCCGTAGTCATTCCAGGTCGAAACCAGCGTCCAGCCCGTCGGCACCGCCGACTGGATGAACAGCATGGTGGTGCCGAGCGGGAAGTCCTCGGTGCCGTCGCTGGACAATAGGCTGAAGGCGCGGATGCCGTTGGCCGTATCGGCGAAGACGATGCCGCGCATGCCCTGCGGCAGGATCACGAAGTTAGTGCCGTTGGTCAGGGTGACGTCGAAATTCCCGGTGGTCAGGTTCTCTAGGTAGTAGAAGCCCTGGCAGGCATTGAAGACCGTGACGTCGCCGGTCAGAACGCCGGCAAGCCGCAGGCAGGCGTTCTCGGCCTCCGCATCGGTAAGCGTAACGTCCACGTTGGTCAGCGACTTGGTGGTGACGCCGCCGACGTTGTTGTCGAGGACGGAGATGACGCCGTCGTTGACCACCTGGCCCCAGGTGCCGGCGTTTTCGCCGGTCGCCTGCAATTCCAGGCCCTTGTACGGGGTGAACGAACTGCTCATCAGCGCCAGCCCTCGGCGAAGTGAAGCTGCACGCAGGGCCGCCCATCCGGCCCTTTGGCCTTGCGGATCCAGGCGGCGCGGCAGTGCACGCAGCGGATCTTGTGGATGGAGAGCTTGCGGTCAGGCTCCGGCTGCCGCCAGTCGGCAAAGATGTTGCCGCGCTGGGCGCCAACGTAGACGTCCCGGGCGATGTGGCAGACGACGTGTTGCGCCCGCACGCACACCACCGCCTCGCCCTGGCGGGCATAGAGCTTCGGGGCTTCGCTTAGGTCGTTCACCTTATCCCCTCTGCGGCATGGCGATGGGCGAGAGGCCCTGCGAGGTCCACGACGCCCCGGCAAAGCGTTTGCGGTTCTCCTCCATGTCGGCGGAGGCTTTCAGGGCTTGGTAGGCCTGCTCCCAGGCGGCGGCCTGGCCGTTGTTGACGCCGCCCTGGTTGCCGTACATGCCCAGGGCCACCATCGAGGCGGCCACAAACAGGTCCGGCAGGTAGAGCGAGAGGTAGGTCGTGGCGTTGGAGGCCGACAGCGGCGTCGGGCGCGTCTCGCCGATCACCTGCACGTTGAAGGCGGCGCCGGGCGCGGGCCCGAAGTACAGCGTCTGGTCGGTGACCATGGCGAAGAACTCCGGCACCGTGGTGGCGCTCGGGGCGGTCTGCGAGGGCCAGGTCATCTGGATGAAATCGACGCTCATCGGCACCAGCGGCACCAGCGAGCCGTTCGCGACCGTGGAGCCGACCGGGGTGACGATGTTGACCTGGTTGACCACCACGAAGCGCCCGCTGGCCGGGACCGGCAGGGTGAAGAGGCGGGTGTTGGCCGTGGCGCTGGCCGAGGAATCGGTGGTAACGGCGCCCAGCAGGTTCAACTCGCGATAAAGCCGCTGCTCGGCAATGTCGATGACGTTCGGCAGGATGGCCGCGAAGTTGATGGTCTGCTCCCCGAGGCCGGAGAGTTCCATGATGCGCTGGAACCAGGTGGTGTAGGTCAGGCTCATGTGATGCTGGCCCCCATCGGCCCGGTGGGTGCCTGCTGCGCGGTGGCCGCCGTGGCGCCGATCGGCGTGTTGACGGCGAGGTTATAGCGGCGGCGGATTTCCTCGGCGTTGGCGCTGGCCAGGAGGACGCCGTACTCGGCCTGCATGGCCGGGGCCTCGGCCTTCTTGGCCGGCAGGTACTGGGCGGCATTCATCATCGCCGCCTGCAGGAACAGGTCCGGCAGGTTGGTGGCAAGCCAGGTCGTGGTGTTGCTCGCCGACAGCGCGGCGGGCCGCACGCTGCCGATCACCTCGACGTTATAGGTGTTGTCCGGGGTCGGGCCCAAGGCGATCTGCTGGTCGGTGACCATGGCATACATGGTCGGCTGCCCGGTCGTGGCCGACGGCGAGATGTAGTTGAGCGCCGCCAGGCTCATCTTGACGAGGGGGTTGCGGGTGCCGGCCGCCGGCAGGGTCGAGGCCGGGGTGATCAAGTTGATGCCGCTGACGGCCTGGAAGGTGAGGCTGGAGGGGGTCGGCAGGTTGAACTCGCGCGTGCTCGCCACCGTCGCGGTGGCCCCGCTCGCCACCACCGTGGCGATCAGGTTGAGGTCGCGATAGATCCTGCTCTCGGCATAATCGATGATCTCCGGCAGCGGCACGGAGAACGTAAAATCCGTGCCCATCAGGTCCAGCTTGACCGCCAGCCGCTGCACGAAGGTTGTATAAGTCATCGACATTATTGCGCACCTACGGGGGCTGGCGCCGGCACGGCGGCGGTCGAGAACGTGACGTTATAGCGCTTGCGCATCTCTTCCCGGCCCGCCGACTGCATCAGGGCCTGGTATTGCGCCTCCCATGCCTGCGCCTTCGGCACCTCGGCGGCGCCCGGGTAGTTCATGGTGATGTACTCGCACAGGAAGTTCATGCTGGCCGCCAGGAAGGCATCCGGCAGATAGAGCGACAGCACGGTCGAGGTGTTGGAGGCCGACAGCGGCGTTGGCCTAATCGTGCCGGTCACCTCGATGTTGTAGGTGTCGTCCGGCGACGGCCCGAGGATGACCGTTTGGTCCGTGACCATGGCGTAGAACTCCGGCAGGCCGGTGCCGCTGATGTCGCTCGGGTAGAGCAGGTCGATGAACTTGCGGTTGGCCGGGGTCAGCACCCGCCGGGTGCCCAACTCGGGCTCGTCCGAGGCGGTGGTGATGATCGACATGTTTTGCACGGTGACGAAGCGGCCGGAGCCTGACGGCAAGGTGAAATTGCGGCTGTTGGCGGTGGTGGTGGTATTGTCGGTGATGACGGTCGCCAGCAGGTCAAGTTCCCGGTACATGCGCTGCTCGGCGTAATCGATGGTCTGCGGCACGGCGACGGCCCAATTGACCCCCTCGCCGACCGGGCCGATATTCTGGGCCAGGCGCACCAGGTACTGGGCGAAAGTCATGCTCATCAGGCGGCCCTCGGCGTGCCGGCCACGCTACGGCCGGAGAAGGCGGTGACGCGCTTTCTCGCCTCCTCGGTTTCGCTGCTGGCCTTGAGCGTCTGGTATTGGGTTTCCCAGGACTGCGCCTGCCGGGGGTCGTCGGCTTGGGCGCCGTAGTTCTGCATGTAGCCGGCCAGGAAGATCATGCAGGCCACCTCGAACAGGGCCGGGAACTCATCCGTCAGGATGGTGGTGGTGTTGGTGGCCGAAAGCGCCGCCGGTTGCACCGTGCCGACGATTTCCAGCCGGTAGGCGCCCGCCGGCACCGGCCCGACGATCAGGGTGTCGGTGGTGACCATGGCAAAGGCGGATGGCACGTCGGCGCCGGTCGGGGAGGCCCCGATGAGGTCGATGAATTGCTGGGTGGTTTTCAGGAGCGGCACGCGGGTGCCGCTATCCGGGGCGGTTGAGGCCGGGGTGATGACGTTGGCCGATTCCACCACCAGCCAGGTGCCGCCGCCGGACGGGGTCGGCAGGGTAAAATTACGGGAGGCGGCGGCGAGCGAGCCGGTACCGTCGCGCACCCCGGTTGCAAGTAGGTTTAATTCCCTATAAATCCTGGCTTCGGCGTAATCGATGGCGTCCGGCACCATCAAAAGGAAATTGGCGTCGGTCTCGTCGATGGCGGTCAGGGTGGCAAGGGACGTAACCAGGGAACTATAATCCATGGCGGACTTGATCCTCTACGCCCTCGGGGGCTTATTCGCTCTGGTGGGTCTCCTGGTCCTAATCAGAACACGGCAGGCAGGAAGCGACCCGTCCCACGCTTTGCACGACTAAACCCAAAAAATAGCCCATGCGATTCTAGGGGCTTTAGTCAAGGATTATCCACAGCCCCGGACCTCACGCGGCCTGTTGCGCCCGCGCGGTGTTGAAGGCCTGCATCCAAGCCAGAAAATCGCCGCGCCAATCCTTGGCACCCTTGTGGGTGCAAGTAATGGTCGGGTCGAGATAGACCGGGAAGCCGCCCGCGCGCAATTTCGCGCAGGCGCGCACGTCCTCGGAGATCAGCTTGCGGTCGCTGACCTTGACCTCGAAGACATTGCGCCGCTCGCCGCCGTCCTTGCCCGCATACGGCTCGCAGGTGTCCCACAGGAAGGTGATGGCGCGGCGGGAGAGCCTCAGGAAGCCGAAGCCGAGGGCATCGACGGCAATCAGGCCGTTGGGCCCGATCACCAGCTTATCCGGCGGGCATTTGACGACGTAGGTCTCCACGTCCTCCTTGCGCCGGTAGGTGCCGCCGACCACGTCGACGTTGTGGGCGAGGAGTTGGAGCGCATGGGCCGGGTTCCAGGACAGGTCACTGTCGGCCCAGATGACGTCGGTGACGTCCGGGTAGCGGTGCACCAGGGCAAACAGGTCGTCGCGGATCTGCTGCACCAGGGCGTCGTGCATGACGATCAGGGGCTGGATATAGACCCCGTTCGTCATGCCGAGCCGCACCGTCTCGGCGAGGCTGTAGGCGAAGATGCCCTCGACCCGGCCGTCCATCGCCGGGGTGGCGATGATGACCTTACGCATGTTTTGCATGCTTGCCCTCTAGCTCCTCGATTCGTGCCGCCAATTCCTGGATAGCGCGCACGAGCACCGGGAACAATCGGTGCGGGGTGGCCTCGATGCGGTTCGGGTTGACGTCATGCACAAGCTGCAGCACCTCGCGCAGGCCCCACCGGTCCTGCAACTCGGAAAGATCCTGGGCGATGAAGCCGAGGTCCGGCTTGTTGGTGACGCTGCCATCGCGCATCTGCCAGGTGAACTGCACGGGCCGAACCTCCCTGATGAGGTCGAGACCGAACGTCAGATCGGTTACGTCGGCCTTATCGCGGGCATCCGAGAGCGCCGTGATGGTGGTCTGCTGGCAGCGCAGGGTGGCCACCGAGGAGTTGCCGAGCGTGAAGATGTTGGAGGTGGTGGCATCCGTCGAGGTGGCGGCGTTGCCGATCACGGTGCAGTTGGTGGCGGTGGTCAGGTTGTTGCCGGCGCCGTTGCCAAGGGCTGTATTGGTGGTGCCGGTGGTCACGGCCCCGAGGGCATCGAAGCCGACGGCCACGTTGGACACCCCGGTGGTGCAGGCATCGAGCGCGGTGCCGCCGACGGCCACGCACTGGGTGGAGACGGTGGCGACCAGCAGCGCCGAGGTGCCGATGCCGATGTTGCTGGCCCCGGTATTGATGGCGCCGAGGGCGTTAAGGCCGATGGCAACGTTGTTGGCCCCGGTCGTACAGGCATCCAAGGCCGTCGTGCCAATGGCGACGTTGGCGGTCCCGGTCGTATTGAGCAACAGGGCCGAGGTGCCGATGGCGATGTTGCTGTCGGCCGTGGTGTTCGCCCCCAAGGCATCCTTGCCGATGCCAATGTTGTTGGAGCCGGTGCTGTTGGCGTCGAGCGCGGTGGTGCCAATCGCGATGTTCGCCGTGCCGGTGGTGTTGAGCAATAGGGCGCTAAGCCCAATGCCGACGTTGCTATCCGCTGTCGTGTTGGCGCCGAGGGCATCCTTGCCGATGCCGATGTTGTTCGAGCCGGTCGTATTGGCATCAAGGGCCGTGGTCCCGATGGCAACGTTGCCGGTCCCGGTGGTGTTCACCAGGAGCGCGCTAAGGCCAATGCCGACGTTGCTGTCGGCCGTGGTATTGGCGCCCAAGGCGTTGGTGCCGATGGCGATGTTCGAGGAGCCGGTCGAGTTGGCATCCAGCGCCGAGGTGCCGACGGAAACGTTGTTGGCCCCGGTCGTATTGGCGGTCAGCGCGTTAAACCCAATGCCGACGTTGCCGGCCCCGGTGGTGTTGACCAGCAGGGCGCTCGTGCCGATGCCGATGTTGTTGTCGGCGACCGTATTGGCACCAAGGGCATTAGAGCCGATGGCGATGTTGCTCGACCCAGTGGTATTCGCGTCCAAGGCCTGGAAACCGACGGAGACGTTGTTGGAGCCGGTCGTGTTGAGGGCCAGGGCGAGGCGGCCCACCGCCACGTTATTGATGCCGGTGGTGTTTGAGAGCAGGGAGGAATTGCCGAACGCGGCATTGCCCGTGCCGGTGGTATTGCCAGCCAGGGCGCTGGTGCCGACGGCAATATTGGCGGTCCCGGTGGTGTTCGCAGCCAAGGCACTGGCACCGATGGCCACGGTGTTGTCGGTCAGGTGCACCAGGAGCGCGCTGGTTCCGACCGCCACGTTGTTGACGCCGGTCACGTTGGAGCCGAGGGCATTATTCCCGACCGCCACGTTATTGGTGCCGGTCAGGTTGGCGCCGAGCGCGTTGACCCCGACGGCGACGTTGGCGCTGCCGGTCGTATTGACGTCGAGCGCGGAAAGCCCGACGGCGGTATTGTTGATGCCGGTGGTATTGGCCTGCAGCGCGAGGTCGCCGACGGCGGTATTGCCGGTGCCGATAGTATTGGCTTCAAGCGTGCTGAAGCCGACCGCCGTGTTGGTGCTGCCGGTCGTATTGACCAGCAGGGCATGGTACCCAATTCCGGTATTTTGCACGCCCGTGGTATTGGCGTTTAGGGCTCCGTGGCCAACTGCCGTCGTATTGCTTGCCGTGTGGCCGGCGAGCGCGGTGGTGCCGACCGCCACGTTGGCGATGCCGGTCAGGTTGGCGGCCAGCGCGGTAAGGCCGATGGCGACGTTGTTAACGCCGGTTGTATTGGCGCCCAAGGCATTGACGCCGACGGCGGTATTCCCGGTGCCGATGGTGTTGGCGTCGAGGCTGGACGTCCCAAGCGCCGTATTGTTGATGCCGGTCGTATTGGACAGCAGCGACTGAAAACCGATGGCCGTATTGCTGGTGCCGGTGGTGTTGGCGGCGAGCGAGTTGTGCCCGACGGCAACGGTCGAGGAAACCGTGTGCGACCCAAGCGCATTGGTGCCAATGGCGACGTTGGAGATGCCGGTAACGTTGGCATCGAGTGAGGACTGCCCGACCGAGACGTTGCCGGTGGCGCCATCGCACAGGAGCTGCGAGTTGAAGCCGACCGCCACGCTCGACGTACCTGTGGTATTGGCGCCAAGCGCATTGACCCCGATGGCCGTATTCTGGTCGCCCGTGGTGTTGGCATCCAGGCTTAGGTAGCCGACGGCAACGTTGTTGGTGCCCGCCGTGTTGGATACCATCGAGTTGCGGCCGATGGCCACGTTTTGCACGCCCGTGGTATTGGCGGTGAGCGCGTTCATGCCGACGGCGGTATTGTTCGCCCCGGTGGTATTCAAGGCGAGGGCGGAGGCCCCGACCGCCGTGTTCTGGGCCCCGGTGGTGTTGGCGTTGAGCGCCAGATAGCCAATGCCGGTATTGTTCGAGACGGTGGTGGCCGAGGCGAGCGCCCCGCCGCCGACGGCGGTATTCTGGGAGCCCGCCGTGTTGGCGCCCAGGGCGTCGACCCCGAGCGCCGTATTCGAGCCCCCGGTGGTATTGGCATCGAGGGCCGACTTGCCGACGGCGGTATTGTTCGTCCCGGTGGTATTGGCGAGCAGGGCTTGGTAGCCGAGCCCGGTGTTGTTGTTGGCCGTCGTGTTGGCGGCCAGCGCCGAGGACCCGAGCGCCGTGTTTGACGTCCCGGTCGTGTTGACGTTGAGGGCGGTGTAGCCGACCGCGACGTTGTCGTCGGCGGTGGTCGCGGCGCCAAGCGCCCCGCGCCCGACCGCCACGTTCCGGCTCCCGGTGGTATTGGCGTCGAGGGCAAACGAGCCGACGGCGGTATTGCTGCTGCCGGTGGTGTTGTCCAGCATCGCCTGCGTGCCGATGGCAACGTTGCTATCGCCCGTGGTCAGCGCTTGGAGCGCCGACCCGCCAACAGCGACGTTCCCCCCGGCCCCGGAGGTCATGTTCTGCAGGGCACCCGCCCCGACGGCCACGCAGGCTAGGCTGGCAGTTGTTACAAGGGACAAGGCAAGGTTCCCAACGGCGGTCATAGAACTGCCCGTGGCGCTAAGGAGGGCCGATGCGCCAAAGGCCGTGTTGCCCGAGCCGGAGATGTTGGAGGCCAGGGCGGAGCCGCCCCCGGCGACGTTATTGATGCCGACCGTATTGGCGGCCAGGGCATTGCGGCCCAGCGCCGTATTGCCGGTGCCGGTGGTGTTGGCGGTGAGCGCCAAGTGCCCAAAGGCGGAGCAGTTGGCCCCGGTGGTATTGGACGTGAGCGCCGCCACCCCGACGGCGGTCAACCCGGTGCCGATGGTGTTGGAATCAAGCGCGGTCGAGCCGAGCGCCGTGTTGTTGATGCCGGTGGTGTTGGCCGCCAGCGCGTTGTACCCAATCGCCGTATTGTCGCTGCCGGTCGTATTCAGGGCCAGCGACTGCGTGCCGACGGCGGTGTTCTGGGTGCCGGTGGTGTTGGCCCCCATGGCGTTGCGGCCGACGGCGGTGAGGTCGGAGGCCGTCGAGGCATTCAGCGCGCCGTTGCCGACGGCGGTGTTGGCCGAGCCGGTGGTGACCGAGAACAGCGCGTTGGAGCCCACCGCCGTATTGGTGCTGCCGGTCGTCAACGAGCCAAGGCCGTTGCGGCCGATGGCAACGTTGCCCCCGGTCCCCCCGGTCATATTGGTCAGGGCCGAGTCGCCGACGGCGGTGTTGGCGGTGGTCGATGTGGTCAGGGCGGCCAAGGCCGAGTCGCCGATGCCGATGTTGCCGCCCCCGGTGGTCAGCGAGCCGAGGGCGGAGCTGCCGATGGCGACATTCCGGACCCCGGTGGTGCAGGCGTCGAGCGCCTGATAGCCGACGGCGGTATTGGATATGCCGGTCGTATTGGACGCCAGCGCCTGGTAGCCGACCGCCGTATTCCCGGACCCGGTGGTCAGTGCGGCCAGGGCCTGGTAGCCGACCGCCGTCAGGCCCGTGGGCGTGGTGGCAACGGCCCCGGCCGAGGCGCCGATGGCCGTGTTGGCGCCGCCCGTCGTTACCGCGCTGAGCGCACCCGCGCCGACGGCGGTATTCCCGACCCCGGTGGTATTGGCATCAAGTGCGGCATTCCCGATGGCAACGTTATCGGTGCCGGTCGTATTCAGCAGCAAGGCTTGATAGCCGATGCCGATGTTGCGCACGCCGGTTGTGTTCGCCCCAAGCGCGTCGGTGCCGATCGCCACGCACGGGGTGCCGGTGGTGTTGGCATCCAAGGCCTGGTAGCCGATGGCGATGTTATCGCTGGCCGTGCTGTTGAGCTGCGCTAGCGTGCCGATAGAGATGTTGCGCGAGCCGGTGATGCTGGCAATCTGGCTGTTGGTGCCGATGGCGATGTTGCCAAAGCCGGTGGTGTTGGCAAATAGGGAGTTGAGGCCTAGGGCGAAGTTCCAGAAGCCGGACGTATTGGAAAAGAGGGCCGAGCCGCCGAGGGCCAAGTTGGCGTCGCCGGTCGTGTTGCTGGCAAGGGCGTTCTGGCCGATGGCGGTATTGCCCGAGCCGGTCGTCGTCGCCGTCAGGGCGCCGGAACCGATGCCGACGTTGTTCGAGCCGGTGGTGTTGGCCTTAAGGGCGTTGGTTCCGAGCGCCGTATTGCCCGCCCCGGTGGTGTTGGAGTGGAGGGCGTCGGTGCCGAAGGCAATGTTGCTGGCAAGGTTGCCGCCGCCGTGCGAGGCATCCTCCGGCACCATCAGCCGGAAGGCCGGGAAGTCGTCGGCGCCGCTAGCCGGGCCGGCGAACAAGGTGTTGGCCGCCTGGGTGCCGGAGGGGGTCACGCCACCCGTGATGGTGTTGACCTGGGCCCGCCGCGTTACGGCATCGGTGCCGGTGCCCTGCACGATGGGGGTCCATTCCGTGCCGGCAATGCCGGTCGCAACCGGAAGATCGAGGATTGCAGTGGTATCGAGAGCCATAGCGGGCGGCCCCTATGTGTTGATGGTGAGGGCTAACGCATCGAACACAACGGGATTGTCTACGGTCACGAACGGCCCGCGCACGGCCAGCGTGCCGCTCATTAAGAGCGTGCCGGCCGTGGCCGCACTGTAAAGGCCGATGTAGTTGGTATTGACGGTCGCTAGCGAGGCCACCGCAACGATGATGGTCTCCGGGTTAATGCGGTGCCCGGAGCGCTGGTAAGGCTGCATCTGCGAGGCAATGTTGGTGCGGGTGGCCGAGCCGGTGATGTCCGAGAGCACCGAGCGGCCGATCGTCAGCGGGTTGCCGTTGAAGATGTCGAGGTAGAGCGTGGTGGTGGAGGCCCCCGGCGCCGCAATGGTCGCCTCAAGGTGGGCGGTGGCCGCGTTGTTGTCCGGGTTCGGAATCGCCGTGCCGATGCCCTCGCCATCCTGCGTGGTGAGGATGGAGCCGTCCTCGGTGGTCAGCCAGGAGCCCTCGTCGATGGTATAGGGCTCCGGCCGCGCATTGAAGATCGGCACCGGGTCCGGCGACAGGATGTAGGGCATGTCCTGCGGGTTCGGGACGTCCAAGCAGCGGTCGCAGACTAGGAAGCCGGTGCTCTGCAGTTGCGTGGACCCCATGTAGTCCATCTGCCACTGCAGCTTATGCAGGTTGTACTGGAACCCACACCTGTCGCACGTTCCCCAGGCCCGGGGATTGTCCGGGTCAACGTCCGCGTTCTTCGGGTGCCAACGGTAAGCCATGGCGGCGCGTCATCCATAATAGCCAAAGGTCTGCGGCATGATGTAGGTCGGCACCTGCTCCTTGTCGGTCGTCGCCGCGATCGCCCAGGCCTCCTCGGCATCCTGCCGCCGCATCGGCTCCTGATCCCTCGCATAGATGCGCGCGAAGCGGTGTGCCAGCTTGGCCACGTAGACGTCGAGCCAACGGTACGGGATGTCGGCGGTGACCCCGTTCTTGATGTCGGCGTCCTGGATCTGCCGCAACTGCCGCACCTTGAGGGTATAGGTGGCATTGCCGTCCGGCACCGGCCAGAACGTGACCTCCGGCGTCTCCAGCATGTTGAGCCAGTAGCAGGTCGGCGGCCCCT
>Ga0075433_10004064_pt1 | contig 11333 bp, 9 predicted proteins | sample RhiMethybrSRZTD2_FD_75299 | JGI IMG/M metagenome (GOLD analysis project Ga0075433, IMG submission 75299) | Populus rhizosphere microbial communities from Tennessee, USA - Rhizosphere MetaG P. TD hybrid SRZTD2 | ecosystem: Host-associated > Plants > Roots > Rhizosphere > Soil | place: USA... | reverse complement strand
GCCGCCCGGATTGCTGCCCAGCGCCACGACCACGTTGCCGCTGAAGCCGGTAGCCGTGTTCCCCTGTGCGTCCAGCGCGATCACGCGCACGGCGGGCGTGATCACCGATCCCGCCGTCGTGCCGGTGGGTTGCACGGTGAAGGCGAGCTGTGTCGCGGTCCCGGGGCTGATGGTGAAGGCCGCGCTCGGGCCGCCCGAGAGCGCGCCCGCCGTGGCCTTGAGGGTGTAGCCGACGCCGCTGCGGTTGACGCTCAGGTTTCCGAACGTCGCCACGCCGGCGGCGGCGGCCACCGTCGTGACGCCCGAGAGCGTGCCGCCGCCCGCGTTGTTGTCGAGTGTAACGGTGACGTTCGCGGTGAAGCCGGTCACGGTGTTGCCCTGGGCATCCTGGGCCGTGACCTGCACGGCGGGCGCGATGGTCGCGCCGGCCGTCGCGTTGCTCGGTTGCGCGCTGAAGACCAGCCGCGTGGCGCTCGCGGGAACGATGTCGAACGGGTTGCTCACGGCCCCGCTCGGGCCGGCGGCGGTCGCGCCGAGCGTGTAGCCGGTGCCGGTGCGGTTGATGCTCAACGTCGCGAAGGTGGCGACGCCGCTCACCGCCGCGACCGTGGCCGTGCCGGACAGCGTCCCGCCCGAGGGGTTGGCGTCGAGCGACACGGTCACGTTACCGGCGAAGCCGGTCGCCGTATTGTCGAACGCGTCGCGCGCGGTCACCTGGACGGCGGGCGTGATCGCCGCGCCTGCGGCGGTCGTGCTCGGCTGGGCCGTGAAGACGAGGCGCGTCGCCGCCCCCGGGACGACCGTGAATCCGGCGCTCGTGCCCGTGAGCCGTGTGGTCGCGGCCTGGAGCGAGTAGCCCGCGCCCGCCTTATCGATGCTGAGATTCGCGAACGTCGCCACGCCGTTCACGGCGGCGACGGTCGTGGTGCCGGACAACGTACCCCCGCCCGGGTTCGTCGCGAAGGTCAGGGTGACGTTGGCGGTGAAGTTGGTCACGGTGTTGCCGATCGCATCCTGCGCGGTGACCTGGACGGCGGGCGTGATGGCCGAGCCGGCCGTGGTGGTCCCCGGCTGCACCGTGAACACGAGCTGCGTCGCCGCGATCGCGACCCGGAAATCGGCGTCGCCTTCGGGATTGGCACCGAACGCCACCCACGGGCCGGCGCGCCCGGTCTGATCCACCGCGCGCCCCTGCCAGTGGTAGGACGTGCTGTCCCGCAGTCCGGCGATGACCGCGGTCGCGGTGGCGCCGTTCGCGACCGCCGCGCCCGATCCGCTGGCGGCTCCCGTGAACTCGATGCCCACCGGCTCCACTTCGACCTCGAGCCGCAACTGGTCGGGCGGGTTCGGGTCCGACACGGCGGCCTTGAAGGTGAGCGACCGACCGGCGGCCGATCCGCCCACCGGGATCGGTGTCGAGCCGTCGCTCTGGAACTGCGCGAGGCCGGTCGGTGCGGCGGGGGGCTGCGGGATAGTGGTGGCGAAGTCGGTCGCGGTCTCCGCATTGCCGCCGAACGACGCCCACCCGCTGGCGCGCCCCGTCTGATCCGCCGTGCGTGCCTGCCAATGGTACGCCGTGTTGTTGCCGAGGCCGGACACCAGCACGAGCGCCGGCTGCCCGTTGGCCACCCGCGCGCCTGTGGCCGTCGGCAGCCCCGTGAATGCGGTTCCCACCGGCCGGACTTCCACCTCGAGCCGCAGCGAGTCGGCGGGATCCGGATCGCTCAGGACGCCGCGCAAGACGACGCTCGCCTGATCGGTGGCGCCCCCCACCGCGATGGCCGTCGTCGAATCGCCGTGCAGCTGCGCCAGCGTCGTGGGACCGCCGGGGGTGCGGGGCCGGGACACGCTCAGCGTGAACCGTCCCGTCTGCCCCGTGCCCGCCGAGGTCGCCTCGATCAGGTAGCTCCGCGTCGCGGGCAGTCGCACGTAGCGGAGGCAGGCGTCGGGTCCGGCGCCGCCCCCGCAGTTGTCGTTGGACGCGAGCGGTACCGCCGCGGTCGCGCTGTCGAGCACCACGTACCCGTCCACCGATACCGACGACATGGCGACCGAGACCGAGTCGCCGGCGTTGGCGGCGAACGAGTACACGCGCGCGAAGCTCGAGGCGCGATGCGGTGCCGTGCAGTCCCACGTGGTGATCGAGTCGGTGAGCTGGGCATTGAGGACGATCGGGACCGGCAGGCACGGATGCACGATGAACTCGACCGGTACGCGCCCCGGACTGCCCGCCGCGTTCTCGGCGGACACCACGACGGTATCGCGGTACACGCCGGTCGGCAGTCCCGCGGGATTGAACGCGAGCCGCAGTTTGGCGGGCGCCGTACCGCTCGTGGCACCGACGAACGCGAGCCACGACTCCCCCATCGCCAGCCGCGCGCTCCACGAAAGCGTCCCGGGTCCGGCGTTGACCACCGCGAGACTGTCGGCGCCGATCCCGGTGCTCCCGACCGCGGCGGAATCGCGCACCTCGCCCGGCGCCACGGAAAGCGTGGCGACCGGGGGAGGGTTGTTGGTGAGCTTGTCGACCTGGCAGGTGGCGAGGAACAAGAGGAGCGGCGCGGCAGCGACAGCACGCACGACCCCGCTGCTGGGGGTGATGGCCCTGCGCAACCGGTCGGTTGTCCTAAGACCGCCCACGGCCTCGCCTTAGTCGCGTGAATACCACACTTGCAGCAAAGGCTGTACCGGGCGACCCACACGCTGGTGCGGTGCGTCACCTGACCGAGTGTCGCGAATCTGCAACACCGGGCGCGGCCTGTGAGGGGCGACGGCGAGAAATCGGGGGAAAACGGGTGAGCGGGTGCTGAGGGATAAGGAATGGGCGGCACAGGACTCGAACCTGTGACCTCCGGTATGTGAGACCGGCGCTCTAACCAGCTGAGCTAGCCACCCGGGTTTGGTCGTGTAGCGTAATGGAGGTCCGCTGGAACCGCAATTGGCGGGCCTCGCGGGACGGCGCCGGCGTCCCCTGCTGCCCTGTGCGGTATATGCCGCTGAGTTGTAAGGGGTCAGCCACATGCACGGCGTCCGGGCGGACCCAGAAAACCCTCTCAAGTTGCTGGCTTTCAAAGTGATGGCGTCAGCGACCGGGCGAACGGAACCCGGCCTCGATTTTGCGCTGCGTCGGGTCGTCACCCAACCCCTCTGTAGGAGGCTTCTGTGCCCGACAACCGTTCTGAGCGTCCGTTTGTGGAGCCGACGATCACGCCGGAAGCGTCCCTAACGGACGTGACCCTGCTGTCGGGCGGCTACAGCGGCAAGAAAGGCAAAGGGCACGGCAACGAGAGGCACGGCGGCGGCCACGGCAGTGGTGGCCACGGCGGTGAGCACCATGGTGGTGGGGGACGCGGCCACTGATTGGTTTTGCCGTCCAGTGACCGTGCACGCGCGCGCCAAGGTGGACCAACCGGCCTGGCGCGCGTTGTCGTAGCGCGACACCGCCGCTCCCCTCCATGACCCCAGCCATCGCCGTCCAGTGCGCCCACGCCGACGTCGCGGCCGCAGTGCGAGCCTGGCTTGCCCGGTCGCGGCTCGAGCCCAGCGCGCCGGTGACCCTCGCGATCGAGGTCGGAGATCCGGAGCTGGTCGGCTCGGACGAGCGCGCGGCTTTCTGGCAGCCGGGCGTGGTGGTGCGTGCCGGACCGCCGCAGGGTGGCGTCCGGATCGCGTGGGAAACCGCACCCGCCGTGGCCGACCTGCCGCCGGGCGCGACGACGGCGCGCGTGGTGCTCTCGGCGGCCGCCGCGGCGCGCATCGAAGAGTGCCTCCGGACGTTCATGCTGACGGTCCTGGTGTTGCTGCTGCGCCGCATCGGGTGGCACCACATCCACGCGGCGATGGCGCTCGACCCCCAGGAACGGGGTTGGCTGATCGCCGGGAACGCGGAGGCGGGTAAGTCCACGACGGCGGCACTGCTCGCGTCGTGCGGTTGGGCGGTGGGGACGGATGACGTGTCGTTCTTGACCGGGCAGGGCGGAGCTGTCTCGGCGATCGCGTATCGCACGCCGATCGCGCTCCGCCCCGGCGGGCGCCGGCTGGTACAGCGCGTCGCGGCGGCGGGAGGCGTGCTGCTCCCGGAGCGACGCAAGGTCGGGTATTGGCCCGAAGAGCTGGGCGGTCGGTGGATTTCGCGGGTGGAGCCGGAGGTCATCATGTTCACCTCGGTCGGCACCGGCGGCGCCGTGACCGAGGCCGAGCCGTTGGGCCAGCGCGAGACGCTGATCGAGCTGATCCGCTGGTCGGCCTGGGTGATCCTCGAGTCCGAGCTGGCGGAGCAGCATCTCGCGCTGCTCACGGCGCTGGCGCGGCAGGCGCGCAGCTATCGCGTGACGTTGGGACGGGATCTGTTCGCGCGGCCCGCGCGCTTGGCCGAGCTCGTGGCATGACCACCCGCTACCGGCGACACCCGGAGCTGCGTCTCACCGCGCTCGAGGGCGAAGGGGTCGTCCTGCATCTCGGCACGCGGCGCTACTTCAGCGTGAGCGAGAGCGGACTGGCGCTGCTCGAGGCGCTGGAGACGGCGCGCACCGCGGACGACCTGGCGCGCGCGCTGACCGCTCGCTACACGGTCACCCTGGAGCACGCGGCCGCGAGCGTTGGTGCGTTTCTCGAGCGCTGTCGCGGGCTGGACGTGTTGCTGGTAGACCGCGAGCCGTGACAGCGCCGTCGCCGCTCCACCTCTCCGTGGCGTGGCGTGTTCGGGCCGCACTCGCCGCCGTCGTCATCCCACCCCTGGTGAGCGTCACATCGCTGGCGCGGCTCGCATCGCGACTGGGGCGCGGGCCGGGACGCATCGGCGTGGGTGACGGGCCGGACGATGTCTCGCTGGCGCGTTGGGTGGATGGGCTGCTGCGCCGTCTGCCCCGACCGTGGCGCCGCACCTGCTTGAAGCGCGCCGCTGTCCTGTACCACCTGTTGCGGCGCGCCGGTCGTCCGGTCGAGATGTGGATCGGCGTCCGACGGGACGCCGCCGGCGCGCTGGTCGCCCATGCCTGGCTGATGCGCGACGGCACGCCCTACCTCGAGTCCGCGAGCGACCCGCGACCGCTGCACGCCGTCATCGCGCGCTTCCCCGATTCGGCCACTCCGGTGGGGTGACGATGGACCCCACCCGGCTGCTCCTCGCGACGCTGCGGCTCGGTGGCGGCGCGGCCCCCGAACGACTCCGGGCCGCGTGGCGCGCCACGCCCACCCCCGGACTGGAGCGGCTGATCGAGTTCGAGGGGTGCGCGCTGTGGCTGTACCGCCGCCTGGCGCAGATCGGCGCGGCCGGGACGGGCGGTGGACCGTTCACCGGCTGGGTGGCGCGGCGTGCGCGCGACGCCGCCGCGCGCAACCTGCTGGTGGACACACAGGCCACGGACGTGGTGCGCACGCTCGCGGCGCACGACGTCCCGCACGTGTTCTTGAAGGGCGTCGCGCGCCGTGCCGTCGCGCAGCGTTTCCCGTTCGCCGACGCCCGCGCCACGCACGACGTGGACGTGCTCGTGCCCGCCGCCCGCGCCGAAGAAGCCTGGCTGCAGCTGCGCGCCCACGGCTACGAGCTGGTGGTGCGGGGCAGCGGGATCCGGCCCGGAGACTTCCACCTGCCCCCGCTGTGGAACGACGCGCGGGTCGCCGTCGAGCTGCACACGGCGAGCGGGCCGGAGGTTTCGCCCAGCGAGTCGTGGCGCCGGGCGACCAGCGGCGGCTCGGAGCTCGAGCGGGACGGCGTAACGGTGCGCGTCCCGGCGGCGACGGAGCTGTTGTGGCACGGCCTGACCCATGCCGTGCGGCGCCGCGCCGAAACGTTCCGGCTCCGCGTGCTGCTGGACGGCGCCGCGATCCTGGCCGCCGGGGTCGAGCTCGACTGGGCGGAAATCGCGCAGCGGCTCGACTCGGCCGAAGCCGCTCCCGCCGCTGTGGCGCGGGCCTGGCTGGCCGCAGCGGCGCAGCTCGCCGGCGCAGCGCTGCCTGCGGCGCTGCGCTCCAGCCCATCCCGCTTCGACCTGGTGCGCGCACTGCGCTGGCGCAGCTCCGTGCTGCGGCTGGTGCCGCCGAGCGCCCGTCTCGCGGGCGTGCTCGCCGGGGAAGGGTCGCGCCTCGACCTGGGCCAGGAGTGGGGCCACCCGTTCCGGCGTGCGTCCCCGCTGCGCCATAGCGCGCAGCAGCTGCGGGCGGCGGCGGCGCGCGGGGCGTATCGCTTGTGGCGCGCCGCCGACCTAGCTCCTGCCTCGGACGGCGATTGGGCTGGATCCCGCTTTTTCGGGCAATGAGGGCCTAGTCACGCGGTGGCGCCGGGCACGCGCCGCCACACGTGCTCCAACCGCACCAGTCCCACGCCTTCGGTCTCCGCGTGGCTCACCGAGAACCGGGCGGCGTTGCGCAACGCAACCGCCGGGACCTGCGCCAGCGCGTGCTCCAGCACGGAGACATGCACCGCGTAGAGCCCGCGCATCAGGCTCAAGCGCGGGTACTCGAGCTCGAGCGTGATCGCCTCGCCCGCCCGCGCCTGGATCGCGATGCCCTGACGGTTCGAGCGCGTGCCGTGGAAGACATCGGCGTCGCGCGCGATCTGCACGCCGACGGCCGCGCCGTCCACGTCGCGAGTCGCCCGTACCCGGATCCGCAGCGCGAGCGATCGGTCGATCGGGATCACCGGAACCGCTCCGGGTGGGCAGCCGATCAGCTCCACGTGCTCGATCGCGAGCGCCGCGCGGGTCGGATCGCCTTCGAGCAGCGCCACGCCCGTCCCCGCACTCGCGGCGTCCGCGGCCCGCCGCTCCTCGTACGCTGCGAACGCCTCGGCCGGCTTGCCCTGGGCCGTGACGCGGCCGTGATGCAACAGCAGCGCGCGATCACACAGCTGCTCGATGAGGTAGCGCTCGTGCGAGACCAGCACCATGGTCACGCCGGCGGCGCGGAACGCGCGGATCCGTTCGAGGCAGCGGTCCCGGAACGCCGCATCGCCCACCGCGAATGCCTCGTCGATCAGCAGCACCTCCGGCTCGACGTTGGCCGCGATCGCGAACCCCAGCCGCAGTGCCATCCCCGATGAATAGAACTTGACCGGCACGTCCGCGAACGCCTCGAGCTCGGCGAACGCCAGGATCGCCTCGAGCCTGGCCCGGAGCGCGGCGTGCTTGAGTCCCAGGATCGCGCCCTGCAGGAAGATGTTCTCCCGGCCGGTCAGGTCGCCGTGGAATCCGGCGCCCAGGTACGCCAGCAGGGCCAGCCGGCCCGCGACCGTCACGGACCCGCGCGTGGGCGTCATGATTCCGGCGACGATCTTCAGGAGCGTAGACTTGCCCGAGCCGTTCGATCCGATCACGCCAAGCGACTCTCCCGACGTGACGTCGACCGATACGTCTTCCAGCGCCCAAAACGCCCGGCGCGGCGCACGCAGGCTGGGGCGGCGCCACGGCCACAGGTCCACCGCGAGGTCGCGCAACGTGCGCACGCGCAGCCGGTAGCGCTTCCACACGCCCGCCACCCGGACGGCGCTGCCCACGCGGCTAAATGTCGATGACAAGGAAGTTGACGTTCTCGCGCGCGAGTGATCCGCGGCTGAAGCCGCGACTCGGCAGTGCCGGTAAACCGGCGTGAACTCCCATGCGCAGCGCCCGTTTACGGGCACCGCCGAGCCGCGAGTTCACTCGCGTACGTGGAGCAGCCTGAATCACGGCTACACCGATTCCGCGAAGTACGGCTCGGCGTAGCGGAACAGCACCGCCCCGACCGCGAGCAGCCCGATGCCGACCACCAAGGGGTAGACCAGCGCGGCGGGATCCGGGCCCCGTCCGGTGAGCAACGCCGTGCGCGCGCCCTCGAACAGCGCCACCAACGGATTGAAGTCGTACAGCACTCTATATTGGGCCGGCACGACCGACGACGCGTACGCCACCGGCGTGAGCAGCAGCCAGACGCGCACCGCGACGTCCACCAGGTAGCCGAAGTCGTGATAGAACACGTCCAGCGTGCAGCAGATGAGCGTCAGGCCGGTGACGATCGCGACCAGCAGCAGCAGGATGGGTACGATCCACAAGGCCGCCAGGGACGGTGCCGCGCCCCGGATGATGAGGAACACGCCGAGCACCCCGCCGGCGATCAGGGTGTCGAACAGCGCGCCGCCCTGCGCGGCGAGGGGGAGAGTGGCTTTGGGGAACGGGGTGTGCGCCACGAGGGCCGCGTGCGCGCCGACGCTGCGGGTGCCGCGGGACAGCCCGCCCGCCACGTAGCCCCACAGCACCACGCCGCTGAAGGCGAACAGCGGGTACGGAATGCCGTTGGTGGGCGCCCGCAGGAAGGCGCCGAACACCACCGCGTACACACCCAGCTCGATCAGGGGTCGCCCGAACACCCACAGCGCGCCCAGGAACGTTTGTTTGTAGCGCGCCTTCAAGTCCCGCAGCGTGAGCTGGTAGAGCAGATACGAGAACCGCGCTAGGTTATGCACGCCGCTCCGATGGGAGGGAGAGGGTGGGCCCTCCAGGATTCGAACCTGGGACCTACGGATTATGAGTCCGCTGCTCTAACCACCTGAGCTAAGGGCCCGCAGGGGAGCAAATATAATGCACCGCGTTCTGATCATCTCCCACACCTACATCCTGCCCTCCAACCGGGGGAAGCTGCGCGCGCTCGCGGCGCGTGGGCTCGAGGTGACGGTGGGCGTGCCGCAGCGCTGGCGCGACCCGGTGCTGGGCGGCACGCGCGAGGTGGCGTGGGAGCGTCAGAACGGCGTGGAGGTATTCCCGCTGCCCGCGCGCCATCACGGCGACGCCACCACGCTCAGCTTCGGCGGCCGGGCGCTGCACGCCCTGCTGCGCGACAAACGGCCCGACCTGGTCCAGGTGGAAGAGGAGCCCACGGGGCCGGCCGCGCGCCAGGTGGTCCGCGCGGCGCGCCAGCTCAAGCTCCCCGCCGTGCTCTTCACTCATCACAATGTGGGACTCCCGCCGCTGCCCTGGCTCGCCGCCTGGCGGCGCAACCGCACGTTGCGCCGGCTGCGGGGCGCGATCGCGGGCAGCGAGGGGGCGGCGACGCTGGTGCGGGAGCTCGTGCCCGGCCTGCGGGTCGGCGTGATCCCCCAGCTCGGCGTTCATGTGCCGACCGAGCCCCAGCACGAGTATCACGACGGTCTCGCGATCGGATGCGTGGGCCGGTTGGTCCCGGAGAAGGGAATCGATACTTTGTTCCTGGCGCTGGCTGAGAACCGCGCCCAACGCTGGCACCTCACGGTGGTGGGCGACGGTCCCGATCGGGAGCGGCTGGAGCGGCTGGCCTCCGACCTGCGACTCGCGGCGCGGGTGCGCTGGACCGGCGCCCTGCCGCCGGAAGAAGTGCCGAAGCTCTGGCCCGAGCTGGACGTGCTGGTGCTGCCGGCGCGCGGCCTGCCGACGTGGGCCGAGCCCGCGGCGCACGTGGTGGCGGAAGCGATGGCGCACGAGGTGACCGTGGTGGGCACGAGCGGCGGCGCGACGCCGGAGGTGATCGGCGACGCGGGGCTGGTGGTGCCGGGGGACGACCCCTTGGCGCTCTCGGCGGCGCTGCGTCGTCTGGCCGCCGCCGACCAGCGCCGTCCGCTGGCGCAGGCGGGACGGGCGAGGGTGATGCAACTGTTTTCCGACGACGCAGTGGCGGAGCGAACACTGACTTTCTGGAAAGAGATCGTCTCTTGAATACGTGGGAGCGGGGAGCGGGGAGCGGGACCTTCCGTTGCGAACCGAACTTCGGGTCCGCCTGGGAGGGTACCGCTCCCCGCTCCCCGCTCCCCGAGGTTCGATGACGCGAGTTCTTCTGGTTCCAGACCTCCCGCTCGAGCGCTGGCCGTCCATGGACCGCTACGCGCACCGGCTGCACGACTGGCTGGAGAGCACCGATCCGGGATTCGAGGTGCGGCTCGCCGCGTCGATCGGCGACTTGACGCGCGACCGGGGCGACGGGCGCACCTCGGGCGGCTATCCCCGGTGGTGGGCCCAGGACGTGGATCCCACGAAGCTCGTACTGCCGGGTCCGCTGCACGAGCCGCAGCGCTACGTCGCCCGCTACGTCCTGTATCCCTGGTGGCTGCGGCGCGAGGCGAAGCGCGCGCAGCTGGTGCACATCCTCGATCACAGCTACGCGCACATGGTGACGCGGGTGCAGCGTCGCCCGGCCATCGTCACCGTGCACGACCTGATGCCCGTCATCGTGCTGCGCTCGCCCACCGACGGCTGGCGCGAGGGCGTCCGCAACCGGTTCCTGCGCGGCACCCTCAAGGCGCTGCGGCTGGCGCGCTCCTACGTCGTGGGCACCGAATGGCTGAAGCGCGAGCTCGCCACCTGGCTGGGCGACGACCGGCGCATCACCGTCGTGCCGTTCGGCGTGGACCGCGCGTTCTTCTCCGAAGCCCCCAACGCGCGCGCCCGCGGCCGGGCCGACTGGCGCATTCCCGACGACGCGTTCGTGGTGCTGCACGTGGGCAGCACCGTGGAGCGGAAAAACGTGCCGCTCGTCGTCCACACCGTGGCGCGGCTGCGCGCCGAGGCGGATGCGTATCTGCTGCAGGTGGGCGGGCGGTTCTCGAACGATCAGCAGCAGCTGATCGAGCGGCTGGGCCTCAGGCGCTTCGTGCGGACCGTGCCACTGGCGGACGAGAGTACGCTGCGGCGCGCCTACCGCGCGGCGGACGTGCTGCTGTTCCCTTCCTTGTATGAAGGCTTCGGCTATCCCGTGATCGAGGCCTTCGCCTCGGGGCTGCCGGTGGTCACCTCCGGCGCCGGGGGCCTGAAAGAGGTGGGGGGTGACGCGGTGGTGGTGGTCGAGGGCCGCGATCCCGGGGCGTACGTCGAGGCGCTGGAGAGCCTGTCGGACGATGCCTTGCGCCGGGAAGAGCTGATCGAGCGCGGGCGCGCCCGGGCACGCACCTTCACCTGGCAGCGGACGGCTGAGCAGACCGCCGACGTGTATCGAAGCTTGCTGTAACCCGCACCACCCTGCCGAGTCGCCCCCACACCTGTTGCTTCGACTCAGCAGGTGTGTCATCGCGATTCAGGTCACGTAATCTCATCGGCAACGCCCTCTAAGCCTGCGGGCCGGTGCGGCCCTTGCAACGCCGGTTTAAGCGATGAAGACGCACTACCACCTGCTCGCGTTTGTGCCATTCGTCGCCGGCTGCCACTTCGACAAGTTGTTCACCGGCGGCGGGGAGAGGCCGTTCTCCCACGATCCCCCCGCCGGCCTCGTGTTCGGCGCCGGCCCCGGCAATGCGCGGGCGGGCCAGCCCCTCGACCCGGTTGTGGTTACCGTCGTCGACTCGGCGGGTACCCGCGTGGCGGGCGCCGACAGCCTGATCACAATCGCGCTCGGCCCCG
>Ga0075433_10004063_pt1 | contig 11334 bp, 9 predicted proteins | sample RhiMethybrSRZTD2_FD_75299 | JGI IMG/M metagenome (GOLD analysis project Ga0075433, IMG submission 75299) | Populus rhizosphere microbial communities from Tennessee, USA - Rhizosphere MetaG P. TD hybrid SRZTD2 | ecosystem: Host-associated > Plants > Roots > Rhizosphere > Soil | place: USA... | reverse complement strand
GACTACCGCAACGGCTCGCTCGCGCTCGGCGCGAACAAGTTCGAGACGACGTGGCGGATCGTCCTGCCGAACGCCATGCCGGGCATCCTGACCGGCGTCATCCTCGCGATGGCGCGCGCGGCGGGGGAGGTGGCTCCGCTCATGATCACGGGCGTCATCAAGCTCGCGCCGACGCTGCCCGTGGACGGAATCTTTCCGTTCGTCCACTTCGAGCGCAAGTTCATGCACCTGGGGTTCCACATCTACGACGTGGGGTTCCAGTCGCCCAACGTGGAGGCGGCGCGGCCGATGGTGTACACCACGACGTTCCTCCTCCTGGTCATCGTCGTGGGGCTGAACCTGGTGGCGATCACCGCGCGGAACCGGCTGAGGGCGAAATTGAGGTCGTCGACTTTCTGACGATCGGGAGCATTATCATGGTCCTGCTTCGGACACCACCGATGGAAAACAGGGCGGCGACGGCGGGAAGGAAGACGCCCGGGGAGTCGCGTCCTCCGATCCCCGGCAGCGGGGCCCCGGCGCAGGTGCGCGGGCTTCCGGAGCTGGTCGAAGTCCCCAACCCGCTCATCAAGCTCCGCAACCTCGTCTTCCACTACGGGGCCGTGGAAGCCCTGAGGGACATCAACCTGGACATCCCCCGATGCCAGGTGACCGCTTTCATCGGACCCTCGGGCTGCGGCAAGTCGACGCTGCTGCGGTGCCTCAACCGGATGAATGACCTGATCGAAGGGATCCGCATCCAGGGGTCGATCCATATCGGCGACCTGGACATTTACGCCCCCGGCGTCGATCCGACGGCGCTCCGGAAACGGGTCGGGATGGTCTTCCAGAAGTCCAATCCCTTCCCGAAGTCGATCTTCGAAAACGTCGCCTACGGTCCGCGGATCCACGGGAATCGAAACCGGGCGGACCTCGCGGGCATCGTTGAAAAGAGCCTGACGCGCGCGGGACTCTGGGAAGAGGTCAAGGACCGCCTCGCGCACAGCGCGCTGGAGCTCTCGGGCGGCCAGCAGCAGCGGCTCTGCATCGCGCGCGCCCTCGCCGTCGACCCCGAGGTGCTCCTGATGGACGAGCCCTGCTCGGCGCTCGACCCCGTCTCCACGGCGCGCATCGAGGATCTGCTCTTCGAGCTCAAGAAGCAGTACGCCATCGTCATCGTGACGCACAACATGCAGCAGGCGGGGCGCGTCTCGGACTACACGGCCTTCCTGCTTGAGGGGCGCCTCGTGGAGTACAGCCCGACGGAACGAATGTTCACGAAGCCTGCGCTGAAGAAGACCGAGGACTACATCACCGGAAGGTTTGGTTAGGGAGTACTCGCAGACATCAGACTTCAGTGTTGCCATTGTTGGTCGTAGCCCTGACTGAAAACTTCTGAAGTCTGAAGTCGGAATTCTGAAGACTGGCAGGACACAGAATGAGACACTTTGAAGAACAGATCCAGGAACTCCTGCAGCGCCTCGTGTACATGGGGCGCCTGGCGGAGTCCATGATCCAGGGCTCCCTCCGGATGCTCCTGGAGCGCAATCCCGTCCATTTCGAGGAGGTCGAGCGCAAGGAGCAGGAGGTCAACGAGCTCCAGATCGAGGTGGACGACCGCGCGCTCAAGCTCGCCGCGCTCCAGCAGCCCGTCGGCAGCGACGTGCGGCTCGTCTTCATGTCGTCCCGGATCGCCACCGAGCTGGAGCGCATCGCCGACCAGGCCATCAACATCGGCCAGAACGCGAAGCACCTCCTCGGCCATCCGCCGCTCAAACCCTTCGTCGACATCCCGATCATGTCCGACATCTGCCAGCGGATGGTGCGCGAGAGCCTGGACGCCCTCGTGCGGCGCGACATCGATCTCGCGATGGATGTCCTCCGAGAGGAGGAGAAGGTCGACGCGTTCCGCGACCAGATCTTCCGCGAGCTGCTGACGTACATGATGGCCGACCCGGCGACCATCCCGCGCGCGATGGCGCTCATCCTGATTTCGCGCAACCTGGAGCGCGTGGGGGACCACGCCACGAACATCGCGGAGGAGGTCATCTACCTCGTGCAGGGGCGGGACGTCCGCCATCGGCACGAGACCCAGACCCGGTCCATGCCCGCCCCGGGCCGGGAATCCAAGGATCAGGACACGCGAGGGAAATAATCATGCGGCCGCACACCGTGCTCGTCATCGACGACGAACGCGACCTCATCGAACTCGTCCGGTACAACCTCGAGAAGGCCGGCTTCGATGTCATCGGCGCGACGAAGGCGGAGGCGGGACTCGAGATCGCGCGGATGAACGCCCCCGACGCCGTCGTGCTCGACGTGATGATGCCGGGGCAGGACGGCCTGGAAGTCTGCCGCCAGTTGAGGGCCGACGCGCGCACCGCGCGGATCCCCGTCATCATGCTGACGGCCAAGGCGGCCGAGGCGGACCGGATCGTGGGCCTGGAACTGGGGGCGGACGACTATCTCTCCAAGCCCTTCAGCCCGAGGGAGCTGGTGGCGCGCGTACGCGCCCTGCTCCGCCGCACTTCGGGCTCGCCCGGGACGACCGAGGTCATCCGCCGCGGCGACCTCGTCATCGACGTCCCGCGCCACGAGGTGACGTGGAAGGAGAAGCCCGTCCTCCTGACCGCGACCGAGTTCCGCATCCTCCAGTTCCTCGCGGGCCGGCCCGGGCGCGTCTGCTCGCGGACGGATATCATCGACGACGCCCTCGGCCCGGATGTCGCGGTCATCGACCGGACCGTCGACGTCCACGTTACGGCGATCCGCCGAAAACTGGGCAAGGGCGCGGACCTGATCGAGACGATCCGCGGATTCGGCTACAAGTTCCGCGAGGTCGACCGCTCGGCGCGCGGTTCGAAATCGGCCACCGGCACTCGCTGAAAACGGATGACCGACGGCCGTCATCAGTCATCGGTCATCCGTCATCATGGTCTTGAAACGAAGAATCCCCGTCGTTCTGTAGACTGTCTAGGATGTCTCAGGCTACCGTTTTGGTCATCGACGACGAGAAGGACGTCATCGAACTCCTCCGGTACAACCTGGAAAAGGGCGGGTTCGAAGTCGTGGCCGCTCGCGACGGCGAATCGGGCCTGGCCGCGGCCTCCGCCTCCCCTCCCGACGTCATCCTCCTCGACGTCATGATGCCGGGCCTCGACGGGCTCGGCGTCTGCCGGCGCCTGCGCGAGGAGCCCCGCACCGCCCGCATCCCCATCATCCTCCTCACCGCCCGCGCCGGCGAAGCGGACCGGGTCGTGGGTCTGGAACTGGGCGCGGATGACTACGTCGTCAAGCCCTTCAGCCCGCGGGAACTGCTCGCCCGAATCAAGGCGCTCTTGAGGCGCACCACGGCGGTCGCCGCCGACGGCGAAATCGTCCGGCGGGGCGATTTGCTCGTCGACACGGGCCGCCACGAGGTGACGTGGAAGGGGAAGGGCATTCTCCTCACGGCCACAGAATTCCGGATCCTTCACTACCTCGCGGTGCGGCCGGGGCGCGTCTGTTCGCGCACCGACATCATCGACGGCGCCCTCGGTCGGGATGTCGCCGTCACGGACCGCACCATCGACGTCCACGTGACCGCGCTGCGCCGGAAGCTCGGGAAGGGGGGCGAGTTCCTGGAGACCATCCGGGGCTTCGGGTACCGATTCCGGGACGAAGGGCCCGCGAAACCGAAAGGCCGTCCGTGATGTTCCGCCGCCTCTACCTGCCCGTCCTGGTCGTGATCGTCGCGCTCGCGGCGTCGCTCGGGTGGTCCGGCGCGGCGCGCCTGCGCGCGGCCCAGCTCGAGGAGATGGAGGGCGCCCTCCGCCAGGAGGCGCGCCTCGTCCGGGCGCTGATCGCGGAGGACCTCCGCGAAGGCCGGAGCGTCGAGGCGATGCGGAGGCTCCGTCGGATCGAGCCGGGCTCGGGCCGGCGCGTCACGCTCATCGCGGCCGACGGCAAGGTGCTCGCGGACACCGACGCCGATCCCGCGGCGATGGACAATCACCGCCTCCGTCCGGAAGTCGCGGCGGCGCTGGCTTCCGGGGAGGGCGTGAGCGTCCGCCGGAGCGACACGGTCGGGCGCGAGCTGATGTACTACGCGCTGCGCCTGCCCGAAGAGGGCGGCTCCGTCCTGAGGATCGCGGTGCCCGTCTCGGGTCTCGAGGAGCACCTCGCGGCGCTCACGCGGGGTCTCATCCTCTTCTCGATCGCGGCGCTCCTCGCGGCGGCGGCGCTCTGCTTCGTGCTGGTGCGCCGTCACACCGCACCGCTCGTGGAGCTGACCCGGCTGGCCGAGGGGATCGCCGGTGGCGACCTTTCGCGCCGGACCCCGGTGCGCGAGGGCGGCGAGGTCGGGGCGCTCGCGCGGTCGCTCAACGCGATGGCCGATTCGCTCGCCGGGATGGTCGCCCAGATCCGCAAGGACCACGAAGAGATGAAATCCGTGCTCGCGGGGATGGAGGAGGGGGTCATCGCCACGGACCGGAAGCAGCGGATCCTTCTCTTCAATCCGGGCGCGGCGGGGCTTCTCGACTTCGCGCCGGAAACGGCCTCGGGCAAGTTGCTCTGGGAGGTGGTGCGCGAGGAGGAAGTGATCCAGGCGGCCAAGGAGGCGGTCGAGTCGGGCGAGAGGCGCAGTTTCCAGCTGGGCCCGGTTCGCGGCCGCCATCTCGACGTCTCGGTTTACCCCTGGCCGGCCGAGGGTCCGGGCGAAGGGGTGGTCATCGTCGCGCACGACGCGACGGAGTCGGTGCGGTACCAGGAACTGCGGAAGGAGTTCGTCGCCAACGTCTCGCACGAGCTCCGGACGCCCCTGACGATGATCAAGGGTTTCCTCGAGACGCTCCAGGACGGCGCCATTTCGGACGCGGTGAAAGGCCCGGAATTCCTCGCCACGATCGCCAAGCACGTCGACCAGCTGACGAACCTGGTGAGCGATCTCCTCGAACTGTCTCGCCTGGAGAGTCGCGCGGGCTTGCCGCGCCTGGCGCGCGTGGAGATCGCCGGAACGCTCGGAAAGGTGGTCGAGTTCATGCGTCCCGCCGCGGAGAAGCGTCGGCAGGCGCTGGAGCTCTCGGTCAACGGCGGACTGCCCGGCGTCGCGGGCGATCCGGACTATCTCGAGCGCGCGGTGAGCAATCTCATCGACAACGCCATCAAGTACACGCCGGAAGGCGGCCGCGTGCGGGTTTCAGCGAGGGCGGCGGGCGACGAGGTAGTCATCGAGGTGGCCGATTCGGGCATCGGGATTCCCGCGGAGGACCTGCCGCGCATCTTCGAGCGGTTCTACCGGGTCGACAAGTCGCGCTCGAGGGAGATGGGAGGCACGGGCCTGGGACTCTCGATCGTGAAACACGTCGTCCAAGTCCACGGCGGCGTGGTGGATGTGGAGAGCGAAATGGGGAAGGGCTCGACGTTCCGCGTACGCCTGCCGGCGATCGTGGCTTGAAGCTACCCCTCCTGCGCCTCGTACTTCTCCTTGAGGCCGCGGACGACGGCCGCGTCGGCGAGCGTCGTCGTGTCCCCGAGCGCGCGCCCCTCGGCGATGTCCCTCAGCAGTCGCCGCATGATTTTCCCACTCCGCGTCTTGGGCAATTCCGCGGCGAAGAGGATGTCGTCGGGACGCGCGATGGTTCCGATCTTCTTCGCGACGTGCTCCTTCAGCTCCGCCGCAAGCTGGGGATTCGCCGCGACGCCTTCCTTCACCGTCACGAACGCGACGATCGCCTGCTCCTTGATTTCGTGGTGCTTGCCGATGACGGCGGACTCGGCGACCGACGGATGATCCACGAGCGCGCTTTCCACTTCCATCGTCGAGATCCGGTGTCCGCTCACCTTCATGACGTCGTCGACCCGGCCCAGGAGCCAGAAGTATCCGTCGGCGTCGCGCTTCGCGCCGTCTCCCGTGAAATACCAGCCGGGATACTTTGACCAGTACTGCTGCGCGTACCGTTCGGGATCGCCGTAGATTCCGCGCAGCATCCCCGGCCAGGGCGACTTGATCACGAGGTATCCCGCCTCGACCGACTCCCCCCTCTCGTTCACGATGTCCATCTCCACGCCGGGGAAGGGAAGCGTCGCCGATCCCGGCTTGAGGCGGGTGATCCCCGGCAGCGGCGAGAGCAGGATGTGGCCCGTCTCCGTCTGCCACCACGTGTCGACGATCGGGCATCTTCCGCCGCCAATCGCCTGGTGATACCACATCCACGCTTCCGGATTAATCGGCTCGCCGACGGTCCCGAGGAGCCGGAGCGACGACATGTCGTGACGCTTGGGCAGGGCGTCGCCGAACTTCATGAAGGCCCGGATCGCCGTCGGGGCCGTGTAGAAGACGGTGACCTTGTGCTTCGCGATCGTCGCCCAGAACCGGTCGTTGCCGGGGTGGTTCGGCGCGCCCTCGTACATGACGGACGTCGCGCCGTTCAGCAGGGGGCCGTACACCACGTACGAATGTCCGGTGACCCACCCGGCGTCCGCGGTGCACCAGAAAACGTCGTTCTCCTTGAGGTCGAAGATCCATTTCGTCGTCGCGTAGACGCCGGTCATGTATCCGCCGGTCGTGTGAAGGATTCCCTTCGGCTTTCCGGTCGTCCCGCTCGTGTAGAGGATGTAGAGCGGATCCTCGGCGTCGACCGGCTCGGCGGGGCATTCGGCCGACTGCTTCGGGACGAGGTCGTGCCACCAGAGATCGCGCCCCGCCTTCATCGCGACCTCCTGCCCGGTCCGCTTCAGGACGACGACGCGCTCGATCGTGGGAGAGCCCGCGATCGCCTCGTCGGCATTCGCCTTGAGGGGGACGACCGTCCCGCGCCTCCAGCCGCCGTCGGAGGTGATGAGGACCTTCGAAGTCGAGTCGTTGATGCGGTCGCGCAGGGAGTCGGGGGAGAATCCACCGAAGACGACCGAGTGGGGCGCGCCGATGCGCGCGCAGGCAAGCATCGCCACGGCGATTTCGGGCACCATCGGGAGATAGATAGTGACGCGGTCGCCCTTCTTCACGCCGAGCGACTTCAGCGCATGGGCGAACCGGCAGACTTCACCGTGGAGCTCCTCATAAGTCAGCTTCCTTACTTCCCCGGGCTCGCCCTCCCAGAGAATCGCGGTTTTCGTGCGCCGGGGCCCGTCGAGGTGGCGGTCGAGACAGTTGTACGCGAGATTCGTCGTGCCGCCCACGAACCACTTCGCGTTCGGGGCCTTCCACTCGAGGATCCTGCTCCAGGGCGAGAACCAGTGGAGTTCCTTCGCGAAGGTCTCCCAGAACTTCTCCCGATCGGGAACCTTATAGATGGCCGCGTCGCGGACGACGGCCTTCGCCGCGAATCCCGGAGGCGGATCGATGACCCGGCTCTCCTGGAGCAGGGCCTCGAGATTCTTCTCACCCATGGGACCTCCCTGGCCCCAATCATATGCGGCGCGGCCTCCGCTCATCCGCTAGAATTGGCTTATGAAATCGCGCGAGGCGCCCGAGGTTCTTCCGAAAACCGTCGGCGAATTGAGGTCCTCGGGCTGGCGCTCCGTCCCGGTCAAGGAGGAGATGCGCCGCAACCTCATCCGCATGCTCCGCGACAAGGAGCCCGTCCTTCCGGGGATCATCGGGTACGAGCGGACCGTCCTGCCCTCCCTGCGCAACGCCATCCTGGCGCGCCACGATTTCATCCTGCTGGGACTCCGCGGGCAGGCGAAGAGCCGCATCCTGCGCGCCCTCACGGGATTCCTCGACGAGCGCATTCCCGTCGTCGAGGGGTGCGAGATCAACGACGATCCCTTCGCGCCGCTCTGCAAGCGGTGCCGCCGGCTCGCCGCGGAACGCGGGGACGCGCTGCCCGTCGCGTGGCTCGGACGCCAGGAGCGCTACCGCGAGAAGCTCGCGACCCCGGACGTCACGATGGCCGACCTCATCGGCGACATCGATCCCATCAAGGCCGCGACCGAGCGCCGTTCGCTCTCGGACGAAGAGGTGATCCACTACGGCCTCATTCCCCGCACGCACCGCGGGATCTTCGCGATCAACGAGCTGCCCGACCTCCAGACGCGCATCCAGGTCGGCCTGCTCAACATCATGGAGGAGCGGGACGTCCAGATCCGCGGCTTCCCGGTGCGCCTGCCGCTCGACGTCTGCATCGTCTACTCGGCGAATCCCGAGGACTACACGAACCGCGGGACGATCATCACGCCGCTCCGGGACCGCATCGATTCGCAGATCCTGACGCACTATCCCGCGACGCTCGAGGACGCCATGGCGATCACGGCGCAGGAGTCGTGGGTCCAGCGGTCGGGCGCACCGGCGGTGAAGCTGCCGAGGCTCATCCGCGAGATCGTCGACAGCGTCGCCTTCGCCGCTCGGAAGAGCGAGTTCGTCGACCAGTCGAGCGGCGTCTCCGCGCGCCTCGCGATCGCGGCGCTCGAGAACGTCGTCTCGAACGCGGAACAGCGGGCCATCGCCAACGGCGAGGCCTCGACCGTCCCCCGCGTCTGCGACCTCTACGCGGCCCTCCCCGCGGTGACGGGGAAGATCGAGCTCGTGTACGAGGGGGAGCAGGAAGGGCTCGCCGCCGTCGGCCGCCGGGTCCTCGGCGAGGCGGTCCAGCAGCTCTTCGCGCGGTACTTTCCGAACGCGGCGCCGGCGAAGCCGAAACCGAAGCGCTCCCCGGCCCCCGAGGCGACCGGCCGGGGATCCAAGGACACGGCGGCGGAGGAGACGATCTACAAACCGGTGGTGGACTGGTTCTCCAAGGGGAACAAGGCCGAGATCACGGACTCGATGTCCTCGGGGGACTACGCCGCGGCGCTCTCGAAGGTGGAGGGCCTGCGGGAAATCGCCGTCCGCCACCTGAAGCCCGAGGGGCCGGAGGAAATCCCGCTCGCGATGGAGTTCGTCCTCGAGGGGCTGCACCAGAACTCGCTCGTCGCGCGCGAGGAGATGGATTCCAAGGTCAGCTATCGCGACATGCTGCGCCAGATGTTCGAATCGATGTAGGCAAAAACATAGAATCAGGAATCAGGAATCAAGAATCAGGAATTCCTGATTCCAGTTTCCAAGAGCCGTCATGATCGGATTCCGGTACGAAGCCTGGGACGAGGATCTGGCGCGGAAGTTGAGCGCCTTCACCACGCTCCTCGCGCTCTTCCACCACCTCCTGCTCCAGCGCAACGGGGACGTCGAGGAGGCGTTGCGGATGATGCGGCGCCTCCAGGAGCTCGGGTACATCGACGCGAAGGCCGACCTCGACGAATTCGCCCGCTCGCTCCAGGAATCGAAGATCGTCTCGCTCCAGAAGGGCATCCCGCGGCTCACGGCCCGGGGGGAGCGGTTCGTCCGGCGGGAGGCGCTCAACCAGATTTTCACGAACCTCAAGAAGGGCGCCGTCGGCGAGCACCGGACGCCGCATGCCGGGGATGGGGGCGAGCGGCTCCCCGAGACGCGCCCGTGGGAATTCGGGGACGACCTCGCCGGGCTGGACCTCCAGACCACGATGCACAACACGCTCCGGCGCACCGGGGCGGACCTGACGCTGGCCGAACGCGACTTCGAGCTCTACGAGAGCGAGCACGCGACGAGCTGCGCCACCGTGCTCATGGTGGACGTGAGCCACTCGATGATCCTGTACGGCGAGGACCGGATCACGCCGGCCAAGAAAGTGGCGCTGGCGCTCACCGAGCTGATCCGGACGCGCTATCCCAAGGACACGCTCCAGGTGGTGCTCTTCGGCGACGACGCGATGGAGGTGAAGCCCGAGGAGCTGCCGTACATCGGCGCGGGGCCGTTCCACACGAACACGCGGGCGGGCCTCCAGCTGGCGCAGAAACTGCTCGCCCGCAAGAAGCTGCCCAACCGGCAGATCTTCATGATCACGGACGGGAAGGCGAGCGCCATCACCGAGAACGGGCGGATCTACAAGAACCCGTTCGGCATGGACCCGAAGATCGTGGCGATGACGCTCGAGGAGGCGGCCCACTGCCGACGCAACCGGATCGTCATCACGACCTTCATGCTCACGGACGACCCGACGCTCGTCGCCTTCGTGGACAAGCTGACGAAGGTGAACCGGGGGCGCGCGTTCTACAGCACGCCGGACGACCTCGGGAACGCCGTCTTCGTCGACTACCTCAAGAACCGCCGCCGGAAGATCTGATGGAAGGCCGCCCATGCCTTTCCCATGGCCGCCGGGATTCGCGCGGATCCCCGGGGACGACTGGACGCGCGCGCCGGTCGAATCGCTCGCGCTCAAGTACGACACCGTCAACCACCACGGCTGGTATTCCAACCTCGATCCCACCGTCGAGGAGCTCGCCCGCCTCCTGACGGACGACGGTCTTCTCGTCGACTACTCGGGCGGCACCGGGATCCTCGAGGAGCGCCTGCTCCAGCGCCGCCCCGACCTCGGGGCGGGGATCCTGCTCGTCGATTCCTCGCCCAAGTTCCTGCGACTCGCGCTCGACAAGTTCCGCCCGGATGAGCGGGTCGCCTTCCGGTGGCTCCGGTACCTGAAGGACCTGAAGCGGCTCGAATTCCTCGATGAGGTGCTGGGAGACGACCTGCTGCGGCGCGGGGCGGACGCGATCGTCTCCGCGAACGCGATCCACCTCTATTTCGACCTCGAGGAGACGCTCCGCTCCTGGGCGCGGTCGCTCCGCCCTTCGGGCCGGATCCTCGTGCAATCGGGCAACATCCGGAACTCCGGCGCCGGGCCGGGGGAATGGATCATCGACGACACGGTCGAGGCGATCCACCGCGCGGCGGTCGAGATCGTGGCGCGGGACGAGCGGTACGCGCGGTATCGCCCCCTCCTGTCCGATCCCGCGCGCATGGCGCTCTACTCGGCCTACCGGGAGAAGATCTTCCCGCCGGTGCGGCCGCTCCATCGCTACCTGCGGGCGTTCCACCGGTCCGGCCTGCGGATCCTCTCCGTGGCGAACCGATCGGTCGAAGCGAGCGTGAAGGAGTGGTACGAGTTCCTGGGCGTCTACCACGACGGAGTCCTGGGCTGGATCGGCGGGGTGGAGAAGGTGGATGGGCGACCCCCCGACGCCGACGCGGTCGCCGACCGGCTGGCGGTCCTGCGCTTGGCGATGCAGATCGTCTTCGAAGGCCGCCCTACGTTCCCCTGCTGCTGGACGTACATCACCTGCGGAAATGGGGAGCGATGAACCGGGACTCCCTGACTCCCCGGAATCCAGAATCGAGAATCTCGCTTACCCGGTGTGATTCCCATGAACCTCCCGGGCCTTCGTCGGTTGAATTCCCATGATGAGTGATTTTCGACTGTGCCGCATGACGTGCGATGTCATCGTCCCCGGGCGCGGGGATTCGCGAACGCGTTGAGCGTCGCGCGGACCGTGCGCCCTGGGTCGCCCCAGGGCGTTTTT
>Ga0075433_10004061_pt1 | contig 11337 bp, 9 predicted proteins | sample RhiMethybrSRZTD2_FD_75299 | JGI IMG/M metagenome (GOLD analysis project Ga0075433, IMG submission 75299) | Populus rhizosphere microbial communities from Tennessee, USA - Rhizosphere MetaG P. TD hybrid SRZTD2 | ecosystem: Host-associated > Plants > Roots > Rhizosphere > Soil | place: USA... | reverse complement strand
CTATTTCCGGCTGCCGTTCTGGACCAACATCTACGATCTCAGCCCGATCAAGCGAACCTTGCAGCGCTACATCGATTTCGAGCGGATCGCGGGAGGCGACGTCAAGCTCATCGTGACCGCGACCAACATCGTTAGCGGCGAAATCGAAGAATTTTCCAATGACGATCCCGCCAATCCAATCACCATGGACCATTTGATCGCGAGCGGGAGTCTTCCGCCGAGCTACCCGGCGAGGGAGATCGGCGAGCACTCATACTGGGACGGAGGCTTGTTCGACAACACGCCGCTGTCGGCGCTGCTCGGGCACATCGATGCCGCCGAGGCCGCAACGACGCGCGCAATCGTCATCAACCTCTTTCCCCAGGAGGGCGGGGTCCCAAAAAACATGCTCGAGGTGTTCGACCGCATGACCGAGCTGCAATTCGCCAACAAGACGCGGAAAGATGTCGCGCTCGCGCAGAAAATCAACAAGCTCGTCGCCATCATCGAGGTGCTGCCGGGTGGACGCACGGCGCTGAAGGACGAGGCAAACGAGTTGGCGAAATACAAAGTGTTCGAGCATATCATCGCCATCACCAACAATGGCAAAGAGCCGGTGTCGAGCTCGGCAGACTTCTCCAAGGAGAGTATCGAGCGGCGCATCGACGCAGGTTACCGCGATGCCGCAAAGGCGCTGGGCAGCCGGCAAGAGTCGGCAAAGGCGCTCAAGGCCGCCGTAGCCAAAAAGAAGGCGACCACATCCTAAAAAATGTGACGGCCGGACCCAGGGAGTTGCCAGTCCGCGCTGAGCGGAACTGCTATTCGCGCGCGACGTTGGGGCATCATGCAATCGCTTCTAACAATGCTCGATTCGCCGACTGCGGCTTACGCCATCGGCGTGCCGGCGATTATGCTGGGATCGATCCTGCTGGTCGCAGCAATCATTGCGTTGCTCGGGCCGAGACACGACCACCACGACCACACGGCTCGCGGCCGGTAAGCTCGCTTAGCGTGGATGGGTGCTATCGGCAGCCGTAGCCCAGCGTGACGATGCACCACACGCCCTTGCCGGTTTTCTTCGCGACCGTGGCGGTGCCTCTGGCGACACCTGCACCGGCTTGGCCGACTCCCTTGGCTGTGCTGACTGTTCCTTGCGCGAGACCCTGGCCTGCTTGAGCCGTCCCTTGCGCGACGCCAACGCCAACCGTGGCGGTGCCCTTGGCGACGCCCTGGATCGGGCCGGTCTGCGCCTGCGCTGACAGAACGGCAGCGCCCGCAAGCAGCAGCGCCGTCAGGAGTGACAGTGACATACGCATCATCATTGGGCTCCCTCATTGGAGTGATGGCCGCCCTTGCTTAGCCCGTCGCGAAGCGGCCCATGCTCCCTCAGAAGCCAATAATTGGGCTCAAGTAAGACCCTCGCCGCGTTTCGGACTCAAAACCCGGCCCCGAACGCGGAAAAGCGCCGCTCGGTTTCCATTGCTCGGCGGCCTTTTCGCTGCCGTCGAGAAACGCGGCGGAGCGCACGATCATCCCTCCCCCGTTCAAAGCGAATCTAAGGACTGTTCGCCTTGATGAGATCGTCGCGTGCTTTCTCGAGGTGTTCGCTGATCAGGGCGTGCGCCTTCTGCGCATCACGCTCGTTGATCGCGTTGAATATTCCCCGATGTTGCCGATTGTAGTCGTTTATCACATCGGGCGTAAGGATCTTATCCTTCATCGCGTCCCATTGCGCATGCAGGCGCACGTGATTGATCTGCCGATAGACATTTATGAGCAGGGGATTGCCTGACGCATGCGCTATCAGGAGGTGGAACTCGCAGTCCCATTTGGAGAACTCGTCCTTGTCGTTGAGCGACTCCTCGGCGTGAGTGAGCACCGCCTCCATGTCGTCGAGATTTCGCCGCGTCGCATGCAGCACGGCAAGACGCGTGGTGAATGGCTCGACGGCGAGGCGGGCCTCGACGAGCTGGAGCGGACTTACCTGATCGACCAGCTCGCTCGCCTTCCGTGATCCCGCCGAAGTAGCGCCGACGAAGGTGCCGCTGCCGAGTCGGCGCGACACGAGCCCTGCCTTTTCGAGTTGATCGAGCGCACGCCGCACGGTGCTTCGCGCGGCCTGGAAGGTCGCCGCTAGTTGTCGTTCTGGCGGAAGCCGGTCGCCTTCGCTGTAAGCGCCAGTCTCTATGGCTCGCTGCAGATAGGCGGAGATTGCTCCAACGCCGCGGCTTGGCCGCGTGAGACTGACGATGATGCGTTCCGCCTCGGTGTTGCGTTGCTCGGTCAACGGACTTCCTCCTTCCGAAAGCGAGCCCACTTTGGACCCGGATGCAGAAATTGGTTTACAATCGGTCCTCACTCGTGCGCTAATATGCTGCCATAGTTGGCATACCAATGTGGCCCAATTGGAGTTCCAGGTCTATAGAAAAGACCACATTGGACCGGCAGGCTGAATGGAGCATGGGTGGGGATGGCCGTTCCCAAAGGCACGAAATACGCCATCATCGGCGCGGGTATCCATGGGCTGAGCACTGCCTTCCACCTCGCGCAAAGCTTGAAAGTGGCGGGCAAAGGCTCCGGTTCCGACATTCTCGTTGTCGACAAGACTGCGGTCGCGGCGGGCGCCTCGGGTATCGCCTGCGGCGTCGTGCGCAACAATTACTTCCAGCCGGCCATGCGCGAGTTGATGGCTCATTCCGTCGACGTGTGGGAGAGCGACCCCAAGGCCTACAGCTACCATCCCGTGGGCTACATGCAGATCAGCCCCGAATGCATGCATGACGATGTCGCCTCGATCTATCAGCAGCAAAAGGCGATCGGCTACGAGTCGCTGTTTATCGAGGGCGCCGAGGACTCGGCAAAATATATGAGAAGTCTGTTCGACGACTGGCAGGCGAAGGGCATCACCTCTGTGTTGCACGAGAAGCGCGGCGGCTATGCCAATAACCGCGCGAGCATGCACGGGCTCGCCGCCAAGGCCGAGAATGAGGGCGTGCGCATTCTCTCCGGCGTCGAAGTTCTCGACTTCGAGTTCGGCTCGAACTCAGGCGCCATCACCGCGATCAATACCAATCAGGGCAGAATCGCCTGTGAGACAGTGGTGGTCGGCGTCGGTCCCTGGGTGAACAACATCTGGAACCTTCTAGAATTGCCCAAGCGCATCAGCGTCAAGGACTTGCGGGGCAAGGTCCATGAAGACGTGCCGATGTGGAAGTTCTGGTGCCTCGAGGAAGGCACGCTTGGCGTCGATCCCGACATGCACAAGACCAATGATGGGCGTTTCCCGCCTGTTCTCCACGTCGATACCGACGCGCCGCTCTACTCGGACCGCGACGGCAAGCTCATCACCGACAAGCTGTGGGGCATCTATTACAAGCCCGACTTCAGCTTCGGCGGCGTGCAGGGCGGCGCCTCGCCCTACAAAGTCGACCAGGATGCCGACCAAGTGGCGGTCGATCCTTATGGCCCAGAGTCGCCCGAGTTCGTGGTCGGCGACGACTTCATCGAGATGTGGTGCTCGGCGCTCGCGCATTGTCAGAAGCGTTTCGAGGGCAAGATGCCGCTTTACCGGCGGGACGAAAACTCCGGCGGGCTCGGCTGCTTCACGCCGGATAATTTTCCGGTGTTCGATACGTTCCGCGAGAACGTCTATGTGATTGCCGACTCCAATCACGGATATAAGATGATTGGTGTCGGTAAGCTGGTGGCGCAGGAGTTGACGGGCGAGAAGAGCGCGCTGCTTGAGCCGTTCCGCTTTGCGCGGTTCGCTAAGGGCGAGTTGCACCCGACCTCCCACAGCCCATTCCCGTGGAGTTGATTAACAGGTGATCGAAAGTTGGAGTGGACCATGGAACAGCGCGTCAAGACTGCGAAAGGAAAGAGGGCGTCTAGGCCCGCGCCCATGGATATTGAGGCCTTTGTGGATGCACCAGGGCGACAAAGGCTAGTCGCCGAGGTCCGCAAGAAGATCGACGAACTCGGCATCGAGTATCTCTATCTGCAATTCGTGTCGGTCACGGGTCGCATCTGCGGCAAGGGCATTCCGGCAGACCATTGGGAAAGCGTGGCGGGCAAGGGCTTTCAGCTCGTCTACGGAGCTACCATGAATCTGTTCCTCAACCGGCACGGCGAATATCTCGGCTATGGGCCGGAAGCGGCGGAGCTGGTCGGCATTCCCGAGCCAGAGACTTTCATGCAGCTCGCCTGGGACAAGCGAGTGGCGCGGGTTTGGTGCACGCTTTTCCGTAACCGCGAGGAGCGGAATGAGCCTGGAGCGTTCCTTACCGCCGATGCGCGCGGCAATCTTCGTCGCATCCACGACGAGTTCAAGAAGGAGCATGGGCTACAGCTTCGGCATGGCACGGAGCCGGAGATGATGTGGCTGAAGAAGGACGAGAGCGGTCAGCCAAACGGCGGCTATTCCAATCCTTATTGCTACCACATCGACCAGTTCGAGAGCCTGCGCCCGGTCTATATGCGCGTAATCGAATACTGCCGGAAGATGGGCCTCGACATGATCCAGGGGGATCATGAGGACTCCCCCGGCCAGCTCGAGCTCAATTTCACCTTCGACGATGCGCTGCGGACCGCCGACCGCCTTTCCACCTACCGTCAGATCTGCGCACAGGTCGCGCGCGAATTCGGCATCATCGCCTGCTTCATGTGCAAGCCCTTCATGGGCGTGTCGGCTAATGGCTGCCATCACAACATCTCGCTGTGGCGCGGTGGCAAGGATGAGATGAAGACGCTCGGCAACGATCCCAAGAAGCTCCCCGGTGCGCAGCAGAATTTCATGTATGCGCGAGGCGGCGAGAATACCTTCATGCCCGACACGGACGACGTCCAGCTTCCCGGCAAGATCGGCTTGAAAGCGATTGGCGGCATCGTCGCGCATCTCGGTGCGCTCACCGCGATCGGCTGCTCGACCGTCAACTCCTATCGGAGGCTGTGGGACACGGGCTTCTGGGCGCCGGTCTTCTCGGACTGGGGCTTCCAGAACCGCACCACAGGCTTGCGCGTCTCCGCGCCAGGGCGCTTCGAATATCGCGCGGTCGACGCCATGGTGAACCCGCATCTGATGGCGGCGGCGCTCATCAAGGCCATGGATGACGGGCTCAAGAACAATCTTGATCCGGGGTCACCGGAGGAGCGCAACATCTATCAGGCGATGGAAGCCGGCAAGCAGGTGAAGAAGCTGCCGATGACGCTCGGCGATGCCCTTACCGCGCTCGGGAAGGACGATGTCATACGCTCGGCGCTGCCTGGTGAGATGTATCGCCTCTACGACGAGTACAAGCGCGACGAGTGGGAGCGTTTCCTGCACACCGTGACCGAATGGGACACCAAGACTTATCTAGACTGCCTGCCGTAAGAGGCGGGCGAGCGCTCAAGTGCGAGGCGGTAGCGCAAAAAGGAGGACAACAAAAATGTGCGGAATTGCTGGGCTCATCCACCGCGACGGCGCGACGGCCGTCGGCAAGGAGATGACCGCGATGCTGAGCAGCCTAAGACACCGCGGACCCGACTCGACAGGATTCGCGATCTACGGGACCTCGACGCCCAACGAATATGTCATGCGGCTGAAGCTCGCCGAGCAGGAGGACCTCGCCAAGGACCACCACATCCGCCAAAAGATCAGGGAGCGCCAGGCGGAGGTCGATAAAATGCTCGCCGAGCTCGGCGCCGAGACCGTCGAGGTCGCCGAGGCCACCCCTTATGCGTTCCGCTATCGCTTGCGCTATGCGGGCGACACGCGCCGTCTCGCCACCGAGATCGAGCAGATCGAGGGCGCCGAGGTCTTGTCCTTCGGCAGCGCGCTCGAGCTGATCAAGGACTTAGGCGATGCGAGCCGCGTGTCGGAGCAATACGGGCTTGGCGGCTTCCGCGGCACCCACGGCATCGGCCATACCCGCATGGCGACGGAGTCCGATGTCGATATCCGCTCGGCCCATCCTTATTGGGCCTATCCCTATAACGACATCGCCGTCGTCCATAACGGCCAGATCACCAATTACTGGATCATGCGCCGCGAGATGGAGCGGCTCGGCCACCGCTTCATGTCCAACTGCGACTCCGAGCTACTCGCCGTCTACACCGCCAACAATTTGGAGCAGGGCGCCACGCTCGAGGACTCGCTCAGAGCCTCGATCAAGGACATCGACGGCGTGTTCACCTATGTCGTGGCGACCGAGAACGAACTCGGCATGGCTAAGGACACCATGGCAGCCAAACCCATGGTGCTGTTCGAGAGCGACAATCTCGTCGCGCTCGCCTCGGAAGAGGTCGCCATCCGCGCCATCGTTCCGCGCGAGATCGATACCTCCGACCCCTACGACGAAGAGGTGCGCGTATGGCAGCGCTGACGCGATCGGCCCCTTCAGAGCAGGAGCGCATGTCCCATGAGATGGGCATGCACACCGAGAAGCTTGGCGGCCGCTCGCGGCAAGTCTTCTTCGACATCGACTTGAATGAGCCCGCCAACGGCTTTGCGCTGCCCAACGCCTACGACGTCGATTTCAACAAGCGTGGCGAGATCGACGCGTCCAACATGCCGTCGAAGAATATCAATCTCCGCATCCGCGAATTGATGCAGGATGGTTTCGGGACGATCCTCATCAGGAATCCTGGGGCCAAGCACTCGATTGCCGTGGGCATCCTCAATCGCCTCAATCTCATCGTCGACGGCTCGCTCGGTTATTTCGGCTTGGGCCTCATCGACGGCCCCAACGTGCGCATCTCGGGCCGGGTCGGCTGGTCGTGCGCCGAGAACATGATGAGCGGCACCATACTCATCGAGAAGAACGCCGGCTCGCAGTTCGGCGCGGCCATCCGCGGCGGCGACCTCGTGTGCAAGGGCGATGTCGGCTCGCGCACCGGCATCGACATGAAAGGTGGCACCATCGTCGTCGGCGGCAACACCGGCGCCTTCACCGGCTTCATGATGCAGCGGGGCCGCATGGTTATCTGCGGCAACGCTGGCAAGAATCTTGGCGATTCCATGTATGACGGCACGATCTATATCGCCGGCGAGCCCGCGAGCCTCGGCGTCGATGCGGTGTGGGCCGCCATGACCGATCTCGACAAAGCATGGCTCGAGCGAAAGCTCCGCCGCTACGACGTCACGCCGAAGGGCGGCATCGATTCCTTCCGCAAGATCGTCGCCGGCAAGCAGCTGTGGAACTACGACAATCTCGAGCCGACCGAAAAGAAACTGGTGCTGTAAAGCGCAAAAGGCTGGGCAAGCGATGAAAAAGAACAAACGGGGCGGCAACGGCGCGGCAAAGGTTCCGGCGGAATCGCAGCGCTTCATCCTTGGTCATAGCCGGATCTTCACGCCTGAGGTCATCAACGACATCCATGTGAAGTCCGAGCTTGGCCGTTATCGCATGCGCGGCTTCTCGCTGTTCAAGAAGATCCCGCATTGGGACGACCTCACCTTCCTGCCCGGCACGCTGACCCGGTTCGTCATCGAGGGCTATCGGGAGAAATGCGACACCAAGACGGTGATCGGCCCTAAGGCCAAGCGCCCCATGACGCTCGACATCCCGGTCTACGTGACCGGCATGAGCTTTGGCGCGCTGTCCTACGAGGCGAAGATCGCGCTCGCTCGCGGCGCGACTATGGCGGGCTCTGCGACCTGCTCCGGCGAAGGCGGCATGATCCCCGACGAGCGCCGCTACTCGATCAAGTGGTTCTATCAGTGCATCCAGTCGCGCTATGGCTTCAATCCGCATCATCTGCGGCTCGCCGACGCTTGCGAGTTCTTCATCGGCCAGGGCTGCAAGGTCGGTCTCGGCGGGCATCTGATGGGCCAGAAGGTCACCGACCAGGTGGCCGAGATGCGCTCGCTTCCCGCCGGCATCGACCAGCGCTCGCCGGCGCGCCATCCCGATTGGCTCGGCCCCGACGACCTCGCGCTCAAGATCGAGGAGGTGCGCGAGGCGACCAATTGGGAGATCCCGATCCAGCTCAAGCTCGGCGCCGCGCGCGTCTATGACGACGTGCGCATGGCGGTGAAGTGCGGGCCTGATTCCATCTATATCGACGCCATGGAAGGCGGCACCGGCGCAGGGCCGCATGTCGCCACCGAAGATACCGGGGTTCCCGGCATCGCCGCCATCCGTCAGGCGCGGCGCGCCATCGATGAGCTCGGCAAGCGCGGGGAAATTTCCCTCGTCTATGCCGGCGGCATCCGCAACGGCGGCGATGTCGCAAAGGCGATGGCGCTCGGCGCCGACGCCATTGCCATCGGCCACTCGGTGTTGATGGCGCTCAACTGCAACAAGGAGATCCCGGAGTCCGATTTCGAGAATGAGATCGGCGTGCCGGCGGGCTACTGCTATCACTGCCACACCGGCCGCTGCCCGGTCGGCATCACCACGCAAGACCCGGAGCTCAGGAAGCGGCTTGATCCCGACGAGGCTGCCGAGCGCGTTTACAATTTCCTGCACACGCTGACACTCGAGGCGCAGATGCTGGCACGCGCCTGCGGCAAGACCAGCGTGCACAGCCTCGAGCCCGAGGATCTGGCGGCGCTCACCATGGAGGCTTCGGCCATGGCGCAGGTGCCGCTCGCCGGCACCGACTACACCGTCGGCGTCGACAACTACCACAAGATCGGATGACCGGAGCACGGCGCATGGGTGGCAAGTCCGGCAAGAAGGCGAAACCAAAGAGCGACGTCGACAAATATCTTAAAGACGCGGAGGGCCTCGATACCGCCCGCGAGCAGGCGATCGGGCAGCACATCGGCTACCGCTACGACGTCAATTTGCTCCCCGATTACGAGCGGCTCACCCCTTACCTCAAAGCCTACATGGAGTTCATGGGCTGGGACGACCTCAACTGGCTCGAGGACGTGCATATGGGCTACGAGGCCGGGAAGCCGGCAATCTTCGACCGCAATATCAATGGCTGGGTGCGCATTCCGAAGGAGATGAAGCTGCCTGACAATCAGCAGGATCGCGACATGTTGGCGCGCGAGCTTCTGGTGAGATTCCAGACCTCGCCCAACCATCCGTTACACGATCTGAACAAGGCCTATCGGAAATTCTAGAGGGCGGGAGTACTCTGCCCGCATGGGAGCCATTTTTGGCAACACAGAAAAGATGACTTGAGCCCTCGAGGACGGGCGAGCGCGATCGAGGGCGCGGCCTAAAGGAAAGGTACCATGGTCGCTGCCACTAAGACTGCCGGTGCCGTTCCGTCGTCAGAGCGGCAACTTCACCGGGCCATCGGCTGGAAGGATGCATTCTGGGTCGCGAGCGGCGTGCCAGCTCTCGTCCTCTTCTCTATCGGAGGCATCGCCGCGACGGTCGGCACCCCCTCGGCGCTGGTATGGACGCTGTCGGTGATCTTCGGCTTCATCCAAGCCTTCACCTACGCCGAAATCGCGGGCCTGTTCCCGAACAAATCGGGCGGAGCCTCGGTCTATGGCGCGGCCGCCTGGGTACGCTACTCGAAGTTCATCGCGCCGCTGTCGGTGTGGTGTAACTGGCTCGCCTGGACGCCGGTGCTCGCCATCGGCTGCGGCATCGCCGCCGGCTACATTCTCAATGCCTTCTTCGCGTCTGATGCCGCGATCAGGACCTGGGAAATCCAGCTCGCCGATCTCGGCTTCCTGAAGGAGGGCCTGAAGCTCCGGCTCAACTCGACCTTCTTCATCGGCGCCATCCTCATCGCGATCTCCTTCGCCATTCAGCATCGCGGCATTCTCTCGACCGCAAAGGTGCAGACCATCGTCGGAGTCGCGGTTCTTCTCCCGCTCCTCATCATCGGCATCGTGCCGCTGATCACTGGGGACGTCGCGCTGGACGCGTTCAAGCCGTTCGCCCCGGGTACCGATCCCGCGACTGCGGCCTGGAACAAGGCCGGGTGGACGCTCTTCTTCGGTGGCCTGTTCATCGCCGCCTGGTCGGCCTACGCCTTCGAAACGGCCATCTGCTACACGAGCGAGTTCAAGAATCCCGCGACCGATACCTACAAGGCCATTCTCTATTCGGGCCTGCTTTGCATCGCGGTCTACATTCTCGTGCCGCTCTCCTTCCAGGGCGCCCTTGGCCTCGCCGGGGTCATGGCTCCCGGCATCGTCGACGGTTCAGGCGTCGCGCAAGCCATGGCCTCGATGGTCGGCGGCGGGCCCTTCATCACCAATCTGCTCGTGGTGATGCTGCTGCTCGCTTTGATGCTCGCCATCACCACGGCGATGGCCGGCAGCTCGCGGACGCTGTACCAAGGCTCCGTCGACGGCTGGCTGCCGCGTTATCTGCGCCACGTGAACAGAAACGGCGCTCCGACGCACGGCATGTGGACGGATCTGACCTTCAATCTGATCCTGCTCCTGATGTCAGACTACCTCTTCGTGCTCGCGGTCTCCAACGTCTGCTACATCGTGTTTAACTTCTTGAACCTCAACGCCGGCTGGATCCATCGCATCGACAACGCTCATGTGAGGCGTCCGTGGAAGGCGCCTGATTGGCTGCTCGCGGCGGGCGTTGTGCTCTCCTTCGTCAATGCGTTCCTGCTCGGCGCTGGCGCCGATGTTTGGGGCGCGGGCACGCTCACGGCCGGCATCGTCGCCGTTGCACTCATCATTCCGGTCTTCATCTTCCGCCACTACGTGCAAGACAAGGGCGTCTTTCCCGCGAATATGCTCGCCGACCTCTCTCCGGATGGGAAACCGTTGGGAGCGCCGAAGGCGGGGATGCTGCCCTATGTTACGCTTGTCGCAGGCGTGATTGTCGCGGCGGCCGGATACTTCATCTTTTGGACGTAGGCCTACATCCGACTTAACGTTGCTGAATGAAAAGAGGCGGCCGGGATCAGTCTCTGGTCCCGGCCGACGTCCAATCGGGCGTGAACTCGAGCACCAGTGCCTGGTCGGGCAGCGCAGGATTGAAGGCACGATTATGCCACAGGCTCGCCTCGCGCCGCTCGTCGCCCTCCTTGAGCAGGGTGACCTCGCACGGCAAGTGATAGGCCTGCCTGAACTGATCGAACTCGAGCGTGCAACTCCCATCGGCAAGGAGTCGCTCGGCGAGCGGCGAGCTCTCGGGCAACACCGCGGTCAGCCGGTCGCTAAAATTAAGCGGCTGCTGAAAATAATCGGCCTGAAGATAGTCAAGAACCCGCTCATAGACGTCGCGAGGATCTTGCGTTTTCATCACCTGGAAGCGGAAGAAGGCCGTGCTCTCTCCGGGCTCCTCGGGCACGAGTAGCACGGTCAGTGCCGGCGCGAGCTCGCGCCCGGATGTATCGCGCACACGCGGGCGCATGCCGGGAGAGGGACGGCCGCCTTGTTCGCGCATGGCAGTCTGCCGAATGAGGCATTGCCAGGCAAGAAATCTATCGCGAATCTTT
>Ga0075433_10004060_pt1 | contig 11337 bp, 11 predicted proteins | sample RhiMethybrSRZTD2_FD_75299 | JGI IMG/M metagenome (GOLD analysis project Ga0075433, IMG submission 75299) | Populus rhizosphere microbial communities from Tennessee, USA - Rhizosphere MetaG P. TD hybrid SRZTD2 | ecosystem: Host-associated > Plants > Roots > Rhizosphere > Soil | place: USA... | reverse complement strand
GCTATGGCACGACAATTTCGTCGGCTGGCCATGCTTCGAGCGGAATCCGGCCCGCAAGGGCGACATTGGAAAGTGGGTCCGCGACATCCGCGACAACCATTGGAAACTCACGTACCAGCTGAAGCCGCTCGAGGCCCAGGAATTCGGTGATGACACCGTCGTCGTGCACTACGCCGCGGAGTACATATACGACTACGGCGATGGCACGCGGAGTGGCGCGGGCCTCTGGCGTAAGTTCACCCATACTTGGATGAAGAGCGATGGACGCTGGCAGATCATCGGCGGCATGTGTGCAGCCCAGGAACCGGTCAAGGCGCCGCGCGCATAAACCCGGACGCAAACAGTAACCCCGGCGCGAAGCCGGGGTGTCTGTCGAATTTTGGTAGCGGGGGCGTGAGTTGGATTTCGAACAGCCTTGAATTTGTTGACGTTGAGCTGCGGTGAATACCGCAAACCCAACTGGGGACAACTCTTTACTGCCCTCTCAAGGCTGGTACGAGGGTTCGAATCCCTCTGGGAGCGCCAACAGCCTTTTGATGTGTTCAAACTGTGCTGTACCGACTTGCCCGGCTATAGACACAGATTTGAAAGCTTGTGGCCGCAGTCGAGTCATGGTTCCAGGGCGTCACTCCACTTCCAGAATGAGCACCCAATCGGAAGTGCCGTCGGCATGCGGGGAGGCAGGGGGCGTGAAATCATGAAAGCCCACGTTGGCGACGGGGGACGCCGGATCCGGAGAGTACAACCCCGTGGTCGGATCGAACCACGAAGCAGACGCAGTGCCGCCGAGTTTCGTCAGGTCGATCGTGAGGTTCTGTGGCACCGGAAAGTAGCTCATGACCAGTGCTCCGTCAGGCGTGCGCGCCGTAGTGACGTAGTCGTTGTCCTGCGCATTCCCGGAGGCGGTCTCCATGCCGACGCCAGCGGTCGCCACTACGTGGCTCACATCGGGCACTAGCTCGTACCAGCGACGAGGCTCGAATAGCGCGCGCGCGAAGCCGACCTGCTCCGCGCCGGGATCAAGCAGATGAGCCTGCCAGTCCGGTTCTAGCCGCACAGTTCCGTTATTTCCGTAGAATGCACCCGCGCCACCGGCGAGAAGCGACCAATAGATCTGCGTGCGGGTGTCATGCGCGTTCGTGACGTGCGGAGCCCCGCCTTTTTGTCCCCCCTCGTAGTTCCCTTCGATCATCACGTTCGGAAGAAAATTCGGACGGGCGTAGTCGACGTAAAGCTGGGCATAGGTCGGCGCATATGTGTAAACACTGTTGATCCCAAGCAGCCCATCCCAGGCCGGGTCATCGAGCGAACTTGAGACCCTGAAGTTAAGCTCGGTGGTCTGAAGATGGCGTCTGTCGGAGTCGCGAATTCCGTGAGCGACGGCGAGGACCACCTTGTCGTCGGCGGGAATCTGCCAGGTCTGAAAGTCGTTGCCGCTCATCCACACGATCAAACCCGCATCCCGGTACCGGCGTCCAAGAAACCTGCCGTAATCCCGGGCCCTTGCCACGCCATTCGCTCGGAGAGTCGCGAGGAACCCGCCGGTCTCGATCGGGTTGAGGTATACGAGGATTCCCTGGCTCGCTGCAGCGGCCAGCATGTCGTCGACGCGCTCAAAATAGGCCTCGTTGGGGCTCGTCAGGTCGTACTCACCGGTCGATAGTGTGACGGTAAAAGGCGCGATGCCATCGAAGGTGGTGGCATCGGGGCGACCATACGTGTAGGTCGTGCACAGAAGGTTTATCCAGGCGGCGTTGAACCCCTGCGAAGCGCGCACGGAAAAGTAGGTAGCGGCATCCGCGACCGAGAGGTTCACCATCAGCGCCTGGGGCGAGTCGCCGAGAAGCAGGTACGGCTCTTGCGCCGCGGTGACGAGCGTTCGGCCGTCGTCGCTGACCGAAATGGGCGGGATCTCTCTGCCACCGCCACCGCCACCGCCCTCGCCAGAGCCGCAAGCCACGGCGATACCAACGACCATCAGCAAGGCAAGTCGACATAGCACGACGCGATTCAATCGAAGAGAAATGCGCACTCGGGAATAGTACGCCCACCGAACTCTTTGTCAGTAGGCACCAACCTACGCCTCGCCGAGCATACCTCTGGCCGGCCACTGCAACCGGCAACCGTACAGTCTCCAACGATCGGGCTATATGCCCGACTGGACGAAAGGAGTCAGCTATGTCCTTTTTTCTATACATGCTTGGGCTCGCGGTGCTGGTCGGCGGCATTGCATGGGGTCTGACCATCGCGGGTTTGGCAACGATCTACGTGGCGATCGCATGTTTAATTGTTGCAGGCATTGGAATCATGATGGCGGTGTCACGTACTCGTGCGAAAGACCCGCCGGCCTAATGCCTTAGTCCGCGGCTGCACGTTCCACGTGACATTTTTGAATCCCGTCCGAAAGGAACGAAAGGAACTCGCACAACGCGCGAAGTTGCGGCGGAACCCGAGGCGAATAGCGGGGCTCCAGGCTGAGATCGAAAACCGCGTCACAGCCATGGCGCAAGGATTGTTGAGAACCTCGCCGGCACTAGGGCGGCGGTTGCGCGAGCTCGAAGCGGAACTTTAACACCTGAAGACTACGGCCAATGCCGAGCCGACCGCCCCTCCGCGCCTTATAAACGTTCACGCGCGCTTCCGCGAAGTCTTGGAGAGGACTGCCAGAAGTTCTTGGCCATGAGCCGACACGGGCGCGAGAGGCGCTCAGGGCGCCGCTCTCACCTGAAATTACGCTAAAGCCGTCTCGGACGGGAACCTATCTGGAAGCCAAATTCGGCATAGAGACGACGGCCCTCGCGGCTTGCGCCGGAGGGCCGTCGGAATCAATGGTAGCGGGGGCAGGATTTGAACCTGCGACCTTCGGGTTATGAGCCCGACGAGCTGCCAGACTGCTCCACCCCGCAACGGGGGCGCGAATTATAGACAGCAGTCCGGCCGAACACAAACCGTTCTGTCATTGACCACCCGTGCTACTGGGCCCCGCAGGCACCCGCCGTACCGCAGGTCGAACGGATTCGGTCGACGTCCTGCTTCTGGATCTCGAGCGCGAGCAGGTAGTCGTGCATCTGTTCTTCGGTCAGGCACTTTTCCGTGACGAAGCGGCTGCCGATCTCGCTGTCTTTCTTGCAGTACACCTTCAGCGCGCCGCGCTTCTTCGTGTAGAAGCCCGGAGGCGGCTTGAACTCTCTCTCGGCCGGATTCGCCGCGTTCGCCGCGTTCGCCGTCTTCGCCGCGTCGGCCTTGGCCGAGGCCTGATCCGCAGCCGGCTTTGCCTCGGCAACTGCTGAATCCTGGGCGAGTGCAAGCTGCGCCGACATCGTGAGAAGTATCGCCATCAGAAACCTGGACATATCGTCACTCCCAATGCGCGCGGCAGGCCGGATTACGGAGCCGAGCAGACTTCCGCCACTCCCGACGAGCAGGTGCTGCGGACCCGGTCGATGTCGCGCTTGTTCTCCTGCTGCGCGATGATGTAGTCGCGCACTTGGGCTTCGCTATAGCACTTCTCCGTCTGGAATCGCGTGCCGATCGTCGAGTCCTTCTTGCAGTAGAGCACGAGCGCGCCGCGCTTCTTTGGAATGAAACCGACCGGCGGCTTGAACTCCTTTTCCTCCGCGGCGGCTTCAGTCGCCGCAGCCTGGGAGGCGGTGGTCGCAGCCTTGGACTGGTCGGCTGCTGGCGTCTCGTCGCCAGCGGCCGGCGCCTGCGCGAAGGTTGAAGTCGTCAAGAAGCAAAGCGCGAATGCGAACGTCAGCTTCGACATGGCAACCCCCTCCGCGGCCGTCCGCTCAGTTGGTGTTACAGGACTCCACGTTCGCGCACACCTTGCGCGACTGGTCGAAGTTCGCCTGCTCCTGGTCGCGGCTGACAGTCATCGCGCGCAGCTGCTCCTCGCTGTAGCAACGTTCCTGCGCGAAGCGCGTGCCGCTCTCCATCGACTTCTTGCAGTAGACCGTTTTCTTGCCGCGAGTCTTCGCCTGGTAGCCGGCGGGCACCTTGAATGGCTCCGGCTCCTTGGCCTCGTCCGCGGTGTCGGCCTCGGCCTTGTCCTGGGCCTGGGCCGCGTTCGGCGTCTCGTTGCCAATCGCGCTGTCACCCGTCCCCGCGAACGCCGTGCCCGCCAGGAGCGCCATCAAAACCGCCAGCATCGTGCCACGCATCATTGACTCCCTTGTTATCCCGTCGACGTCCCGGAACCGCCCACGCCCGCCCGCCCCATTGCGGCTTTTGCGGCTTCTCTCCCCGCCTGGCCGCCGGGCTTGCGCCTCAGTGGATCACCTGGAATTCCGGCGCTTTACGGTAGCACATGCTCGCAGAGCCTGAGCAGCATTCCCGGATACAGCCCCAGCACCAGGATCGCCAGCCCGTTCACGCTCAACATAAGGCGCACGGCGATTTTCGATTCGACCGGGCCGGTCTCCGTTGGTTCATCGAAGTACATCAGCTTGACGATGCGGAGGTAGTAGTAGGCGCCGACCACCGACATGACGACCGCGAGGGCCGCGAGCCAGGTGAGGTCGACATTCACGACCGCGGCGATGACCTGGACCTTCGCCCAGAATCCGACGGTCGGCGGGACGCCGGCGAGCCCGAACATGACGAGGAGCATCACGAACGCGAACCAGGGGTTCCGCCGGTTGAGGCCCTTGTAGTCGTCGAGCGCATCCGCCTCGAAGCCCGCGCGGGAAAGCCACAGGACGACGCCGAACGATGCGGTGGTCATGATCACGTAGGTCAGCGTGTAGAACATCGCGGCTCGGTAGCCGGCCGCTGTCCCGGCGAGCACGCCGAGCAGGATGAAGCCGACGTGCGAGATCGTCGAATAGGCCAGCATGCGCTTGATGTTCGGCTGGGCGATTGCAACCACATTGCCGAGGATCATCGAGAGCGCCGCGAGCACCACCAGCATGTCCTGCCAGGCAGCGACCGCGCCTCCGAGACCCTCCGCGAGTACCCGCATGGCGAGCGCAAACGAGGCGATCTTCGGTGCGGCGGCGACATAGAGCGTCACCGGGGTGCGCGCCCCGTGGTAGACATCCGGCAGCCACATGTGGAACGGCACCGCGCCGAACTTGAAGGCGACTCCGACGACGATGAAGGCGAGCGCGAGCAGGAGCCCTATCGCCGGCGCCTCGCCGCGGTTGACGGCCGCGGCCACGCCGTCGAGGAGGAAGCTGCCCGTTACGCCGTAGAGGATCGAAATACCGTAGAGGAGCGCACCCGAGGCGATCGCACCGAGCACGAAGTACTTCATCGCGGCTTCCGCCGCGACGCCGTCCTCACGGTCGAAGGCGACCATCGCGTAGAGCGACAGCGACATGATCTCGATGCCGAGGTAGAGCGTGAGAAGGCTTCCCGCCGACACGATGACCTGGATCCCGAGCACGGCGAAGAGCGCGAGCACGAGATATTCGCCTTTCAGCAGGTCGCGGCGCTCGAGGTAGTCGCGGGAATAGAGGAGCGAGACCGCGGCGGCACCGTAGGCGAAGAGCTTCAGGACCGTGCCCATCGGGTCCGCCACGAAGTGCCCGCCGAGGATGACCGTGCGTCCCGGAGCCGCGATGGCGGAAGTCACCCAGGCGGCACCGGCGAGCGAGGCGATCGCGAGCAGGAAGACGAGTCCCCTCACCCGGCCGCCGCCAAGCGCGTCGACCAGCAAGAGGACGCAAGCGGCAAGCGCGACGAAGATTTCGGCGCCGGCCGGCAGGACATCGGCCATCGTCAGGACCATGTGCGTGCCTTGCATGCCGGCGCCCTCAGAGCTTGCTCGCCATGAGCTGGTCGACCAGCGCGTCCAGCGTCGGCCGCATGACGTCGAGCAGCGGCGCAGGCCAAACGCCGAGCGCGATCACCGCGACCGCGAGCGCCGCAAGCACGATGAACTCCCGCGCATTGACGTCCTTGAGCGACGCGACGCCGTCGTTGCCGACCTCGCCCCAGATGACGCGCTTGACGAGCAGGAGCGTATAGGCGGCGCCGAGGATCAACGTCAGCGCGGCGACGAAGGCGTACCAGAAGTTCGCCTTGAAGCTAGAGACGATGACGAGGAACTCGCCGACGAAGCCGGACGTGCCCGGCAGGCCCGCGTTCGCCATCGCGAACAGCACGGCGAAGAACGCGAACACCGGCATCGTGTTGACGACGCCGCCGTAGGCCGAGATGTCGCGCGTGTGCAGCCGGTCGTAGAGCACGCCGACGCAGAGGAATAGCGCACCCGACACGAGGCCGTGCGACACCATCTGCACCATCGCGCCGTCGAGCCCCATCTCCGCGCCCGCGACCGCGCCGCTCGCCTGCCAGATGTCGTAGGCGATGAACGAGCCGAGGGTGACGAAGCCCATGTGCGCGATCGACGAATACGCAATCAGCTTCTTCATGTCGCGCTGTGCGAGTGCGACGAACCCGATGTAGGCGATCGCGACGAGCGAGAGCGTGATGACCAGCCAGTCGAGCTCGCGACTCGCGTCCGGCGCGATTGGCAGGCTGAAGCGCAGGAAGCCGTAGCCGCCCATCTTCAGCATGATGGCCGCGAGGATCACGGAACCTCCGGTCGGGGCCTCGACGTGCGCGTCGGGCAGCCAGGTGTGCACCGGCCACATCGGCACCTTGACCGCGAAAGCCGCAAAGAACGCGAGGAATATCAGCACCTGCGCCGTCATGCCGATCCGCATCTGCTGCAGGTAGGCGATCTCGTAGCTGCCGCCCTGGAGGTACAGCCAGATCAGCGCGACCAGCATCAGCACGGAGCCGAGGAAGGTGTAGAGGAAGAACTTGATGGTCGCGTAGACGCGGCGGCTGCCGCCCCAGATGCCGATAATGAGGAACATCGGGATCAGCATGGCTTCCCAGAGCACGTAGAAAAGGAGCGCATCCGCCGCGGCGAACACGCCGATCATGAGCCCTTCCATCACGAGGAAGGAGGCGAAGTACTGCGCGGGCCGCTTCTCGATGCTGGACCAGGCCGCGACCACGACGAGCGGCGTCGTGAACGCGGTCAGGACGATGAGCGGCATCGAGATGCCGTCGACGCCGAGGTAGTACCACGCGTTCAGGATGCCGACCCAGGGCTGTCGCTCCACGAATTGAAGTTCTGCGGTCGTCCGATCGAACCCATCCCAGAGCGGCGCACACAGCGCGAGCGTCGCGAGCGTTGCCGCGAGTGCGACCCAGCGCCCGGCGGCGATCCGCCGGTCCCCGAGCAGCAGCACGACGAAGCCCGCCAGGACCGGGAGCCAGACGAGCCAGCTCAGGAGATTCGCCGGTGTGGCCACCTCAGGACCTCCAGAGCAGCCAGCCGAGCAGCAGCGAGAGGCCAATGATCATTGCGAAGGCGTAGTGGTAAAGGTAGCCGGACTGCAGGTGACGCCCGAGCGCGGCCAGCGCGGCAACGGCGCGCGCGCTGCCGTTCACCAGCCAGCCGTCGATGACCGTCTCGTCGCCGCCCTTCCAGAGGTTTCCGCCGACGTTCCGGACGGCCGTCGCGACCACGTTCTCGTAGAACCAGTCGATGTAGTACTTGTTCACCAGCACGCGATAGAGGCGCGAGAAGCGTCCCGCAATGCGTTCGGGAAGCTCCGGCCGTTTGAGGTACAGGTACCAGGCGACAGCCACGCCGGCAAAGGCCAGGTAGAGCGCGGGCGACTCGAGCGCATGCAGCACGAAGGCCGCTGAGCCGTGGAATTCCTCGCCCAGCAGCGCGACAGGCCCGTGCGGCGACTGCGCGATCGCGCCGGAGAAGAAGTCGCCGAATACGATGGGCCCGACTGTGAGCCAGCCGACCGCGATAGACGGGATCGCGAGCGCGACGAGCGGCAGCGTGACCACCCAGGGGCTCTCGTGCAGGTGCTCGCGGGTGTGCTCGTCCATCCGCTCCTTGCCGTGGAAGGTCATGAACACGAGGCGGAAGCTGTAGAGCGCCGTCACGAAGACGCCGAGCAGCACGCACCAGTAGGCGAAGTCCGCTCCGTCGGTCGCGCTCTCGTGGACTGCCTCGATGATGATGTCCTTCGAGAAAAACCCGGAAAGTCCCGGGAACCCGATCAGGGCCAGCGAACCGATGAGGCAGGTCCAGTAAGTGACCGGCATGTACTTTCTGAGCCCCCCCATCCGGCGCATGTCCTGCTCGTGGTGCATGCCGATGATCACGGAGCCGGCGGCGAGGAAGAGCAGCGCCTTGAAGAACGCGTGCGTCATCAAATGGAAGATCCCGGCGCCGTAGGCGCCTGCGCCCAGCGCTACCGTCATGTAACCGAGCTGCGAGAGCGTCGAGTAGGCGATTACGCGCTTGATGTCGTTGGCGACGAGCCCGAGCAGGCCCATGAAGAGCGCGGTCACGGCGCCGATCACGACGATGAAGTGCAGCGCGTCCGGCGACAGCTGGAAGAGCGGCGACAGCCTCGCCACCATGAAGATGCCGGCCGTCACCATCGTCGCGGCATGGATCAGCGCCGAGATCGGCGTCGGGCCTTCCATCGAGTCGGGCAGCCACACGTGCAGCGGAAACTGCGCGGATTTTCCCATCGCGCCGAGGAACAGGCCGACGCAGATAACCGTGATGACCTTCGACGGCTCTCCGGGCGTGAGGTACAGGTCGTGGCCGATGGTGCGCGACACGCGCTGGAACACCTCGGCGTAGTCGAGGCTGCCCATGTAGGCGACGATGATCGCGATCGCCACGATGAAGGCGAAATCGCCGATGCGGTTGACGATGAAGGCCTTGTAGTTCGCGAAGATTGCCGTCGGTCGCCGGTACCAGAACCCGATCAGCAGGTACGACACCAGCCCGACGGCCTCCCAACCGAAGAACAGCTGGAGGAAGTTGTTCGACATCACGAGCATCAGCATCGAGAACGTGAACAGCGAGATGTACGCGAAGAAGCGCGTGTAGCCCGGGTCCTCGCGCATGTAGCCGATCGTGTAGACGTGCACGGCGAGCGAGACGAAGCTGACGACCGTCATCATCAGCGCGCTCAGGTTGTCGATCAGGAACCCGACCTGCATCGAGATGCCGTCGCTGACGCCCCAGGTGTAGACCCCCTCGTTGTAGACTTGCGCACCCGCGAGCATCTGCCGCAGCACCCAGACGGAGCCCGCGAGGGAAACCGCGACGCCTGCGATGCAGAGCGTGTGCGCACCCGCGCGCCCGACGAAGCGGCCGCCGAGGCCGGTGACGACCGAGGCCGCGAGCGGCGCGAGCACGATGGCGAGGCAGACGGAGCCGAAGTCCACGGTCAACCCTTCATGGCGTCGAGTTCCTCGACGTTGATGCTGCGGCGCTGGCGGAACAGCACGACGAGGATCGCGAGGCCGATCGCCGCCTCCGCCGCCGCGACCGTCAGGATGAAGAACACGAATACCTGCCCGTCCAGGTTTCCGAGGAAGCGCGAGAACGCGACGAAGTTGAAGTTGACCGCGAGCAGCATCAGCTCGATGCACATGAGGAGCAGGATCACGTTCTTGCGGTTGATGAAGATGCCCGCCACCGCGATGGCGAACAGCACGCCGGCGAGCAGCAGGTAGTGCGGCAGCCCGATCACGGCTCGCGCTCGGGCGGCATGCTGACGAGGCGGACGCGGTCCGCGGCCTTGACCGCGACCTGGCCGGCGATGTCCTGCACCTTGAGGCCGGCCCGGCGGCGCATCGTCAGCGTGATCGCGGCGACGATCGCGATGAGCAGCACGACGGCGGCCAGCTGGAACGGATACGCGTATTGCGTGTAGAGCACCGCGCCGATCTCGGCGGTGTTGCTCGCCCCCGCCGATGCCGGCGAGGCGGCGCCCGGGAGCTCCATCCCGAGTCGGCGTACCCAGAGTACGTAGGCGAGCTCCACGACCACGATGAGCGCGATCAGGGCGCCGAGCGGGGCGTTCCGGGCGAATCCCTCGCGCAGCTCCTCGATGTTGATGTCGAGCATCATGACGACGAACAGGAACAGCACCATGACCGCGCCGACGTAGACGAGCACCAGCACGATCGCGAGGAACTCCGCCTGGATCAGTAGCCACAGGACGGCCGCGTTGAAGAAGCACAGCACGAGGAAGAGCACCGAGTGCACGGGATTGCGCGCGAGGATCACGCCGACCGCGGCACCGACCAGCACGGTCGCGAAAGCCCAGAAGAGGATTGCGACGAGCATGGGCCTACCGGAAGCGCGAGTCCGCCGCCTTGTCGGCTGCGATCATCGCCTCGTATTTCTCGCCGATCGCGAGGAGCTTGTCCTTGGTCATGATGTTCTCGCCGCGGTTCTCCATGTGGTACTCGTGGATCCGCGTTTCGACGATGGCGTCGACTGGGCAGGCTTCCTCGCAGAAGCCGCAGTAGATGCACTTGAAGAGGTCGATGTCGTAGCGCGTCGTCCGGCGCGTGCCATCGGGCCCGACTTCCGACTCGATCGTGATTGCGAGCGCCGGGCACACCGCCTCGCAAAGCTTGCAGGCGATGCAGCGCTCCTGCCCGTTCGGGTAGCGCCGGAGCGCGTGCAGTCCGCGGAAGCGCGAGGACTGGGGCGTCTTCTCCTCCGGGTAGTTGAGCGTGACCTTGGGACGGAAGAAGTTCTTCACCGTGACCCAGAGGCCGCGGGCCAGCTCGGCGAGCAGCAGGGTCTGCAACAGCGAGCGGATGCGCTTCATGACCGCCTCATGCCGACCAGGGCCCGATACGCAGCCAGGCGAGCAGGCCCTCGACCGCAATCCAGATGAGCGTGATCGGTATCAGCACTTTCCAGCCGAGGCGCATGATCTGGTCGTAGCGGTAGCGCGGAAACGTCGCGCGGACCCAGAGGAAGACGAACAGGAAGAACGCGATCTTGAGGAACAGCCAGTGGAAGCCGTTGCCGACGAGGAACCCGAGCACCGGCACCTGGCGAAGCGCGGAGTCTGCCGCGAGGTAGCCGTCGAGCGGGCTCAGCCAGCCGCCGAAGAAGAGCACCGAGCACAGCGCCGAGATCAGGATCATGTTCGCGTATTCGGGCAGCGCGAAGAGCGTCGCGAACGCGGCGCCGGAGTACTCGACGTGGAAGCCCGCGACGATCTCCGACTCACCTTCCGCGACGTCGAAGGGCGCGCGGTTCGTCTCCGCGATTCCCGAGATGAAGTAGACGAAGAAGAGCGGGAAGAGCCACGACCAGTTCCAGCTGAAGGCCGCGCCTTCCTGTGCGCGCACGATCGCGCCGAGGTTGAGGCTCCCAGCCGCCATCAGGACGCCAACGAGCGCAAAGCCCATCGCGATCTCGTAGGCAACCATCTGCGCCGCCGAGCGCATCGCGCCGAGGAAGGCGTACTTCGAGTTGCTCGCCCAGCCCGCGAGGATCACGCCGTACACGCCCATCGAGGTCAG
>Ga0075433_10004056_pt1 | contig 11343 bp, 9 predicted proteins | sample RhiMethybrSRZTD2_FD_75299 | JGI IMG/M metagenome (GOLD analysis project Ga0075433, IMG submission 75299) | Populus rhizosphere microbial communities from Tennessee, USA - Rhizosphere MetaG P. TD hybrid SRZTD2 | ecosystem: Host-associated > Plants > Roots > Rhizosphere > Soil | place: USA... | reverse complement strand
ATTGCAACTCAAGGCACGCTCCATCAAGCGTCTCGAGAGGCCTGAAGATTTATTCGGCACAGTGGTCTTTCTTGCTTCACCGGACAGCGACTTCATGACCGGGCAGACCATCGTGGTCGATGGGGGAAGCGTGTTCCATTGAGGTTTGTTTGACGGGTTCAAGGTGAACTCCCTGAATGACCCTATACCGCTTGGTGTCTGACGAACGGGCGAGATTCCTCGTCGCCTTGCTCCTCGGAATGACAAACTGAGAAATTCGTTTCCAATTGGTCGGAGGCTCAAAAGTATGCGATTTTGTTTTTCGCGTTATCTCGTGATTGTCATCATTGCTTTCACGATTAATTTTTTGAAGCCGGTCGATAACGTTTTCAGCGCCGAGATAGTCAAGTTCGTCCTGCCCGGAAACTCGATGGGCTATTTGCCGCTTTTTGTCGCTGTGCACAAAGGATTCTTTAAGGATGAAGGCCTCGAAATCGAGCTGCCGCGTCTCGCTCCAGCGATGGCCCACAACGCGCTGATCGCCGGCGAGGCTCATTACCATGGGCTTGCCGATTCAGGATTGCGGCTCGCGGCGCGGGGATTGCCGTTGAAAGCGATCTTCTACGCTGCCGACCGGCCGATGTATTATCTGGTTGCGCAAAAGGATATCCGCACCGTCGCCGAGCTGAAAGACAAGAGAATTGGTGTCAGCCAATTCGGCGGCACTTCCGATCTTTCGGCGCGCCTGGCGCTCAGACACTATGGCGTTGAACCGGAAAAAGACGCGCTGCTGATTCAAATCGGCGCCGAGGGGACGCGCATGGCCGCTCTACGAGCCGGCTCTGTCGCTGCGATCATCGTTCCCGTGCCCGCCGTAGCCGTCCTCAAGCGCGAAGGATTCAACGAAGTCTCGTTTGTCGGCGACGTCGTCGAGTTCGCGAGCAATGGCTACACCACCACCGACCAACGCATCAAGGAGCACCCGCAGGAAGTCAAGAAAGTCGTGAGAGCTCTCTATAGAGGGCTTCGGTACGCCAAGGAAAACCCCGAGGGCACCATCGGTGTCATTCAAAAAGAGTGGAAGGTCGATCCTGAAATCGCCAAAGAATCCTACCGCGCGATCGTCAAAGCGCTCAATGAAGACGGCATTATCAGCGAAAAGCAACTAAGAGTTCACTTCGATATCATTCGCCGAACGGAAAAAAATATCGGCGAAATTCCAGTCGACAAAGTCGTCGACTTTCGCTTGCTGAGAGAGGTGCGGCGGGAGTTAAGCGGGAAGTAGGTTGTGCCAGGTCGCCGGGCCCCTGGAATGAATTGCTAATCGTGCAATCAAAAATACTATTGCGTCAACTATTCACGAGCAATCCATCCGGCAAGCCGGTATAATTCCCCATAAACACAGATTGTCTCCCACGGGTTCAGTACTTATCCGTGCGGGCGTTCATCGTTCACCGAATCTCTTAGAGTCCATGGCCGGAATTTTTATCAGTTACCGCCGTGAAGACAGCGCGCCGTATGCCGGGCGGTTGTATGACCGGCTCTGTGCGCATTTTGGAGCGGATCAGGTTTTCATGGATGTCGATGATATTCCGCCGGGAGCCGACTTTGCGGCGCACATCGACGCGAAAGTCGGATCGTGCGATGCCATGGTTGTGGTCATTGGTAAAGATTGGCTTACGGCGCGAAACGCGGACGGCCAGCTGCGCCTGAGCGATCCAAGCGATTTTGTCGGCTTGGAAGTGTCGCTGGCCTTACAGCGAAGTGTTCTCGTCATTCCCGTGCTAGTGGGTGGCGCGCAAATACCTAAGCCGGAAGAACTGCGGGCCGACCTGAAGGCGCTTTCGAAGCGAAATGCGCTGACTTTGAACGATCATGATTTTCAGCGCGACGTCGATCAGTTAATCGCGGCACTCGACAAAACACCGGGTCTTCGAAAGCCAGCGTTAAAGCAAAACAGCGACGCGAGAGCGGAGCTGCGAAGAAAATTGCTGCGCCGGCTTGTATGGAAGGTTCCCTTGATTTTTTCGCTAATGTCGCTGGCGGTATGGTGGCAAATGCGCCGCGAGAACGAGGCGCAATTGACGACCGCCACGCAAACCGGCGCGTCGAAGGCGATGGCCTTTACCGGCTCGTGGAAGGGCGACGTCACCTATCCATGGCAAGTCAGTCATACGGAGGAGTTCTTTTTCCAGCCCGAAGGAGACAAGCTCTTTGGCACAGCGAGTTTTCTCGGAGTAAAGCGTGGCATCGAGAACGGCAAAATAGTCGGCGAAACGATCTCTTTTAGTGTCGCATTCGAAGAGATTTATGGGTCCATCACGCGACCGCGGCGAAATCGTTATGAGGGGAAACTGAGCGGTGATACGATACGATTAAGAATGATGGACGATCAAGGTAATTCGCCGGTGGAGTTAGTATTAACAAGAAGTCCTTCGACGACGCCTTAGAAAAAAGAGGACGCCCAACGACCATGCGCGACGAATCCACGAACGATCTTCCACTAGGGTCGTGGTCTAGAATGGCTTGACGCTCTGGGAACCAGCCGATATTCTCGGACCCTCATATCTCGCCGAGCCATGGACCAAGAAATTATCTCATCCCTTAAAAGACGCATCATTGGCGAAGGCTTGGATGCCATCATTGCTTTGTCCCCGGAGAATGTCACCTACGTCTCGGGTTTCGTTGTGCCATCGCAGTCGCTGATGCGTTGGCGGCATGCCGCGTGTATTTTGACCGCGGACGGTCGCATCGCCATGGTGGCCATCGACATGGAGGCGACAACGGTCAAGGCGCATGCCGGCATCGACGACCTGCGCATCTATCGAGAATTCACCGATGATCCGATGGAAAAAATTGCCGAGGTGTTGAAGGATTTGGACCTCGGTCGCGCTAGGGTAGGTATCGAGCTGGAGTTTCTGCCAGCGAGGGACTTTGCCACGCTGCACAAGATTCTGTCCGGCGTCCAATGGGTTGCCGCCGATGCAATATTTGACAAAGCCCGCCAAATCAAAACGCCCAGTGAGCTGGCGCTGCTCCGCACATTGAGCAAACTCACCGACAAAGCGATCGGCGACGCGTTGCGCTCTGCCAAGGTGGGGATGAGCGAGATGGAACTTGCTGGAAATCTTCTCACCTCACTCTTTGCCGGCGGCGCCGAGAGCTACAAGCTGATGATTATTGCTTCCGGCGAACGCAGCCAGTTTCCCAACGTCGGGCCGACACAACGCAAGCTCCAAAAAGGTGATCTTATTCGGATGGAAATATTCGGCCAGAAAAACGGCTATCTCACCGGCGTTTGCCGTACCGCTGTGCTCGGTGAAGCCACCGTGGAGCAAGAGAAAATCTGGGCAAATCTGATCGAGTGCAAGTATCTCGTGATGGATTTGATCCGGCCCGGTGCCAGCTGCCCGGAGATCTACCAACGGTTTCTTACGAAGTTCAGTGATCTTGGTTTCGAGCCCATCAGCTTCGTCGCGCATGGCATCGGACTGCATTTGCACGAAGAACCTTACATGGGGAGATACGGCAACGAAATCGTCGAAGCCGGGATGGTCGGCGCATTCGAGCCTCTGGTGTATATTACCGGCCGCTTTGGCATGCAGAACAAAGACATGTTTTGCGTGACCGAGAAAGGGTGCGAGCTGCTCTCTGACTATACTCCAACCGACACGCTGTTGAGAGCGAGCTAAACGAATATGAAGATCACCAAGATCGAGACAATTCCTATTCGCCTGCCGACGCGTCGCGTCCATCAGTGGGCAAGTCTCACCACGCCCATCGGTGTGTACGTGATCATCAAGCTTCACACCGACGAGGGTCTGATCGGTCTCGGCGAAGCGCCGGTGCTTAAAGATTGGGGTGGGGATCACGGCAAGTATTTCGGCGAGACGCCGCAAACTACGGTTCACATCATCAACGATATTCTTGCGCCGGCATTGGCCGGCCAGGATCCGAGCCGATTCGAGTCGGTTCACGCGTTGATGGACAAAGCTGTAAAAGGCTACCCCTATTGCAAAGCGGCCATCGATGCAGCGCTTTACGATGTCGTCGGCAAGGCGCTCACGATTCCGGCGTATCAGCTCCTGGGCGGTCTGTTTCGCGAGCGCGTACCGATTGCGCACAGCCTCGGATTGATGGAAATCGACAAGGCCGTGGAGGAAGCCATGCAGGTGAAGGCTGAAGGCGTGAAGACCATCAAGCTCAAAGGCGGCGTCGATCAAAAGCGCGACGTCGAGTTGGTGAGAGAAATTCGCACAGCGATCGGGGCGGATTTAAATATTTGCGTTGACGCCAATCAAGGTTATCCGACGGCGAAGATCGCGGTGAAAATCATCAAAGCGATGGAGGTGTACAATCTGCTTTATATGGAACAACCCGTCGAAGGCCTAGATCAGATGGCGGAAGTCGCGTGCCGGGTTGACACGCCGATCATGGCAGACGAGAGCGCTTGGACGCCGCAGGACGTCATCGAGATCGTGAAGAAGAAGGCGGCAGATCTGATTTCGCTTTACACGACCAAGCCTGGCGGAATGTTCAAAGCGAAAAAGCTTGCGGCCGTCGCGGAAGCGGCGGGTCTAAAGTGCAACGTCAACGGTTCGGTCGAGACCGGCGTGGGAAACGCGGCGAACATTCATTTAGCGGCATCAACTGGCGTTGTGACGTACGGCTGCGTTGTACCCGTGTCCACGCCCAAAGGAAAGGGCAAAGGCGGCATCGCCGGCATTTACTATCAGGATGATATTATTCAGGAGCCGTTCGATTATTCAGACGGCGATGTGGTCGTATCTTCCAAGCCCGGGCTGGGCGTCGAACTCGACGAAGACAAGCTCAAGCATTACCGCGTCGCGTGACCGACCGGCCACCCCGCGGCCATCGTCAAATTCCTTTATGTCTTTTCGAAAGATTGCAGTGCTCGGAGCCGGTAACGGCGGTTGCGCGATTGCCGCGGACTTGACACTACGCGGTTACGAAGTACGGCTCTTCTCGCGCACCGAATCGACATTGCTTCCAATCGCTACGCGCGGCGCTATCGAGTTGGTGGAGAATGGCGAGACGAAGTTCGCCACGCCTTACCTCGTGAGCTCGCGTCTCGCGCCGGTGGTGAATGGGGTCGATCTCATCATCATCGCCGCGCCGTCGGTCGCGCACGAATACCTGGCAAAGAATTTGGCTGCTTATCTCATCGACGGCCAGCGCATTTTGCTGACCCCCGGCCATACCGGCGGCTCGCTCCATTTCGCCAAGCTGTTGGGTAGTTTTGGTTGCAAGGCCGAGGTGATGCTCTGTGAAACGGTGACGCTCACATATATTTGCCGAATGCCTGAGCCGGCGCGCGTAGAAGTTTATCGGCGGACAACCAATCTTCGCTGTGCGGCGTTTCCGGGAAAGCAGACTCACGGTCTGGTAAAAGAGATTCAAGAAATATTTCCCAACGTCATTGCCGCGGAAAGCGTTCTCGAAACCGGACTATCGAATATCAACGCGATCATGCATCCGGCGGGCATGCTCGGCAACGCGGGCTGGATTGAAAAGACCGCCGGCGATTTCCGTTATTATCGTGATGGAATTACGCCCGCAATCGCAGCGTGGATCGAAGAAGTGGACAAAGAGCGCTTGGAAATCGTTCGTCACCTGGGACTGAAACCGCTTCGCTTTGTCGACATCTTTCATCAAGCGGGACTGACTTCGGAAGAAGCCCGCGCAAGTGGATCCGCATACCGGGCAATTAACCAGAGCGTACCGAATGAAACGATCAAATCCCCGTCGTCTCTCGATCATCGCTATATCAAAGAAGATGTTGGGTATGGTCTGGTACCGATGGCGGAGATTGCGAGACTGTTAGGTATAAAAACGCCGGTGATGGATGCGCTGGTCACATTGGCTTCCACGGCGCTTCGCACGGATTTCCGAACGGAAGGTCTGACGCTGGAGAAGATGGGATTGGCGAGCGTGAGGCCTGAGACACTGCCGACGATTCTTCAGAACGGCTTTAGCGATTAGTTCGGTAGGCTGATCGTGTCCGCCTAACGTGATACGTGAATGGCGAAAATGAACACGATAGAGCTAGGAGCTAACTTATGCGCGTCGGGTTATGCTTCGACGGGTTTTACTCGATTCATGAGATAATCGAGCTGGCGCAACTCGCCGACAACGTCGGCATGGAGTCGATCTGGATGTCGGATCATCTTTGCTTCCGCGATTCACTGACGACATCGATGGCATTGCTAATGGGGACCAGCAGGATTCAAGTCGCGCCGACGCCTATGAGTCCATACTCGCGCCATCCGATCATTTCAGCGATGTCGATCGCTACCATGGAAGAGTTCGCTCCAGGCCGCGTGATTGCCAGTCCGGGAACCGGCAATGCAGCGGCGTTGAAGGAAGCGGGGATCGAATCGCCGCATCCACTCCAGACCATGCGCGAATATGTCGAGATTTTACAGCGCTTCCTGAAAGGCGAGACCGTCAACTTTCAGGGCAAGATGTTCCAAATCAACGGCGCAAAGATGGGCTTCGTGCCGCTCGCGCCAATCCCAATGTACATCACCGCGGTGCGCCCGCGCATGCTGCAGCTAGGCGGCGAGATCGGTGATGGAGTGTTGCTGTCGGGAGGCTGTTCACCTGGCTATATCGCGCATTGCGTGCGGGAGATCGAAAAGGGTGCTGCGAAGGCCGGTAAATCTTTGAGCAAGGTCGATGTGGCGGGTTTCGTTACGGCAGCGGTTTCTAACGATCGCCACGAGGCAATCGAAGCCAACAAATTGTTTTTGGCGTATATTTTTCGCAACACGCATCACAGTGAAAATATTCGGTTGGGAGGCGGGAAGGTCGATCAAGAAGGTCTCGCGGCAGCGGTGGCAAAACGAGACTGGGAAGCGGCGAAGAAATTCATCACCGACGAGGTTGTGCACGCGCATTCGGTTGCCGGCACGCCAGCGGAGTGTGGCCGGCAACTGGAGTCGTTCGTCAAAGGTGGTTTGAACCTGCCCATTCTATTGCCCACCGGCACACAAGAAGGGCGAAAACAGGTTGTGCGAATGGTGCGCGAGCTAGTCAGTTAAGAATTCCAATTTTAAATTGATCCGGCTTCGATTAAAAAGGTCCACTTTTTCGTCTAACCTAATCAGGAGGTGTACGTTGATGGTTCCACGAGCTGCACGAACAGGCGTGGCGGTGCTTGCCATCTGGCTATTGGGCGGGGCAACGTTACTAGCCCAATCCGTCGATATTGATGCCGCGAAGAAGGAAAGCAAGGTCGTGATCTATGGCACCATTGTGCCGCAGGTGATGACTCTCATCGAGAAGGGTTTCGAGGCGAAATATGGAATCAAGACGGAATACTGGCGCGGCGACGCCACCAAGGTGATCGACCGGGTGCTCACCGAATGGCGCGCCGGCAAACCGAGCTTCGACGTCGTCATCGGCGCGAGAGGTCCGTTGGCGCTGGCGAAGCCTGAGGGGGTATTTGCCAAATACTCTCCGGCGGCAGCGGCGAATTTTCCGGCAAAGTTCAAAGATAAAGACGGACAACTGACCGCTATGCGAGTGACTCCAGTCGGCATTTTGTACAATACCGAGTTGGTAAAGAGCGCCGACGTCCCCAAAAGCTTTGATGATCTTTTAGACCAGAAATGGCAGGGGAAAATCAGCATGCCGGACCCGTCCCGCCACGCGAGCACGGCGCAGTTTTTGTGGAACATGGAGCAGATCAAGGGAGAGAAGTGGATCGAATTTGCCCGCGGATTGGCCAAACAAAGACCTCATTTGGTTGAATCCTATTCGTCCGTGCCTAACGCCATCGTCCGTGGAGAGAGTGCCGTCGGCATAACTTATGTCCAGTACGCCGGACAAACCAAAGGCCCGATTAGCTTCGCACCCATCGACAAGCTGTTCGCCGATCCGAGCGACGCGGCGCTCAGCTCGAAGTCTCCCAATGTGAACGCCGGCAAGCTGTTTATTGAGTATTTATGTTCAGCCGAAGGACAGAAGAAAGTAGCCGATACCGGCGAATTTGTGCTCGCGCCCGGCGTGTATCCCAATATTAAGGGCGCTGATAGGATTATGAATAGTTTGCTGCTCATGAACGATACCAGTGGTGACCAGCTGGCGAAGCTTCAGACTGAGTTTCGCCAATTATTCCTCGCCAAATGAATTAGCAGACGGGCGGCGAACGATGTCTTGACTTGGCACAATCGGCTCTATAATTTTTTGATCATTTAAAACGGGTTGGAGGATATTGTGAATAAACTAATCAGTCGTTTTGTTATCGTAGCCGAGGTTCTTGCGGTTACCGCCTTGATGTTCGCAGGACAGGCGCTCGGCCAGTCAGCCAATGTCGATGCCGGCAAGAAAGAAGGTAAAGTCGTCGTTTACGGCTCGGTGGTGCCGCAGGCGATGGACGGACTGCACCAAGCCTTTAAGAAAAAATACGGCATTGAAGTCGATTATTGGCGCGGCTCTTCGACGCAAGTGTCTGAGCGGGCATTGACGGAATGGCGCGCCGGCAGGCCGGGTTTCGACATCGCCGAAGGCAATCGCGGTGTGCAGTTAATCATGAAGAATGAGGGCTTGTTTCAAAAATTCATCCCGCCCGCGTCGGAGAAGTTCCCGGCTCAGTACAAGGAAAAGGACGGTCTTATTACGCCGTGGCGGGTGTTGCCGATTAGCATTCTCTACAACACCGAGCTTGTGAAAGCGGTGGACTTACCCAAAACTTTCGACGATTTGTTGAATCCGAAGTGGATGGGAAAAATCTCCATCCCGGATCCAACGCGTCACACCACCACCGCCCAGTTTCTATGGAATCTGGAGAAGTTTAAGGGCGATAAATGGCTGGACTACGTCAGAGCTTTGGCTAAGCAGAAGCCGATCCTGGTGGAGTCTTTGGCGCCGGTCACGACTACCATCATCAAAGGTGAGGCAGTGGTGGGAATTACGTATATCAAGTACATCAAGCAGTACAAAGGTCCGGTGAACTATATTCCCATGGATAAATACCTGACGGATCCAAACTATCTGAGCCTGGGTGCCAAATCGGCACATCCGAATGCGGCTAAACTCTATATCGATTTCGCGTGTTCTACCGAAGGGCAAAAAGAAATAGCCGAAGACGGCGAATTCGTCTTGGCGCCGAATGTCTATCCCCCGATCAAAGATGCCGAGAAAGTAGCTCCGCGTATGGTTTTCATGGATAACCCGTCGGAAGACGAGTTCAAAAAGCTCATGAGCGGGACCTTTCGCGAGATTTTTTTCGCCAAATAAATTTGATAAATTTCCTTCGTTGTTGACAGCCTATGAGGGCTGGCCTATAAGTGGCCGGCCCTCTTTTTTATTGCGAGCCAAGTTGGAAATCCAGAAAGGATCGGTCGAGCATTGTTAAGTCGTTTCTTGGATTCGTTTAGGCGCGAGCCTCAGCTGACGGTTGTTATATGCGTAGGCATCATCATCGCTTATTTGAGCCTGTCTCCGACTCTCATGCTCTTCTACGGCAGCTTTCGCAGCAAGCCGCTAGGTGTGCCCGGCGCCGAGTTCACTCTGGCGCATTACCTCCAAGCTTATAATGACCCGTTGACCTATCAGTTGCTGTTTAATTCCTTTATTTTTGCAGCAGGTTCATCAATCCTAGCGACCGCGCTGGCCGCTACTCTGGCTTGGATCTCGATCCGGACAAATGCCCCCTTTAGAAAGTTTTTTGAGCTCACGGCAATTATTCCCAACATTTTTCCTCCCGTCATGCTCGCCGTTTCGTGGACGGTGTTGCTGAGCCCGCGTACCGGATTGATTAACCGGTTATTGATGGAGCTCTTCAGCTTGGATAACGCGCCGCTGAATCTTTATTCCTTGTGGGGCATGATCTTCGTCGAAGCGCTGATTACCACACCGCTGGCCTTCTTGATCGTTTCCGCGTCACTCTATTCAATGGATCCGTCGCTTGAGGAATCGGCGCGAGTGGCGGGTTCGAATAACATTCAGATTGCTTCGCGCATCACTTTCCCGATTATTCGGCCAGCGCTGCTAGCCGCGGTCATTCTGAACTTTGTGCGAGCCATCGAGAGCTTCGATACCCCGGCGATTATCGCGCTGCCGGCGCGGATCGAAGTCTTTACCACCAAGATCTATCGTGAAGCGGTGGGAGCGTTCCCACCGAATCAGAATCTCGCGGCAACCTATGGTGTGTCGCTGTTGCTGATCACCATGTTATTCGTTTATTGCTATCGGCATTTGACGAAACGGAGCGAGCGCTACGTGACGGTCACCGGCCGCGGTTATCGGCCAACTATTATCGACCTCGGCAAATGGCGTTACCCAGCGGCCGGCGTCGCCGGTCTGGTTCTCTTGCTGATCGTTGTGTTACCGTTTCTCGTCCTCATCTATGTTTCTTTTATTTCCTATATTCACGTTCCCGGACCGAAGACTTGGGAGTTGTTGACCCTAGATAACTACCGGGGGAATCTCAGGGATGCGCGTACCTACCGGGCACTGCAGAACAGTCTCTTCCTCGCCGTAGGCGGCGCTACTTTGTGCATGCTCCTTGCTGCGCTGACTGCGTGGGTGACAACAAAGACAAAAGTTGCCGGGCGAGGAGCAATCGAGGCCTTGACCTTCATTCCCTGGGCCTTTCCTGGAACCGCGCTGGCCATCGGGCTTCTCTGGACTTACGTTTATATTCCATTGCCGATTTACGGTACGCTGTGGATCTTATTGATCGGTTACATCACCCGGTTTCTCCCTTATGGGTTGAGGACGATGACCAGCACCATCGTGCAGTTGCATGACGATTTGCCGCAGGCCTCGATGGCATGCGGCGCCGGATTCTTGACGACTTTTCGGCGCATCCTGCTACCGTTGTTACGGCCAGGCTTCATCGCCGGTTGGATCATTCTGGCGACGATCTTTTTGCGCGAGTTCAGCACCTCGATTTTTCTTTATTCGCCCGGATCCGAGCCTTTGGGTCCGTTGCTCTATCATTTTTACGTGGATGGTAACTTAGGGCCGATGTGTTCGTTGGCGTTGATCGTTAGTTTGATTTGCATCATTTTGATTTTGCTTGCTCGAAAGATCGGCAAAGTGGGCAGCGAATTTCAGGAACATTAAACAAATAGGCTTGAGGCGAAAGACGTGAGGCGTGAGGAAGATGGTCTTTAATCGGAAATCCAAAACCTGTCCTGAGCCTTGCCGAAGGATCGAAAATTCAAAATGGGTGGCGATCTTCGCTATCGCTCTCACATTCGCCTTTGGTGGGGCCGTGGCTCACGCGCAGCAGACAGCGAAAGTCGCCCGCATAGGTTTTCTGGATTCAAGCACTGCTTCCGGTAGCGCGGTCCTCGTGGAGGCGTTCCGGCAAGAGCTGAGCAAGCTTGG
>Ga0075433_10004054_pt1 | contig 11346 bp, 10 predicted proteins | sample RhiMethybrSRZTD2_FD_75299 | JGI IMG/M metagenome (GOLD analysis project Ga0075433, IMG submission 75299) | Populus rhizosphere microbial communities from Tennessee, USA - Rhizosphere MetaG P. TD hybrid SRZTD2 | ecosystem: Host-associated > Plants > Roots > Rhizosphere > Soil | place: USA... | reverse complement strand
ATCGACGTGGTCGAGCGCGACGAGGTGCGGATAACGCCGCCGCAGTGGAAGCGCGTCTACCTCGACTGGATGCGCGAGATCAGGCCCTGGTGCATCTCGCGCCAGCTCTGGTGGGGCCACCGGATCCCGGTCTGGTACTGCGACGCCTGCGAGGAGACCTGGGTCGCCGAGCAGCCCCCCGAGCGCTGCGGCGCCTGCGACGGCCCGCTGCGACAGGAGGAGGACGTGCTCGACACCTGGTTCAGCTCGGCGCTCTGGCCCTTCGCCACGCTCGGCTGGCCCGACGACACCCCCGAGCTGCGCGCCTTCTACCCGACCGACCTGCTCACCACCGCGCGCGAGATCCTCTTCCTCTGGGTCGCGCGGATGGTCATGGCAGGGATCGAGTTCGCCGGCGACGTCCCCTTCCGCGACGTCTACGTCCACTCGGTGATCCAGGCGCGCGACGGGCGGCGGATGTCGAAGAGCCTCGGCACCGGCGTCGATCCGTTGGAGGAGATCGATCGCCACGGCGCCGATGCGCTGCGCTTCGGCCTGCTGGCGATGTCCTCGACCCAGGACGTGCGCTTCTCCGACGCCAAGGTCCAGCAGGGCGCCGACCTGGCCAACAAGCTCTGGAACGCCAGCCGCCTGATCCTGGTGGGTGTCGCCGAGGTCGAGGCGGCCCCCCGGCCGCGGTGCGCCGAGGACCGCTGGCTGCTCTCGCGGCTGGAGGCGACGATCGCCTCGGTGACCGCGAAGCTGGAGGAATACGACTTCGCCCACGCCGCCCAGGAGGCCTACGCCTTCTTCTGGTCGGAGCTCTGCGACTGGTACCTGGAGATCGTCAAGCCTCGCCTCTACGAGGGGGAGGCAGAGGTTTCGGCGACGCTGCTCTGGGCGCTGGAGCGGGTCCTCGGCCTCCTGCACCCGATCATGCCCTTCGTCAGCGAGGAGATCTGGTCCTACCATCCATCCCGTCGGGGCCATCTGGCGGTGCACGCGTTCCCGGAGCCGGACGAGTCCTTGCGCGATCCCGAGGCCGAGGCCGAGGTTCGGGCCGGGATCGAGCTGACCAGGCGTCTGCGCGCCTGGCGCGACCTGGTCGAGGCGCCGGCGGCGACGCTGCTGCCGGCCCGCGCCGAGGGCGTCGAGCCGCGCGAGTTCGTCGGCCGCCTCGCCCGCTTCGAGTTCGGGGAAGACGGCGGCGACCCGGTCGCCTCCGTCGGCCCGGTCAAGATCCTCGCCTCGGCTGAGATCGACGCCGAAGCCGTGTCCGCGCGGCTCGAGGCGCGGCGGCGGGAGCTGCGCGCCGAGGTGGCGCGGGCGGAGGGCAAGCTGGGCAATTCGAAGTTCGTCGAGCGGGCGCCGGCGGAGGTGGTCGAGGAGGAGCGGCAGAAGCTCGGGCGCTACCGCGCCGAGCTGGAGGAGCTTTCGGAATAGAGCCGCGCGACCCTGAGGCCTACCTCGACTCGCTCGAGCCGATCGGCTGGAAGCTCGGCCTCGAACGGATGCGGAAGCTGAGCGCCCTGCTCGGCCTGCCCCAGCACCGCTTCGCCTCGATCCACGTCGTCGGCACCAACGGAAAGTCGTCGGTGACGCGGATGATCGCGGCGCTGCTGGAGGGTCATGGCGTCCCCTGCGGCGCTTGCGTCTCGCCGCACGCGGTGCGCTGGTCCGAACGGGTGCTGCTGCACGGCCGCGAGATCGGCGAGGCCGAGTTCGCGCGGGCGGTGGAGAAGGCCGCGGCGGCGGCGGCGGAGGCGGTCAATCGCGGCCTCGAGGAGGGCGAGGCGGTGACGCAGTTCGAGCTGGCGACCGCCGCCGCCTTCGTCGCCTTGGCCGACGCCCGGGTCGAGGCGGCGGCGATCGAGGCCGGGCTGGGGGGGAGGCTCGACGCCACCAACACGATCCCCTCCAAGCTCACGGTGCTGACCTCGGTCGGGCTCGACCACACCGAGTGGCTCGGCGACAGCGTGGAGCGGATCGCCGCCGAGAAGCTGGCGGTGCTGCGCGACCACTCGACCCTGGTCCTGGGGCGGGTGGGCCCCTCGGTCGCGGAGCTGGCGGAAAGGGCCGCCGCGGAGCGGGGAGCCGAGCTGATCGTCGCCCCGCAGGATCCCGGTCCCGAGGTCGAGCTGCGCGTCCCGGGCCATTTCCAGCGGCGCAACTTCGCCCTCGCCCGGGCCGCCGCTGAGGCCTTCCTCGGAAGCCTGGATCCGGAGCGCGTCGCGGCGGTGGCCGCCGAGATCGAGATCCCGGGGCGGCTGGAGCGAATCGGCGACGACCCCCCGACCTACCTCGACGCCGCCCACAATCCGGACGGCGCCAGGGCCCTGGCCGAGGCGCTGCCGGAGGTCGCCCGTGGGCAGCCGGTGATCGCCGTCCTGGCGATCCTCGCCGACAAGGATGCCAAGGCGATGATCGAGGCGCTCGCCCCGGCCCTGAAGCAAACCATCTGCACGACGCTCCCCTCCGCCGACGGGCCTAGAACGGGAGCCGGGGTTGCGTTTTCGGCCCATCGGCGGGGGTTTTCGGCTGGGGAGCTGGCGAGGGTCTGCGCAGACGTGGGCGTGGCCGCTGAGGCGGAGCAGGACTTTGGCGCCGCGGTGGCGCGAGGGCAGAAGCTCGCTGCGCAGACCGGGGGCATCCTCCTCGTCGCCGGATCGCACTACGCGCTGACACCCGCCCGCGCAGCGCTCGCGCTATGCGAGGATTGATCCGTATGGGCTCCAAAAGCGCCGGCTCGGAACTGCTCTCGATGATGGCCCTGGTGGCTGCGGTCGTGGCGGCGGTGATCCTGGTCTTCTTCGGGCTCGGCTATCTGTTCGGCAGCCTGTTCCTTTAGGGCTCCTGGGCAAAGTGGCATGACAGGGTTCGCGAGCCAGGCGGCGAAGTAGACTCACCGCCCCCAGCGGACCGACGGCGACCCTCACATGGCTACAGCGATCTTCGGCATCAGCAACAACGGCCTCAACCTGGTCGTCAACCTGCTCGTCCTGATGCTGGTCGTCGTCTGGCTGGCGCTGATCGTCTACACCTACCTCGACGCCAAGCGCCGCATCCGCGACCCCTTCCTGATCGGCTGCGCCACGCTCGCCTCCTTCGTTCCCTACATCGGCACCGCCGTTTACGCGATCGTGCGTCCGCCCGAGTTCCTCGAGGACGCGCACGAACGCGAGCTGGAGATCAAGGCCGCCGAGCTGCGTGTGCGCCAGCTCACCGAGCACTCCTGTCCCGAGTGCGGCTTTCCGATCGAGAAGAACTTCCTCCGCTGCCCCGAGTGCCAGCGTCGCCTCAAGCACCCATGCCCAAGCTGCAGCAGGCCGGTGGACCCGAAATGGGCGCTCTGTCCCTACTGCGAAACCACGCTCGGCAAAGGCGAGCGCTCGCGGCGGCGCAAAGCCCAAGCGCGCAGGAAAGCACCCGCGGCGTCGAGCGGCGAGCAGAAAGAGCAGCCAAAGGAGCCTTTGAAAGCGAAACGACCGCAAAGGAGCCCCAGCCGTGAGCCGGACCCTGATCCTCGTCAAGCCTGACGCTTTCGAGCGCGCCCTGACCGGCGAGGTGATCGCCCGCTTCGAGCGCAAGGGGCTGCGGATCGCGGCGCTGAAGTCGATGACGGCCTCAGAGGAGATCGCCAACGAGCACTACGCCGAGCACACCGAGAAGCCCTTCTTCGGCGAGCTGGTCGAGTTCATCACCGGCGGCGCCCTGGTGGCGCTCGTGATGGAGGGCAGCGAAGCGGTCGCGGCGGCGCGACAGGTGATCGGCGCGACCAACCCGGTCGAGGCGGCGCCCGGCTCGATCCGCGGCGACTACGCGCTCGAGGTCACCTTCAACATGGTCCACGGCTCCGACTCCGACGAGTCTGCCGAGCGCGAGATCGGCATCTGGTTCCCCGAGCTCTGAAGGTCACCCTCGCATCCGGCTCTCCCCAGCGGCAGGAGATCCTGCAGAAGCTGGGCGTCGATTTCGACGTCGTCGTGCCTGGGGTTGCTGAGCTTTCCGGCGGCGATCCCGAATCCGAGGTCGTCGAGAACGCACGCCGCAAGGCGCACGCCGCGACAGGAGGAGTGGAGGGGGTGTCCGGTCGGGTGCGGCGTCCTCTTTTTCGCCCCGCAGGCTCAACGGGTCAGAGAAAACGCCGCTGGCGAAAAACCCAGCACGCGACCGGATACCCCCTCCGCTCCTCCCTCGTCATCGCATGCGACACCGATGTCGTTCTGGACGGTCGAGCGCTGGGCAAGCCTGCCGACGAGCAGGAGGCTCGGCAGTACCTCGATCGGATGTCCGGTCGTCCGCACGTGGTGATGAGTGGGCTGGTCGTCCTCGCCGACGGGGAAGAGCGGAGTGGGCTGGAGCGGACGACCGTGGTCTTCAAGCAGCTGAGCGAGGCGGAGAAGGAGCGCTACGTTCGGTTCGGCGAGTGGCGGGGGCGTTCGGGCGGGTATGCGATCCAGACGCTTGGCTCGACCCTGGTCGAGCGGATCGAGGGCAGCGTCTCGAACGTGGTCGGCTTACCGGTCGGACTCTTGCTGGAGCTGGCACCGGAGCTGGCCGGTTTGGACCATCTGGGATGATTGCGCGGGCATTTCCCCGAAATTGCACATATGGGCATCTTTAGTTACCTGACCGGCCTCGGTGGCCGCGACATGGCGGTCGACCTCGGCACGGCAAACACGCTGGTCTACGTTCGCGGACGGGGCATCGTGCTCTCAGAGCCCTCGGTGGTCGCGATCGACTCGCGCAACGGCCAGGTCCACGCCGTCGGAGTCGAGGCCAAGCGGATGCTCGGGCGGACCCCCGGCACGATCACCGCGATCCGGCCGCTCAAGGACGGCGTGATCGCCGACTTCGATGTGACCGAACAGATGCTGCGCCACTTCATCAAACAGGTTCACTCCAACCGCTTCGCCCACCCCCGCGTCGTCGTCTGCGTCCCCTCCGGCGTGACCGGGGTAGAGAAGCGGGCGGTCGAGGAGGCCTGCCTCTCCGCCGGTGCCCGCAAGGCCTACCTGATCGAGGAGCCGATGGCGGCGGCGATCGGCGCCGGCCTGCCGGTGGCCGAGCCGACCGGCTCGCTGATCGTCGACGTCGGCGGCGGCACCACCGAGGTAGCGGTGATCTCGCTCGGCGGAATCGTCGTCTCGCAGTCGATCCGGGTGGGAGGCGACGAGCTCGACGAGGCGATCGTCCACCACTGCAAACAGCACTACAAACTGGCGATCGGCACGCAGACCGCGGAGGAGGTCAAGCTCGAGGCGGGCTCGGCCTCGCCGCTGCCCGAAGAGATCGAGGTGGAGATTCGCGGCCGCGATCTCGTCTCCGGCCTGCCGAAGACGATCACGCTCGGCTCGGCCGAGGTGCGCGAAGCGCTCGACGAAACGATCGGCCACATCGTCGACGCGGTCAAGGACACGCTCGACCGCACCCCGCCCGAGCTGGCGGGGGACATCATGGACCGGGGCATTATCCTTGCCGGCGGAGGTGCGCTCCTGCAAGGACTCGAACAGCGCCTTCGCGACGAGTGCCAGATGCCGTGTCAACTGGCAGAGTCACCATTGACGTGCGTGGCGGTCGGCTCCGGGATCTCACTGGAGGAGTTCGAGGCGATCCACCGCGCCAGCAAGATGAATTCGGGAACGACGCGCGTTGCTTAGGCGCCGTTCACAAAAAGCTCCAAACTTAGGTTTCCGTCGTGTACCGCAAGCAAGTACGCCGCCGTAGGGCGGTATTAACGCTACTTATCCTCGGCTCCTTCGGGCTGCTGACGATCACCTACGGGCAGAGCTCGGGGGGGGTGCAGCGCAGCGTCAGCACGCTCTTCAGCCCGCTGCAGACCGTCGCCGATCGGGCGCTGAAGCCGGCCCGCGACCTCGTCGACTGGTTCGACAAGACCTTCGACGCCCGCGGCGAAAACAGCCGCCTCAAGTCCGAGCTGGTCGGCGCGCGCCGAGAGGCCGTCGCCGGCCAGGAGGCGCTGCAGGAAAACGCCCAGCTGCGCAAGCTGGTCGAACTGGACCGGGACCCGGCGCTGGCCGAATCGGCCTATAAGCCGGTGACCGGCAGGGTGATCGCCCGCTCGCCGACCGTCTGGAGCTCGACCGTTGGGGTCGACGTCGGCTCAGGCGACGGGGTGAAGGTCGACGACCCGGTGATCAGCGGCGACGGCTTGGTCGGCGTGGTCGCCTCGACCCAGGGGGGCTCCTCGCAGGTGACGCTGATCACCGATCACACCAGCGCCGTCTCGGCGAAGGTGCTCCCGGGTGGGGTGCAGGGAGTGATCAGGCCCGACGTCGGCGACCCCGAAGATCTGATCCTCGACTTCATCGACTCGACCAAGGACGTGCACGGCGGCCAGGCTGTGGTCACCTCCGGCTGGCGCGCCCAGGGGCTGGCCTCGCTCTTCCCGCCGGGGCTGCCGGTCGGCGAAGTGACCAGCGCGTCGATCGTCGAGCAGGAGGCCAGCCAGCAGGTGCACCTGCGGCCCTACGCCGAAATGGCCAATCTCGACCTGGTCCAGGTGCTGACGGGGGGGTCGCGGCAATGAGCGCGGAGCGACCAAGCGTGCATCTCTGGTTCTTCGCGCCGGGAGCGAAGCGCGAGGCATTGTCATGATCGTCACGCCGAAGATCTTCGCCCGGCTCGCCGCGATCGCGATCCTCTCGGTCCTTCTCCAGCTCTCCTTCTTCTCGCGGGTCGAGCTGCTCCACACCAGCGCCGACATCCTGCCCGCGGTCGTCGTCTCCCTCGGCCTGCTCGGCGGCAGCATGACGGGCGCCGTCGCCGGCTTCTCGGTCGGCTTCCTGGTCGATTGCCTCCTCGTTGCGCCGCTCGGCGGCTCCTCGCTGGTGCTGCTCGGCGTCGGCTACCTCGCCGGGCTCTTCCGCGAGCGCTTCGACATTCACAGCCCCCTGGTTCCGCCTCTGATCTGCATGGCGCTGACCCTGCTGGCCGAGCTGGGCTTCGGCGCCGTGCAGGCGATGCTCGGCATCGACGCGCCGGTCAGCGCGCTGGTGATCCGCGACATCCTGCTGAAGAGCATCTACGCCTTCTTCTGCGCCTGGCCGATCTACTTCGGCCTGCGCTGGGCGCTGCGGCCGGCCCTGGTCGAGGAGCCGAAGGTGACGCGGCGCCGTCAGCCGACCGTGCTGGGAGCCTAGGGGGCACTGATGTACAGGCGCGGAGACGAGCTCGGTCCGCAGATGAACAACCGCCTGGCGCTGCGCATAGCGATCTTCGGCGGCGTCGCGATCGCCCTTTTCGCCGTTCTCTTCCTCCGCCTCTGGTTCCTGCAGGTGATCAACGGCGACAAGTACCTCGCCGAAGCGAAGAACAACCGCACGCGCGAGTTCAAGATCACCGCTCCGCGCGGCAAAATCCTCGACCGCAATGGCGGGGTCCTGGTTGCCAATGGCACCAGCCTCGCCCTGCAACTCAACCCGCGCAAGCTGCCGGCCTCCCAGAAGGAGCGTCGGGCCGAGCTGGCGCAGCTCGCCGACCTGACGCACAGCACCCTGCGGCGGTTGCGCAAGACGATCGGCGAACAGGAAAGCGTCTCGCCGGGCGCGCCCGTCACCCTGCGCAAGGACGTCGGTCACTACCTCGTCTACTACATGCAGGAGAACCAGGTCCGCTTCCCCGGGGTCACTGTGCAGCGCGTCTTCGTGCGCCGCTACCCACACGGCACCCTTGCTGCGCACATCCTCGGCAACGTCGGCGAGATCTCCGAAGAAGAGTTGAAGGAATCGCTCTACCGCAGGCTCGAACCGGGGGACGAGATCGGCCAGGACGGGGTCGAGTACACCTACGACCGCTTCCTGCGCGGCCACCCAGGTCTCGAACGCATCCAGGTCGACGCGCTCGGCCAGCCGACCCGCAACGGCCGCCTCTTCTCCCAGCCGCCGGTGCCCGGCGACAACCTGAAGCTCTCGATCGACACCCCGGTGCAGGAAGCGGGCGAAGCGGCGATGGCGTCGTTCGGCCTGCGCGGCGGCTTCGTCACGATGGACGTCCACACGGGTGAAATCCTCGCGCTCGGCTCCTATCCGACCTACGAACCATCGATCCTCATCGAACCGACCCAGGCGCAGGTCAACGAGCTCTACCGCGACCCCGTGCTGGCGCCGCTGACCGACCGCGCGATCGCCGGTCTCTATCCGACCGGGTCGACCTTCAAGCCGATAACCGCGATCGCCGCGCTGGAAAGCGGCAACCTGCAGTTGAGCGAAGCGATCGAAGACCGTGGTCAGCTTGTCGTCGGGGGCGAGGTCTTCAAGAACGCCGGCGAAGCGGCCAATGGCACGGTCAGCCTGGTCAGCGCGCTGGAAGTGTCCTCGGATGTCTTCTTCTACACGCTGGGCCTGCGGATGTGGGACAGCGGCGACCTGCAGCACTGGGCTCACGCTCTGGGCATCGGCAGGCCGACCGGGATCGACCTCCCCGGCGCCGCCGAAGGGCTGCTGCCCTCCAAGCAATGGCGCAACCGGCTCTACAAGGAAGGCGAAACCGAACGACCCTGGTCGGCCGGTGACAACGTGCAGCTCGCCACCGGACAGGGCGACCTGCAGACCAACCCGCTGCAGATGGCGATCTCCTACGCGGCGATCGCCAACGGCGGGACGATCGTCACGCCCCACATCGGGCTGCAGGTCGACGACGCGGCCGGCCGCGTGCTGAAGGAATTCGACCCGCCGCCGCGGCGCCACGTCCACATCGACCCCGAATATCGCGAAGCGATCCTCGAAGGGCTGCACGACGCCGCACAGAACGGTGGCGGGACGTCGTTCCCCGTCTTCGGCAGCTTCCCGATCCCCGTCGCGGGCAAGACCGGGACCGCCCAGCGCCCCCCCTACGAAGATCAATCGTGGTACGGGGTGCTCGCTCCGTATCCGAATCCGCGTATCGTCACCTTCGTGACGATGGAGGAAGGCGGTTTCGGCGTCGAAGCGGCAGCGCCTGCCGCAAGGACGATCTTGGAAGCCTATTTCGCGCATCGGCTCTCGGAAGCCGCCAAGCCCGAAGAAGGCAAGCCCTGATGTACGCGACGCGAACCCGCCGCGCCCGCCCGGAGCCCTTCGCGCTGCGACCCGGGATCGCCGAGCGCCTCGGTCTGCCCTATATGGACGCCACCCTCGGCCTCGCCGCCTTCGGCCTCGTCGCCTTCAGCGTCTTCGTCCTCGGTCAGGCGACCCAGCACGACGTGCCCGGCAACCCTGGTTATTACGTCGACCGGCAGATGATCTACGCCGTGCTCGGCCTGGTCGGCATGTACCTGCTGGCGCGGGCCGACTACTCGCGCTTCCGCGAGCTGCGGGTCGGGATCTACACCTTCCTTTGCATCAGCGTCGGGCTCGTCTTCGTCTTCGGCTTCGCCGCCCGTGGCTCGCGGCGTGCCTTCGAGCTTCCCTTCTTCAGCTTCCAGCCATCGGAGCTGGGCAAGCTCCTGCTCGTCTTGGCGCTTGCCGGCTTTGTCATCGATGGCGCCCGGCAGGGCTCGGCACGGCAGCGCACGGTGCGCTACCTCTGCCTCGGCCTCGCCCCGGCTGCGCTCGTATTTCTGCAGCCGGACCTCGGCACCTCACTGGTGTACGGGGCAATCACCCTCGCCGTGATGTACGTGGGGGGCGTCCGCTGGACGCACTTCGCGGTGATCGGCGCGGCCCTCGTCGCAATCACAGCACTCGTCCTCGTGGTCGCTCCCGCAGTCGGGACGCCGATCTTGAAGGAATACCAGCAGCAGAGGCTGACTTCCTTCACGCATCCAAGCGAGGACCCCAGCGATGCGGGCTATCAGCAGAACCAGGCCAAGATCGCCATCGGCTCCGGGGAGAAGACCGGGCGCGGCGATCGGGCCACCCAAACGCGGCTCGACTTCGTCCCCGAGCGGCACACCGACTTCATCTTCGCGGTGATCGGTGAGCGCTACGGATTCGTCGGAGCCGCATTCGTCCTATCCCTTTACGCCCTGTTGATCTGGCGGGCGCTGCGGATCGTGACGCTCTCGAAGAACTCCTACGGGACCCTTGTGGCAGGCGGCATCGCCGCCATGCTGCTCTTTCAGGTCTTCGTGAACGTGGGGATGAACCTGGGGATCATGCCGATCACCGGGATTCCCCTGCCGCTGCTCAGCTACGGGGGCTCCTCCGTGCTGGCGACCTTACTCGCGGTTGGAGTGCTGCAGAGCATCCACATGCAAGCGCGCCTCAGTCAGAAAGGCAGGTTCGCCTGGTGACCCGTTGAAGGGGACCCGGCCATGCGTACCTAACTGAACTGAGCTGAAACACACATGAAGAAAACCATCCTGGTGTCCGCCGATCGCGGCGAGACCCGTGTCGCCGTCCTCGAGTCGAAGACGAAAGGCGGCAAACGCAACGTGGCGGAGCTATACATCGAGCGCCGCGGCCGGCGATCCCTCGTCGGCAACATCTACAAGGGCAAGGTCGACAACGTCCTTGCCGGCATGGAGGCCGCCTTCGTCGACATCGGCCTCGAGCGCAACGGCTTCCTCCACGTCGACGAGATCGTCCTGCCGGGCGGCGAGCAGGCCCCCCGGCGCGGTCGCGGCAGCGGCCGCAAGATCACCGAGCTGATCAAGTCGGGGCAGGAGATCCTCGTGCAGGTCGTCAAGGACCCGCTCAAGTCGAAGGGCGCGCGGCTCTCGATGAACCTCTCGATCGCCGGCCGCTACCTGGTCTACGCGCCGCAGGGAAGCGGCGTCGGCGTCAGCCGCCGCCTCTCCGAATCCGAGCGCGATCGGCTGCGCAAGATGGTCGATCGCACCTACGACGGCCCGGGCGGGCTGATCGTGCGCACCGCCGCCCACGGGGCGAAGAAGTCGGACTTCGTCAGGGAGATCGGCTACCTGCACCGGCTGTACGACGTTCTGGAGCGGCGCAACGAGAAGACCAAGGCTCCGGGCCTCGTCTTCCAGGAGGCCGACCTGCCGGTGCGGGTCCTGCGCGACGTCTTCCTCTCCGACTTCGAAAAAGCGGTGATCGACTCGCCCAAGCAGCTCGAACGGGTGACCGGCTTCTTCCAGCGCACCGCGCCGGAGCTGGTCGAGAAAGTCGAGCCCTACGAGGGGGCGAAGCCGCTGCTGGAGAAATGGGGGATCGACAAGGAGATCGAGTCGACCCTGGTGCGGCGGGTCGACCTGCCCTCGGGCGGCTACCTGATCATCGACTACGCGGAGGCGCTGACCGTGATCGACGTCAACAGCGGCAGCTTCACCGGCCGCGGCAAAGGGGGCCTGGAGGAAACGATCACCAAGGTCAACACCGAGGCGGCCGACGAGGTGGTGCGGCAGCTGCGGCTGCGCGACATCGGCGGCATCATCGTCATCGACTTCATCGACATGGCGCGGGC
>Ga0075433_10004053_pt1 | contig 11346 bp, 10 predicted proteins | sample RhiMethybrSRZTD2_FD_75299 | JGI IMG/M metagenome (GOLD analysis project Ga0075433, IMG submission 75299) | Populus rhizosphere microbial communities from Tennessee, USA - Rhizosphere MetaG P. TD hybrid SRZTD2 | ecosystem: Host-associated > Plants > Roots > Rhizosphere > Soil | place: USA... | reverse complement strand
ACCGCGAAGTACGAGATGGCATTGACGACCATGAGGCCGCCGACGCCGAAGGGCACGATGAGGACGCCGCCGACGAGCGGCCCCACGAGCGTCGCGCCGTTGAACGCGGCGGAGTTGAGGCCGATCGCGCTCATGAGCTGCGGCTCGTCGACCATCCGCGGGACCATCGCCTGACGCGTCGGCGCGTCGAACGAGAAGATGATCGAGTTGAGCGCGCTGAGCATCACGATCTCGACGATGTTCACGTGCTCGGTGATCGTGAGGACCGCGAGCACGGCCGCGACGATCGCCGCGCTCGTCTGCGTCACGATGAGAAGGCCTCGTCGCTCGGCGCGATCCGCGACGACACCGCCGAACAGGCCGAAAACGATCCCGGGGATCGCGCGCGCCAGACCGACGAGCCCGAGATAGAACGGTGCGAGCTGCGGGACGCCGTCCCTGATCGCCAGCTGGACAACGAGCCACCCGAGCCCGTACGTCTGCATCCACGAGCCGATGTTCGACACGACGAGACCGAACCAGAACAGGCGGAAGTCGCGGTACTCGAGCGCGGCGAGCATCGAGGTGCGGCCGGGCTCGGCCGCCGCGGCCTCATCGAGCGCCCCCGCCTCGAGCTCGCGCGTGACACGGGTCCGGTCGCTCACGCGCTCAGTGTGCTCGGGTGCTTCGGCTCAGCGCACCACGAGGTCGACGTACGCGCCGGCGTCCTCGAGCCACTGCACGCCGTCGATGACGGGGCGCACATAGAGCCGGTACGTCCCTGGCGCGCCGGGCGCGACCAGCTCGACGATGAACCACGCTTGCTGACCCGGCCCGACGAACTGGGTCGTCTGCTGCGCGGGGCGATTCGCGGTGATCCAGGTCGACGTCGCGAGAGTGCTCGGCACGTCGAGCGGATGGCCTGTGCCGAGGCGCATCGGGTTCGCACCCTGCACCGACCAACCAGCCGTGCCTGTGTTCGTGAATGCGATCACCCACTGCACGACCTGACCGGGAGATGCCACAGGGAAGCTTGACTGTGCGGCAAACGCCGCGTGATAGGTCGGGACCGAGGGCCTGCTCGCCACCGCACCATCGACGAACGAGCCGAAGGTCACGATCCAGACGCACGGGTACGCGCCGTAGCACGCCACGCCGAATCCGCCGGCGACGTAGTGCGCGTCGTTCAGCGCGGCCGCGTGCGGCGCCGAGTTGAGCCACATCGTCATCGCTACGCTCGCCGACGGCGCGCCCCAGGCGATGATCTCGCCGGTCCACGTCGAGTCGACGGGATAACCGGCATCCGCGAAGCGCTGCCGCGCGGTGCGGCCGTCGCTCGACACGTGCGGCGGGTTGGGGATGCCGTGTATCGCGGTGTCGTCGGCCATGAACTGCGCCGCCGCCTGAAGCGTCGGGCTGATCGCGACGGTAGGCAGACCGCGCGATGCGCGGTAGTTATTGATCGCGCTCATAAGTGAATCGTGGTTGAAGTCCGCGGATGCCGGGCCGGACTGGATGACCAAGCTGGCGCTGATCGCCATCAGGAGGATGACGCGAGCGAGCAGACGCATGGATGTTCCTTCCTCAGTGCGGCCCGGAGCGACGCGTGACGAGAATGACACAAGAAGGTAACGAAACTCCATCAGCGGACGAGCGAGGGGACGGTCGTCAAAAACGCGCCGGTGACGCCGCTCCTAGGATGCGGCGATGCGCATCGATTCCCCCGCCCTCGTCCCGGTGCCCACGCGCGTCGTCTCGCGCGAAGGCTTGTTCACGCTGACGCCGGACACGAAGATCGCCGCACACACGGCGCTGCGCGCGGCTGCGGAGCGTCTCCGCGATGCGCTCCGTCCCGCGACGGGACTGCCGCTTGCGATCGTCGATCAGACCGCCGGCTCGCGGATCAGCCTGGCACTCGACCCCCGGCTTGCTTTGGGCGAGGAGGGCTATCGCCTCGTCGTATATCCAGACCTGATTGATATGCGCGCGCCGGCCGCAGCCGGTCTCTCGCGCGCGATCGAGACGCTGCGCCAGCTCCTCCCGCTGCAGATCTACCGACGCGCGGTCGTGGATGGGACCGCGTGGCGCATCCGCTGCGTTGATATCGAGGACACGCCGCGCTTCGGCTGGCGCGGAAGTCACCTCGACGTGTCGCGCCACTTCATGCCGAAGGCGACGGTGCTGAAGCACATCGATCTGCTCGCGATGCACAAGCTCAACGTCTTCCACTGGCATCTGACGGACGACCAGGGTTGGCGCCTCGAGATCAAGCGCTACCCGAAGCTCACCGAGGTGGGCGCGCGGCGAAGCGACAGCATGACGTTGCCGCTCACGCGCGACGCGTCGAAGCGACAGTTCTCCGGCGTCCCCCACTTCGGCTTCTACACGCAGGACGACGTGCGCGAGGTCGTGCGCTACGCGGCCGACCGCCATGTCACCGTCGTGCCCGAGATCGAGATGCCGGGCCACGCGCTCGCCGCGATCGCCGCGTATCCCGAGCTCGGGAACACCGGCAACCCCGTCGAGGTGAAGACGTTCTGGGGAATTGAAGATCGGGTGTTCAGCGTGACGGACGAGACCCTGGATTTTCTGCAGAACGTCCTCGACGAGGTGCTCGGGCTCTTCCCGTCGAAGTTCATCCACGTGGGCGGCGACGAGGTCCCGAAGCGAGAGTGGAAGGAGACCGCTTCCGCGCAGCAGCGCATGAAGGACGAGGGTCTAAAGGACGAAGAGGAGCTGCAGAGCTGGTTCATCCGGCGGATGGACAAGTGGCTCGCGGAGAAGGGACGCCGGCTCATCGGATGGGACGAGATCCTCGAAGGTGGCCTCGCGCCTGGAGCGGCCGTGATGAGCTGGCGCGGCGAGAAGGGCGGCATCGCCGCGGCGAAGGCCGGCCACGACGTCGTCATGGCGCCGGAGAAGCCGACGTACTTCGACCACGATCAGAGCGAGGACGACGTCCCGCGCGTGCGCGGGCTCAACACGCTCGCGGACGTGTACCGCTACGAGCCGGTGCCGCCGGAGCTCGACGACGCTGAGGCGAAACACGTGCTCGGCGCGCAGGGACAGCTGTGGACCGAGTACATGCCCGAGCCGAGTCGCATGGAGTGGATGGCGTGGCCGCGGCTCTCCGCGCTCGCCGAGGTCCTGTGGTCGCCGCGCGCCTCACGCGATCCCGCGATGTTCGCGAAGCGGATGGAGACACATCTGCAACGGCTCGCGATCGTCGATGTGAACTATTGGCGGCCGCCTACCAAGTAGCATCGGCTCAAGCGGAGTCTCAAGCGGCCGCGCCGGCATCGCTGGTGTGGATTCGCGATCGAGCGCCGCTCTCGGTTGAGCGGTTCGAATCCGTGCTTCGGGGCGCATGGCTCGGCAGCGATGCAGCGGCGTGGCGGCTCTGCAGGTTCAGACCTCCGCCGTCAGGCCGTGAGCTGTGCGCCTCGAAATAGCTCTCGCGGACAGGGGAGGCAATGGAAGGGCTCATCTTCTACATCGCGGTCGGGATCGTCGTGCTGCTGCTCGCGTTCTTCCAGCTCTTCCGCCGCATCACGATCTTCGAATACCAGCGCGCTCTGCGTTATCGGAACGGACGGTACGTCGGGCTGCTGGAGCCCGGCCGGCACTGGATCTACCTACCCAGCACGACGATCACGCGCATCGACGCGCGCGAGATGACGCTCGCGGTGCCCGGCCAGGAGCTTGTCGGCGCCGATGGCGTGAGCGTGAAGCTCAGCCTCGCCGGTCGCTACCGCATCGCGGATCCGGATCGCGCCATCAACCGCATCGCGAACTTCACGGCCACGCTGTATTCGGAGCTGCAGATCGCGCTCCGCGAGGTGATCTCGGGCCATCCGGTCGAGGAGCTCCTGCAGCAGCGGATGGCCATCGGGACAGAGCTTCTCGCGCGCGCGTCGGGTCCGGCGAAGGAGCTCGGCGTGGAGCTCATCTCGCTCGACGTGAAGGACGTCATGCTCCCCGCGACGACGAAGCGGATCTTCGCGCAGGTCGTCGAGGCACGCCAGCAAGGTCTCGCCGCGCTCGAGAAGGCCCGCGGAGAGACCGCGGCGCTGCGCAACCTCGCGAACGCCGCGCGCCTCGTCGAGGAACGACCCGCGCTCATGCAGCTGCGGTGGCTGCAGCAGGTCGGGAGCTCGACCGGGAACACGGTCGTCCTCGGCATGCCGCCCTCAGCGACGGTGGTCCCGATCCGCGGTACCGACGGCGCGGCCGAACCGCCAAAGCCAGAGGACGAGTGACCGCGCGCGCTACGGCGCGCGGAGGAGCTGCGCCGGCGCGTCGGGCGGCGCTTTGAGCGCCTGCAGGAACGAGACGATCGAATCGCGCTGCTCCGCGCTGAGCCCGAGCGGCTTGAGCTCGGTCTTCCCCTGCGGGCCCGCGGCCGCCTTGTCGTAGAAGGCGACCACGTCCGCGAGCGTGGCGAACTGTCCCGCGTGCATGAACGGTCCGCGATCCGCGACATCTCGGAGCGATGGAACCTTGAACTGTCCGCGCAGCTGCTCGGCGCCGGCCTTGAGGAACTTCAGCGCGTTGCACGCCGACGGCGCGGCGTCGCTCCACTTCGAGAGGCAATTGAACTCGTCGACCGTGACCGCGCTCGCGCCGCCGATGCGACCGAGGTCCGCGCCCGGCGCGCCCTCGGGCACGCCGGTGTTGTGGAACTCGCCGTTCGTGAACAGCGCGCCGTTGTGGCAGTTCGTGCAGTGCGCGACACCGATGAAGAGGCGCAGGCCCGCGACCTCCTGCGCGCTCAGTTGCGTGCTCGTGCGTCCCGCGACGACATCGGCGACGTACAGATCGAAGCGGCTCGACCCCGGCTTGAGCGCGCGCTCGTACGCCTCGATCGCCTTCCCCATGTTCACGTAGACCTGCGTGATCGCCTCGCGATCGTCGGCACGCATGCGGTCCCACGCGGCGTGCGTCGCGGGGTCCTTCACCGGTCCTGCCTTCGCCGGGAAACGCGCCGCGTCGCTGAGCGGCGGCAGGGGACCGAAGATCGCTTCGTACTCGGCCTTGTAGAACTTCGCGATCGTCTGCGCGTACTCACCGCGGGAGCCCGCATGCTCGTCTGCGCTCTCGAGCGGTCCGAGCGCCTGCGCCCATTGGCTGTCCTTCCGGCCGTCCCAGAAGAACCAGGTGTTGTACTGCGTGCCGACGATCGGCATGGTCGTGCGATTCGTCGTACCGACGCCCTTCGCCTGCGCGAGACCATCGGTGAACCCGCGCGTCGCCTGGTGGCAGGCCGCGCACGAGACCTGACCGTTCGCGCTGAAGCGCGTGTCGAAGAAGAGTTTCTGGCCGAGGACCGCCGCGCGCGCGTCGTCGGCGACGCGGTTCGAAGGATCGCTCGGGACGGGACCGAGGCTGCCGATCCAGAGCGATCGCAGCGTCACGAGGTCCGACGCGCTCCAGAGCGGCTGCGGACGTGGCCACAGCACGACCGCGACGACGAGGAGTGCGGCCGCCCCGACAGCAATTGCGCCAGGTATGAGGAGACGCCACGCCCGCATCAGGAGATTGTGAAGTCGATCCGCAAGGTGTCGATCTTTCCGGCGGCCTGGATCTCGAGATCGACGTACCAGTCGCCGGACATCTGGAACTGCATCCCTTCGAGCAGGTAGTCGCCGCCGCCAAGGGCGCGCGCCTGCGGCGCCGTCGGCAGGCCATGGCCGTGGCCCGGCATGTCGCCGCTGATCTGGATCGTCGCGTCGGTCACTGGCCGTCCATCCGCGTCGTCGATGTGGACGGTCCACGTGTGCATCGTGTTGATCGGGATCGGGCGGAGCGACGTGTCGTACGACACGCGGAAGACGCCGTGCGCGCTCGGGACGACGGTGCCCGTCGGCGTGACCGCATGACCGCGCAGCAGCACGCTCGCCCCGGCACCGGCCCCCGCCAGCGCGAGAGCGGCGACGAGCATGAGCACGACCCGTCGGTTCATGTCCCTTCCACCTTCACGACGTCACTCCGGTTCACCGCTGCGAGAGTGCATGGGAGTCGAACCCACCACGGAACGCGAAGCGCCCCGTCAGCGGTTTTGAAGACCGAGGACATCACCGGATGCCTCGCACTCTCAAAGTCCACGCGACCATGACTCTAATCGGCGTTGCGTGCTTGAGGCGTGCTGGACACTTCGCGCATGCGCGTCTTGAATACGGTCCTCGCGGCGATCGGCGGAGTGATACTCGTCGGCTGCCTCGTGGTGTCGGCCTGGACTGCGTTCGCGGCCGACGTATCGGGCGGGCTCGTCTCCTTCGTTGTCGTCTCGTCCTTCACCCTGTTCATCGTCGTCGCGCAGGTCACGCGCCTGCGAGGGATCGCACGACGCGGACCGACCGAAGCGACCGCGGGTGGCATCGCGCATTGGGCAGCGGCGTTCTTCTGGGTGCCGTACGTCGTCGTGGCGCTCCGGCTCGGGCCCGAGCTGGTCCTACCCGCGCCAGCCGTGTGGCTCGGTCTCGTTCTCACTGTCGCGGGCGTGCTCTTCGCGATCTGGGCGGTGCTCGTGCTCGGCCGCCACTATGACCTCGAGCTCGAGGTACATCGCGATCACGAGCTGGTGCGCCGCGGTCCCTACCGCCTCGTGCGCCATCCGGTCTACACCGGGCTCGGCGCGCACATGATCGGCGCGTGCCTCGCCACCGGGAACGCGCTCCTCATTGCGGGCACGCTCTTCGTGGTGCTGCCCGTCTTCTACCTCCGAGCGCGGGCCGAGGAGCGGCTGCTCCGCGAACGGTTCGGCGCGGCGTACGACGAGTACGCGCGCGAGGTCGGGATGCTGTTGCCGCTGCCATGACGCGACCGGCCGGACATATCTCGAGATCCGGCCGGCCGCGTGTGGCCGCTACTTCAGGGTCGCGATGAGCTCGGCGAGGCGCTCGTAGGTCTCGCGCGCGCCGCTCTCCATGCCCGACGCGATCATCGCGTCGCGCGCCGCCTTCGACGAGAAGACCGATGTCTCGGTGATGAGCGTTCGGCCATCCCGCTCGGTGAGCCGCACGGTGTTGCGGCCGACCTCGCCGGGCACGCCATCGAATCCCATCGTCTGCACGACCTTCTCCGGCTCCACGATCTCGAGGTACTCGCCGCTGAAGCCGAAGGTCTGGCCGTCGGCGCCGACGTTGAGGAACCGCCACTTCCCGCCGACGCGGAAGTCCATGTACTCGACGACGGTCTCGTACTTGCGCGGACCCCACCAGCGCGGGATGAGGTCGGGATCGTTCATCGCCTTCCAGACGATGCGCCGCGGGGCATCGAACTCGCGTGTCATGACGATCTCGGTGTCCGAGGGCAATGTCACCTTGAGGTCTTCGGCGATCATTTCTTTCGTTCCTTTCGCTTGAGCTCGTCCACGACAGCTTCCAGGCGGTCCATCCGCTCCTCCCAGAGACGCCGGTAGCGCTCGAGCCACTCGTCGATCTCCTTGAGCGGCTCGTGCCGCAGCGCATAGATGCGCTGCTGCGCGACGGGCCGCATCTCGACGAGCCCGGCGTCGCTCAGCACGCGCAGGTGCTTCGAGACCTGCGGTTGCTGGAGCCTCAGGCGATCGGCGATCTGCCCGACCGGCAGCGGCCGCTGCCGGAGGAGTTCGACGATCTGGTAGCGGTTGGGCTCCGCGAGGGCGCTGAACGTGGACGCGGCATTCATGGGCCTTGTATACCCCTACAGGCATATACCTGTCAAGGCATATAGCGGCGGCGCGGATAACGTGACGCCATGCGCCGTCGCCTCTCGATCCTCTTGTGCGTCGCGATGGTCGCGTGCTCCGTGCCGGTCGCGGCGCCCAGCGCGGGCACGTCAAGCGCGTCCGCCACGCTGACCGCGTCGCCCACGCCGGCGGCGACCGCGACCGCCAGCGCCGCCCCGACCGCGACCCCGGATTGCGCGGCCACGGCGTTCGCGCATCTGACGCTCGACCAGCGCATCGGGCAGCTGTTCCTCCTCGGGCTCGCGAACGACCAGCTCGGGAGCGAGGAGACCGCTGCGATCCGCACACGGCACTTCGGTTCGGTGTGGTTCGTCGAGAAGTCGTCCGCCGGCGTCGACGCGATCCGCCGCGTCTCTGACGCGGTGCAGGCGCTCGCGACCGACGACACGACTGGCTCCGTCCGCTTCTTCGTCGCGGCGAATCAGGAGGGCGGGATCATCCAGTCGCTGTCGGGACCCGGCTTCGCCACTATCCCGAGCGCGCTCGATCAAAGCACGATCGATCCAGGTGATCTGCATGCCCAGGCGAGGGCGTGGGGCGAGGCGCTCCTGCGGGCGGGCGTAAACCTCAACTTCGCGCCGGTGCTCGACGTGGTGCCGCCCGGCACCGACAGTCAGAACGAGCCGATCGGCGTCCTCCGCCGCGGTTACGGCCACGATCCCGCGACGGTGAGCGCGCACGGGATCCAGTTCTTCCTCGGCATGGACGACGCGGGAGTCTCGACGACCGCAAAGCACTTCCCCGGCCTCGGGCGCGTGAAGGGGAACACCGACTTCACCGCGTCGGTCGTCGACACCGACACGACGACGACGGATCCGTCACTCGGTCCGTTCCGGGACGCGATCGCGCGGAGCGTTCCGTTCGTCATGGTCGCGCTCGCGACGTACGAGCGGATCGACCCCTTGCGGCTCGCGGTCTTCTCGCCGGCCGTGATGCTCACGCTGCTGCGGGGCAGCCTCGGATTCAAAGGAGTCGTCGTCTCTGACGACCTCGGCGCGACCGCGGCGGTGGCGAAGATCCCGCCGGCGGACCGCGCGATCAACTTCCTCACGAGCGGAGGCGATCTCATCATCTCCAAGACGGTCGCGCCGGCCGTCGCCATGGCCGACGCGATCCGCGCCCGCGCTTCGGCGGACGCGACGTTCAAGTCACGGGTCGACGACGCTGCGCTACGCATCCTGCGCGCGAAGTTCGACCGCGGCCTGCTCCCCTGCGGCGTCCGCTAGTCGCGGCGCTGGCATCGCCTATGCGTGGATGTGCTGCGTGAAGATCATCGTCGAGACGGTCATGGCACGCGTGAGCGGCGAAGAGCTCCACTACGTGATCACCAAGTCGCCACATCCGAAGATCGGCGATCCGCTCGCCACGGCGCGCGCTGCCGTCGCGTCGCACTTCCCTGACGTGTGGCTGAAGCAGGCCATCGTCCACTCCACCAGCTGGCGCTACGACGACGAGAGCATCGTCCTGACCTTTCTTGCATACGACGACGACATTCCGCTGAGCGGCTTTCGGCACACGATGCAGCTCACCTCGGTCGAAGACCGGGCGAACGACGATGACGGCGAGGCGTCGGTCGCAGCGCATGCGCTCCGGCATCTCGCGTTCCTCGTGGAGACCGAGCCGAAGGAGTTCGTGCCCAGGATCCGTGCGGAGGCGCTCGCGCGCATCCGCACCGTCGCGCCCGACATCAGCCGCAACCGCACGCCCGAGGCTGCCTAGCAGCTGTCGCTAGGCCGCGATCACCAGATCGCCGGCCGCTGCTCCTTCGGTCGTTCCATCGTTCCGGCGCCGAACGCCGCGAAGAACTCCGGAAGGTTCGCGAGCGGCCCGAGCACGCGGTACATCCCGGGCGAATGCGGGTCGATCGTGAGCCGCATGCGCTGCGCCTCCTCGCGGAACTTCGAGCGCCACGACTGCGCGAACCCGAGGAAGAACCGCTGCCGCGCGGTGAAGCCGTCGATCTTCGGCGGCTCGCCCTCGCGCGCGAGGTAGCGCTCGAACGCGCTGTACGCGATCTTCAGTCCGCCGAGGTCGGCGATGTTCTCTCCGAGGCAGAGCTTCCCGTTGATGTGCATGCCCGGGAGCGGCTCGTAACCGTCGAACTGCTGCACGACGAGGTCGGTGCGCGAGGTGTACGCGATGCGATCCGACTCCTGCCACCAATTCCGCAGGTTCCCGATCTCGTCGAACTGGCTGCCCTGGTCGTCGAAGCCGTGCGTCATCTCGTGTCCGATGACCATGCCGATCGCGCCGTAGTTCACGGCGGCGTCGGCGTCGGCGAAGAAGAACGGCGGCTGGAGGATGCCTGCCGGGAACACGATCTCGTTGCGTGGTGGGTAGTAGTACGCGTTCACGGTCGGCGGGCTCATGAGCCACTCGCCGCGGTCGACAGGCTTCGCGAGCTTCCCGATGTCGTAATCGAAGTTGAAGATCGTCGCCTTGATGACGTTGTCGACGTACGCGCCGCGGTCGAGCGAGAGCCCCGAGAAGTCGCGCCACGTGTCGGGATAACCCATCTTCACGGCGAACGCGTCGAGCTTCGTGCGCGCCGCCTTCTTCGTCTCCTCACCCATCCACTCGAGCTTGTCGATGCGATCGCGCAGGACCGCGCGAAGGTCGGCGACGAGGTCGAGGATCCGCTTCTTCGCCTCGGGCGGGAACGAGCGCGCGACATAGAGCTGGCCAAGGGGCTCGCCGAGCTCGTTGTCCACGGTCTCGAGGACGCGCTTCCACCGCGGCTTCTGCGTCGCCTGACCGACGAGCGCGCGTCCGTAGAACGCGAAGCGCTCGTCCTCGAATCGCTTGGGCAGGTACTGCGCGTACGCGTTGATGACGCGCGCGCGGAGGTAGGCGCGCCACTCATCGAGGGAGCGGTCACGCACCGCGTCTGCGAGCGCGCCGAGGTACTTCGGCTGGCGGACGTTGAAGTCCTTCGCGTCGGGCGCGCCGATCTCCCCCAGGAACGCGGTCCAGTCGAAGCCCGGCGCAAGCGTGTCGAGCTGCTCGCGCGTCGTTGGGTTGTTCACCTTGTACGGGTCGCGCTGCTCGACGCGCGGCATCGACGCCTCGGCGAGCGCGTGCTCGAAGTCATACACCGACTTCGCGGAGGCGACGGACGCGGTCTCGTCGTCGCCGAGGAGGCGGAACATCGCGGCGAGGTGCGCGCGGTACTTCTCCTGGAGCTCGGTCGACTTGGGGTCGTCCTTCAGGTAGTAGTCGCGATCCGGAAGTCCCAGGCCGCCTTGCATGAGATGGATGAGGTTCTTCGTGCTCTGGAACGCGTCGGGCATGACGCGGAGCGCGAGCCCGGCGCGGACGCCGCGGCGCTGCAGCCAGCCGAGGAGCGCCGGCAGGTCCTCGCGCTTCGACACGCTCTCGGCGCGACGCAGGATCTCGCGCACGCCGGCGATGCCGGCCTTCTCGATCGCGGCTTCGTCGAGGCCGCTCGCGTACAGGTTCCCGACGAGCTTCTCGCTCGCCGACTTCCCGCCCTTGGCTGCGTCCTCGAGCACGTCGTGGAGGACCGCGAAGTTGCGGTCGCGCACCTCGAAGAAGCCACCCCACCCCGGCTCGTCGTCGGGGATCGTCGTGGCGGCGAGCCACGCGCCGTTCGCGTACTGGAAGAAGTCGTCGCCGGG
>Ga0075433_10004052_pt1 | contig 11346 bp, 12 predicted proteins | sample RhiMethybrSRZTD2_FD_75299 | JGI IMG/M metagenome (GOLD analysis project Ga0075433, IMG submission 75299) | Populus rhizosphere microbial communities from Tennessee, USA - Rhizosphere MetaG P. TD hybrid SRZTD2 | ecosystem: Host-associated > Plants > Roots > Rhizosphere > Soil | place: USA... | reverse complement strand
AGTATCCGATGCGCAGGGGCGGCATGTCAGACAAGCCAGCAGGCGATCTTAAGATCTCTTATGGACCGACGGATTTTCCTTGCGCAAAAGTTCGGCCAAAAAAAGCTTGCAGACGAACCAAGGCTCGATGAGATAGCGTTTCCCGAAGCGCCTTGGATTGGAAAGCAATCGGAAAAGCCATTCGAGGCCCATATGTCCCAGCCAGCGCGGCGGCGTCGCGGTCGCGCCGGCGAGGTAATCCATGAGGCCGCCGACGTTGAAGATCGCGCCGGCGTCGAGCGTTTCCCGGTTTTCCAAAATCCAGCGCTCCTGCCGCGGCATGCCCATGCCGACGAGGAGGAGATCCGGCCGGAAGCGGTTGATCGTCTCGACGACGGCCCGGTTCTCTGCGCCTTCGCGCTGCGCGTCGAAATAGCCGTGGGCGCTCTCGATCTCGAGCGCGGGAAATTCCGCGCGCAGCAGCGCGGCGCCGCGCGCCGCCACGCCGGGCCGCGCGCCGAGATAAAAGACGCGCCAGTTTCGCCGCTCCGCTTCGGCGAGCAGCGGGCGAATCCAGTCGAGCGGCGTCAGCCGCTGGGCGCGGGTCAAGGGCAGACCGAGCAGGTTGGCGATAAAGACTAAACTCATCCCGTCGATATGAACGGCGGCGGCGTTCGCGTAAAACCCGCGCACCCCGGCGTCATGATGATAAAGATAAAGACTGTGAAGATTGTGATTGGCTATTATCGACCCGCGGTGTTCGCTTACACTTTCGATAATGACGGCCTTGAGCTGCTGCCATGGCATAGGATCGATTCGGACGCCCAAAAGTTGAAGCATGGGAACAGCGGAGTTCGCTGCACTCGTCGGTGGCAAAGCCGCACGGGTCATGGCATCGCTTACGACGGCACCGGGTGCCGACGATGCCGGGGCGGCAATTTCCGCCGAGTACTTTTCATCGCGCAGTCATAGATTACGGGACCCGGCTGGTCCGCCGGCTTCCGATGTTTGGATGCCGCCGTGTCCTTTGCGGTGCGCGTGCCAGAATCGCGGAAGGATTTTCAGGAGCATCGAGCGCTCGCGGATCAGCAAGCGGAGAAATTTGCCATACAACGCCGGGTCGCGGGCGATCCAACGCCGGAGCGAGAGCGCCTGTTTCGCCGTAGAGCCGATGCCCAATCTCCACGCAACTGCGATGGGAAAGTAGCGTCCCCAGTGGCGGCGGAAAAACATCGGCTGGCGGGAATACAAACGAAATAATCCCTCGAGCTGTATCTGCCATGCGTCGGCGTCCAAGAATATGCGCGGGCGGGGCGGGTGGATCATGATCGCCGCGGGCCAAAACAGAATCGGTCCGCGCGTCAACACGTCCGCCGCCAATTGCGCATCCTCCCCGTAAGCGGATTTTTCATCGAAGCCCTCGGCGTCGATCAACGACTTTCTTCGATACGCGATGTTGCAGGTGCGATAATTCGAGTTTGGGCGCTGCGCGACGATTTGATAGGTCAACGGCGTCACCTTAGCGGGTTCGGTTAGGGTCTTTCCATAGAAGCCCAACGCCTGCGGCCGCTCGGCGAAGCCGCGCGCCAGCTCATGCAGCCACTGGCGGTCCGCCACACAGTCGTCGTCGGTAAACGCGATGATATCTGCGGTTCCGCTGCGCCAGCCATGATTCCGTGCGGCGCTTGCTCCGCCGTGCTGGATGTGAAGCGGCTTCACCCGTGGCTCGCGCGCCGCCCAAGTTTCAAGCGCTTTCCAGGTCTCATCCGAAGAACCGTCGTCGACGACGATGAGTCGATAGCGATCGGCGGGGTAGCTTTGATTTAAAAGGGACGCGATCAGCCGGTCGAGCATCGCGCAGCGGTTATACGTCGGGACGACAACCTCGATGAAAGGCGCGCTCATACAACCGCCGGTGGAGAAGGGGCGTTCTCTCCGTCGATGCACATACCGTCGCCGAAATGCGCTCGAGCTTTTTCAGTCAAGTTTTCCTGACTCGCGAAATCGAGCGTCTGCTTCAAGAAGTCGCGTTTCGCCAGAAAGATGCCGATGCCGTGCGCGGCGCACGGATAAGCCATTAAGATGACGCCGGGCGCGTCCGAGAGACGCCGCGCCTGCTCTCGGTCGCGCCGAGAATCCGCGCAGCAGTGGAGGAAGTATTTCGTTTTGCCGTTGGGCTTTCGCAAGAGCGGCGCGAGATCGAACAGCTCGCGCTGCGCGCGGCGTGAAAGACGCAGCTTCAAATGCGATCGCTTGTAACGGCTTCTGCGGATTGCGGCGAAGCTTGTGTCCAGAAAAGTCTGCGGTGCGAACGCGTGAACGTAATCCGCGCGTAACAGATGACCGGCCGCTATCGCGACATAACCCGCGGACGAAGTGCCGATGCACATCACCTTGCGCGGTTGGAGGGCTGCGATCTCCTGTTGAAGGTAGGCGATCAAGCTGGGAAAATCGGGCCGCTTCGCGTCGATGCCGTGTTGATACCACAGGCGATATTTGTCGCGCAGCAATATCCGGCTGTATCCCAACGCCTTAGTGGTGTCGAAAAACTCGTAGACGCGTAGAAAAAGCCGGTCGTCGAGCCCGGTGAAAGCGATGATGAGGCCTTCGTCGTTGCGTCCGCGCTCGACCAGCGCGGGCTCGCGAGCGACCCTGAGGTCATCGATCGCGAGTTTTTGTCCGGTCGCCGCTCTAAAAACCGTTATGCCGCGATCTCTGTAGAAGCTGAGTCGCGCTCGCAGACGGCTGGAGGAAAGCTCCATGCTTCACCAGCCGTTATCAACTGGGGGTTTAATTTGCAAATCGACGGTAATCTTGCAACGCTGATGCTCCGTGAAATAACTCACGACTTTAAGGTCATGAACATCTACTCTGTTTTAGAAAGCGCGGCCAATACATGGCCGGACAAGCCCGGCATTATCGACGGCGATCGGCTTTTTAATTACCAGGAGCTTTATGCGGCGGCCGAGACGCTGGCGGCAGAATTCCGCGCAGCGGGCTTGGCCGCCGGCGATAAGCTTGCGCTGCTGTTTCCGAACTCGGCGGAGTTCGTCATCGCGGTTTTCGCGGCGCTCCGGCTGAAGGCGATTATCGTACCGGTTCCGGCGACGGCGACCGCCGGCGAGGTGGCGGACTTGGCGCGTGAAGTCGCCGTGGACGCCTTCTGCTATCACACCCGGCTCGAACCATTAATCCCCGTAGATGAGAACCGCCGCGCGTTGCATGTGATCACGCCGGCGCGTCTGGCCATGGGCGGTCTGGGCGAGACGGCGGACGAAGACCGCGAGCGATTACGCCGGCTCGACGCGGCTGTCATTCGCTTCAGCTCCGGCACCACCGCGGCTGCAAAAGGCATTGTCATATCGCATCGTACCTTGTTCGAGCGCATGCATGCGCAAAACTCCGAGTTTAGATTCAGTGACGGTCAAGTCGTCGTCTGGATGCAACCGATGGCGATGACTCTAGCGGGTCCGATGTATGCCCTATTGTCGACGGGATCCTGTCTCGCGCCGGCGGGAGCGGTCGATATTCCGAAAATCGCCGAACTGCTGCGATCGCGGCAGGTGGCGCAGATCTATGCTTCCCCGCTCTCCTATCGCATGATGGCGAGCGATGAGGCGATTTCAGTGGCCGACGCGCGCGCCGTCAACCACTTCATCAGCACCAGCGCCCCGTTGTCAGAGGCGGCCGCCGAGGCCTTTCACCGCCGTTTCGGACGGGAAATCGCTCAGTACTACGGCTCGGGCGAATGCGCGCGCGCCAGCTCGAACTTGAGCGAGGACATATCGAAGCGGGGCTCGATCGGCAGACCGGCTGCGGGATACGAGTTCCGGCTGGAAGGCATCTCGGCCGACGCGAGCGGCCCCGAAGCCGTTGGAGAACTGCTCTTACGCGGAACAGGGCTTTTCGATGCCTATTACAGGCCGTGGAGATTGCGCGAGGAAGTCTTAGAGGATGGCTGGTTCCGGACCGGCGATATGGCGCGGCGCGACGCGGACGGCTATTACTGGATCGTCGGACGCACGAAAGAGGTCATCAACGTCGCCGGCGTCAAAGTCTTTCCCCGCCAGCTCGAAGAAATCCTGCTGACGCACCCGGCTGTGGAAGAAGCGCTCGTTTACGGCGCGCCGGAGCCGCGCTTCGGCGAAGGTCCGCGCGCGAGGGTAAAGCTCCGCGCCGGAGCGGCGGCGACCGAAAAGGAGATCCTCGACTTCGCGAACCATAAGGTTTCAGTCTTCCGCATGATCCGTGGACTCGAATTTGTCGAGGAGATCCCCAAGACCGCGACCGGAAAATCCAGGCGGTGGAATCCGGCGCGGGAGTAAAAATGGCCGAAGCCGTCAAAGATCGGGTGGTTCAAATACTCCGCCGCATCCTCGGACCCGAAGCCGACCTGGAGCGCACGCGCTTGAATCTCGAATCGCTCAAGATGCTCGAGGTGGTTGTGGCGCTGGAGAACGAATTCGGAATTTCCATCCCCGAAGATGCCCCGCTCGGCCGGATCACGGCGTCGGTGAAGAATATGGTCGCCTATCTGGAGAAGCTCCTGAGCCGTCCGGCCTAATGCGCCCCCTTGCCCGACAGCACGGCGACGATCGTTCTCAACAGTATCTGTAAATCGAGCCGCAGCGACCAATTGTCGACGTATTCCAAGTCGAGCCGCATCCAGTCGTGAAAGTCGAGGTTGCTTCTGCCGCTCGCCTGCCACAGCCCGGTCATGCCCGGCTTCATCGAGAAACGCCGGCGCAGCGGACCCTTGATCGCGGCGCTCTCCGAGAGCGGCAGCGGCCGCGGACCCACGAGACTCATTTCGCCCTTGAGGACGTTGAGGAGCTGCGGCAGCTCGTCGAGACTCGAGCGCCGCAGCCATCTGCCGACCGGCGTCACGCGGGGGTCGCCGGCCACCTTGAAGACGGGTCCGGACATCTCATTCTTTTCCGCCAGCTGGGTTTTGAGCTTGTCCGCCCCCGCGATCATCGTCCGGAATTTATCCATCCAGAAGCGCCGGCCGTGAAGACCCCCGCGTTCCTGGCGGAACAGCACCGGCCCGCGCGAGGAGAGCTTCACGCCGAGCGCGATCACCGCCATCGGGAGCGCGAAAACCGCCAGCAGCGCGAGCGCGCCGAAAAAATCGATCACCGATTTAACGTAACGCTGGCCGACATAGAGCGGCGTCGGCGCGAAAGAAAAAAACGGTAGCTCGAAGGACTCCTCCAGATAGGGGCGCGCCAGCGCCGGGCGGTAGAGCTGGGCCAGTACTTTGCCTTCGACGCCCGTTTCCTCGCATAATTTCAAATAGTCGCTCACCTGATCGAGCATCGAGGGCGGCAGAACGAAATAGACCTCGTCGACCACTTCTTCATGAAGCAGATCCGCGAGATCTTCGACGCTCCCGCGCAGCGGCAGGCCGGCGGACTCGATCTCCGACGCGCTGCCGAACGCGAGCACGCCGACCGGCGCGACGCCTTCGCCGGGATTTTGACGCATTCTCTCGACCAGCAGCGCGGTCTCCCGTTTTGTCTGAGGATCGTCGGAGGCGATGATGAGGGCGTGGCGCGCGGTTTTCCCCGAGCGGCGCGACATCGCGAGCCAGGCCGACACCGCAAGGCGTGTCACGATCAGCATCGCGCTCTCGACAGCCACGAAGAGAACCAGAAGACTGCGGTTGAAAGTTTCGAATTTGATAAGAAACAGCAGCAGGCCGAGAATCAACAGACCGCCGACGCCGGCTTTGACGGCGAGTCCAACGATCGCAAGCGGGCGCTGCATTTTTCCCTGATAGCCGCCGCTTAGAAACAGCAGCAGCCACCAAATGGGAATCGTCGCCAGCAGGATCCACAGATAATGGTCGATCGGTCCCAGCGGCTTGAAGCCGGCCAACGGGATCAAGCGGCGCAGATAGTAGGACGCGACAAACGCCGCGGTTACCGTGAGCGCGTCGATGACGACGAGAAGCCGCGGGAAAAAAGCGCGTCGGTCCACTTTAGTAGACGATTACAGCCACAAGCGGCCTCGGTTTGTCAATTGTGCGGCGGGCAATCCGACTCGGCGGAGAATCCGAGCAACGCGACGACCGTCTCGAGAGGTGATTGGGCCGGCAATGAAAAAAAAGTTGGGAAATGATTTGGTGCGAGGAAGGGGATTTGAACCCCTACGCCATTTCTGGCACTAGCCCCTCAAACTAGCGCGTCTACCAATTCCGCCATCCTCGCACTGAAAGGCATTCGGCGATCTATAATAGGTGCCGCGTCATTTTTTCGCCGGCGGGGCTTGCGGCGGAGCCGGCTGCTGCGCCGGAGCCTGCGGCGCCGGCGGGACGGCCTGTGGCGCCGCGGCGCCCGGCTGCGGCCGTGCCGGCGCGACGGGCACCGACTCGCTGCGGGTGTCGAAGACGCTTGTCGAAGAACGTCGGCCGGAAAAATAGCCGAGCGTCAAAGACGTGATCATGAAAACGATCGCCATTCCCGTCGTAAGGCGCGTGAGAAAATTCCCCGCGCCGCTGCTGCCGAAGATCGTCGAGCTCGAGCCGCCGAAAACGGCGCCCATCTCGGCGCCTTTGCCGGTTTGGAGCAGCACGACCAGGATCAGGCCGATGCTGACGATCACGTGAATAATAGTTACTGCGATGATCATAAATTCAACCTGGTCGAGATGCGCGCGCGATGCTTAAAAAGCTTTCCGCCTTGAGACTCGCGCCTCCGACGAGAAACCCGTTCACTTCGGGTACCCGCGCGAGCTCCGCCGCGTTTTCCGGCTTGACGCTGCCGCCGTAGAGAATGCGGCGGCTGCGGGCTTGCTCCTTCTGCCAAAGCTCTCCGAGCAAGCCCCGTATCTGCCGATGTACCGCCTCGACCTGCTCGGGCGTTGCGTTCTGGCCGGTGCCGATCGCCCAGACCGGTTCGTACGCGATGGAGATCAGTTTTATAACATCTTTCCCCAGGCCCTTCAACGCGCTTTTTAGCTGGCGCGAGATGACCGCGGAGGTTTTATCCGCCTGTCTTTCGTCGAGCGTCTCGCCGACGCAGACAATCGGCTCTAACCCGATGCTTGCCGCCGCCGCGACTTTCTTCGCCACCATTTCGTCGCTTTCGTTGAAGATGTGGCGGCGCTCGGAATGGCCGAGAATGACGTACCGGCAGCCCAGCTCGCGGACCATCTCGGGGCTGACCTCGCCGGTAAAAGCCCCGCGCATCTCCCAATGAACGTTTTGCGCGGCGAGTGCGACCGCGCTGTCGCGCGTGATCGCCGCGACCGTCGAAAGCGCCGTGAACGGCGGCGCGAGCGCGAGCTCCACGCCGGCGAGCTCCCCGGCGCCGTTCAAGACCTCGCGCGCCAGGGTCGATGCCTCGGCCAGCGTGCCGTGCATCTTCCAGTTGCCGACGACGAGCGGCGTCATGCCGCCACCTCGAGCGCCTCGATGCCCGGCAGCTTTTTTCCCTCGAGAAATTCCAGTGTCGCGCCGCCGCCGGTCGATAGATGCGTGATGCGCGACGCGACTCCCGCTTGATCGACGGCGGCAACGGTATCGCCGCCCGCCACGATGCTCACGGCGCCGCTATCCGCCACCGCCTGGGCAATCGCCTTGGTGCCGGCGCTGAATTTTTCTTCCTCGAACAATCCCACCGGGCCGTTCCACAACACCAGTTTGGCCTTTACGATCTCGCGGCGGAAAAGCTCGATCGTCTTGGGGCCGATGTCCAAGCCCATGAGATGGGCGGGAATCGCCTCGCCGATGGTTACCGGTTCTTTGTCGCGCCCTTCGGCCGCGACATGATCCACGGGGAGGAGCAGCGCGACACCGGCGCTTTTTGCCTTACCTAGGAGCTCGCCCGCCAGCTCGACGCGATCTGCTTCGACCAGCGAGCGGCCGATCGGGACGCCCTTCGCCTTTAAGAATGTATACGCCATGCCGCCGCCGATCAGCAGGCTGTCGATCTTCGGCATCAGGTTGGTAATCACGCCGATCTTGTCCGAGACCTTGGCGCCGCCGAGAATGGCGACGAAGGGCCGCTCGGGATGGCCCAACAGCTTGCCCAGATAGTCCAGTTCTTTCTTCAGCAGCAGCCCGGCGCCCTTTTCGCGGACGAACTTCGCCATGCCGGCGGTCGACGCATGCGCGCGATGCGCCGCGCCGAAGGCATCATCGATATAGACGTCCGCCAGCGCGGCGAGCTGCCGGGAGAATTCCGGATCGTTTTTCTCCTCTTCCTTGTGGAAGCGAAGGTTCTCGAGCAGGATGATCTTTCGAGCGGGATCGCGAACCAGGGCATCGACTTCCGGTCCGACACAATCCGGCGCCAGCGTTACCGGCTGCGCCAGCAGCTTCTCCAGCGCCGCGCGCACCGGCGCGAGGCCGTACTCGGGGTTCCGCTTCCCGCCGGGGCGGCCCAAGTGCGAAGCGACGATCAGCTTGCCGGCCCTTCCCAGAATATAGCGCAGCGTCGGCAGCGTGCTTTCGATCCGATGCATCTCGGTGATCCGGCCGTCTTCGATAGGCACGTTGAAGTCGGCGCGGACGAAAACGCGCTTGCCGTCGAGGTCGAGCTGCTTCACATCCCTGATCATGTGGTCCAAACCCTCGCCAGTGAAAAATTCAAGACCGGACTTTATTTGATTAGATACAGAGGTTATAATCGTTTTTCAACGAATGCCTGAACACGCGATGCCTTTCCTCTGGCTGCTCCAGCTCATGGCCCAAAACGATCTACCGGCGCCTCAACAGCACGGGATCTTGGACCTTGTCCAAGGCGCGGGCCCGCTCGTGCAGGGCGTGCTCTATCTCCTGGTCCTTTTTTCCGTGCTGAGCTGGGGCATCATCTTTTACAAATCCAATCAGGTGCGGCGCGCGAAGCGCGAATCGGAGAAGTTCATCGAGATTTTTTGGGACAGCCGCAACCTCGCGTCGATCCATGACGCGAGCCGCGACTTGAAGGCGGGACCCGTGGCGCAGGTGTTTCGGGCCGGCTACGAGGAGCTTCTCAGGGTTCCCCGGGGCAAACGCGAGGTGCTCGCCGCCGGCGGCGAGTCGCTCACGACGGAGCTCGGCGGCGTCGACAACGTCACCCGCGCCATGAAGCGCGCCACCAGCGTCGAGATCACCAAGCTTGAAAAGTCGCTTACGTTTCTCGGCACCACGGCGAGCGCGACTCCTTTCATCGGCCTGTTCGGCACGGTCTGGGGCATTATGAACGCGTTCCGCGGCCTGAGCGCGACCCATTCGTCGAGCATCCAAGCCGTCGCGCCCGGCATCGCCGAGGCGCTGATCGCGACCGCCGCGGGTCTCGCCGCAGCCATTCCGGCGCTCATGGCCTATAATTACTTCGTTCAGCGCATCAGGGAGCTGGCGGCCGATATGGATAATTTTTCGCATGAATTTTTGAACATCGCGGAGCGTCACTTCTTAAAATAGGGTGGTATCATGGCGGTCGATACTTCTTCCCGGCAGAACGGAACGACGATCTCGCAGATCAATGTCACGCCGCTGGTCGACGTGATGCTCGTGCTGCTCGTGATCTTCATGGTCACGGCGCCGATCATCCAGCAGGGCGTGCAGGTGAACCTGCCGCAGGCGAAGGCGGGTCCCATCGCCGGTAAGGAAGAGCAGCTGGTCGTCTCCGTAAATAAGAACGGGCGCATTTTTCTCAACGACACGCAGCTGAGCGCGACGGAATTAGGCCAGAAGCTGCGCGCGATCCGCAAGCTCGACCCGGATAAAGAGGTCATCCTGCGCGCGGATCAGGACGTGCGCTACGGCGTCGTCATGCGCGCCATCGCCGAGATCAAGGAAGCCGGGATTCAAAAAGTCGGCATGGTGACGCGCCCGACGCAGCAGGAAGAAGGCTGATGGCGAAGAGCGAGCTCAAGCCGATGCCTCTCATGAACCGGCCGGCGCGGCCGTCCGATGGAGTCGGGCGCGTCTGGAAATGGGTTATTATCTCCGGCGTCATCCACGTGGCAGTCATTACGTTTCTTTTCGTGGGGCCGATTCTGCGCGGGAACAAGTCGACCCCGCCGCCGGTCTATACAGTCGATATCGTCGGCGGCGAGAAGCTGGGCGGCGGCGCCGGCACGGCGCTCACCCCCGAGCCGAAGGCGAAGCCCGAGCCGCAAGCGCCGGAGGTGAAAAGCCCGCCGCCGGTCAAGGAGACAAAGAAAGCCAAAGAAACCGTCAAGCCGCCGCGCGACGAGGTGAAGGAAGCGAAAGAAGCCAAGGCCAAGGCCGAGATGCTCGAGCGGGTCAAGGCGAAGAAGGAAGCGGAGGAGAAGAAAAAAGCCGAGGCGGAAGCGAAGCGAAAAGCGGATGCGGAGGAAGCCGCCGCGGCGAAGGCGCGACTGGAAGAGCTGAACAAGAGACGAACGGAAGCCGCCCTGCAAGACATCCGCGAGCGGATCAAGGCGAGAGACGCTGCAGAAAAGGCCGCCGCCGACCGAGCGGCAGCGGAACGTCAGGCGAAGAGCAACGTTCCCGGCGACGCGCCCGGCGCCGCAGCCTTAGGCGTGGGCGGAACGGGCGGGGGAATCGTCAAGAGCGCGGAGTTTATCAGATATCAGAATATCATTCAGGATCGCGTGAGAAGCAGTTGGACTTGGGTCGGTCGGCGCAATGACCTGAAAGTGACCGTCAATCTGAGCATCCAAGACAACGGAGAAATCACCGGCATTAAACTCGTCGGTACCTCCGGTGATCGCTCTTTCGATGAATCGGTCGTTCGCGCAATCCGTAGGGCCAATCCTCTTCCCTCACCCCCGGACACTTTTCGCAAGGATTTCTCAGACGTGAACGTGCAATTTAGCTCCAAGGAACTCGGGAGTTGATCGCATGGTGACTAAAATACTTGTCGCCGGCGCGGCGCTCGTGCTTGTTTTTCTGCTTACGGCGGCGCCGTTTTACTCCGCGGTCGTCATCGATATTGATAAGCCGAGTGGACGCGTCGTTCCCATCGCCATCGCGCCGCTCAAAAACCTCGGCTCGGGTGAGGACCGGCGCGGCGTGTCGGACGGCGTCGCCGATGCGATCGTCAACGACATGAAGCTCTCGGGCTGGTTTCGCGTGCTCGATCGATCGGCCTACATCGAGGGGCCGCAGAGCGGCATCACCTCCGACAGCTTCGATTTCAAGAATTGGAGCACGATCGGCGCCGAGAGTCTCGTCAAAGGCGGCTTCACGGTGCAGGGGGACGATCTCACCGTCGAGCTGCGCCTGTTCGACGTCTATCAGGCGAAGCTGCTCGTCGGCAAGAAATACACAGGCAAGGTGAGGGATTTCCGGCGCATGGCCCACCGCTTCGCCGACGAAATCATCAATCAATTCACCGGCACGCCGGGACCTTTCAATACCCGCATCGCCTATGTCTCCAAAAGCGGCGG
>Ga0075433_10004051_pt1 | contig 11347 bp, 11 predicted proteins | sample RhiMethybrSRZTD2_FD_75299 | JGI IMG/M metagenome (GOLD analysis project Ga0075433, IMG submission 75299) | Populus rhizosphere microbial communities from Tennessee, USA - Rhizosphere MetaG P. TD hybrid SRZTD2 | ecosystem: Host-associated > Plants > Roots > Rhizosphere > Soil | place: USA... | reverse complement strand
GCGTGAAGTAGTCGCGCGTCTCGAACACCGTCGCCGCGAATCGCTGCCCCTTGGCGGCGAGCCGTCGCTTCAGCACGAAGTCGAACAGCAGCGGGTTGTGTCGCCGGATCTCCACGATCACCGGCACCTCCGCGGGATCGATGAGCCCCAGGTCGGCGATGGCGTCCACGTAGATGACCGGCAGCACGCCGGGCAGCGGATAGTCCGACCCCCAGAGGAGCCGGGGGTGCCACTCCCCATGCGCCAGCAGGGCGGGCAGATAGCGCTTGCGGTTACGCTGGACGATGGCGGAGATGTCGCCGTGCAGGAGGCGCGCGTAGCGCGCCTCGCCCATCAACCGCGCGAACAGGTCGAAGTTGGGCACCTTCGGCCCCTTCGGCCCCACGTCGAGGTCGACGCCCTTCCCGAACGTGGCGCAGTGGGCGACGATCACGCGGACGCCGTGATCCAGGGGGCGGCGGAGCCGTAGCGGGTTGCCGAGGTCCTGCCCGTCCCCCCACGCGTCCACCGTGCCCTCCGCACCCGCGTGGGAGAGGAGCGGCATGCCCGTCCGCGCGAGCGCGGCGTAGAACGCATCGCAGCGCGGTGACGCGGGATCCATGCCCATCGCGTTCGGCAGCCACTTGACGGCGCGCGCGCCCCGCCGGCGTGCGGTCTCCAGCGCCTCGAGCGCGTCCGGCCGGTAGGGATGGATGCTCGCGGCCCACTCGAAGCGCCGGGGGAAGCGCTGGGCGACGGCCGCCGCGTAGGCGTCGGGCGTGTAGAAGGTCGAGCGTGACGGCTCGGGGCGCCCTTCCGCGTCGCGGTAGTAGTCGAAGGCGAGGAGCATGCAGCGAGCGCCGGTCGGGAACGCGTCGATCAGCGCGTGCAGGCGCTCGACATAGCTCCGGTCCGCCGCCTTCGGGTCGACGCAGGCCGCGTTCATGAGGGCCATGCGGCGGAAGTATGACAATGGATGCCAGAGGCTCTCCGCCTCGGGCGGCAGCCACGGGCCTTCGCCGGAATCGCCGGTGCCCACGAGGTGCACGTGCACATCCCACACGCGCGCGCGGTCCACGCCCTCCCAGGCCGCCTGGACGATCTCGTGGCGCGCGAGGCGCTCGGGCAGCCGGCTGTCCAGGCAAGGATTGCGGAGGCCGTCGTCGATGAGCGGCAGCGCGTCCACGGTGGACGCGCGGGCGCCGGCCGTGATGCCGAGCCCCGCGGCCGCGCCGGCGAGGAAGGCCCGACGGCTCAGCACCCGATCGCGTCCGCGATGACGTGCTTCATGCGGACCGCCGTGTCGAGCTGCGCCTGCGGCGGCGTGCCCTTCACCACGCTGTTCAGGCAGAGATGCGTGGCGCCGAGGGCCTGCCAGCGGCGCGCCGCGCGCACCCAATCCGCGGGCTCCCCCGCGGCCCGGATGCGCGCGTCGAGACCGAACACGGCGGGGTCGCGGCCCTCTTCCTTGAGCACCGCGCGCCACCGCGCCACCGCCGCCTCCGGATCCTCGGCGGGCGGCAGCAGCGGCATCCAGCCGTCGGCGTGGCGGGCGAGACGGCGCAGCAGCACGTCCCCCACGCCGCCGCCGATCCAGATCGGCAGGGGGCGCGCCGGCCGCGGAGCGATCGCGATCCGGTCCAGCAGGTGGAAGCGGCCCTCGAAGGACACGAGCGGCTCGCTCCAGAGCCGGCGCAGCACCACGAGCTGTTCCTCGAGGCGCCGGCCACGACTGCCGAAGTCCGCCCCGAGCGAGCCGTACTCGGCGAAGTTCCAGCCGACGCCCACCACCAGCCGCAGCCGGCCCCGGCTCAGCAGATCGACCTCGGCCGCCTGCTTCGCGACGAGCGCAGTCTGGCGCTGCGGTAGCACGAGCACACTCGTCACCAGCTCGATGCGGTGGGTGAGCCCGGCGAGGTAGGCGAAGAGGGTGAAGATCTCGTGGAAGGGACTGTCGTGGACGTACGGCGGCCCCGCGAAACCGGGGATGGTCACGTTCGCGAAGCGGTCGGGATGCGCGCCGGTCACGTGATCGTAGGCGATCAGATAGTCGAACCCCGCCGCTTCCACCGCCTGGGCGAAGTCGCGGATGGCCGCGGGATCCGAGCCGATGTCCGCGTGGGGGAATACCGTGCCGATCTTCACCGCGTGCCGTGCTCCGCCATGGGGTGCGCTAGACGCGTCGCGCGTCCGGCCGGCCCAATATCCCATACGGCCGGACGAAGAGCACGCCGAGCAAGAGCACGTAGGGCGCCACGCTGCTGAAGCCCGCGCCCACGAGCGGGTCGACGTACCCCGCGGTGAGGCTCTCGAGCACCCCCACGAGGATAGCGCCCACGATGCTACCGGGAATGCTGTCGAGTCCCCCGATCACCACGATGGGGAACACCTTAAGCCCCAGCAGCGCCAGGCCGAATCCCACGCCCGCGATGAGGGCCCAGAGCGTGCCCGCCAGCACGGCCAGCACGCCCACCAGGCCCCAGGTGATCGCGAGGTGGCGGTTGACGTCGATGCCGACGGAGAGGGCGACCTCCTGGTCGTCGGCGAGGGCGCGGAGGGCCACGCCGGTCCGCGTCCACCGGAAGAACGCGGCCACCGCCGCGATGGCGACGATCGCCACGCCGAGCGCGACGAGGCGGCTGATCGGGACCGCGACCTCGAACACGACGAGCGGCTCCTCGGGGATCGGGAGGGTGAGCCGTCCGGGCACGCCCGCGAAGAGAAAGGGCGCGGCGCCCCGCATGAGCGCGCCGAGCCCCAGCGTCACCATGATCACGGCGATCAAGGGCTGCCCCACCAGCCGGCGCAGGACGACGCGGTTGAAGCCCAGCGCGAAGGCGACCATGGCGGCCGCGGCGAAGCCGAGCGCAGCGGCCACCCCGAGGCCGGCGCCGTGTGCGCCCGCCGCGGCCAGGCGCGACCCGTACATCACCCACTCCCCCAGCGCAAAGTTGATCATGCGCGAGGCCTTGTAGACGACCACGAAGGCGAGCGCGATCAAGGCGTAGACCGCGCCGGCAAGGATGCCGTCGAGCACCAGCGACACGAGAAAGCGCACGGGGTGAGCCTACCACCGGCGCGTGGCCGGACCACCCTTGACGCCGCTTCCTCGGCGGGGCAGCATGCTGCGCAGGAGGGCATCGCCATGCCGAAGCTCCTGACCGAAGCGCAGGTGCGCGCGTACGAGCGTGACGGCTATCTCTTCCCGATCCGAGCCATGAGCGCCGAGCGCGCACGCCACTATCGGGAGAAGTTCGAGGCGCTGGAGGCGCGGGTGCCCGACATCAAGAAGATGAAGACCAAGTCGCATCTGCTCTGCCCGTGGGTGCTCGAGATCGCGGAGGATCCGCACCTCCTCGACATCTTCGAGGACCTGATCGGACCCAATCTCCGGTGCTGGAGCATGGCGTGGCGGGTGAAGAAAGCCGATCACGAGACCTTCGCGGGCTGGCACCAGGACTCGGCGTACGGCGCCGCGCTGCCCGTGGTGCTGGCCGGGCTCGCCCTGTCGAGCTGCGGAGTGACGCAGGGCTGCCTTCGCGGCATTCCCGGCTCGCACAAGGGCGGCATCCTCACGCACGGGGAGAGCGCGGACCCGAAGAGCATCCTCGCGCGGGGGCAGTTCATCACCGATCCTTTCGACGAGGACAAGGCCGTCGACTTTCCCCTGCAGCCGGGCGAGGTGGTGCTGTTCGACAACTCGCTGATCCACAGCTCGGGCGTCAACGCGGGCCCCGACCGCCGCTTCCTCCTGCTGGTCGAGATGCACCCGACCTGGGCCAAGCCCCCGCGCACACGCCAGTCCACCATGCTGGTGCGTGGCGTCGACACCTACGGGAACTTCGACGACGAGCCGCGCCCCGACGCCGAGTGGAGCACCACCGCGCTCGCCAACTGGGCGCGGGTCACCGAGAAGCGGGCGAGTCTCATCTTCGAGGACAGCGTCATCGGCCCCAGCGAGGCCTACGGCGGCATCCGGCCTGCGACGTAGCCCGGCCGGCGGAGCCTCGAGGGCGCGCCTCCCCTAGCCGCCGCCGCCGAGCGCCTTCACCGCCTCGCTCACCAGCGACTGGCCGCGCGCGAGCACGGCTCGCCGCCAGACCTCGTCCTCCGGTGAGAACGCCTCGCGCAGTGCCAGCTTGGCGGGATGGGTCGGCGCGCCACCGCCCCAATGATGCCAGCGGTTCTCCTCCCGCAGCGCCCGCACGATGTGGATGGGGCGATACGTCCCGAACTCCTCGGCCACGAAGTGCAGGCCGCTGCCGGGGAAGACGCGGGCGAGCATCTTCTCGTGGCCGCCGCGGATCCGATAGGCCGCGCCGCGATCCGCGTCGGCGAGGGTCACGCGCGCGCCGAAGGCTCGCCGGGCCGCCTTGAACTCCTCCTCCTCGGCGAGCAGTAGCTCCTCGCCATACTCGCCCACGCCGGTGTGAACGTCGATGGCGATGACGCGCGCGGCGCCGGACAGGCGCTCGCGCAGGAAAGCCTGGTAGCGGTCGGGCCCCTGCTCCAGGTGCTTGCCGCCGAAGAAGAGGCCCTTGGCGTAGTCGTACTGCCCGTTGGCGACCGCCTGCTTGAGGGCGGTCATGCCGTGCCGTGCCACCTGCCCGACGGCGCGCGCGTAGAAGAAATCCCAGCCGGGCGGGCTCGGCGGATTGAGCAGGAAGTCGAGCGCGCCGTAGCCCGCGGGCGCGCCCGTGTACGCCTCGTCGGGTCCGAGGAAGTTCCGGTTGAGGTCAACGTTGTCCTCGTTGGCGCGGCGGAGCCAGGCCACCCCGTACGGATTGAGGAGATGGACGAGGACGATCGCGCTGTCGGCATCGAGCCGCGGCATGGCGTCGAGGAGCTGCAACTGTATCGCCGACCCCGCGAAGCCCTCCACGCCGTGAATGCCGGAGGAGTGCAGCAGTGCCCGGCGTGGCCGCTCGGCGCCGAACCAGCCGATGTCGATCGTGAGCGCCTCGCCGGCGGGGCCGCGCGCATCGATGGGGATCTGCGCCAGCCGGCCGTGGGCGGCCTCGACCTTCGCGCGAAAGCGTGCCCGGGCGGTGAGGTAGTCGGGCGAGAAGTAGCGCGCCGTCTCCGGCGACACCGGGGTGCGACGCTCCCAGCCAGGCGGCGGCCCGACCACGATCCAGAAGGCCGCACCCGCGCCGACGCCGAGCGTCGCCGCGAGCCCGAGCAGGCCGAGCCAGGGATGGCGAAGGAGCCAGCGCATCGCCGCGAATACTCTACCATCGTCGGTGCGCGAGCCCGCTCCCAATGCGTACTCAAAAGGGAGGGGAATTGGCTGGCCACAAACGCGCGCGCCTCCCGGATACTGGGTGTCGGTCTCATGCCCTCCACCCAGTTCCGCCACGCCAGCCCGCCCGCATCACCCGCCCAGGAGTCCGCCTATGCGTGGACCCGGCTCGCCGCCGCGCTCGTCCTGTCCGGCATCGGCGGCGTGGGCATGTGGTCGGTGATCGTCGCCCTGCCCGCCATCCAGGCCGAGTTCGGCGTCGCGCGCTCCGCGGCCTCGCTCCCCTACACCGTGACCATGATCTGCTTCGGGATCGGCAGCATCGTGATGGGGCGCCTGTCCGACCGCTACGGCATCATCACGCCGGTGATGGGTGGGACCATCGCCCTCGGGATCGGCTACGCGCTCGCCGGGCAAGCGACGAACCTCTGGCAGTTCGTCCTGACGCAGGGCGTGGTGGTTGGAGTGGCCGGCTCGGCCACCTTTGCGCCGATCATCGCCGACACCTCGCTCTGGTTCACACGCAACCGGGGCAAGGCGGTGGCCATCATCGCGAGCGGCAGCTATCTCGCGGGCACGGTATGGCCGCCCGTCGTGCAGCACTTCATCCAGACAGTGGGCTGGCGCCTCACGTTCCTGGGGATCGCCGTGTTCTGCGTGGCCACGATGCTGCCCCTCGCGCTCGTGCTCCGCCCGCGCTCGCCGCTCGTCGAGAGCACGCCGGGGCGCGCGCCGCTCGGCGTCCGCGCCGCGCGGCCGCTCGACATGTCGCCCGGTGCGCTCCAGACCGTGCTGGTCATCGCCGGCCTGTCCTGCTGCGTGGCGATGTCGATGCCTCAGGTCCACATCGTGGCCTACTGTGCCGACCTCGGCCACGGCGCGGCCCGCGGCGCCCAGATGCTGTCGCTCATGCTGGGCTTCGGCATCGTGAGCCGCCTCGCCTCCGGGTGGATCTGCGATCGGATCGGCGGCCGGTGGACGCTCCTCGCGAGCTCGAGCCTGCAGGCGCTGGCGCTCGTCCTCTTCCTGCCCTTCGACGATCTGCCCGCGCTCTACACGCTGTCAGCCCTGTTCGGTCTCTTCCAGGGCGGCCTCGTCCCCTCGTACGCGGTGATCGTGCGCGAGTTCTATCCGCCTCAGGAGGCCGGCGTGCGGGTGTCGATCGTGATCACCGCGACGGTATTCGGGATGGCCCTGGGCGGGTGGATGTCCGGCGTGATCTACGATCTCACCGGCTCGTACCACACCGCGTTCGTCAACGGGATCCTGTGGAACCTCCTGAACATCGGCATCGCGATCGGGCTCCTGCGGCGCCCGGGGCGGCCGCTCGAGCAGGCCTGGCGCTAGCCCAGCGGGCGCGGCCGGGCGGGCGAGGCGCGCCCGGCCCGGTGCAGGAGCCGCGCGGCCTCGTCCACGAGCCTCGGAGGGACCCACAGCGCCGCCAGGTAGGGCGCGACCAGATGGGGCCGGCGGCTGCGCGTGGCGAGGCGCAGGAGGTAGCGGCGGGCCCAGTCCCGCTCGATGCGGCGGCCGCGGTAGTAGGCGTCCTGCGCGAGCTGGTGCGTGAGCTCGTTGAGACGGCGGGCGATGCGGCGCCGCTGCACGACACCCGTGCGCGCCCAGTGCGCGCGCATGACCAGGAACGTGTCCAGACCCCAGACGAATCCCCGCCGCTCCTCCGGACCGGACAGGCTCGTCGCCACCGAGCGGTACCACGTCAGCCGATCGTGGAGGAACGTGAACGATTCGCCGGCCCCGGCCACGCGTAGGTAGAGCTCGTAGTCGGACGAGACGCGGATGCGCTCGTCCCAGGGACCGAGGCGCACGAACACCGCGGCGGGAACCAGCACTTGGGACGGGGTCTGAATCGCATTCCCGTCGATCAAGATCTCGTGGCATCGAAGCGTCAGCTCGGGAACGGCCGACTGTTGAATGCGCCGCCGCACGGTGCCCCGATAGAGCGTGCGGGCCAGCACGCCGGCCTCGCCGAACTTGACGCCGTCCGACACGATCAGCCCGCTCTCCGGATGGCGGAGGGCCGCGTCGACCTGCCGGGAGATCTTCCCCGACGACCACAGGTCGTCCCCGTCGAGGAATGCGAGGTACGCGCCCGCGGCGATCCGGCCCCCGGCGTTGCGCGCCGCGCTCACCCCGGCGTTGGGCTGACGCAGGTACCGGATCCGATCGCCGAACGCCCGGCAGGCCTCGGGCGTATCGTCGGTGGACCCATCGTCCACCGCGATCACCTCGTGGCGCGGATAGTCCTGGGCGAGCGCGCTCTCGAGGGTCTCGCGCACGAAGCGGCCCTGATTGTGAAAGGTGACGATGGTGCTGACGAGGGGGACGTCGCTCGAGTCGGCGAGCCTCGGCATTCAGGCTCTCTCCCGGCGCACGATCAGACAGCCCTTCTCGCATTCCATGCTCTGCGTGCAGAGGCCCGGGAGCTCGCGAGACCACCGGCCGAGCGCGCGCTTCACGTGGTCCTCGTGTGCGTCGTCGAGGAAGGCCACGCCGCCCACCCGCAGGCGAGACAGGAGCACGGGACCCGCCGGATAGCGGGCGAGCGCCCCGGTGTGGCCGGGGGGCCCGTCGATCACGAGCATGTCGATCTCGAGGTCGGGCAGCTCGTTCAGCGCATACCACGACCATCGCTCCCCGGCGAGCTCGTGGGGCACCAGGGGCGAATGCAGCACGTCGGCGCGATGCGACAGCTCATGCCGGGCGAGCTCGGCCAGTGTGGTCTCGGCATACCCCGCGTGATGCTCGAGGCTGTAGACGTGGCCCGCCTTGTTCAGCTCGCAGCCGCGCGCGAGCACGATCGTGGAGACGCCGCTCCCGCACTCGACGATGACGCTGGGCCGGGTGGCGAGGACGTGGCGGGCGAGCACGGCGAGGAAGTCGGGCGAGGCCGCCCAGCCGCGCGTCGCGGGGAGACTCCGGTCGAGACGAAGATCGACGTAGAGCGCCTGTAGGGTCTCGATCTGCCGGAACGTGTGCTCCAGGGGGGCAAGCCGGTTCTCGACGCGGAAGACGCTCTCACGGATGCGCCAGACCTTGAACAAGGTGGCAGCGCCGGTGAGCAGGCCGACCAGGAGCAGGCCGACCACGAGGGCCATGCTCATCGCCGCGGGTTCCATGGGCGCGAGGACAGCCAGGGCGGACATCGTCGCGATCTACTGTTTCACGCCGCGTGCCAAGAAGGCGTGCCGGATAAGCGCCCGAAGAAATGATCGCCGCCGCCACGGCCGGCGCGGCGGCGTGCAAGTTCTTCGGTTCGAGCGCGCTCCCTTTACACCTTTCTCCCTAGCGTCAGGACGCCCCGGATTCCACACACTCCATAGTTATCAGTTTACCTATAATTCTCCCTCAACGGGCCCGGCCGGCTCGCGTCGGCTCGACGGTGATGAGAGTGGGACTCGTGCGCTCGCCGAGGAGCCCCGTGATGGCGTCCTCGATCCGCCGGATCGCCTTCTCGACCTCGGGCACGGACAGACCGGATTTGAAGTGGACCCCGAGCGCGACCACGATCTGATGCGGCCCGATGTGCATGGTCCGCAGCTCCACCAGTCGCTCCACCGCCTCGTCCTCTCCCACGATCCGGCGGATCGCCGTCTCGGTGCGGCGCGGGGCGGGCTCCCCGATGAGGAGGGAATAGTTCTCGGCCGCGAGCAGCGCGGCGACGCCGACGAGGAGAAAGCCGATCGCCGCGGAGGCGCCAGCGTCCCAGAACGCGTTGCCCGTGTGCTGGCTCAGCCAGATGCCGGCGGCGGCGAGCCCCAGCGAGAGGATCGCCGCGGTGTCCTCCAGCACGACCGTGGGCAGCGTCGAGTCGCGGCTCTCGATCCAGTACTGCCGCAGCGTCCGCGGGCCCTTCGCCTTCCGCAGCGAGTGGAGGCTGATGCCCAGCGAGATCGCCTCGAAGACGAAGCCGCCCGCCAGCACGCCGTAGGCCCACGCCGCGGAGCCCTCGTGAGCGAAGGGATGCAGTATTTTCCGCACGCCCTCCCAGATCGAGAACGCACCGCCCAGGGTGAACAGCATCACCGACACCACGAAGCCCCAGAAGTACACGGCCCGGCCGTAGCCGAAGGGGTGCTGCCGGTCCGGGGGCCGCTGCCCGATGTGCATGCCAAGAAAGAGCAACACCTGATTGCCGGAGTCGGCGATGGAGTGGAATGTCTCGGCGAGCATCGCCGCGCTGCCCGTGAAGGCCGCGGCCACGCCCTTGAGCACGGCCAGGGCGACATTGCCGGCCAGCGCCGCGATGACCGCCGTCTTGGACTCGTTCTCCATCGAGATCAGTATGCGCCGCGGCCGACCCGCTTGCCTGGGCACGGCAGTTCGGTTGAAATACCCCGTGTGACCGCGACATCGCTCTCTCCACGGGCCGCCATCGCGATCGGCGCCGGCCTCATCGCGTTCGGTGGGTTCATCGCGCTCTACGCCCTCGGCCTCGTGACCGGCACGCCGCCGTCGCACGAGGCGCCGCCCTGGGTGGGCGCGTGCGCCGGCCTCGTCTTCGTGTTCGGCGGCGGCGCGATGATCGTGGGCTATGCGCTGGCCGGAGGGGCGACGCCCGACGGCGACCTGCCGCCGGGGACGCCCTTGTGGATGCGCGTGGCGCAGATGACGCTCGGGCTCGGCATCGTCGGCGCGCTGGGCGCCGTCGCCTCTTGGGTGGCCTTCGGCCCGGGGCCGCGGACCTTCACGGCCAGCGGCACCTTCGCCTCGGGTCAGACGAGCGAGCGCGTGGGGCGGATGGTGTTCGGCGCCGGCGCGGTGCTGCTCGCGGTGGTCTTCGTGGCGCTCCTGGTCGTCAGCGTGAAGCGCCTGCGCGCACGGCCGTAGCCGGCTGGGGCCGGCGCCACGCCCCGCCGAGGATCACGGAGCCGACCACGACGAGATAGGCCGCGTAGCCGGCGGCCTCGAGCGGCGACGGGCGCTCGCGGTAGCCGAGAAGGCCCGCCAGGAAGCTGCCCACCACGCTCGAATCGCTCAGCAGCCACGACGTGTCCCAGAGGGGCGCCATCATCGGGAGCACGCCGAGCGACTGCAGCCGGCCGATGCCGGTGCTGAAGAGTCCGGCGGCGAGGAAGATCAAGAGCACGGTGGTGACGGTGAAGAACCGGGCCAGGCTCAGGCGCCGGCCGCCGCGGAAGATCATCCAGCCGAGGAGCGCGGCCGAGCCGACGCCGGCAACGCCCGCAGCGACGCTTCCCCAGCCGGCTGCCGACGTGGCCTCCGCCATGAGACCCCAGAGGAAGATCACGGTCTCCGCGCCTTCGCGGAACACGCCGGTGAAGGCGATCAGTCCCACCATCCACAGTCGCTGCGTGCGGCGCGCGTGTTCGATGCGCCGCTCGACCTCCCCGCTGATGCCACGCGCGTGGCGCTGCATCCACCACGCATGCCACGTGAGCAAGATGACGGCGAGGAAGATCACGGCGGCCGCGATGACGTCGGGCCCGAGATCGACGAGCGGGCCGGAGAAGTACGCCACCGTCACGCCCATCGCGATGCTGGCGGCGAGGCCGAGCGCGCCGCCGAGGCTCACCCACCCGAAGTGCTGCCGGGCGTCGATCTTGTCGAGGTAGGTGTAGACGAGCCCCAGCAGCAGCGCCGCCTCGAAGGCCTCGCGTAGCGTGATGAGGAAGGTGCCGCCCATCGGGCGCTACTCCGCGACGATCCGGCCCTGGGCGGTGGCCTCGTGGTACTCGCCCACGAACTTGTACGTGCCGGCCTTGAGCGCGGGCACCTTCACCTTCACGGTCTTGCCTCCGGCGATCACCTTCTCGATCTTCAGGTCCTTGCTCTCGAACTCCTCGGCGGACTTGTCCTTGTTGGTGATGACGAGCACGAACGGGGCGCCGGCCTTCACCTTGATCTCGGCCGGCTCGAAGCGGTTCTTCTCGATGGTGAGCGGGATCTCCTGGTCCGCGGCCCCGGCCGGCAACGGGACCAGGGCGAGACCGGCGAGGAGCATGACGGTGGCGAGCGTGGCAGCGAGCACTTTCATGATATTAGGGTCCCCCTTGTCAAGGACATCAGGGTTACCTAAATCACGGGCGCCTGTCAATGCCCGGCGCCCCGGGGCCGAGGGGTCAGAGCCCCCGCAGGTCAGAGCCC
>Ga0075433_10004050_pt1 | contig 11347 bp, 7 predicted proteins | sample RhiMethybrSRZTD2_FD_75299 | JGI IMG/M metagenome (GOLD analysis project Ga0075433, IMG submission 75299) | Populus rhizosphere microbial communities from Tennessee, USA - Rhizosphere MetaG P. TD hybrid SRZTD2 | ecosystem: Host-associated > Plants > Roots > Rhizosphere > Soil | place: USA... | reverse complement strand
AATCCGGCAGGCTGGACGTCCCTGGCCGCCATCGTGCTCTTCCTCGGCGGGACGCAGCTCATCATCCTGGGAATTCTCGGCGGCTATGTGGGACGCATCTATGAGGAAGTGAAGCAGCGCCCCCTCTATATCCTCGACGAGATCATCGGATTTCCCGAGCAGACCGGCTAGCCGACCCGCAGCGCCCACCGGGAGCTTCATGGATCCATCCCTCTACCGGGAATTCGCCGAGCGCCATGAAGCTCGTCACTGGTGGTTTGTCGGGAGACGGCGAATCATCGCTTCGGTCCTGGAGGATCTCCTGGGAACGCGGCGAGACCTTCGCATTCTGGACATCGGATGCGGCACGGGCGGGATGCTGCCGCTTCTGAGCCGGTACGGCCGCGTCACCGGAATCGATCCCGCCGACGCGGCGATCCGCTACTCCAGAGAGCGATTCGACTCGCTGGGGGAGCTTCTGCAGGTGGATTTTCCCAGGGAGATTCCTGACGGGCGGGACTTTGATCTGATTACCTTGTTCGACGTCCTGGAACACCTGGATGACGACGCCAAGGCGCTGATTGCGGCTTCGACCCTGCTTCGACCGGGCGGGTGGCTGCTGGTCACCGTGCCCGCCCTCCGCTCTCTCTGGTCTCCGCACGATGTCATCAATCAGCACCGCCGTCGCTATCTCCGGCAGGAGCTGAAAGAGCGGATCGAAGGCGCCGGATTCCGCCTTCAGCGGCTCTCGTATTACAACAGCCTGCTGTTTCCGGCGGTTTTCGGCGCTCGCCTGCTCAGACGAAGACTGGCCCACAGGGGAGATCGGCGCTCCGATTTCAGGATCGGCAGCGACTGGATCAACCGCAGACTGGCCGATCTGTTCGGCGTCGAGCGCCATCTCCTGAGACACTTCGATCTTCCCATCGGCGTTTCCCTCATTGCCATCGCCAGCCGGCCGCAGGAGGGTTCCAACCGGCCGGGCTCCGCATGACTGCGGCGCGGGAGCGGGGATGGAGGGTGGTGACTCACCGGATCCGGATCGGGAGCGCCTCGAGGGGCGCGGGTTCATGAGCCGGGCCAGATTCGTCACGCTGTTGTTCCTCCTGGCGATGGCGGTCCGCCTGCCGATGCTCTATTTCCTGCGGGACGTCTACCTCACCGGCGGTATCACCACCTCCCTGGGCCTGGTGGCGCGAAATCTCCTCGAGGGAAGGGGCTTGAATGAGACGACGGGCCCCGAGGAGATACTCCGGCTGTACGACGTTCAGATCGGCGAAGGCAGGCTTCGAGACATTCAAGATTTTCCCGATCCTCCGGATCAGCCCACCCGTCCGTTGATTCAACGAATGCCCGGCTACCCCGCGTTGCTGGCCCTGGTCTGGTCGCTCACCGGAAGCTACCGCTACCTGCCGATCCAGATTCTGCAGATCGCCCTCAGCTGCCTGCTGCCGTTGCTGCTTTATGGCGCAGGCCGCCGCACCTTTGGGGAAGCTTCTGGTCGGGTGGCGGGCACGCTGGGCGCGATGAACTTCGCGGAGGCCCGCCTGGCGGTGGTGCCGCTGTACGATTGGTGGATTCTGTTCACGGTGGGAGTCGTGCTGTGGCTGCTCTCCCTCGCCAGGGAGCGGGGATTTCCGCTTCGCGACTTCGCTCTGCTGGGAGCCGTCCTGGCGGTGGGGGTGTACTTCAAATCCACGCTCATCGTCGCGCCATTCTTGATGGCCCTGTTCCTGATCCCACAAATCGGATTACGCCGGTCGGCCATCGGTGCCCTGCTGCTCGCCGGATTGCCGTTGCTGGCCCTGGTCCCCTGGACCCTGCGCAACCAGCGGATCTTCCACCGGACGATTCTCACGAACACTTTCCTCTGGCCCTCCATCTGGGAGGGATTCGGAGAGGTCGACAATCCGTTTGGAGCCCGGCTGGACGATCGTCTGACCTACCTCGCGGCCCTCAGCGAGCAGCGCGACTTGGTCTACGCGTCGCCCGCCTACGATGACTTCTTTCGCGCCAGGGTTCTCAGCGTGCACGAGGATCACCCCGGATTCGTGATCTCGCTCTGGCTCGGCCGCTTGTGGCGCGGCCTGCTCTCTCCGGCCAACGCCTGGGGGCTGGGCGGCGCGGATCGTCCCGAGATGAGCTACGCGGTCTTCAGAATCGAAACGGGCGGCTCGCCGCTCGACTACCTGCGTCACCGGCCCGGCGTGGCGCTCGTCAAATTGCTCCAGCGCATCTGGGATCCGGTTCTTCTCTGCCTCACGCTGCTGACCGTCGCCATGGACCGTAATAGGTGGAGGGAGTTCCTGCCGCTTTTTTCCCTGCCGCTGGCGTTCCTGGCGGTCACCATTCCGATTCACCTGGAGGGTCGCTATCTTCTCCCCGGCGGCCTCGTTCTGATCCTGTTTGCCTCCGTCCCCATTGCCGCCTGGCTGCTCCCGGGCCGTCCTGGAGAAGCCACTCTGGGCTCGGACCTTCCGACACCCGAATCTTTGTGAAGTGGCCCGAGCTCCGCTTGGCGGCCCGATAAAATGGAGCGCCGCCCGCGGGGGAGGGCGGCGCCGCCGTCAAGGCTAGAGGGGGGGAATGCCTGACGGCCTACGGCTAAAGACATCAGATTGAAGGCGGGTTGTTGTCTCCTGCCATGGTGGTGTCGGTGGTCGATTTCCGGCCGCCGCCCCAGACCACCGAGTCGGCGGTTACGGCTGAGGTTTCCGACGTCGTGCTCGAATCCTTCCGACCTCCGCCCCACACAACCGAATCGGCGCCTACCGAGGAAGTTCCGGATGTCGTGGTCGAATCCTTCCGGCCTCCGCCCCAGACCACCGAATCGGACGTGGTCGACGAGGAGCCGGAGGAGTTCCTTCCTCCGCCCCACACCACGGAGTGGCCGGTGACAGCGGTTGGCGAGCTTTCCGAGGTCAGGTCGCTCCAGATCCCCGAATCGGCCCACACGCCCGTGGTGCCGCGCAGCGGCTCGGAGCCGTAAACCGCAGCAAAGTCATCAGCTGAGACACCTAGCCAGGCGCTGCCCGCGCTCTCGAGGGCCAGCCCGGTCACGGTCCACTGCACCTTGGGAGAGAGCGCCGCGGCCTGGGATATCCCCTCTTCCGCAAGGGCCGCGTGCAAATCGGCGAAGCCGGCGCCTTCGGAGAACAGGTCGTAGACCGGTCGCTTTTCCGCGGACATCATCAAGCGGGTCTTGAGCGTGTCAGGAGTCAGCGAGGGATTCGCTTGAATCATCAGCGCCGCCATGCCCGAGACGACTCCCGCCGCCATGCTCGAGCCGCTCATCTGGAAGTAGAGGGAGTCCTCGTTGGCTGAGACCGGATCATCGCGGTACAGGCCCTGCTTCACCCGCAGCGACGGGTAAGCTTCGTCCAGCGTGGAGCCGACGGACCGCAGGGAAAGGGTGCGGTTGCCGGGAGCGACGAGGTCCGGCTTGACTACATGATCGAGAGGCGTCGGCCCGCGTGAGCTGTAAGTGGTCAGGATGTCGTCGGAGCGGGAGGCCGACTGGAAATTGTTGGAGGCCCCCACCGTCAGAATGGTCGCGTCGTTTCCCGGGCTGTGGATTCTGGCATAGCCCTCGGCGCCGGCGTTGCCTGCCGCGGCCACCACCAGAATTCCCGCCTTCCAGGCCGCTTCCACGGCCCGGCAGAGCGGGTCGCTCAGGGAAGGCTCCTCCACCGGATGTCCCAGCGACAGGTTCAGAATGCGAATCCCGTACTCGTCCTTGTGACCGAGGACCCAGTCGATGCCCGAGAGGACATCGCTGACTCGGCCGCTCCCGTTTCGATCCAGCACCCGAACCGATACGATCCGCGCCTTGGGCGCAATTCCGTTGAACCGGCGAAACGACTTCGAATCGCTGCTGGCGGCGCCGTCGCCCGCGATGATTCCGGCCACGTGGGTGCCGTGACCGTAAGGGTCGGCAAACCCCTTTTCGTGTCCGACGATTTCCACTTCCTCCAGGAGCCGGCTGCCCAAATCAGGATGGGCCGCCACCCCGGAATCGACCACCGCAATGGTCACGCCGCTTCCATCCAGGCCCGGGGCGGAGCCGGAATACTCCCGAGCCGCCATGTCGGCTCCCACAGTCACATAATTCAAGTCGTTGGCGCCGGCGACTTCGGCGTCGTAGGAAATGCCTAGGACTCCCTGCAGCTGTGCCAGCTTGTGCAGGGAGGCGGCCGGAACATGGGCGGCGTATCCGGAGAGTTTCGCGAACCGCCGATGCACCTGAGCGCCAGCGGCGCGGGCATCCGCCTCCTCCGAGTCCAAGATAGGATTGCTGGTCATGACGATGACCGGCATCATCTGGTCCGCACCCGCCCCCTCCAGCATTCGGAGGAGGCGGGGGCTGAGCCGGGAACCCTCGGGAGGAGGAGTAGCCGCAGGGGCCGACAGGAAGCCGTTACCAAAGGAGGTGGAAAGTAGAAGGGCAGCGATTGCAGTGACGATCCGTCCTCTGGTTCGAGTGTGAGTCATGTTCAAATCCCCCGTCGTTGCACGCCTAAGTTTCCCATTGCGACTATGCGGAAGCTCGGCAGCGCATAGGGAGGATTGCAACCTGGAGGCCACAATGTCGCCAGGCCTCTGACAGTCGATGTAATCGACGCCGATGCAGCGCCTTGGAGAGGTAAATCGATTTTTAAGGAGGCACGCCTGAGACCTGTGGGGAGAGAGGGTCTGTCGGGCTTGTGAACACATCCAGCAGCAGAATCGGCGGCGACACTCGGGAGATCGTGGCAGGTGAAGGACTTGGAGCTGTCTGGCGCGCTTTTGGTCAGACTTGTCCAGTTCTTCTACAGGATTCTTTACTCGGCAGCGCCAGGGCGGCTAAGATGCGCGCTTTGCCTGAGGGCGCGGAATGAGGATTCGACCGTGAAGCACCGGCCGGCTCCGGCCTTGGCCGGGATCCTGGGCCTCTGGGTCTTGCTCTCTGGCGGCGCTGCGCTGGCTGCAGAAGCGGAGCCGTCTCCGCCCGAGCAAGGACCGTTCACCGAGCGCAATCAATTTCCCTTCAACCTGTTATTCCTGGCATTTCCGGCGCGCGGCGGCGCCGTCCTTGCCCCTCACGCTAAAGAGCTGCTGGTGGTGACCGATTACGCCAACACCTTCGCGGGGAGCGACGTCTTCACTTCGTTCACCACCGACGAGCGCGTGCGCCTCACTTCTACCTCCGTGGACACCGCCCAATCCATGGAGCCCGGAGAGGACTTGTTTTTCGTCGACACCGAGCAGGATCGCACGGCCCTCATCTACCGATGGGGCACCTCCCGACACATCGAGGTCGATGTGGAGATTCCCTTCCTCTCCTACCGCGGAGGCATGTTCGACCCTGCCATCGAGTGGTATCACCGGAACTTCGGGCTTGCCAACGGTGGAAGAGATCTCTACGTGCAGGACATCGTTCAAATGGTGCTCACGCTGGATCATGATGAGTACTTCATGGACCATTCCCCATCGACTTTCGAGATTGGTGACGTTTCGCTGATCGGGCGATTTCCGCTGGCGGATGCACCGCGCGGAGCGGCGGCCCTTTCAGTCGGGATGAAATTCCCCACGGGTGACCCGGAGAGCCTGGGGGGGAGCGGCAGCCTGGATGCGGGGCTTGAGTTGGAGGGGACGCTTCGCTGGGGGCGCCAGCGCCTGCATGGCTCAGCAGGATGGGTTCACGCGGGAAACTGGAGCCTCTTCCCGAAATTCCATCCCGCGGATCTTTGGAATCTCGGCGCGTCCTACGAGTTCGCCTGGAGCCCGAGGCTTTCCTGGATCGGCCAGCTGCAAACCCAATCCAGCGTTTTTCGAGGCAGCGCCGATGTGAGCGGGGCGTTGGCGGATTTCAGCACCGAAATCCTGGTGGGGGCGAAATGGCAGGGAAGTGCCGGGCGCTGGTGCTTTCAGACCGCGCTGCTCGAAAACATCTTTGATCAGAACAACGGCGTGGACGTTGGGATGCTGGCCGGCTTCGCCGTCCGCTTCTCAGGGACCGGCCCCTGAGTGGGCTCAGGGAGCCGCCGGCTCCCGCACGGCAAGCGTCTGATCTGCCTCGACCCCTGTCAGGACCTGCACCTTTCCAGAGGGCCACCGGATCTCCACTTTCTCCGCCATAGTTGCCCCGCCGAGCCCGAAGTGAAGGACCAGCTCATTCTGCGAGAGGTAAGACGTTCCGCTGCGGACCTCTTCGATCTGCTTTTTTCCGGCGGCGGTCACGGTAACCTTCGCACCGATGGCATCCCGATTGGAACGAGTCCCGGTCAGGTGCAGCCGGAGGTAGTGCCGGGCGTTTCCACCGTCGTTGCGCAGCAGCACGGCGCGCTGGTCGCTGTTGCTCACCGCCACGTCCAGGTCCCCGTCGCCGTCCATGTCGGCCAGGGCCATGCCTCTTCCGACGAACGCCTGGGAAAAATAGGCACCGTGGCGGCGCCCCACTTCCTGGAACTTCCCTCCCCCGATGTTTTCATAGAGAAAATCCCGCTGGGCGTAGGAAAGCGCGTCGTTGAACTGGGGAATGTTGTCGATGATGTGGCCGTTGGCCACGTAGATGTCCTGATCTCCGTCGTTGTCGTAATCGAAAAAGTTGGTGCCGAACCCCACCCAGAGCACGCCCACCGACGCGATGCCCGCCGGGTAGGTGGCCACCTCGAACCGCAGGCGGCCGAGATTGCGGTATAACTCGTTCACCTCTCCGGAGAGGTGGACAACGAACAAATCGAATTTCCCGTCGCCGTCGTAATCCCCCGCGTCGGTCCCCATGCCCGCCTCAGGCTTTCCGTCCTCGCTGTATCCGGTGCTCGAATCCAGGGTCACGTCGGTGAACGTGCCATTGCCGTTGTTCCGATACAGCGCGTTGGGCACCGAATCCTTCGCCACGTAGAGATCCAGGTCGCCATCGTCGTCCAGATCGCTGAAGACCGCGCCGAGGCCCTTGCCCCAGTGCTCCGTCAGCCCCGCCTTGAGCGTGACATCGGTGAAGGTACCGTCGCCGTTGTTGTGGTACAGGATGTCGGGGAGCCCCTCGTAGGCATCCGGGTGGCAATAGGCCCTGATCTTCCTTTGGAAATCGCCGCACCACTTGTTGTTGTCCATCGAAAAATCGACGTAGTTGGCCACGAACAGGTCCAATCGTCCATCGGAATCATAATCCGCGAACGCCGCGCTGGTGCTCCACAGGGGGCTTGCCACGCCCGCCTTCTTGCCGATTTCCGTGAACGTCCCGTTCCCGTTGTTCCTGTAGAGCCGGTTGGGGCCGAAGTTGGTGACGTAGAGATCCTCGTCGCCGTCGTTGTCCACATCACCGGCGGCGCACCCCATGCCGTATCCCGTATCTCCCACCCCGGCCGAAGCGGTGACATCGGTGAAGCGCCCATGGCCGTCGTTACGGTAAAGAATATTGCCCGGGCGGGGCCCCGGAGTTCCCGGATCGGGGCCCGACTGCACGAAGTAGAGATCCGCATCCCCGTCACCGTCGTAGTCGAAAAAGCAGACTCCCGATCCGATGGTTTCGATCATGTATTTGTCCGGCGTACGTCCAGCGATGTGCCGAAATTTCACCCCTGACGCCTCGGCGACTTCGATAAACGCAGGCGATTCCTGCGCGGGCGCGGGAAATCCCAGGACGAGTCGAGATGGAGCCCCGAGGAGCGCGACAGCGGCCATCGCCGCGACTCTAAAAACCGGTCTTGTTCTCACCGATGGTCTCCAGCGCCTCGAACGCACGGCGCTCCTGCTCGCTCTTTTCGGCTTCACCCCTCTCCTGGTACAGGACCGCCAGGTGGAAGTGGGCATCGGGAAGCATCGGATCCAGCTCCGCCGCCTTCTGAAAGGCCGCCAGGGCCTCATCTTTCCGGCCCATTTTCAGGAAGCACTGCCCACGGCCCAGCTGGAAGCGTCCCGACAAGGGATAGAGCTCCGCGAGGCGGTCGAACTCCTTGAGCGCTCCGGAAAAGTCTCCTGCCAGGAAGCGCCCCCGGGCGTTTCCCTCGGCGGCTCGATCGGCCGCTTGGCGGTCCCAGAGCTTCGTGAAAAGCGCCTGCTCCCGTGCGGCTTCGTCCCCCTTTCCCGCTCGCAGGTAGATCTTCGCCAGGTTGAAATGCGCCTGACTGTTCTGCGGAGCCATCTCGATCGTTTTCAGAAGCTCGGCTTCCGCCTTGCCGTCCTGGCCCTGCCGGGAGTAAGCAAGGCCCAGAGTGTAATGGGCCTCCGGGAGATCCGGCTTCAGGGCGACGACACTTTCCAGCAGCTCGATCGATTCGCTGTAATCGGCCGCGCGGTAGCGCAGCAGCCCCAGGTTATAGAGCCCCTGTACGTTATTGGGATCACGCTGGAGCGCCTCCCGAAACTGGGCAGTGGCCGATTCGTAGTCCCCCAGGCGAATGCCAATCCGCGCCAGACCCAGGCGGGGATCCACCGCCTCCGGATGAATCGTCAGGATGCGGCGGAACTCGTCCTGCGCCGGAGTGTATCGCTTCGCCTGCAGCAGGGCCGTCCCGAGAAGCATCGAAACCCGAAGGTCCGCCGGCACCAAGTCTCTGGCCTTTTCGAAGGCAGCTGCCGCCTGGTGGTACCTCCCCTGCCGGTACTCTGCGACGCCTTGATTCACGAAATCGGCCGCGGCACCAGGTAGGACGAGCGGGGCGTCGGGCCCCAGGGGGGTGGATGAGGCAGGGGGATTGCCGGCGGGGGCACCCGCATCCTGGTGAGAGCGGCCACAGGAGGCGGAAAGCACCGCCAGGAGGACGGCGGGAAGTAACGGGCAAATCCCTTTCATGCCCCGCTGCGCTCGAGCGGAGCATCGGGTGGGCTGGAGGGCTTATCCGGATACTCCCTCCGGAACAGCGGATACACCAGGGCAATCAGGGAAAAAAACAGCAGGACCAGCGGATACAACAGTGTTCCAAAAACCACCGCGCAAGCGCACAGGAGGACCGAGGCGATCCAGTGCCATCGTTCTTTCGAAGAACCCATCCCGCCAAACCTCCCCTGCTCGGCTATGTGAAAGAGCAGAATAGCACACTGGCCTTGGTGCTCAGAACCGCATCGTTCTCCGCCGAGAAGCCGGTCCTCAGTTGGCCCGCTATTGTGCCCCGGAGGATTGGCTAAATGGATTGTTGCCGCCTGGAAGTCGTGGTCGCGGATCGCGCCGCCTGAACCTCGAAGGTTGCCGGGAAAAAACCGGGAACCCCGACCTTAGTTGACCTAGGGAGCCCACTCATGGCACAAGAAGAGCTCCTCTCGCTCAGTTCAACACCTTGAGGAGGTCGCATGCGCTCGAAGCGCCAGTACCTGTCGAGGGGGCTCCTCGGTTCAACACTGATTTTCGGGCTCTTCAGCTTGGTCGGGATTTGGGAGCCTGCTTTGAGTTCCCAGGGCCTCAAGGACGAGGGGACACAATCCCCTGGTGAGCCCCGCCCGCCGGTGACTTCAGAGTCCATTCGCGCCCTGATCAAGGCTGGGAAATACCGCGAAGCAGAGGAGTCGGCAAGGCAGCTTCTAGACCGAGTCGACTCCGTCTCGCCCCAGGATCCGATTGCCAGATCCCAGGCGCTGGATCTGCTCGTCGAAGCGCTCTGGCGAGGTGGCAAGTTTCGCACGCCCGAGGCCCGGGAGCTGGCGCAGCGCGCGGTTTCCGCGGCCGATGCGGCCTATCCGGAAGGCGATTCCATGCGGGCCGTAAGCCTCACAAACCTCGGAAACATCCTGCTGGACAACCGGGATTTCGACGGCGCGCGCAGTGCTTACGAATCGGCGCTGGCGATTCGGGAGAAGGCTCTCGGTCCGGAAGATCTTGCGGTGGCCTCAAGCCTGGTGGATATCGGAAGGCTCCATGAGGCCCAGGGAGATGCCTCCGGGGCCCGTGTTCCCTGGTCGCGGTCCCTGGCCATCTATGAAAAGGTGGTGGGACCCAGCGATCCCCTGACCGCAACCGTCGTGAGCAATCTCGCCCGGGCTGCGTATCTCGAGCAGGATTTGGCCACAGCCAAGACGCTCATGGAGCGCGCCCTGTCGATCCGCGAGGAGACACTGGGTCCGGACCACCCGGACACCGCCAGGACCAAGACGAACTTCTGCAACATCCTCATCGATCTCGGGGACTATGAGAGGGCCGAGCGCCTCGCCCGAGAGGCGTTGGCGGCTCGGGAAAAGGCACTGGGGCCGGAACACCCGCAAATCGCCTCGACGCTGGCGCAGCTCTCACACATCCTCTACCTTCGGGGAAATGCTGAAGAGGGGATACCCATCCAGCGGAGGTCCGTGGCGATCATGGAGAAGGGGTATGGCCCCGAGGATCCGCGGTTCGCGATGGAAGTGAACAACCTCGGGCTCCTGCTGCAGTCCGCGGGAGATTGGGACGGAGCCAAGGAGAACCTGGAGAAGGCTCTGCGGATCCATGAAAAAGCGGAGGGCGCCGAAAGCCTGAACGTGGCCGAATCGCTCGCCAGCCTTGCTGCCCTCCTGGAACAGACCGGCCAGCGCGCCGAGGCGCGCGCCGCCGCGGAGCGGGCATTGCGGATTTTCGACGGCGCCCTGGGACCGGACAGCCCCGGAAGCAATCGGCCGCTCGATACCCTGGCGCGGATCGCATGGGCCGAGAAGGATCGAGCTGCCGCCATCTCGAATGCTTTGGCAGAAAGTCGGGTCCTTCGAATTCAATTCGAAAGCACCGCCTCCGCCTTGACCGAGAGAGAGGCGATGCGATTTGAAGCCGTGCTTCGCCAGGGGCTGGACATGAGCCTCTCGGTGCTCATGTCCGAAGCCTTCTCCACTTCCCAAGGAAGCGATCCTGTCACCGCCTGGAACGAGGTGGTGCACTCCAGGGCTCTCGTGCTCAGTGAATTGGCGGCCCGCCACCGGGAGCTGGATGCCGGCCCATCCCCGGAAGTCCGGAATCTGATCGTCACATTTGAGAAGGCGCGCGACGCTTTGGCTTCGCTGCAGATGAAGGGTCCGGGTCCCGGAGGGCCCGCTGAGTACCAGGAAAAACTTGCTAAGGCCAGATCCGTCAGAGAAACAGCCGAGCGGGGCCTCGTGGAGAAAAGTGCCGCTTATCGGGTTCTGGCCGCAGAGAGGCAGTTCAGTCTGGATGCGCTCCTGACTACACTTCCAAAAACCACGGCCCTGGTCTCGTACGTAGTTTTCGATCGCCTCTCCGACCCCCCTGCCGAGGGTGACCAGCGCCAGGCAGGGCTCCGCTCAACACCGACCTATCTGGCTTTTGTCTGGGCCCCGGGACAAGTGGTCCGGGCCCGCCTTCTGGGAAGCGCGTCGGAAATCGACAAGCTGGTGGAAGCGTGGCGAGCCAGCGCCGGAGCCGCGCCTGCGGGGCTTCCCGCATCCCAGGCCGATTTGGAACAAAACGCCC
>Ga0075433_10004048_pt1 | contig 11348 bp, 10 predicted proteins | sample RhiMethybrSRZTD2_FD_75299 | JGI IMG/M metagenome (GOLD analysis project Ga0075433, IMG submission 75299) | Populus rhizosphere microbial communities from Tennessee, USA - Rhizosphere MetaG P. TD hybrid SRZTD2 | ecosystem: Host-associated > Plants > Roots > Rhizosphere > Soil | place: USA... | reverse complement strand
CGACGTGTGGAAATTTCCCACCAGCGAGAACGCTCGAGAGAATGTTTCTCGCGCGGTGCAGATCACGCACCAGACGGGTACGGTGCAAACGCCATCCGTGAGTGCCAATGAGCGCGAGGTGGCGTACCTGAGCGATAGCGGAGGCCACGGCAACATTTGGACTCTCGATATGCAGACGGGGAAAAACCGGCAGATCACTTTTGAGCAGGATCCTCGCCTCGCACTAGGGGTCCCGGTGTGGTCACCGGATGGTTCCCACATCGCATATGTCATTCGCAGCCGTACAGGATGGAACGTCGATCAATGGATCGTGCATCCGGATGGCACCAACGCGCACAGAGTGTCGGTCGGAGGCGGATGGGCGGCCTGGTCGCCGGACAGCCGCTGGCTGTACTTTGCCGAACCAAGCACCGACGGTGGATTCGAGATCAAGAAGATTTCTCCCGATGGCGCTACAGCGATTGACGTACGCAAGGACTCGCAGCGGCCTGCGGTGGCGCCTGACGGTACTCTTTACTACGCCGTCGAACTGGCGAACGTGAACGGAACCGCCGACTTGGAAATTTTCAAAGCTCATCCGGAGAATGGTCCCTCAGCGCCGTTGCTGCGCATTTCGAGCGCGCGTCTTCCACCTTGGATCATGACGCAATCCGTACTCTCTCCTGACGGGAACTGGTTAGCTATGCCACTGGCGGACGGACCGAGTTCAAATATCTGGACCCAGCCTACGTCGGGCGGACCGATGCGCCGGATCACCGATTTCGGGCGGCAGGCGACGTTCATCACGCGACGTGTGTCATGGTCCGCCGACGGAAGAAGCATCTATGCCGCAGTTGGAAAGGGTGAAGCCGATATCGTGCTGTTGAATAATCTTCTGCCGTAGGCAGGCGATGATGTTTCAATCCATCTCTACCAGATCCGTGGCCAGAGAAATGCTCTCTACTCTGCTGTATTTTTTTCTGCCTCTATGTGTCGTTTGCGGCTTCTCGCCGGGGCAGCAATCAGGACCCACCGGTGAACCACTGGCGGTGACCACAACCTCGCCGCCCAAGGGCTACCTGCACCGACCCTATGACTTCCAGATTGAAGCGCAAGGAGGAATCCCGCCTTTGGAGTGGGAAATCACAGCGGGTGTGTTGCCCCATGGGATGAAATTGTCGCCGGATGGGCATCTGAGCGGCACTCCAACCGAGACAGGCGAGTTCCGGGTGCGTGTGACGGTAACGGACAGCGGTAAGCCTCCACTTCAGAAAAGCCAGGAACTGGTGTTGACGATTGTCGCTCCGCTTTTACTGGAATGGAGCCGGTACCCTCAAGTAGTCGGAAGACGAGTTGAGTGCGCGATCAGGCTCTCAAATCAAACCGGAGACAATTTTGATCTCACCGTAATCGCGCTCGCCGTCAATGAAATTGGGCGCGCCACCGCTGTTGGTTACCAGCATTTTCTGCTGCGCCAAAATACTGACGATCTGGAGATCTCATTCGGAGAAAACTTGCCGCCCGGAGTTTATGAGCTGAACGTGGATGCGGTCGCAGAAGTTCCCGAGGCCAATGATATCCACCGTGCCCGGCTGGTTACGGCAGACAAACTGCAAATACAGCAAGGACCGTGATTGATGGGAACATCCAGGCGATGAGAAAAGGCTAGGAAAGCGTCACCTTCTGGATGTGAGCGGTTCCTGGACATTTAGGGGAGGGCAATGAGCAGAATCGCTCATACGGTCGGGTGACGCACCCAACAATTAAGAGCCCCGAGGTGGTGTTAAACTCATTCGTCTCGGCCAGTAGCTTGCGTTAGACCCTTACCAACCTGCATTCAGAGCTTCCCTTGCGGGCTGCTCTGCGCGATTGTTGCTCGGGCTCCGGGCTCACCGCCAACCGGATAAACCAGCTTAACGCCTCGGGACTCTATCCTGCCTTCGACATTTCTTCCTGTTCGCCTCGACCAGCACTTTGCTATAGACCCTCACTAAACCCTCACTCCTTCACCTTGCGGTGTGGAGTGTGATTTTGCTCGAGCCCCGGACGCTGCACCAACCGGGAAAACTTGGGAAGTTGTCAAAGAACGACTCTCTTTTTACTCCTTTCATTTTTATAGTCAATCAAAAGCGTATTGGTTTATCCCACGCGTTTTCAACGAGATGCAGCTTGTCCACAGCGATGTGACCAGTTTTTGTGCAATGGCAATGCAGGTTTGCACGGAAGAACCGTTTGCCGGGCGATTTTCACCATTTTCAGGGCACATCGTCGGACACAAACATGCAGAATCTCTTGGTCTTATCCCTGTGAAAATCTCGCGAAATTCGCCAGGGGAAGGGAGTCTCTAGGATCGCTAGATTTTCGAGCACATTGTGTTTGTGCTGGTAGAATCGGCCCAAATTTGTCGTACCTCACGGCTGGATCTTTCGCAGCCATTTCGTAGTCATGTCCGAACAATTCGACCAAGCGGAATCCGCTGCGCAGTTTCTTCTTTCCCACACACCACTGCGCCCGACGATTGCACTCGTGCTTGGTTCGGGCCTGGGGGCGTTCGCCGACGAACTCAGTGACGCGGTGCGGATTCACTACTCGCAAATCCCTTTCTTCCCGCAGTCAACCGCCATTGGCCATCTCGGACAGATGGTGATCGGCAAGGCTGGTGAAATTGCCGTGATCGTCATGCAGGGGCGGGTGCATTTGTACGAAGGTTACTCGGTACAAGAGGTTTCATTCCCGATGCGGGTGTTCGGCAGAATGGGAATTCGCTCTGCCATTCTCACCAACGCCGCCGGCGGCATTAACTTGGAGTACAAACAGGGCGCGCTGGTCGTAATAACGGACCACATCAACCTGCAAGGCCACAATCCCTTGCTCGGCCCCAATGAAGACCGCTTCGGTCCGCGCTTCCCCGATATGAGCGAGGCCTATTGCAAGTCGTATCGCCAGATTGCCCACACGGCGGCGCGCGCGCTTGGGAAGAAACTTTACGAAGGCGTCTACGCCGCTTTGATGGGGCCAAGTTACGAGACGCCGGCGGAAATCCGCTATCTGCGAGCTATCGGCGCCGATTTGGTTGGCATGTCCACAGTACCGGAGGTGATTGCCGCGCGACACACCGGAATCAAAGTCCTCGCCATATCCTGCGTGACTAATATGGCAGCGGGAATTCTTGACCAGACCCTCAGCCATGAAGAGGTTCTCGCCACCACAGAGACGGTTAAGGGCGACTTTATTGGGTTGCTGCGCGCGGCGCTGCCCGAAGTCGCGGGGCACCCGAATCGCTAATCCGTTGCGGCCTTGTGAATGATGATGGTTACGGTGGGCGAAAGGTGATATTTCTGCGCGAAGTTTTGTCTATTGAGCGCCAAAGCTATGCGCCCCCTGGAGTCCACGTAGAGCAACGGCTTTCCGAAAGCAACATCGCTGAAGGTGCGCATGAAGGGAAGCGACATGGGCTTACCATTCAACTGAATGCTTACTTCGTCTCTGTGTTTATAACCAACTTTCTGGAAATCCTCCGCTGCGATATCGGTTACTAAGTTCCCGAATGGACCGTCAACCGCGACAACGTGCCCGGTTATCCCGCGAGAGCCTGACTTTGCGGAGGAGATCTTAACCCGGTGCAGATTTTCCGCGGGCACCTGTGGACCGACTTGGGTCCATTCTCCCCCCAGCGCGAGGTGAGCTGCGACGGGTGAGAAGACATCTCGCCCGTGAAAGGTTGTGGACAGCTTACGCCCAAGCATCCATGCAACATTTGTGATCTCGCGCACCGCTTCGATTCCGTCACGCTCTTCTACTTGCGTGATCAGCCCGTTATCGGGCAGCACGAAATATTGCTTGCGCTTCGACTTTACGACGAGCCCGCGCCGGGCACTGCCTACCCCAGGGTCGATTACGGCCAGGAACACAGTTCCGGCAGGGAAATAGGGCGCAGCGCCATATAAAAAACGCGCTCCATCCTCGATGGAATAAGGTTTGACGTCGTGAGTGAGATCAACAATCCGCGCATCTGGTGCAGTCGAATACATAACCCCCTTGCAGATGGCCACCGAATCATCGACTGTGCCGTAATCAGTCATGAAGACGATGAGGGGATGAGATTTGTCTACAGTCTCTTGAGCGGCGACTAGAGATTGCAACCCAAGCAAAGACAAAATCAGCAGTGCAAGTATTAGGCAGTGCGGACGTGTACTTCGGCCGAAATTGATGGTTGTCATGTTTCTCCCAGTTTATGAAATGTTCGCGGTCAGGAGATAGGATCAAAGGTCAACAGTTGATGTCTTTCTTTCAAACGCGTGCTTGCTCTCAAGGTCCGTCACTGCACGCCGCATGTCTGCGTCAAATCTTTCAGCCTGCGCCATGAGAGACGCATTCGCCGAACCCCACTCTGCTTCCAGCGTAATCAGTTCCTGGTCGGCCAGCTTTCGCGCGAGTTCCAGAATGTGCACGGTCGAAGTTTCCACGTACAGCGCCTCCGTCGGATCTCCAATCCAGACCGGCCCGCCGACCAAGCGAGTTTGCCAATACACCTTGCGCTCGATCATCAGCGTGATGTCTTCATCGCGGGCCTTCCCGAACACCCATTTGTGGCGTTTGAAATCATAATGACGGCTGGAGAAATGCACCGGTACCAGCTTGCCCGATTTCAAGAACTCCACTTGCCGCCGGTCTACTTCCTTGCGCAAGCTGTTGATGACTGGTCCTTCGACGTCACTCGGCTTGAGTGAGGGCATTACCTCGCGTACCGTGGCAGACAAGTTGACCGCCACCGGCGCGTGCAGGCGAGCAGAATTCTCCAGGTGGATGTCCGCGTGCAGCACCCAGAAATCGGCGCCAGAGGTGGACTTATGAAACGGCCAGCGCAGATCAAAGGAGAGGGGCAGGCCTGTGAGGGTTACGTATACACGCTTGCTATTTTGTGGCGGGGTGTCCAATAAATTGTGACCGGAGTAGAACGATATTCTACTATCGACCAAAGAGACTTTCATATCTTCTGCAGCTTCCACCGCCCTCGGCGAAAGAGCAAAACACCAGCCACTGCGATACTCGCTTCCGCGATCACAATTGAGAAAGAAACGCCATCCGAATGCATCCCTTTCGAAACGGCCAGCACGTATGCCAGCGGAATCTCCAGAAACCAGAAGCCGAAGAGATTCACGATTGTAGGCGTAACCGTATCGCCCGCCCCATTGAAAGCCTGCAGCATCACCATGCCGTAGGCATATCCAATGTTCCCGTAGCTGAGAATGCGCAGGCACGAAGCTGCCAGCGGCACAACTACAGGATCGTGCGTAAAGAGGCGCGCCACCGGCTCAGCAAAGAAGATGAAGAAGACTCCCACGCCGCCAAGAAAAAGCATGTTGTAAAAACCGATGCACCAGACCGAACTAGCGGCTCGTTCCGGCTGCTTTGCTCCCAGGTTTTGACCGACCAAAGTAGCGGCGGCGTTGCTAAGTCCTCAAGAGGGCAAGATGACAAAAATAATAATGCGAATCCCTATGGTGTAGCCGGCCAGTGCGGCTGCGCCGAAAGTGCTGACAATGCGCATCAGCGCGATCCAACTCGTATGCGCGATCGCGAACTGCATGATTCCGCTCAGAGAAACACGCAGTAATCGCAGCAGTATGGCGAAGTTCAGGCGAATCTGATGGCGAAGGATGCGGATACGCTCGGTCCCTTGCAACAGACGGTAGATCTGGTAACCAACCCCAACGCTTCGTCCCGTCAATGTAGAGACCGCCGCGCCGGTGACCCCGAGCTTCGGAAACGGACCTAGTCCGAAAATCAGGCAGGGATCAAGAATCAGATTAATGATGTTCGATACCCAAAGCAGTCGCATCGCTATGGCGGCGTCGCCCGCGCCGCGAAAGATGGCGTTGTTCAGAAAGAGCAGCAGAATCACGCCGCTGGTACCCAGCATCAAGCGGGCATAGTTGCCGCCGACCGCTATGATCTGAGGCGATGCACCCATGGCGTGCAGCAGGCGCGGTGCGAGGAACAAGCAAGGCACTCCCATCAACAACGAAATTACGATCCCCAGAGCCACCGCCTGTACAGCGGCAACTGCTGCTCCCTCCGAATCCTTTCGCCGATGCGGCGCGCGACCATCGCGGTCGTGGAAAGGCTCAATCCCATCGCCACAGCGAACACAAGAGTGAGCAGAGATTCGGTAAGTCCCACAGTGGCGACGGCGTCTGCTCCAATACGTCCAACCCAGAACACATCGACCACCGCAAACAGGGACTCCAGGACCATCTCCAGCACCATTGGAATTGCGAGCAGCAGAATGGCGCGGTTGAGATGGCCGGTGGTGAAGTCCTGGCCAGATCCCTGAATAGCCTCCCAAACCGAAGCCCAGAACTTCTGCGGCGCTGTGGCCGTAGCTGCTGTAGTCATAAGGAAACCGCCGGTCGGACGCGATTCCGAAACCTAAACGCCTGCTGAATGTGAAGAAAGTGGTGAAGCCGATTGGCTTAGCAATCGAAGGACAACGGACTAGCGGGGATTGTACATATTCTTGTCCTTCGGTCAGCTTGCTGCTGGACTGCTGACCAGCGGCGGACAATTGAGGTGAGAAGAATTTAGCCCGAAGGAATAGCGCTCGCAACCAGGTCTCTTGGCCACGTGCGTTTCGGATCGTTTCGGATCGGGAGGAGGCACAGGCGCGGCCTCAAAAAAAGCTCTGTGCGGCGCTTGACCCTTTTTGTCCATGAAGTTCATAATGCACGTCTGTCGTCTCCGAGCGCGCGTGGGGCAAGAGAATTCAAGGAGAAAAGCATGTTGTGGAAGAAGGAGGAGGACGTGGTAGCCGACCAGCCCACGCGAGCAACCATGGCGAGATACACCGAAGCCGTAGACGAGTTCACCAGGAATGCCTCGGCATTTCTCGAGCACATTCCACTTTTCAGCAAGGCCCGCGAAGCGTACGAAGAGGCCATCCGAGCCAGCGCGGAGCTGCGTAGAGTCTTAGACACCGGCGACGAAACCCTGCGAAGCCTGATGAGCGAGATCGAGGAAACGGTCAACGTTCATGTGGTGAAACCCACCCCTGACAAGAAACGGCCAGAACCGGCAAAAATCGAATCGATTAAGGCGGAAGAAAGAAGCCCGCAGGTCGTAAACGAACTTCCATAGCAGGACCACCCGCGAGGTAGTCCAGTACTAGAGGTAGTCCAGTACTAATAGTCCAGCCTAATCGTCGTGAGACATGACCCGCGTCGTGCCATTTGATGGGGCACTTCCTTTCTCTTCCACAAGAAGCAGGAAAAGAGTACCTCGATGCGTCGTATCGGCTACACGTCACCTAGAGCAACGGATTGTGCCAGGTCTCATGGAAGGCGGAGCGTCCTCATGAAAGCAAACCTGAATTGGAAATTATTCGAGCTCGAAGATGAAATCACGGATAAAGAAAATCAGCCAGTCTCTGCCGTCCTAAGCGGAGTGGCTGAACAGGTCTGTTTGCTGATGAGCGCTGAGGGCGTGGCCATCGCGCTCTCCGATTCCGAAGGTGTGATATGCCAGGCCAGCACCGGCTCTGCGCCCGCCATCGGCTCACGGCTTCCACAGGACTCCGGACTTACCAGAGAGTGCTGTGAAACCGGTCGAGTAGTGCTGTGTGAGGACGCTGAAAGCGACCCCCGAATACGCCCCTCTGTAGCCAGAAACCTGCACTTGCGTTCGGCGATCGCTGTGCCGATCCTTAAGCAGAGTACGGTGATCGGCGCGGTGTTGGTGTTTTCTTCCCGGCCCTTTGCGTTTGATAACACGGACGTAGCCGTACTGCAGCAGATTGCCGAATCACTTGCGATCATTTCAGGGCCAGATGCAGCGCAGGTGGAGGAGCAGACGAGCGACAACGGCCCTTCTCTTGTCGAACTGGAAGAGCCTTCGCGGGGGCAAGAGCTGGCTACTGCTCAACCATCGCCCGGCCTAAACCCATGGAGCGATAAACCACCCGCGGCTGCGCCTGTGGAAGCTGACGAGCATGCTGCTTCCGATGCTGCGCCTATCGTGGCCGCACCGGCAACAAAGCAAGAGGCTGGCAGTCGGCTCTGGCTTGCCGCCGCGGCAGCGCTGCTCAGTGTGGCTTGTCTTTTAGTCTGGCTGGGAACGCGCAGCTCGACAAAATCCGTGCCTAGAAGGCCAGCGCCGACTGTGGCGAGGCCATCCCCACCACAAGCTTCAGAGGACCGCGTGGCAACTGCTGCCTCTGCCGTGAAGGAGCCAGCAGACTCGGCACCTCGTAAACAAGAACAATCAAGCACCATTGGCACTCCAGTATCGCGGGATCAGACCAAGGATCGATCGACAAAGCCCGCGATCACTATGACCGCAAGCCAGCCTCCATCTAAGGCGGCAAAGCTTGAGCCACAGCAGACGACTGCCGCCTTGCCGCCGGCGCTTGTCATCCAGGGAGTTCCCACAGGAGCGCAAGTCTTTATCGATGATCGGTTGGCGCCAGCGAGCAACTCGGCTGGCCAGGCAATGATTCCGAGCATTGCTCCCGGCCAACATAACGTGCGCTTGAGGGTCGATGGTTACCAGGACCATGAACAGCGCGTGGACGTTGAGCCGGGACGAACCTCCACGCTTACCGCGAAACTCGAGCCGCTTCAGATGCCACTGCCGCCTGCGACGATCGGTCCGAGTCTCGCTCTTACGCCCGCGCTTCCTCCTCTCGTCAAGTTAGTTCAACCGGACTTCGAATTGGACCGCACGGTCAAGGGCCACTCCAGCTGGGTAACTGGAGTTGGCTTCAGTGGTGACGGACAACAACTGGTCTCGGCCAGTTGGGACCAGACCGTCAAGCGTTGGAACGTGGCGACTGGAGCGGAATTGACCGCAGTTGCAAGAGACATAAAGGAGGTGCAGGCGGTCGCCTTCAGCCGTGATGGACGTTGGCTGGCGACGGAGAATTCTTCAAACGGGGTAATTCTGTGGGATGCGACAACTGGCCGAGAAGTCCGCAGGCTCGCAGGCAAGCCTACCGGTATCTTGGGCAGTAGTTGGGTGTATTCAATCGCGTTCAGTCCGGATGGACGCTGGCTTGCCTCCGCACTCGATGACAAGACTGTTCGAGTTTGGGACGTTCAGACCGGGGATAAGATACGCGATTTCGCTGGGTCGCGCAGGCCCGTCATCTACATCGCTTTTAGTCCTGACGGACGATGGGTTGCGTCCGGACTTGATGAGAAAACGGTTGCAGTCTGGGACGTATCCACCGGGAAAGAAATCCACCGCCTAAGTGGCCACAAGAAAATAGTTTATGCAGTTTCCTTCAGCCCGAACGGTCGCTGGCTGGCTTCGGCGGGTGCAGATAGGACTGTAAAACTCTGGGACATTTCTGCGGGTCGCGAGATTCGCACCTTAACCGGACATCGAAATCTGGTTACCAGCCTTGCTTTCAGTGCTGACGGTCGCTGGCTCGCATCCGGCAGTTGGGATAACACGATCAAGATCTGGAACGTCGCGACAGGACAGGAAGTTCAGACGCTCAACGGACACAACCATCACGTCTATAGCATCGCCTTCGACGCCACAGGACAGCGCTTAGCGTCCGGTAGCGAAGACGGCACGATCAAACTCTGGCGGCTGGGTGAATCGATAGCGCAGAGCAAGCACCCGAGCGGAGGCCAGAGCAGTTTGCGGTGAGCGCAATGTGCTGTGGGCTACCCAGCTGGATACGAACAATGATAGCGATCTAAACCTTTCGAGAGAACATCTATGTCAATGCCGTTGAAAAATAGTCCGTCTGAAAGTTTACGTTCTGCAGTAAGCGGCCTCATGCGAGTATTGTTGGTGTTCGTGGTCGCGCTGGTAATAGGAGCGAACACCGCCTCCGCGCAGAGTCTGAACTGGGAAGGGCAGACAGGGGTGTTTGTCACTCCCTTGGCCTACTCCGCGCCTTCAGGTGACAAAGGTTTGGGCAGGCCGATTGTTGCTTATCACTATCTCGATGCAGGGGACGTTCTCGGGGGATTCCACCAGGTGTCGATCACGGTGGGCGCCTTTAATCGGATCGAGTTTGGTTTCACCCGGAACGTTCATCAAGATGGCAATACACCGGCTCTAAGCCGCCTGTGGGGAGACGGCTTTAATGTGTTTCATGGGAAAGTCAATCTGGTGCGGGAAAGAAGGGCGTGGGTTCCCGCCTTCTCTATCGGATTTGTGGCGCGCACGCAGGTTCACAATGTGGGCGGAGTGATTGCAAATCAGGATACGAACAACTTTGACTTCTACGCCGTCGCGACCAAGACCCTAACCAACCTTCGTCACCTTCCGCTCGTATTCAACCTGGGCTTCAAAGGGACAAACGCCGCGTTGCTCGGATTGGTGGGAAACGCGCCGGCGTATAAGGGCCGATTCTTTGGTGCTGCGGCATTTGCCCTGAAAGGGCCAGCCCGAAGCACCATTTTGCTGGGGTCAGAGTTTCTGCAAGAGCCGCGAAGCGTCGAGAATTTGCCCGGTCCGGTGGTTCCGACCACGATCACCTATGCAGTTCGCATCGTGCCTGCTGGGGCGCTCCCTCTCCACAATTGGAACGTCGAAACTCCGAAGCTCACCATCGACCTTGGTGTGGCTCAGGCCGCCGGCAACGTGTTTCCGGGGGTGAATCTGCGCGCCCGGCATCAGTTTGCGCTTGGCATTTCTTACGGCTTCTGAGTCTGATTGCACCAGTTTTCGGTAATAAATTGTTGCTGCCATCCTAAGCGGAATGTCAGTTGCGTAGTTCTGGCTGCGCGTTTATAGTCTGCGTGCGGAAATTGCGAACGCCAGAATGAGACTACTCCTGAACTGGGTGCTGAGCGCGCTCGCGGTCTGGGTCGTGGCCAGGTTGGTTACGGGATTTCACGTCCAGGGGCCCTTTGCCGCATTGATTGCCGCCCTGGTGATCGGCTTTGTGAATGCCACAATCGGAGCATTTCTGAAGATCATCACCTTTCCGCTGACCCTGTTAACGCTCGGAATTTTCTGGTTCGTCATCAATGCCGCCATGATCGAGTTGGCCTCTGCCATAGTGCCTGGGTTCCGCGTTGACAATTTCCGGGCAGCTTTCTGGGGAGCCATCGTGCTGAGCTTGGTAAATATGTTCTTTCGCTGGTTGGTGGGAACGGCGCGGAAGCAGGACTGAGAACGAGTCACACATCACAAGCCACGCGAAACCCGTAGTCTGCATATTGAAAATCAGGCGGAATACTGGAACGCGCAGCGCAGCGGCTTACTTTGGTGTGGTGTCGCCACGATCCTCCGCGGGAGGCGCGTCGCGTACCTGACTCGGGACCTCGCGGGTTCCGTTCCGGCGAACTGGCATAATATCCCGCCTGGTACCAATCTCTGCACCATTCGTGAACGTTCTCGCAGATGTC
>Ga0075433_10004046_pt1 | contig 11350 bp, 8 predicted proteins | sample RhiMethybrSRZTD2_FD_75299 | JGI IMG/M metagenome (GOLD analysis project Ga0075433, IMG submission 75299) | Populus rhizosphere microbial communities from Tennessee, USA - Rhizosphere MetaG P. TD hybrid SRZTD2 | ecosystem: Host-associated > Plants > Roots > Rhizosphere > Soil | place: USA... | reverse complement strand
ACAGTCCGGCGAGTGAGGCGCGACGTGTCTCGAGAGGCCGATTGGCATCGCGGCCGATCGCCAACAGGCGAGAGGTGAGATCGACGCTATCACCGAGCAAGGCGGCGAAAATTGCGTCGCGGCCGACGCGACCATCGGCGCGGCTCGCGACTCCCAGGAGAAAGTCAGCCGCGTCGCTCGGACTCACTTTGCCGAGATTCGTTCCAGCGTCGGTCGCCGCTCCAGGCGTGCCGACGTAGGTGCGGAGTGCGATGACATTTCGATCCGCGAGATCGACTACCACGCGCACCGGTCCCGCCTGGCACTGGTCGTTTCGATCCGACGAGTAGTAGCCGTAGAAATTCCCCGGCCCTGTCGAGATATAGGTACGCCCGTCACCACAAACCCCGGGTCGCGCCTTGTACGTGAACTCTACCGACCGATCAGAGGCTGATGCGACTTTGTTGGCGAGGGATTGGGCAGACACACTCGTAGCAACGACCGCGCTGCCAAGCGCGATCGTAATCAGGCGAGACGGGCTCATTTGTCGATGATCTCCAGTAAGAGCTTCTTGGTGCGTGGATCGTTCTTCCGAGATAGTGCCGAGATCGCATAGCGGCGCATGTCCGGATCGGTGCCGCTGCGCGCGATCTCAAGCAGTTTGTCGGTCGCTTCCGGCTCGTCGCGACGGGCGTAGAGCGCGATCAACTGCTCGCGGAGCTGACGATCGCCCGCGACGTCGTACATCTTCGCGAGATCAGCGATCGGAATGCTCGAGCGACCGGCCATTCGGAGCGCCATTGCTCGCACCTCGGACGACTCGTTCTGATTCCGGACCACGCCGAGCAGGAACTGATCGTTGTCGCTCCCCCCAATCCGAGCCAGCGAGCGAATTGCCGCCGCTTTCAACCGCGGGGTATCGAGCTTTGGATATACCGATCTGATGTAGGCGCCGTTGTCAGCGACATGATCGGCGTCGACACTGCTCAACGCCGTCGTCCGCAAGCTCTCGGACAGATCGGTGCGCTCGATGATGTTGCGCAGGCTTTGGCGTGCGCGTGGGCTGTCACTTCTTCCGAGTGCTGCAACCGCCGCGCGCTGCAACTCCTCGTTGCCGGGCGTGCGGGCCATTTCTTCGATCGTCGCTACCGGCTGATCGCCCGGCATTGCTGCGAGGAACCGCAGCGCATCGGCGCGAACCCTGATATCGGGGTCGTTGCGCGCCGCGGACATCACGAGATCGCGCGCTTCGTCATCAGTGCGGCGACCGAGCAGATACAACGCCGCGCGACGGAGCGTCGCCGAACAGTCGTCGCGCCGCGCGAGCAGCCGGCGCAGAATCGGAGTCGTCGATTCCGGATCGGTCTGGCCGAGCGAATTCAAAGCTTCGACACGGACGGCAAGATCTTCCCGATCACAGGCGCTGGTTTGCCCGGCTGTGACGGTCAATTGCTGGCGCGCGCTTTCGTCGCCATCGCGAGCGAGCGCGCCACGAATCCGGGCCGCCAGAACTGGCGCGTCAGTCTGGAGCGAAGGCTGCCGGAAGCCGCGTCCAGTGTCCTGCAGTGCGACCAGCGCGGTGCGCAAATCATCCCGACCGCCCAGTCGGTACAACGCGAATGCTCGCCAGTAGCGTGCGTCCGACGCGTACGCGGAGCTTGGGTACTTCTGACTGATTTCGCCGAAGAGGTCGGCGGCGCGCCGATACTCACCGCGGTTCAGCGCAGTGCGAGCAAGGCGATACAGCGAATCGGCAGGGTCGGCCTGCGCAAAAGACTCCGGCGGGTTGGATGTGATGCCACTGAACTGCTGATCGAACTGACTCCTCCAACCGATGTTGGGAGTTGCCGCAATGGTGGGCGGTCCTGGGGGAAACGCCACTACCGCAGGCATTGGCGGCGCCGCGACCATCGGTGCCATTGGCGTCATCGGCACCATAGCTACCGGCGGCAGCGATGGAATCGGCGGAATTTCCGGCACATCCGGAATGTCGGGGAAATCGGGCATGTCGATGAAATCCGGCGTCTCGGGGAAACCCGGCATCTCGGAAAAGTCCGGCATCTCGAAATCGAACTCGAACTCATGGAAGTGCGGAGCGATCATCGGACCGCCGACGAGATCGAAATCCATGTCCATGTTCGCGAGCGGCGCCAGCTCGAATTCCATGTCCGCCATATCGGGCATCACCGGCATTGGCGGCATCGGTGGCATCGGGACGTTGAGGTCGAGATCGCGCAGTGCGTCCAGCTTCCACTCCATGTCGCCCATGTCGATCATCGGCCATTCTGCTGGCGTCCGGGGAGGGCGCGGAGTTTTGGCGCGCGGCGCTACGCCTGGTTTTGCCTTAGGCGCCGGTGCCGTTGGAGCGGGATTCTGCGCCGCAAGCGGCAGCGCGCAACAGAGAATCGTGGCAGCGAGTAAAGCAGCTCTGTTCATCCTTTGTCTCATTCGGAGGATTGAGTTGTTGCAACAGCGGAATTGAGGCGCGACAGCACATCTCCCTGCTCCACCGCCTGGTGAATCAGGTCGAGATCTCCGCGCGAGCGCTCGCCGCGTAGTCGGGCGATCTGGACCAGCACCAGCTCGAGATCCTCGAGCAGCGAACGGAGCTTGGCGTCCTGCGAGGCGGCAGGTGAGTCGATCAGCAGTCGAGTGGTGACGAGAAGATCGGCCGCCTTGTTGGCGAAAGTTGAATCGGCCTTTTTGCTGACGTCCTTCGCTGGTAGCGAGATGAGGAGCGCTGCGGCCTGGCCAAGGTAGTGATTGGTCTGATCGCGATACGCATCGGCGACGGCCGAGGTGTCCGGCGTGACTGGAGTCTGCGCAATCGGTTGCGCAGGAGCGGGGTTCTTAACGCGAGGGATCATCGCGCCGATGCCGATTCCAACCAGAAGCGTAGCCGCAGCGAGCCACGGAGTGCTCAGAAATGAAGCGCGCGACGTCGGCTTCGCCTGCGGAGCGTCGAAGTGTGCAGCCTCGATCACGCTCCACATGTCGTTCAGCGGTGCCGCCGGCGGCGCATTGAAGTTTTGTGGCAAATCTCTAATCACTTCGTCGAACTGATCGTCGTCCATCATCCTACTCCTTGAATGCAGCCAGTGCTTCTCTCAGCTGCGCTCTTGCCACGGACAATCGACTCTTGCAGGTCCCTTCGGGGACACCGAGCATGACTGCGATTTCCGCGTGGGTGTATCCTTCAACGTCGTGCAGTATCAGCGTAGTGCGGTAAGCTTCCGAAAGATTGTTCACTGCTCTCGCGATCGACTCTTTGAGATCGGGCTCGGCTTCCACTGCATGCGATTCGATCGAGTGAGCCTCATCGAGAGCGACCTCACGTCCGATTCGTATTTCGCTTCGTCTTGCATTCGACACCACCGTAACTACGATGCGGTGCAGCCACGTCGAGAACGCTGCCTCACCACGAAACTGGGACAACCTCGAAAAAGCGCGAATGAATGCATCCTGTGTGAACTCGCGCGCCTTCTCCGCGTCACCACTGAGTCGGTAAGCGAGCGAGAACACCCGGGGTGCGTGCATGTCGTACAGCTCACGCCCGGCTAGTCTGTCCCCCTCGATTACCCGGGCGATGAGCTGCGCTTCGTTCACGGGCCCTGATATCCGCCGATCTTGATCGCGATCATTGGCTGATAACTTCGACACACCGATCCTACGGATCGTTCGGTCGGCAGGTTTGGGCTAAGCCAGGGGCGTCGCTACGCGAAGGTTGGCTGACTCACGAAGCAGCGTTGGCCAGGCTTCGATCACTTCGCCGAAACGACCAACCAGACGCTGGAAGCGCCGATAACTCTCCCCGGGTGTCGCGGCCGGGACGTCGGCTACCGTCAGATCGTCATCGGTCAACGCACGCTCGGCTTCCGCAATTACCGTAGCGCAGTCGTCCGCCCATTGAGAGGGTTCACCGCCATGGCTGTTAACGGCGCGAGTAAGTCGTTCGATGCGACGGCCGATCGTCCCGGCAATCTGCTGTCGGATGAAGGTGTCGAAGTCGCGCGCGTCTGAGGATCCGAGCCCGACCAGATACCGACCAAGCGCCGGCAATCGGATCGATGAATCGCTCACTCCCGGGGCCGGGTCCGACAAACGCGCGATCGCGATGAGCAGATCGTTGGCGCGAACCTGTGCAACCGAGCGCACGCTGTCCGAAAACGAGAGTCGGCGTATCTCGGGCGGGGCATGCTCAACCTGCCACGGTAAGAACGCGATGCAGAACTCGGGAAAGCAGGTCTTCAGTAGGGAACCGAAAACGCCGTCCGAGTTTCGCAACACCGGTGGAAATGGCGGAATGAGCCCGCGCACATCCAGAGCGACATGCGCGCCCATGAACAAATCGCTGTTGGAAAAGGTGATCGTCGGAGCACCACGGTGAACCGCTCGAGTCGCACGATAGGACTCGTAATCCTCCAGCAATGATTCTCGCGGTTGTCCCTGCAAGGTGAGGAGATAGACCGGTGAACCCATCCCCGAATCGCCGACGACTCCCGCCGCCGTCGCGATCACCCGACCGCGGCCATTGGCGAATGCTTTGATAAGCGCGACGTCGGCGTCATTCATGTCTGGGTCCGCGTCGCGGTTCGAAGAGCCCTCGTCGAACGCACGCCCGCACACGGCAGCAGCGAGCGATCTACCGAGGAATCGGCTGTGCCAGGAGATAAGATCGACGTCCTGCCACGTAGCCGCGTTGACGGCGTCGTTCAGATCGCGGAAGAAACGAAGAGACCACGCATCATATTGGGACGATAGACGCATTCCTTCCGCGGCATCTGCGGGCTGTGCGGCGCGCACCGTGGTATCGTCATCCACGAGGATCACAGCGTCACCCGCTGCGTCGAGCAACACCGCGTTTCGGTTCGCGCCGCAATGGAAAGTGAAGCCATCGAACTCGGTCAACGCAGCGCCAACAATCGCGGCGTCGACGCCCGACCGATCAGCGAGCGAATCTACGAATCGCTTCTTCTCGGCGAATCCGGCGTACGTCGTCGGTCCTCCCGCACCCGCCTCCGCCACCACGCGACGATTCGCCGCTACTCCGCTCGGATCCGTGGAATCGTCGAAGACCGCCAGCTCGATTTCGGAGCCGTATTGCTCTCGAAATGAGCGCAGGCAACCGGCGAGCTTTTCGGGTCGGTCACTGGTGATCACGGAGACTCGTCGCGGTGTCAGAGTCGCATCCGCGTTGCTCTCCACTGTACTTCGAGCGCGATCGATTATCTCCTGCTCGGTGCTCAGCAGCCCGCGATCGACGAGCTCGTAGAGTGTTTGCGCAATGCCATCCGCAGGCAATCCGGTGCGCCGGCCTGCCGCCGCGGCGTGCTCTTCCACCGAGGCGAAGTACGTACAATCTGCGAGTAACTCGAAGTCGAAGGCCGGAAGGAGAACAGGTTCTCGCCGATCCGGATAATGGAGAAGGACGTTATCTCCCGCCGGCTGCACGTCGAGGTACATGGCGCGGTAGAGATCCATCACTTCTCCTGTTGTAGTGGTTATCGAACTCCGCGTCTATCAACGAGACCGGCGTCGAGTGACATCCGCAAGTCGTAGGGCACCACGGAAACGGGGAAATCCGCGCTTTTATTCCAGCCGAGGGAACGAGCGCGGACGCGCACCATCACCTCTTGTGCCTCGGCGGGATCGCCAAATGGTGTTTTACGCCAGCGATAAGTCTCGCGCAGAATCTGCGACGTCATTCGCAAACTGGCCATCGAAGCGTGACTGGTCAGACTGACGAGCGCTCCTCCACCTTCTCGTGCAGCACGAGAGAGTCGGACCGTCTCGGTGCCTTCGGCCTCGATACCGGCAATGACAACCAGCGCAAATCCACCGCAGCGCAGCAGTTCCTCCGCTCCACGCAGACCGTGCTTTCTCGTGCGTGGTCTGAGCAGAATCGGACCTTCCTCCCAGAATGGACCGGCGACCGTTCCCAGCCCATCGATCCACGCTGCTCGTTCGCCTTGAGCGACGGTCGTGTAACACGCTGCTCTCAGTACAGCGGTTGCTCCACCCTGTGGCATCCAGACCGTCAATCTTCCACGTGGCAGCCCATGTCCTGGCAGAATGGTATCGAGCGCGTCGATTCCTGTCGCGACTGGCTCCGCTGTCCGATGTGTGACCGGGGTGGCATCAGGAAACCGATGCTCGATGAGCGCGCGGATGGCAGCGTTGCGATCAGACATTTGCCTGCAGAATATCCCGAAGAGAACCCGAAAGCAAGAAAGAAACCAAAGCGCCCGCAGTGATGATCTCCACTGCGGGCGCGTAGGCTAGAAGATCCGGCTAACTACCTCCGCCCTCGGGCGGACAGAAGTACTGCGTGTTCCCACCCTCGTCAGTAAACGTCGTGCAGAATTCTCTGTCGAAGGCCGTGGCGGTGCCCGTAGCCGGCTGACCATTCAAAGTCGCCGTGAACACGATCTGAGCACAGGGCTCGCCGGCAACCGTACACTGCGGGTTTGGAATGAAGCTGACGACGTCTGTGATCACCAGCACACACAAGCCGTTGAAGAACGTGAGCGTTCCCTTACCCGAAGTCTTCTGATCCGTCACCTGGAAGCGCGCATTCGCGCTGGCAGCCGTTCCGAAAGCCGTATTCTGCTGGTTGTCGATCCGCAGCCATGCGGTGCCCTCGAAAGCAAGAGCCGCATCACCGATCTCTGCCGAGGCCACACCAGACTCGATGGCTTTGCCATTGGCGAAGTAGGTTCCGTCGAATGCCCCCGACACGAACGGGCATGGCGCAGCGAGCGTTGCGGCCAGAGGTGCCGCAGCCCCGGTTGTGCTTGCGCTGATATCGACCGCTGTGCGCGTCGGCGGTGGCGGAAGATTACCTGAGATCGCAGTGGTCGGCGTGCCGGGACGGAGAGAGGAGTGAGGATCTCCGGGTGACGTGGCGTCCGTACACGCCGCGGCGAACGCCAGAGCCCCGACAAGGGGAACGGAGTAGAGCGCGAACCGTTTCATAGCAGGTACCAGTTAAGGGTGGGTCGAGCTGGCTCGCGGCTCAGCAGTAGAGCTGAGGGCCGGACAAATGTATGGATTTCCGGAAAACCCGCCACGTGAAAATTTTTGGGAGGCGAATATCGCCTTATAAACGCGTTAAGGCGCGCTGGGCTTCGTTAACTCGTCTTCTGGCCTCTGCATCACCTCCACCCCAAGCCAGTATGACCCGCTCGTAGGAGCGCTTGGCGTCGGCTTTATGCCCCAAAGCTGTTGCGACTCTACCACGCTCGAGAGCCAACATTATTTCCGTTGGAGTGATGCTGGAGAAAAGTCGTTGCCTCAGAATCTTGTCCGCCTCGGCCAAGCGACCACGGCTCGCCAGCAGCTGCGCGGTCGTCAACCGATCGAGATCGCAGCGTAGGCAGGATGTGTCAGACAAGGCCGCGAACCCCGACAGTGCAGTGGCGGTGTCGTGACGAGCGAGACTCAGATACGCACGTGCAGCGGCGACGTTGTAGCGCGCCAGTACAGCATTGTCCGGCTTGCCTCGCGCGAGCGAATCATAGACGAGAAGCAAGCGCGCAATCGAAACGGAATCGCCACGCGCCGCCCACCATGGAAGTGCCGTATGAACCTGCGGGTCGTGCGAATTCAGCCAGCGCGCGAACACTGCTTTTGCGCTGTCGGGTTCAACCACACCGAGTACCGCGAGTGGCGCGAACAGGCGCGATGGATTCGTGCCGACGGAGAGGTACGCTTCGCTCAAGCGGCCGCGATAGGCGAGCTGAAGGGGCAACGCGATCTGCAACCAATCCAGAAACTGCGCAACGCCCGGCGAACCGCGTGGCCGACCAGCCATCGTACGGAGAAGTCGCAGCGCAGTCTCGGACGAATCGGTCCACCGCCTGCCGATCATCCAGCCGTCGAACAAGACATCCGGCGCGGTGGCGGAGAGCAGTCGAGCGCCTTCGTCCTTTCGCCCCGGGTCGCTCAACGCGTCGAGCAGTCTGAGACTTGCCACGTGCTGTCCGCCTGGATCGTGCGCCAGGTATTGCTGCGCGGCGGCACGTCCTTCCGCCGTACCGCCCAAAGTGTAGCCGAGCTCGACGAGGTGGATGTAGGCAGGCGTGAAAGCGGCGTCGAGAGCAATCGACCGCTTGAAAGCATCGCGAACGCTTTCTTCACTGACGTCGAAGATGCTGCCGTATCCGTAATGGAAGCGGGCCTCTCCCATCGCATACCAGACTTCCGGATCGTCGGGATAGCGTGCCGTTGCGGCCCCGACAGTCTCGAACAGCCGCTGGGCAAGCCGCCAGTTCAGCGAATTGGGATCGCCTCCCTGAAGTGCGGAGCTCAGTGAATCAGCGGTTATCAGCAGGCTATCGCGAGGAGCGAGGCTATGAATTCGCGCGCCTGCTCGGAGCGCGAATGCGCGGGTGGTGCTGTCACTCTCGTTGGTGTGCCAAGCGGTGACTTGTCCGGCGCGTCTTAGCGCCAGAGCGAAACCGGTATCGATGGAAATCGCACGCGCGTACGCGGCTGCGGCGGAGTCCCAGGATGTTCTCCTATAGTATTGCTCGCCCTGGAGAAAGGCCTTCAATGCGAGCGGCGAACTCGAGCCGATTGACGTTGCGCGAACAGCACCGATTCGGTGCCTCTTCCCAAGTTCGCGTAGGACGGCAATCGTGAGGCGGTTGGCAGCGTCCTCCACCGTGGGGCCAACGGCATCGTCTTCGACGAGGACGGAATCAATTGCGGCGTCGGCGATTCCGTAGTGCATATGCACCGAGTCACCCTGCGTCGGCAACATGTAGCCGTAGATCGCGTACTTCGCACCCGTACTCTTCGCCAGCTGCACGGCGCCGTTTCGGTCAGATCGCATCCCCGCTTTCCAACCCCTGACCGAAAGTGTTGGGGAAACCGTTCGTAATGGACCCGCGCCGTCGATGTTGCGAGCGAGTAAATCCACCATGCCTTCGTGCCAGAGCGCGAGATCCGATGTGCTCGCGTCGAAGGGTGCGATGACAACGGTCACTGCATCGACAGGAGAAGTGGGAGTGCGATATACGAAGTAAAGGCTCACTCCAACCGCCAGCACCACCGCCGCGGCGACGGCGGCGACTTTCGTCTTTGAAATCTTGCGCAGTCTGCGGACATTGAACGTGCGCGAAAAACTCGAGAGTCGCGGTACAGGTTGGCCGAGTGCAACGATGAAGTCGTTCCCATCCTGGAACCGCTCTGCTGGCTCTTTTTGAAGAGCCTTCTCGATCGCTCTGCACACAGGTGGCGGCACATCGTCACGCAGATAATCAAGGCGTGGCGGCGGCTGCATCAGATTCGCGGCGAGGATGGCTCGCGTGGTGTCGCCCTTGAACGGCGGATCGCCGGCTAGCATCTCGTGGCCGACTACACCGAGCGCGTAGAGATCGGCGCGGTGATCAACGTCGCCGCTTACGGTCTGTTCAGGAGCCATGTATCCAACCGTGCCCACTGACATCCCGGTGCGCGTGATGCGGGAATGCGGCGTTTCGCCCGGCAACGTTAGCGCAGCTGCGATCCCGAAGTCGGCGAGCACAGCGTGTCCATCCTGCAGCAGGATGTTCTCCGGTTTGATATCCCGGTGAATCACCCCTTTCTTGTGCGCGTAGGAGAGCGCCGATGCGACCTCGCAGACGATTCGCACAGCGTCTCCAACCGGCAGCTGCTTCTCCCGACGCAGGCGCTCACGCAGTGACTCGCCGGAAATAAACGGCATTACGTAGTACATCAGTCCGTCGCGAACACCTGCCGTGATGATCGGCAGAATGTTCGGATGCTGCAGTTGGGCGGTGATTTCGCTCTCGCGCTTGAAGCGCGCGACCATCATGTCGTTGGTGAGCTCCGGCGGCAGAACCTTTATGACTACTGTCCGGTTAAGCGCCCGATCAGTAGCACGGAACAGCCTGCTCATTCCGCCACCACGCAGCTCGTCTTCGACCTGGAAGCTGTCGGCAAAGCTGAGTCGCAGCCGCTCGATGAGGGTCTCCGAGCGCGCCGTGAGTACGCCAGGTGCCGTCGGCGGGGATTGGGTGCTCATAGGCGATGCAAACATAGGGTGGCAATTCCCGACTCGCGACAGGAATCTTCGAAGTTTGAAGGCCTGATTTATGACTTAGGGGTAGAAAGAGAGACTCACTCCACATCGAATTACTGAGCAAATGCGATTTAAAGCGTTCTGTACACATTCATACACAACTGGCCTGCTTACATGCGTTGCGGCTGCACTGACGGGTTGCGCGGTCGGGCGAGACGCGCGGCCTTCTCCCGCCGGGGACCAGGTGGGAATCGGTGCCCCGCAGGTCGCCCTGGCTTCCACTAAATCGGATTCCGTCACGACCTCATCGTCGTTGGCCTCGGCGTCTTCGACAGTAGCGGCATCTCAACCAGGCGCCGCCGGTAAGGTCGGCAACTCCGCGCCAAAAGACCCGCCGATCGCAGTCCCCACGATCAAGGGTCGTACGAAGAAGGACAGTCTCGCACTCGTCGCTGCCGTCAAAGCAGGATTGGCCAACAAGGATTGGCCAGTGAAGACAGCGCCACCGCCACTGCCCGGCTCGATCCTCCCGCAAAAGAGAATCGTCGCTTACTACGGGAATCCGCTGTCGAAGAAAATGGGAATACTGGGCGAGCTGCCGCCGGATCAAATGCTGGCGCGCTTCGACAAGGAAATCGCTGCGTGGGCAAAAGCAGATCCGTCGCATCCGGTCCAACCGGCGCTGCATCTGATTGCCGTGGTCGCGCAGGGCTCACCCGGCAGAGACGGCAAATACCGGCTGCGCATGACGGACAGCCTGATCAACATGGTCTATGGTTGGGCGCAGAAACGAAACGCGATCATGTTCCTCGACGTGCAGGTCGGACAAAGCACGGTGCAGGAAGAACTGCCTCGGCTCGTTCCGTTTCTGCAGCGTCCGAACGTGATGCTGGCGATCGATCCCGAATTCTCGATGAAAGATGGGAGCAAGCCAGGCACGAAAATCGGCACCATGACCAGCAGCGATGTGAACTACGCGATCAACCTGCTGTCGGGTCTGGTCAAGCAGTACAATCTGCCACCCAAGATTCTGATCGTGCACCGCTTCACCCGGCGAATGCTCTCTGACTCCAAGGGAATCAAGCTCGATCCACGCGTCCAGGTTGTGATCAACATGGATGGCTGGGGACAGCCGTGGCTGAAATACGATTCGTATCGCGCCTATGTCGAGGCCGAGCCCGTGCAGTACACCGGATTCAAACTCTTTTATCACAACGACACCAAGAAGGGGGATCCGCTGCTGACACCAGCGGAAGTCCTGATGCTGAACCCGAAGCCACTCTACATACAGTATCAGTAGGTGCTCGCGCGTCGGCGGCGCTTCATATTAGAGGCGGTCATCAG
>Ga0075433_10004043_pt1 | contig 11352 bp, 7 predicted proteins | sample RhiMethybrSRZTD2_FD_75299 | JGI IMG/M metagenome (GOLD analysis project Ga0075433, IMG submission 75299) | Populus rhizosphere microbial communities from Tennessee, USA - Rhizosphere MetaG P. TD hybrid SRZTD2 | ecosystem: Host-associated > Plants > Roots > Rhizosphere > Soil | place: USA... | reverse complement strand
GGGAACGATCGATAGACCTCCTCCACCTTCGAGGAGTAGAGCTGGGTCTGCTCGAGCGTCGAGTTGGCGGAGGCCTGGAGGATGCCGAACACCACTCCTTGATCCTCGCTCGGCGCCAGCTCGCGCTGCGAGAACAGGTAGAAGGCGGGAATCAGCGCCACCACCAGGGCCCACAGCACGTAGACCACCGACCGGTACGCGAGCGTCCCGGAGAGCATCCGCGTGTAGGCGTCGCGGATGCCGTCGAAGCGCCGGTTGACCCAGCCCGAGAAGCCGCGCTCGGCGCCGCCCTGGCGCAGCAGCTTCGAGCCCATCATGGGCGACAGCGTGAGCGCGACCACGCCCGACACGATCACGGCGCCGGCGAGCGTGAACGCGAACTCGCGGAACAGCGTGCCGGTGAGCCCGCCCTGGATCGCGACCGGGGTGTAGACCGCGGCCAGCGTGATCGTCATGGCGATGATCGGACCGATCAGCTCGCGGGCGGCTTCGATCGCCGCGCGGTACGGCGTGGCCCCGTTGCGGAGGTGCCGCTCGACGTTCTCGACCATCACGATCGCGTCGTCCACGACCAGGCCCACCGACAGCACGATCGCGAGCAGCGTCATGAGGTTGATCGTGAAGCCGGCGATCATCATCAGGAACACCGAGCCGATCAGCGAGATCGGGATCGCGACGACGGGAATCAGGAGGGAGCGCGCCGAACCGAGGAACAGGAAGATGACCGCGACCACGATCAGCAGCGTGTGCGACAGGGTCACGAGCACCTCGTGGATCGCGCTCTCGATGTACTCGGTCGAGTCGTAGGGAATCCCCGCCTTCATCCCGACCGGGAGCTGGGCCTGGATCCCAGGGATTGCCTCGCGCACCCGATGGATCACCTCCAGCGTGTTGGCGCCGGGCAACACCCAGACGCCCATGAACGTCGCGTCCTGCCCGTCGAAGCGGACGTCCTGCTCGTAGTTCTCCGCGCCCAGCACGACGTCCGCGATGTCGCCGAGCCGGACCACGACGCCGTCCTGCTCCTTGACCACCAGCTGCCGGAACTCCTGCGCCGTCTTGAGATCGGTGTTCGCCACCAGGTTCACCGAGACCATCGAGCCCTTGGTCCGGCCCAGGGTGGAGAGATAGTTGTTGCTCGCGAGCGCGTCACGCACCTGCGAGGGCGAGATGCCCATCGCCGCCATGCGGTCGGGCTTGAGCCAGATCCGCATCGCGAACGTGCGGCCGCCGAGGATGTCGGCGCGCTGCACGCCCTGGATCGCGCTCAGCTTGGGCTGCACCACCCGGGTCAGGTAGTCGGTGATCTGGTTCTGATCGAGGTCCTTCGAGGAGAACCCCAGGTACATCGCCGCGAACTGCGTGTCCGCGGTTTCGACCTCGATGACCGGCGCCTGGGCCTCGGGCGGCAGGTCGTTCCGGACCTGCGCCACCTTGGCCTGGATCTGGGTGAGCGCCGCGTTGGTGTCGTAGTTCAGCCGCAGATGAACGGTGATCGTGCTCGCGCCCTGCGCGCTCGACGACTCGATGTAGTCGATCCCGTCGGCACTGGCGATCACCCGCTCCAGCGGCGTCGTGATGAACCCGCGCACCAGATCGGCGTTGGCGCCGACGTATGCAGTGGTCACCCGGACGACCGCGATGTCGGAGCGCGGGAACTGGCGCACGCTCAGCGAGCGGATCGACTGCAGACCGGCGATCAGGATCGCCAGGTTGACGACCAGCGCCAGCACCGGCCGTCTCACGAACAGATCGGTGAATTTCATTAGCTGTCCTCCGGTTTGGCAGTGGGGTTGTTGCCGGGCTGAACCCGGTTGTCGACGACGACGGCGGCGCCGGTGCGGAGCTTGAAGACACCGGAGGTCACGATCTCCTCCCCTGCCTTCACGCCTTCGAGCACCGCCACCTGGTCGCCACGCCCTTCGCCCAGGCGCACGAACCGCTGCTGCACGCCGCGATAGGTCTTGCCGCCGGGGCCCGGCAGGTCGCTCACGACGAAGACCGAGTTGCCGTACGGCGCGAAGTTGATCGCAGAGGCCGGGAGCGCGATCACCGGTGCGCTGGAGCCGAGGATGGCCTTCACCTCGACGAACATGCCGGGGCGAAGCGCGCCCCGCTCGTTCCGCGACGTGGCCTGGATTTGCACGGTCCGCGTGGCCTGGTCCACCACCGAGTTGATCGCCGTGATCCTGCCGTCCGTGCCCGGGATGCTGTCCGCGGTCACGCGCACCTCGGCCCCGATCCTCAGGGACGCCACATCCTGCTGCGGCAGCGCGAAGTTCACGTAGACCGGGTCCATCGACTGGAGCGGGACGACCAGATCGCCGGCGTTCAGGTACTGGCCGAGGTCGACGCGCCGGATCCCGAGCACACCGGCGAACGGCGCCCGGATGCGCTTGCGCTCGATCGTGGCACGGATCTCGCCCACCCGCGCCTCGGCCTGGGCGTCCTCGGCCGCGAGGCGGTCGTAGTCGGCCTGCGCCACCACCTGCTTCTCCAGCAGCCGGCTCGAGCGCTCGAGGTTGAGGGCCGCGAGCTTGCGCTGGGCCTGTGCGGCCTCGAGCTGTGCGCTCTCCTGGCTGGTGTCGAGCCGCACCAGCACCGCGCCGGCTTCGACGCGGCTGCCGGACTCGAAATCGATGCCCGCCACGATGCCGGGGAGATCCGCGCTCACGATGACGCCGTGCACTGCCGCCACGGTGCCGATCGCGCTGAGCGTGGCCGGCCACCGGTCCTCGCGGGCGACGATCGTGGTCACCGCCTCGGGCGGCGGCCGGTACGAAGCGCCCTGGGCGATCGCCGCGCGAATCTGGAAGAACTTCAGCGAACCGATGGTGCCGATGAACAGCGCCATCGCGGCCAGCATAATCAACATTCTCTTGCGCATCGCATGCCTCCTCACTGTGCCCTGCCGCTCGGATCCAAACCACGCTCGTCGGCCAACGTGCCGCTCGCGCGCGACATCTCGATCCGCGCCATCCGGTAGTCGGTGAGAGCCGAGATCTCGTCGAGCCGTGCGCGGGACAAATCGTTCTGGCGCGTGAGCACCAGGAAGTTGATCGAAAGGCCGTTGTCGAAGCGGTCCTTCTCGGCCGCGAGCTGGATCTCCGCGGCCTCCCGGCCGGATCGGGCGGCATCGATCCTCTTGACGGCGGTCTCGAGCGCGGCGGCCGCGTCGAGCACCTCGGCCCGGATCGCCTTGCGAACCCGGCCGATCTCCGCCGCGGCCTGGTTCTCGACATTGCGCGCGGCCGCGGCGCTGGATCGCGCGGTGATGTTGCGCACCGGCAGATCGAGGACGAGCGCGAACCGCGCGCTGTTGAGATCGCCGTCCCCGAGAGTCTGGAACGACTGTCCGAACTGGCCGCGGAACTGCGACGGCAGCCCGGCGCCCGAGCCCGCGAGCCCGTACCGGTCGTACGAGACCACCGCCGCCAGTCCGGGCAGCACTCCGTCGTTTGCGAAGCTGGATTCCGCCTGACGCCGCCGCAGCCCGGACTGCGCCAGCTCGAGCTCCGGCCGCGTCGAGAGCGCCCGATCGAGCGAAGCCGCGAGATCGACGTGCGCGACATCGACCTTCACCGTTTCGGCCGGGGCGAAGTGCACGGACCACGCGGCGTCGCCGTCTGCGAGGATCAGGAGCTTGAGCGCGTTTTCCGCCCGCGACACCGCCTCCTCACCGCTCAGCAGTTCCCCCCTGCGCCGGTCCAGCTCGGCCCGGGGCTGAGCCATCTCGGTCGGCGGCGCCGATCCGTGCGCCACCCGCGTCTGGGTCTCATCGATCTGTTCTTCCGCCAGGCGCACCGCTTCCTCGCGCACGCCAACGGCCATGCGCGCCGCCACCAGCGACCAGTAGGCGCGCTCCACCGCGGCCACCGTCTCGATCACCGCTCGCCGCAGCGAAGCGTCCGCACCTTCGCGATCGGCGTTCGCCACGCGCACCGACAGCCGGGCCGGGTCGATCGCGCGCTCGCGCAGCAACGGCTGCCGCAGCTCGACGCCGACCTGGGTTCCGTACGAGGGCGAGAGCGGCGTGAAGGTGCCTTCGCTGGTCTCGCGCTGGCCCAGCGCGCGCAGCGAAAGGGCACCGCCGGTGGGAAGCAGCTGCCGCACCCCCAGGCTCAGGCCGCTCGAGCGATCGTCGGGAACGTTCAGCGGGGTGGAGACGCCCGGGAAGATCGCCGCGGGATTCTTCGAACGCTGCCACGCCCCTTCCAGCTCCAGGACCTGATCGTATGCACCCTCGGCTGCGCGCACCGATGCCGTGGCGGCTGCCACCGACTCGCGCTCGATCATGAGCGCTTCGCTCTTCTGAAGCGCCAGCGCGATCGCGTCGTCCAATCTCAGACGCTCTTCGGCTGCGTTCGCGCGGGCTGAGAGCGCCGCGGCAAGCGCCAGCACGAATGTCAGAATCCGTTTCTTCATCGAACTTCTCCTTCGAGATCCGTCTTTTCGAGGTCTGTCTTCTGCAGGCGCGCGTCCATCGACTCGGCAAACCGTTCGAGGTCATGCGGGTCCAGACGCGACAACGCCCACCGTTCGCACTCGGTCAGCTCCACACCGCGTCCCACCATCTCCTCCAGGGCGGCTCGCGGGTTGCGCGCAAACCTGCGTCGCATCCCCTCATCCGTGGCCAGCTGCCCGACCACCCGCTCCACGTTGCTCTGACTCATGCCGTCACCCTCGCCCAGGGTCCTTACTCAAGGGGCGTGCCAGTCGCGGCGGGAGGACGGACGTCGCTGCAGCGTGGTGCGCATGAACCGTTTGCGCCTGCGGAGCCGCCAGGCGCCCTCGCCGCGCAGCTCTTCCGCACTGCGCATCCGCAGACACTTTGCGCGCCGGTCCGCGCCCGGAGCGGATTACAGCGATCGACGTCACATTCCACCGCCTTCCGGCCAGCCGACGACCACCGGTCGGCGTACGCGCTCGCGCCGCCGCGCGAGGCCGGCTTGGACCGCGAGCCGGCTGGCGAGCCCCATCGCGACCAGGGCCGTCATGGCTCTCATTGCACTCTTCATGTCTCTCTCCTCGATCGTCGCGCTCTCTACCGCCGGCCCGCGCTCCGGGCGAACCCGGAAGCGCGGGCCGGAGAGCGCTTGGGATCTTTCGAGCGCTCAGAACCGGTAGTCCAGACCCACAGCGACGCGCTCCATCCAGATCGGATCCGCGTTGCCGTTGGTCGAAAGCCCCGCGGCATCGCTCGACGGGAACGCGACCAGCGCTCGGACGTCGGCGCGCAGGCCCCAGGGGCCGGATAGCGAGTACGACGCGCCGCCGCCGAAATTGATCGCGAACGCCGTCTGCGATTCGCTCAGCTTGGGCATACGGTCCGCATCGGTGTTCGAAAGGAACGTGACCGCCCCCGCGCCAGCCGCCAGATACGGCGTCCATGTGGCGAGCGGGAAGCTCGCACGCACGCCGGCCTGGTACGCGAGGATGTCGGGCGACTTCATGTCCTGATCGGGGCCCGCTCCCACGTCTACCGTCTGCTGAACCGGGATCATCCAGGTGAACTCACCTTCCGCCGCCCAGGTCGAATTCAGCCGGTACAGGACCGATCCGACCAGCGGTACGTTGACGAAGCCGTCGGGAATGGCCGTGTCGTTCTGGTTCAGCACCTGCAGCCCGCCCAGCACGGACACCTCGAGCGGCGACAGCGCTCCGTTCGACTGCGCGCCGGCGACCCCGGCCACGCCCGCCAGCGCGAGCGCCACGAGGGCGCCCATCCACGTGAACCTTCTCGCTCTCGACATCTGCTTCCTCCTGTGTTTCTGCTGCTCCACCTTGACTACGCGGCCCTATCGCGCCGATCGAGGGGCGGTCCCCTCGATCAACGTTTCCGCCGGAATTGCGTCTCCGAGACCACGGTGAACGGCGCGCCGTGGTCGCGCTGCTCGACCCGTTCCACGAACTCGCTCCACCCGTGGCGTTCGATCGTGATCCGCTCCACGCTCGAGGCCCCGTTGTCCAGCGCGCGGTCGAAGACCAGCGTCGTGCCGTCGTTCGAGACGTCGCTCAGGACCAACTCGTCCATCCCGCCGTCCGGCCGGAAGCGCCGGAGCACGAACACGTCGCGAACCGGGTCGACGCTCACGAGTCCCCACGGGGACTCCACGGATGCCACGCGATCGCTCACCAGCAGGTGCTGGTTGTCGCCAACCGACTCGAAGCTGCGGGTCACGGACACCGTTCCGCGCGCGGTCGTGCGCGTGCCGCTCCAGGTGCCGATGAACGGATGAAACGTCTTCCAGTCCTGCAGGGGCGGCGGAGCACTGGCCGTGATCAGGACGGCAAGCAGGATGTGCGCGAACATGGGAGCCCTTTCTGCTGCGCACCGGCCCTCGCCGGCGCCCTCTCTGGTGAACCCGATGCGGCTTCGTCGCGGTGTATTACAAGCGACGTGCCATGACGCCCGCGGGGGCTGGGAGGGCTCCGCACGTCATGCGCGCGCTTGCGGTTCGGCCGGTGACGGCTCGAGTCGGATCGCTACCGGGAGTGATGCGCCTGCTGCGGACTCATCGACAGGTTGTCGGTGCGGCGGCGCATGCGCGGCGAGGTGCGATGCGAAGCGTCGCGTGATTGCGCCTGGCAATCGGCGGAATACGCCGGCGCCGGCCGAGGGACTAAGGGCCGGCTGCCGGGCGCTCGGGATTGAGGGCGCCCGCCGGAGCCATTCCGGCGGGCGCAGAGCCTCACTCTCGCACTACGTTACCCGCCCCGAGGGGCGCGGGATTCGATGAGCCCTCACGGCACCACCGAGAGCGCCACGCTCTTCCGCACGCCGCCCACGCGCAGCTGCAGGTAGTAGACGCCGCCTCCGACCCGCACGCCGCGGCCGTCCAACGCGTCCCATTCGGCGTGATGCGTCCCCACGCCTTCGCGCGCCTGCTTGAGCGTGCGCACCAGCCGGCCCTGGAGGTCGAGGATCGCGATCGAGACGTCCGCGAGCCCGCCACCCGCAGCATCCGCACCGATGGTGTAATCGAACGAGGCCCTGCCCCTCACCGGATTGGGACGCGGCGCGGAAGCGAGCGTGACCGCAGGCCGCGCCGGAATCACGAGCGAGACCGGCCCGTTCCAGATCACGCCGCCCGCGGCGCCTCGCAGCTCGACCCAGTAGTGGTACCGGGCACCGGAGACGACGGAGCGGTCCTCGAACTCGAACCGCGTGCCCTCGATTGCGATCGGATCGGACGTCAGGAGCTCGCGGCTCGCGAAATCCTCCGAGCGCGAGCGGTAGACGCGGGCGGTGGCGCCGGGATCGCCCGCCGCCAGCACCAGCACGAGCCGCACCACGCCGTCCCGCGCCTCGCCGGTGAAGGTCGCGGCCGGCACGGCGGTCACGTTCATCTCCGGGATCCACAGCGTGACCGCGACCTCGCCGCCCTCGATCAGCGGCTGCGGCATCGGCTGGTGGTCGGTGACGTACGTCGTCCCGCCCGCGCTGCCCGGGGAGTCGTTCACGAACAGCGAGAAGGACGTGGCGCGGCCGGTGCGGTTCACGTAGCCGCCGTCCATCACGTTCAGGAACCACGGATGGGCCTGGGTCGGAGGCAGGTAGGCCTCCGCGCCGTCGCCCTGCTTGAACCCGACCGACCAGAAATGCTCGATCGTGCCGACCGTCGAGGTCCCGGTGTTGGGCGTAACCGTGGACGGCAGCACGACGAGCGCGCTGTCCTGGGCGCTCTCGCCCGGCCCCAGGATCTCGAAGTCCGCGCCGCCCAGGCCGCCGGGATCGTAATCGAGGTCGCTCCCGACCCGCACCGTGAGGTCGTTGTCCACCGTGTTGTGCACGATCGAGTAGTAAGCGGTCGCGACGCGCGCGAGCGTGCCGTATGCCACCGCCACCGGCGGTTCGAGGTGTCCGGTGCTTCCCAGGTCCACCCATTCGACCTGATACCAGTACTGATTGCCGGGCACCAGATTCGGGTCGGAGTCGGCGTACGGGTAGACGTGGCGGTTGGGGACGCCCTGGAGGTTCGGGCTGCCGGTCGGTGCGAACAGCGACGTGTTGAGCTTGGCGAACGTTCCGGGCGCGCCGCCCGCGTCGGGCGCGCGGTAGAGATTGAAGCCCTGGAACGGATACTCGCGCTGCGTCACCCATTTCACGTCGATCCGGCCGAGGTCGGTGCGCGCCTTTGCCGCGATCTGGACGACCTGCACGCCGCTCGTGCTGTTCAGCGCCTCCTTGCCCGCGGCGTAGACGTCCACCAGGCCCCAGCCGCAGCTCGGATCGTAGTTGGGATCGATGCCGTACGGATCCTGCCCGCGATCTCCGGACGCCTTCGCGCTCGGAATGTTGTGCTCCGCGGTGTTCTGGAGGATGGAGCGCACCTGGAGCGGCGTCAGCGCGGGATTCGCCTGGAGCACCAGAGCCACGCAGCCCGAGACGCACGGCGTCGCCATGCTGGTTCCCGAGAGCTGCTGGTACGCGGTGCCGTCGGTGGTGGGGTCGCCGAACGCGGAGATGATCCCGGCGCCGGGCGCCACCACGCTGGGCTTGTACTCGTCGAAGTGGTCGGCGTCGCCGTCGTCGTCGCGCGGGCCCTCGTTCGAGAAGTCGGTGACGCGGTCGTCGGAGCGGTCGAGCGTGCGGTTGTGGGTCGATGCGCCGACGGCGATCGACTTGTCGGCCGAGGCCGGCGTCGAGATGCATTCGGTGGCGCTCTCGTTCCCGGTCGCGATGCACACGACCAGCCCCGAGTCCACCGCGACGTTGATGTACGCGGAGGAGGCGCCGTTCTCCGTGCCGCTGCCGCCCTGGCAGACGGTCGGGCTGCCGAGCGACATGCTCACCACGTCGATGCCCTGCCAGATGCTGCCGGGTGACAAGCCCGACCACAGCGTGTGGCGGTTCGCGATCGCCCACTCGATGCCGCGATTGCTGCCGCCCACGCTGGCGCCGGCATCGGACAGCACCTTGCAGTCCACCAGCCGCGCGCCCGGTGCGACGCCGGCGAAGAATCCACCCGGCCCGCCGGTGCCCAGGGCGGTCCCCGCCACGTGGGTGGCGTGATAGCTCGAAGCTTCGGAGCCGTGGTCCTGGGGATTGGCGCTGGCGTTCGGGGCCGTCGAGCACAACGGCTGGCCGCACCAGAATTCCCCTCCGCCCAGGAACTTGCCCTGCAGGCTCTCGTGCCCGGGATATGCGGGATTCACCATGTCCGTGTCGTCGTTCACGCCGGTGTCGAGGATCGCGATCACGACGCCGGTGCCGTCGAGCCCGAGGTTGGTGCGCGCGCTCGGGAACAGCGCGTAGTTCTCGGCCGCCGAGAGCCCGAGCGATTCGCGCGCGCGCACCACGCGCGAGCCGTAGTGGTTCATCGCGTACTCGACCGGGACCGCCTCGACGCGGTCGACCCCGGCGAGCGCGGTGATCGCCAGGACTTGCGCGAACGTCGCCTCGCTCTGGATGTAGGGGATGTAGAGGAACGGCCACACCATCGAGACGCCCGTGCCGCCGAGCAGGGTCTGGTCCAGCGCCGTGGGCTTGTGATCGTAGCGGACGTAGATCGCGTACACGATGTTCGCGGGATTCTGCACGCCGATCGACATGCGCTGGGCCGGGTCGTTGTGCTCGAATGCGGCGGCCCAGCCGTCGCGGTTCACGGTCTCGATCACGTCGTCGATCTTGTTCGCGTTCCGGTCCACGTAGGCGGCAGCGGGACGAATGGCGCCGGCGCCGAGGACAGCGCACACGAGAAGCGTGACGGCCGAGCGCCGCCAGCGGACATCGGAGCAAGCCAGTCGCACGGGAACCTCCTCCAGGTGGAAACCCCAAGACTCCAGAACGAGCGGGCGGCGGCTCTCGCCACCCTCGTCCGCGACCAGCCTCGCGGGTGGGGCTTGAGCCGGGCTTGACCGTGGCGCAGACGTCGCTTGAGGCGGCGGCTGTAAGTGGCTGTTTTGGGCGTGTTTGCGGAGATCGCCTGCGGGGCTTAGCGCGGGCTCAGGGCGCGGGCAGGCCGCGCCGCATGCGGGCGAGGTTCGCGGCCGGATAGGGCGCAGCGGGGTCGGCGGCCAGCGCACGCAAGTAGAACGTGGCCGCGCGCGCGGTGTCGCCCCGCGCCCACCAGACGGTGCCCAGGTTGTTGAGCACCAGCGGGTCGTCCGGATCGAGAGAGTCTGCCTCCGCGAGCACGCGCAGCGCTTCGTTCACCCGTCGCGTGCGGCCGTAGAGGCGGCCGAGGTTCACGCGCGCGAACACGTGGGCGGGCTCGGCTGCGATCGCCGCGCGAAAGGCGCGCTCGGCCTCTGCATCGCGGCCCCCGGCCTCGAGCGCGAGCCCCAGGTTGTTCTGCGCGCGCGCGCTGCCGGGCGACTTCGCCACAGAGTCCGACCACAGGCTGAGCTCGTCGCGCCACACGCGGTTGCGCACGTGCGTGGCGGCGGTGAGCGCGACCACCAGCGCCGCCACGCCCGCGTTGCGGGCGGCACGCGCGGGGAGCACAGCGAGCGCCGCGGCGGCGATCCAGCACAACCCGGCGAGCGGCAGGTAGGCGCGCTGCTCCATCATCAGGTCGCGGATCGGGATCAGGCTCGATTCGGGAGCGACGGTCAAGAGGAACCAGCCCCAGCCCGCGAGGACCAGCGGCGCGCGCGAGCGCAACGCCATGGCTGCAACGGTGAGCGCCGCCAGCAGCGCGGCACCCGCCAGCACAGCTGCGTCGGGCGATGCGTGCAGCGGCGGCGCCGGATCGATGCACTGTCCGGCCGGCCAGAGCGCGAGCCCGAGATAGCGCGGGATCACGGTCATCTGCGTGAGCAGGTAGGGCGCGCGGCCGATGTCGCGGGTCTCGCGCAGGCCGCTCGCCACGATCCGCTCCGGTCCGAAGGGGTGCTGCGCGGCCCACAGCACCAGCGGCACAACCAGGAAATACGGCGCGAGCCGGAGCGCGGGCGCCCGCCCCGGAGCGCGCACCGCGCGCAGCCACGCCTCGAGGCCGGCGATCGCGAACGGCAGCGCGGCCGTCATCTCCTTGGTGAGGGCCGCGCACAGCGCCAGCCCCCACGACGCGATCCACCCGAAGGTGCGGCTCGTGCGGCGCGCCAAGAGGAAGCACGCGACCGAGCCGAGCGAGAGCAGCGCAGCCAGCGACGTGATGCGCTGGACGATGTAGACGACCGACTGGGTCGCGAGCGGATGCGCCGCGAACAGTAGCGCGGCGATCAGGCCGATCGTCTCGGGTGCGGCGCCGCGAGCCCGGGCCGCCGACTCCCCCCGAGCCCGCGTCGGCCCCGCAGCGCCGGCGCGCGCGGCGCACGCCAGCTCCGCCGCGATCACACCCACGAGCAGCGACGCGAGCCAGTGGATCAGCAGGTTCGAGACGCGGTAGGAGGCGGGCGCGGCCC
>Ga0075433_10004042_pt1 | contig 11352 bp, 10 predicted proteins | sample RhiMethybrSRZTD2_FD_75299 | JGI IMG/M metagenome (GOLD analysis project Ga0075433, IMG submission 75299) | Populus rhizosphere microbial communities from Tennessee, USA - Rhizosphere MetaG P. TD hybrid SRZTD2 | ecosystem: Host-associated > Plants > Roots > Rhizosphere > Soil | place: USA... | reverse complement strand
CCGAGATCGCGGCCGAAGCCCGATGCCTTGTATCCGCCGAACGGAATCGCGGCGTCGTAGAAATTGTATGCGTTGACCCACACGGTTCCGGCCTGGAGCCGGCGCGCCACCGCGTGCGACTTCTTCACGTCCTTCGTCCAGATCCCGGCCGCGAGGCCGTACGGCACGTCGTTGGCCTTGGCGACCGCGTCCTCGACGTCGTCGAACGCGATCACCGCCAGCACCGGCCCGAAGATCTCCTCCTGCGCCACCTTCATCTTATTGTCCACGCCGTCCAGCACCGTGGCCTGCACGAACCAACCGCGGCCGTTCACCGGCTGGCGCTCCCCGCCCGCGACCAGCTTCGCACCCTCGCGCACGCCGGTCTGGACGTAGCCCAGCACCTTCTCCATCTGCCCCTTGCTCGCCAGCGCGCCGAGCCGCGTTTTGGGATCGAGCGGATCGGCGGGCGCAATCTTCTTCGCGCGCTCTGCGAGCTTGGCCACGAACTCGGCGTGCACGCTCTTCTCCACCAGCAACCGCGAGCCGGCCGCGCACACCTCGCCCTTGCCGTAGAAGATGCCGGTGGTCGCACCGCGCACCGCGGCGTCGAGATCGGCGTCGGCGAACACGATGTTGGGGGACTTTCCTCCCAGCTCGAGCGTCAGCTTCTTCACCGTGTCGGCGGCGGTGCGCATCAGGTGCTTGCCGACCTCGGTCGAGCCGGTGAAGCTGATCTTGTCCACGCGCGCATCGCGCACCAGCGCCTCGCCCGCGACCGAGCCCGGACCGGACACGATGTTGAGCACGCCCGGCGGCAGCCCGGCCTCGAGCGCCAGCTCGCCGATGCGGATCGCGGTGAGGGGCGTGAGCTCTGCGGGCTTCAGCACCACCGTGTTCCCGGCGGCGAGCGCGGGTGCGGCCTTCCAGCCCACCATGATCATCGGGAAGTTCCACGGGATGATCGCGCCCACCACGCCCAGCGGCTCGCGCAGCGTGTAGGTGAAGAACGACGGGCCCCCGGGCAGCGTGTCGCCCGCGAGCTTGGTGGCCCAGCCCGCGAAGTAGTGGAAGCAGTTCGCGACCATCGGCACGTCGATCTGGCGCGACTCGAAGATCGGCTTGCCGTTGTCGAGCGTCTCGAGCCGCCCCAGCTCGTCGCCGTGCTCGAGGATCAGGTCGCCGAGCCGCCACAGGATCCGCTGGCGCTCGGCCGGCTTCATGCGCGGCCACGGCCCGGAGTCGAACGCCGCGCGCGCCGCCTTGACCGCGCGGTCCACGTCGGCGGCGCCGGCCTTGGCGACCGTGCAGATCGGCTCCTCGGTCGCGGGGTTCATGGTGGTGTAGGTCTCGCCGGAGGCCGCGTCCACCGGCTCGCCGTTGATGATGAGCTTGGCCGGCTTCACCGGCGTCAGGGTCTGCGTCATGGGGTCGGCTCTCCTATGCGCCGCTCTCGGCCCGCCAGCGCTTGATGGTTTCGGCGTGATGCCGGTCGTGACTCGTCAGCTCTTCCACCAGATTCCCGACCGCGTGCTCGGGCGACCACACTTCGGCCGGCTCGTCGGGGATCGATTCGAGGGCGTCCCAGAGGTCCTCGCGCGCGGACTGGAGCAGCCGCCGCGCCGCCTCCCAGTCGAGGTGATCGTGGCCCGCCACGCCCGCCGCGTTCATGGTCTGCAGCTCGGCGTGGCCGATCTTCGCGCGCTGGTCGTGCGCCGCGGCCGGCTCGAGGTAGCGCGTGAGCACCTCGCGATCCCAGAACGCGAGATGGAGGACCATCTGCCGCACCGACCACTTGCCGGGCGCGATCGGACGGTCGGCCGCGCCGCCCGAGAGCCCCTGGATCGCCGCGCTCACCGCCACGCGCGCGCGCTCGAGACCGAACAGCGCGAGGTCCTTGGGCGCAGCTCCGGCCTTGGCGCCCGCGAACTCGGTGACAGCCACCGCGGAGCGCTTGCGCCGCGGCTTCCGGGGCGCGGGCCGCGCCACCACCGCGAGCTGCGGATTCGCCGCGCCGCTCTGTGCCGGGCGCTTCGCGTCCTTCTGCTTCGCCCGGCCGGCGCTCTTTGTCGTGCGCTTCGGGACGCCCGCGCCTTTCGCCGCGCGTTTCGCCCGCGCGCGCCGCCCGCTCCGCTTGGCTGCGCGCTTCGCCTTGGCGTGACGGGTGCTCGTCGCCTTCCGCGCCGCGCTCATGACGCCTCGTACTCGTATACGCCGCGCCCGGACTTTCGTCCCAGACGCCCCGCCGCGACGTACTGCTCGATCAGCGGGCACGGGCGGTACTTCTCGCCCAGCGTGCGGTGCAGGTGCTTGAGGATCGACAGTCGCGTGTCGAGCCCGACCAGATCCACCAGCTCGAACGGCCCCATCGGGTGGTTGAGGCCGAGCTTCAGCGCCTTGTCGATGTCGCGCGCGCTGGCTACGCCCTCCTGCAGCATGTAGAACGCCTCGTTGCCGATCATCGCGTTGATGCGGCTGGTCACGAACCCCGGCGACTCACGCACCACCACGCACTCCTTGCCCATCGCCACGCCCACCTCGCACGCGACCGCGATCGCCTGGTCCGAGGTCTCGAGCCCGCGCACCACCTCGAGCAGCTTCATGCGCGGCACGGGATTGAAGAAGTGCATGCCCAGCACCTGCGGAGCGCGCACGGTGACCGCCGCCATCTCCGTGATCGAGAGCGACGATGTGTTGGATGCGAGCAGCGCGTGCTTGGGCGCGAGCCGATCGAGCGCCGTGAACACCTCGACCTTGAGGGCCATCGACTCGGGCACCGCCTCGATCACCAGGTCGGCTTCTGCCGCCGCGTGCTGCAGATCGCGGGTCGTGGTGAGGCGCTTGTGCGCAGAAGCTGCGGTCGCGCCGTCCACCTTGCCCAGCGCCACGCCTTTCTCGAGCGCGGCCGAGATCTCCCCCACCGCCTTCTCGAGCGCTCCCGCGTCGGTGTCCTGGAGCAGCGTGCGAAAACCGCCGATCGCCGAGGCGTATGCGATCCCGCGCCCCATGATGCCGGAGCCCAGCACGGCGATCGTCTTCACCGTCACGCGCCGATCCCGCCCCTTTCGTGCGCGATGCGCCAGGCGAAGGGGAACGCGAGCGCGGCGAGCGCGCTCTTGAGCAGGTCGCCCGGAACGAAGGGCAAAAGCCCGGCGCCGAGGAGCTGCGCCTGGGGGATGAAGCGCGCGAGCTGGATCAGCCCGAGGGCGAAGATCACGGCGCTGCCGAGCAGCATCGCGGCCAGCATGGTGAGGAAGCGCCGGTCCCAGCCGCGCTCCGCCAGCGCGCCGGTGAGCGCCGCCGCGAACGGAAACGCGAGCAGGTAGCCCCCGGTGGGGCCGGCGAAGATCGCGAAGCCGGCGGCACCCCCGGCGAATACCGGGAGCCCGATCGCGCCCTCGGCCAGGTACAGCGTCTGGGCGAGGAACGCGCGGCGCGCGCCCAGCACCGCGCCCGAGAGCAGCACGGCGAAGGTCTGCCCGGTGACCGGCACCGGCGACCACGGCACCGGGATCGCGATGCGCGCGGCCAGCGCGGTCACGACGCTCGCGGCGACGACCAGGAGCGCGTTGCGGAGGAGACCGGCGCGCGGCATCGCGACGTCGGCCAGCGTGAGGGTGCGAACCATGGACATGGGCACCTCGGGTGGGTGGCGCGGCGCCGTACGGCGGGCCGCAGGGGCCTCATGAGCAGCGTGGATGCGATTGACGAAAGCCACGCTAGCACGCGGTCCGAGGCCCGGCAACCGCGGGCGGAGACGCTACTTCGGGACCTTAGTAGTGAACCAGATCTGCGGCGTGCCGGTCACGCCGGCCTTCTGCATCGCGGCCTTGAGCTCGCTCGAGGCGGCGAAGGCCCGCGCCTTCTCGAGGGTCTTGAAGTCGTGGGTGACGGTGACTTCGTTCGGGTTGTCGACCGAGCGGTAAACCTCCTGGCCGATGACGCCCATCTTCTTCCGCGTCGCCTCGAAGCCGTCGTAGATCTTCCGCCACGCCGCGTAGTCGCCGATTTCGTGCCGCACGAATACGCGTACATCGGCGGCCTCCGCGGTCCGGGCCGCCGCGATGAGCCCGAGTGCGATGACGCCGGCCAGAAGCAGTGAGCGCATGGTTCCCCTCCCCGATGGTGTGTGTGCCCGGCATTGCGCCCGTCGAGGCGCTGCCCCCTGGCGAGGCGGCACGCCTCGCGGGGGACGAATGCTAGACGGGCGCGCGCGGCGGCGCAAAGCCGCGGCGCCGGCCGCTCAGTGCACGCTCGACGGGTAAGGGTCGGTGACCGCGAGCAGGCGGCCGTTCGCCTGGTCGGTGAGGAACACCTTGCCGGCGGCCGCGACCGAGTGCGAGTCGGCGGGGCCGGGGAACGTCCCGAGCGACGTGAGCGTGCCGCCGGTCGAGACGCCGAGGATCGTGAGCGTCTTCGTGCGGCTGCTCGGCACGTAGAGGTGTCCGAGCTCGGGGCTGTACGAGATGATGTCGACGCCGGGGCCGAGGCGGGTGCTGTCGACGATCGCCCCGCTCGCCAGGTCGAGCACGTTCACGTTGCCGAGGAAACATGCGACGAACAGGAAGCCGCGTTGCGCGTCCAGCGCGATCCCCGACGCCCGATCGCAGCCGTTCTCCCACAGTCCGACCAGCGCGCGGCTGCGGAAGTCGATCGCCGCGGTGCCCGCCCCGATGTTGGTGAACGCGCGCCGGTGCTTCAGGTCGAGCGTCAGCGACTCGGGCCCGCCTTCGACCGCGATGGTGCCCGCCCGCACCGCCCGCGGCGGATTCCCCGTCTCGAGCCGAAACACCTCGATGCGCGTCGACTCCGGCTCGGTCACCCAGATCTCGTGCGTCGGGTCGATCCAGCGCACGTAGTCGGGGATCGCCCCCAGCGGAGCGTGCGAAACGATCGACCTCTTCGCCGGATCGACCAGGCACAGCTCCTTGCGCGTCCGGTCGACGACGAACAGCAGCCCCGCGCCCTCCGTGACGGATGTGATGCCGTCGCGGTGGCCGCCGGTGTATCCGCTCGCGGTGCCGAAGCCGGAGATCGAGGTCACGGCACTCGTGGCGGGATTCACCAGGAAGAGCTTCCCGGTGCGGCCGCCCGGCAGCAGCACCCGGTCCATCGCGTCCGAGAAGCCGAGGTCGTCGAAGCCGACGCCGCCCGTGCCGCCCGGCAGCGCGATGGCGGTGGGTGCGGCGGCGGGCGGGCGCGCGGTGCCGGCGGCGAATGCGGGACCGATCCAAGCCACCGAAAGTCCGATTGCGAGAGCCGCGAGCCGCATTCTCGTTCTCCGCACCAAGGTTCGGTCCGATGGAGCGGCGGGGACTCTATCACGCGGCGCGCCCGCGCGTGCTAACCTGCGCGCCGCCATGGCCGACCTGATCCGTATCGCCAACGCCGGCGGGTACTGGGGCGACGACCTCGCTCAGTTCCAGCGCCAGGTGGATCTCGGCCCGGTGGACTTCGTGACGCTCGACTTCCTGGCCGAGATCACGATGTCCATCATGCAGAAGCAGCGCGCCCGCGATCCGCGCGCCGGCTACGCGCGCGACTTCGTGGCGCAGGTCGAGCAGGCGCTCCCCACCCTGATCGAGCGCAACATCCGCGTGATCTCGAACGCCGGCGGCGTGAACCCGCTGGCCTGCCGCGCGGCGTTGCTCGAGATGGCGCAGCTCCGCAGCCGGCCGCTCGAGGTCGCGGCGGTGGTGGGCGACGACCTGATGCCCCGGCTCGGCGAGCTGAACGCGGGCGGCGTGACGCTCGACAACATGGACGACGGCGCGCCGTTCGCGAAGGTGCGCGACCACGTCTCATCCGCCAACGCCTACTTCGGCGCATGGCCGGTGGTCGAAGCGCTCGCGACCGGCGCGCAGGTCGTGGTGACCGGGCGCTGCACCGACACCGGCATCACCCTCGCGCCCATGATCCACGCCTTCGGCTGGGCGGCGGACGACTGGGACCGGCTCGCGGCCGGGATCGTGGCGGGCCACATCGTGGAATGCGGCGCGCAGGCCACCGGCGGCAACTTCACCGACTGGCGCCGCGTCGCGCACTACGAATCGATCGGCTACCCGGTGATCGAGGTCGCACCCGACGGATCGTTCGTGGTCACCAAGCACCCGGGGACCGGCGGCGCGGTCACGGTGCGCACGGTGAAGGAGCAGCTGGTCTACGAGATGGGCGATCCGCGCGGCTACATCACGCCCGACGTGGTTGCCGACTTCGGCACCATCCGGTTGGAGCAGACGGGGCGGGACCGCGTGCGGGTGTGGGGAATCCGCGGACGCGCCGCGCCCGCGAGCCTCAAGGTGAGTGCCTCCTACCTCGACGGCTGGAAGGCGAGCGGCACGCTCATCATCTCGGCGCCGAACGCGGCCGAGAAGGCGCGCGCCTTCGCCGAGCTGTTCTGGAAGCGCCTCGGGCTCACGTTCGCCGCGACCCACGTCGAGCTGGTCGGCCACTCCGCGTGCTGGGGGCCGCTCGCGCCTCCGATCGATCCACCCGAGGTGCTGCTGAGACTCTCGGTGCGCGATCCGGACAAGGAGAAGATCGAGCAGTTCTCGAAGCTGGTGCCCGCGGTGATCCTCTCCGGCCCGCCGGGCGTGGCGGTGACCGGTGGCCGGCCGCAGGCGCAGGAGGTGGTGGCCTACTGGCCGGCGCTGGTCACCCGCGACCGCGTGAAGCCGGTGCTGGTCACGCGCGACGGCGAGCGCGCGCTCGACTGGCCCACGCCGCTTTCCCAGCCGCAACGACCTGCTGCCCTGCCGCGCCCCAAGTGGCCGCGCGCCAAAGGGGCCGCGAAGCGCGTGCGCGTGCCGCTTGCGGCGCTGGCCCACGGGCGCAGCGGCGACAAGGGCGACACCTGCAACATCGGCGTGATCGCGCGCGCGCCCGAGATCTACCCATGGCTCACGCGCACGCTCACCGCGAACCTGGTGAAGCGCCGCTTCAAGGGCATCACGCTGGGACGCGTCGAGCGCCACGAGGTGCCGAACCTGTGGGCGCTCAACTTCCTGCTCCACGAGTCGCTGGGCGGCGGCGGGACGGTGTCGCTCAGGCTCGACGCCCAGGGCAAGACGCTCTCGCACGCGCTGCTCGCGCTCGAGGTCGATGTGCCGAAGGCGCTGCTCGACGCCGCGGCGCGTGGCGACGCCGCGGACGGAAAGAAGGAGCACGCCGCGCACGAGAAGCCGAGGCGCGCCGCGCCAGGCCGCGCGCGTGTCGCGGCGAACCGGCGCCGGGGCTAGCCGCGGGGGGAAACGCACGAGCCCGAAGGCGGAGCTTCCCGCCTCGGGCTCGCCGAGGGTCGTCCCGAGACACGGGACAGTGCGTGCGGCCCCCGATCACTCAATCGTTGCGCGGCAGGATCCTCGCCGGGAACCGGCCGATCCGGAGACCTCCGCCTTCCGGGTAGCGCCACACGGAGGCGATCATCAGCCGGACCTTGGCGGCGACTCCGCCGCTCGCGACATCCACCGCCCGCTTCGCCTTGCCGAGCGGGAGCAGTTGGGAGGGCGTGTCCGCCGGGAACCGGTAGACCGCTGCGCCCGCCTGCCCTGCCCCCGCGACCAGAGCCCCCGCGACCAGTGCGCCCATGGCCGCCCGATGAAGCTTGCTCATGTTCCGCATGACCGGTTCCTCCTTCGCGTTGGGTCGGTGATTCAGGTTTCGTGACGCGTGAAGGAACTATCAAGCGCCGTGCCGCGATTGGAGCCTTTCCGGACAGGAACGCGCATGCAACGTCCGGCGAGCGAGTTGTAGGGCTCGAGCTTGACGACGGCCGCGTCAGCGCACGACCGCGCGCTGCGGAAGTCCGCAGGAAATGCGGAAATCGGGCCGCGTTCCGTCAGCGCGACGCGGCCTGGCGGACCGCGCGCTCCAGCAGCGTCCCGTATTCTGCCGGCAGCTTGGCGAAGCGCCGGCGCGCGATCGCGACGTCGCCGCGGCAGGCACGCAACGCCTCGATCAGCCGCGTGACGCGCGGCGTGACGCGGGCGAGCAGCTGGGCGCTCCCCGCCACCTGGCGGGCCGCGGCGCCCGCATCGCCGCCGCTCTCGGCGAGCGCGCGCAGGATCTCCCCGGCCACGTAATAGGACAGCGCGGAGCGCTCGGTGACGGGGACCCGATCGCCCGCGCGCTTGCAGCGCTGGAGACGGCGCGCGGTCTCGACCAGGTTGAAGCGCTCGGCGCGCACCTGCTGCAGCGCCCACTCCCCGAGCCGCCCGCGACTGGCGGCCGCCGCAGCGCCCGCGGCGCGCCAGGGCGCCGGCTCTTCGCCGTGCTGGCGGCGCCACACGGCATCGAGATCGGCGAGCGTCACGCGCCCGCCGCCGCGTGTCTGGACCGCGAGCGCAGCGCACAGGTTGGCGAGCTCGCGCACGTTGCCGGGCCATTCGATCGCCTCGAGTGCCGCCAGCGCATCGCGGTCCACGCTCCACTCGCTGCCGCGCGCGAGCCGCGGCAGAAAGTGCCGCACCAGGAGCGCGAGATCCTCCGGCCGCTCGCGCAGCGGCGGAATCCGGATCGCGAACACGTTGAGCCGGTAGAAGAGATCCTCGCGAAAGCCCCGGGCCGTGACCTCGGCACGCAGGTCGCGGTTCGTCGCCGCCACGACCCGCACGTCGGCCTCGACCGCCTCCTCGGCCCCGACGCGGCGGAAGCGTCCCTCCTGGAGCACGCGCAGCAGGCGGGTCTGGAGCTGGAGCGGCATCTCGCCGATCTCGTCCAGGAACAGCGTGCCGCGGTGCGCCAGCTCGAACGCGCCCTTGCGGTCGCGGTGCGCGCCGGTGAAGGCGCCGCGCACGTGCCCGAACAGCTCGCTCTCGATCAGCTCGCGCGGGATCGAGCCACAGTCCACCACCTCGAACGGTCCGCCCGCGCGCTCCGAGATCGCGTGGACGGCGCGCGCCGCGAGCTCCTTGCCCACGCCCGACTCGCCCATGATGAGCACCGGAAAGCGCGTGCCCGCGACCGCGACCAGGTCCTGGCAGGCCTCGAGCATCGCGCGGCTCTCGCCCACCATGGCCGCGAGCGCGGGGTGCTGAGAGCGCAGACCGGCGAGCGTGCCGGCGGCGGAGCGCCGGCGGCCGGTGTCGGGTGCGCGGCTGCCGAGCGCGAGCGTTGCCAGACCACCGATTGCGTCGAGCAGCGCGAGATCGCCGGGCGTGAACGCGTCGTCGAGCAGCCGGGGCCCGAGCAGCAGCAGGCCTGCGAGACCGTAGCGGTCGGCGATCGCGGCGCCCACTGCGGCATCGTGCCGTCCGGTCAGCCGGTCGCGCAGCGCCCCGAGGCCGCGCGCGGCCGCCGCTCCGCCGAGCGCGAACGCGCCCTCGTGCAGCATCCACTCGCGCGCCGCGCGCTCGACGCGCAGCACGCCGCCGCGTTGGGTCGCCTCGGGCGGATGGTGGCACGCGAGCCGCAGGCGACCGCGCTCGTCCGCGCGGTAGAGAGCGCCGGAGCGCGCCCCGAGCGTGCCCATGGTGGCGAGCACGATGCGCGACGCGACGCGGTCGGGATCGCGCGCGCCGAGCAGCGAGCGCGCTACCTCATAGAGGTTGGCGAGATCGCTCAGCCGCCGCTCGAGATCGGCGGGCGCTTCGGAGCTCGTCTGGGACGAGGGGCACACGCGCGGCTCTCCTGAAGGGACTCTTCCGGCTCACGGAAGGCGTGGGCGTAAAGCGACGTTAGCAAAGCCCTTCTCCCCGAGAAAGCCCGCGGCTCGCAGCCCGCCGGCGGACACGGGTTCACCATGGGCAAACAGAATCGCGTGCAATGGGCTGGCGCGTCCGGAAGTTTGGGTGTTTGATTGATGGGGGTGCTCGCCGACCGGGGCGAAGCGCCGGTCTGGCCGAGTAGAGGGACGAATGAACAGCAGGACCTTCGTCACCACGATGCTGGTTTCCGGCCTGGTGGTTGCGGCAATGATGTCGGGGTGCTCCTCCGACAGCAACAAGAGCACGAACCCCGCGCCGGTCACGGAGCCGTTCGAATCGGGCAACATTCCGAATGGCGGTGTGTTCGTTCACACCTTCCCCACGGCGGGAAACTTCGGCTACCGCTGCCGGATCCATAGCGGAATGACGGGGACGATCACCGTGGACGCCGCCGCGGCCAACGACTCGGCGCTGGTCACGATCGGGAGCAGGTCGTTTTCGGCGGCCGCCCCGATCAAGCCCGGCGGGAAAGTGCGGTGGTTGAACGGCGGACCTACCCATACGGTGTCGCGGCCATAGCTCCTTGGAAGTCCACCGGGACGCGGGCATGTAGCGACTCGGGCTCGCGCGCGTAGCCGTGCCGGCCGGAGCCCGCTCCCATTCGTTGCGTCGCGCCCTTCGCGCGCCCTGTGGCGGCACCGCCACACGCTCCTGCCGGCAGGCGTCGGCCGAATTCCGCCGCGATCCCCCAAGCGCTTGCGCCGCAAGGTCTCCCCGCGGCGCTCGGGGCTGGCATGCCGGGTGCTTATTCCCTCCGTCGAGTGCAGGTTCCGATTGCCCGAGGAGGAATTCATGAGAACGCTCACCCATACGAGACGCTGGACCGCAGGCCTGGTGCTCGCCGCCATCATGATGTCGGCGCTGAGTCCCACGGCCGAGGCCGCGCACCGCCGCTACAAGGGCGCCGGCTACTACTCGCCGCCGCCCGCGTGCCCGAGCCCGTACGCGCCGCGGCGCGTCGTCTACGTGGAGCGTCACTCGGACGCGGGCCCGCTGCTCGCCGGGCTCATCGGCGGCCTCGTGATCGGGAGCGTCCTGGCGCAGAACAGCGCGCCGGCGCCCGCGGTCGCACCCGCCTACTACTACTGGGATCCGTATTGCCACGAGCGCTTCGCTTCGCTCGGGCTCTATCACTCGCACTTCTATCACCACTATCACCCGCGTGTCGTGCGCGTCATCTCGGTCGAGACCGGGGCGTGCGTGAACTCCTACCAGTGGTACGAAGGCGACTGGCACAGCGATCACCACGGGGACTGGGACGACGACTAGATTTCGAGATGTGTGAGTCCGTACGGGCGCGGTTGGAGACGGGGAGCGTCCAAGGCTGCGCAGGCGGACTCACCAAAAACGCGACGGGCGGCGTCAGGACGACGCCGCCCGTTTGCGTTGCGGTCGCCGCGAGTCAAGCCGCGAGCAGCTCGCCGGTGCTCACCGCGTGCTCCTCGGGACGCAGCGCGCGCGCCACGGTCTCGGTGTCGGGCATCGGGTGCCACATCTGCGGGTTCTCCTCCGACTCCATCCGGCCGTCGGGGTTCACCAGCACGCGCACGTTGGGGCGCCGCACGTCGTTGGGATTGGGGCTCATCGCGAGCAGCACGTAGCCCGACTCCGTGACCAGCACCGAGCCGGCCGGGTAGAGCCCGATCGTCATCACCAACCCCCACAGCAC
>Ga0075433_10004041_pt1 | contig 11353 bp, 13 predicted proteins | sample RhiMethybrSRZTD2_FD_75299 | JGI IMG/M metagenome (GOLD analysis project Ga0075433, IMG submission 75299) | Populus rhizosphere microbial communities from Tennessee, USA - Rhizosphere MetaG P. TD hybrid SRZTD2 | ecosystem: Host-associated > Plants > Roots > Rhizosphere > Soil | place: USA... | reverse complement strand
TGGGACCGGGGGCGTGGCGGCGCAGATTGTGGCGCGCATGTCCAACCTGTGCGATGTGGTCTGGAACAACGAGAGCAAGGAGTGTCTGCACGTAATCCCCTACTAAGGGGCAATCGACCGGGGTGTGCTGGCCCCGTTCTCCGGATGCCGGAGAACGGGGCTGGCCAAACAAGAGTTGATTCTATAGGGAGGGGACAGATGTTCAGAACGAGTGAGAGGGGGACAAATGGCACTATTTAGAACAGCCGAAATCATTAAAGCCAGCAAGTTGCCACCGGAAGGTGTCAAGCTTTCAAGAATGATCGATGCGATCTATTTCATTCCGATTGCGTATTTTGGAGTGTTCGCGACCTTTCATATGCATTTCGACCTACTTGCGGGAGACTGGGATTTCTGGATCGACTGGAAGGATCGGCAGTTTTGGGTAACAGTGACGCCCATTGTGGAGGTGATGTATCCAGGGGCGATCATGTACTACTTCTGGACGTTCTACCGGCAACCGTTTGGGGCAACTTTGAGTATAACGGGGCTTCTTGTCGGAAAGTGGATCACAATTGTGCTTGCCTGGTACTGGTGGGCCAATTTCCCGATGAACTTCGTCATGCCAGCCACCATGGTCTCCAGTGCACTCATCCTCGACTGCACGTTGTTGCTGACCAGGAGCTGGATGCTCACGGCGATATTCGGGGTATGGGCATTTGCAATGATGTTTAATCCGTCAAACTATCCGCTCTTCGCGTACAGCCATCAACCGTTGGTTGCGGATGGTCAGCTACTTTCACTCGCTGACTACATGGGATTCACCTATGTCCGCACGGGAACGCCTGAGTACATCCGCATTATTGAGGTGGGATCGCTCCGTACATTCGGTGGTCACACCGTCTGGATCTCGGCCTTCTTCTCGGCCTTCATCTCTATGTTGATGTTCACCATTTGGTGGCAAGTTGGACACTTCGTCGGTCAATCGTTCTTTTGGGTTAAGGGCAGGAGAGGTGTAATGTCTCGGAAGAACGATACCATGATTATCGGGACCGATGAGTACGCAAATCGGCATGGATGGCTACCTGGGGTAACACCATTACCTCAAGTGGGAACGGAAGGGAAATCATGAACACAAAAAACATATTCAAATTGTGCGTGATCGGCTCCCTTGGGATGGCGACACTAGGGCTCACCCTAGTGTTTAATCCTGTCCCCGCTGCCGCACACGGGGAACGATCTCAAGAACCGTTCCTGCGAATGCGTACCGCCCAGTGGTACGACACACGATGGACTCCGAGCAAAACCTCCGTCAATGATGAAGCAATGCTGTCAGGCAAGATGCACATTGCTGAAGATTGGCCACGGGCCGTCGTCAGACCGAACCGTACGTTCATCAACGTCGGTAGCCCGAGTTCGGTGTTCACACGTCTTAGCTCGAAAGTGAACGGGGTTCCCATGTTCACCTCGGGTCCGATGGAAGTGGGCGGGGACTATGAGTATGTGATAAAGCTGAGGGGCAGGTTACCTGGTCATCACCACATCCATCCGATGTTGGCTGTCAATGGGGCAGGTCCTATTGCAGGACCAGGTGGTTGGATGGATATCACAGGCAATAAGAGTGATTTCATTAACCCAGTAAAACTACTGGTTGGTGGAACCATCGATACGGAGACTGCAGGTCTGTGGACTGGGGTCTTCTGGCATATCCTCTGGGGTACTCTCGGTCTCGGATGGATCGCCTGGTTCTGCGTCAGACCAATGTTCCTTATTCGTGCCAGGGTTCTTGCGCAAGAAGGCGGGGATGCGTTGCTGAATGACCCCGTTGACCGTGTGGCGGCTTATGTGATGCTGGGAGTGTGCTTTATTATCATCGCGATCGGTTTCTTCACGACGGATGCCCAGTATCCTTACACAGTTCCGCTCCAAGCTGGTGCGCCTCTCATCAAGCCGACTCATTTGCAGTCGGATCTGACGATGAAGGTGCTCGGCGCGGACTATGACGTTCCGGGTCGCGCTCTACGCATGACCCTAACGGTCACCAATAATGGTGAATCTCCACTTCGGATTGGAGAGTTCACCACTGCGGGTATTCGTTTCCTCAATAAAGTCGGGGTGGCCAATAACCTGGATCCAAACTATCCAGCGGAAATTATGGCCCTCGACGGCCTGAATATGGAAGACGACTCTCCAATCAACCCAGGCGAAACCAAAGATATCAAGCTCGACTCGAGAGATTCGCTATGGGAGTTCCAGAGATTGATGGACATGGTCCACGATCCTGAGCAACGGTTCGGAGGGCTGGTGATGTCGTGGGATGAGTCAGGCAATCGCCACATCAACAGCATTTCAGGTGCTATTATCCCTGTCTTCACAAGGGCCCAGGGATAAGGTTTCAGTTCAAACACGTGTAGACGTGGAGCCGATCCGCCACCGTCGTAAGACGGATGGCGGATCGGCTTTTTAATGAGCAAATAAGGAGAAATTCCTTCACAATGATGAACCAAAGTTTCTGTAACCATCTGTTTGCGAGAAGAGAAGCAAAGCGGCCACGGTAGTGTCATCCCACTGGAAATAGGCCCTCCTTATTCCAAGGGCAGAAATGTCTTGAATTAGGTTGGGACTGAGTCAGTTGATTGGTGGCGCACGTTCTAGAGCCCTTTCGACAAGGTTGCCTGTTTCAGACCCTGCGAAAGCTTAATAGGGACATGTTGCAATGACTTAACCCAGGAACGGCTGGCTATGCAGCGGGCTATCGTGAGACAGATTGGTGTTCAGATGTTGGCTTGAAGCAGATGAAGATATGTGGCCTATTGAGTGCGAGGACATACTGCTGAACATAGATGGGGGATAGGATTTCACAAGCCGTGTCGCCAGATCCATTAGGCGATTTTGGTCAGCCGTAGCTCTTTAATCAGACGATTCTTCAATGGGCGGAGTTGTTTGACACGTCAGCGGCCTGCGCTCAGTGGGCTGTGATAGGCTCACTTCCTGGTGAGCAAAGAGTTGCCGAAACTGACTTATGAGTTCCCTCCGGTCAGCTCGTTTCCCATCATTGACCGATGGTCGACTTGGCGGCCGTATGCTGGTTCGCATAGATGGCCGGTGGGATGTATGCCGCAATATTGCAGGGGGGATATCTGCCTCCCATATCTGTGCGGCACTTCGCGGTTCCTGTACGAGGCTTAGTGAACATGGTCGTCTGGCGGTGGTCGGATTTCATTTTCCCGGTTGAGCTGTTCGATCTGTTGCATGAGTGTGCCGAAGTCTGTCCATCCTGCTCCGTCCACTGCGGGGATCCAGCGCGCCCGCAAAAAGCCGTAACGGTCTATCAGGAACTCCATGTGTTTCGGTGATGTTCCCTCGCCGGCCAGGTCTGGATTGCTGAGGGTTCGACGGAACAAGGCGTAGCTGCGCGCGATCTCAGGCGCACCCTGCGTCGCCACCGGGAAAGGCATATTTGCGGTAATAATCGCCATATCCTGCGGGTTGGGGTCATTCACGGGCACAGCCAAGACCACAGTATTGCCGCCGCTTATTGTGGAGTACGCGAGCCGTAACTGGTCGAGCCTCTCGCGCGACTCCGGCCACGAAAACAGGACCAACATCAGCGATTTCTTTAGACGGAAATCTTTCAATGTACCGCTCGCACCATCATGCGCGGAATAGGAGAAGTTCTGTGGAACAATGTAGGGCTGATTTGGGGCGACGTAGGGGTTTATGAGACGTGCCTGATAGCCGCGGGATATGGCATGGAGAAAGTTTACGACATCCCAGCGATCCTCTTCGGAGAGTTTGTCGGCCCATGCCGGCATGCCTGCCTCGGGGATCCCGTGGGTCAGCCAGTAGAAAAAATCGCCTGCGGTATGCATGGCGGTGTGCGGCTCCGTGAGCAGATCCACCGGTTTCTTTGCGAAGGTTTTGGCCAGTACGCCGTTGCCTTTGGCCTGGGGTCCGTGGCAGGGCACACAGTTCGCCGCAAATAGCGTTGCTCCGTTGGCAACAGAAATGGCGTCGAACGGGACCGGGGTCTTGCGGTAGGTCTCCGGAAACGCGGGAACAGCAAAGGAAGGTAAGGCTACAGCCAGTGCGCAGATCGCCAGCGCGGACGGGATAGCGATGTGCCACTTCGTCTTCCAGCGCTTGGCTCGACCGATTGCGACTGCTCCACCTGCCAGGATAAGCAGCAGAACTCCAACCCCTGCACGGATCATTACGCTTAACTGACCCCAGGTGGCATCGATGGAGAGTCGGAATGAATAGGGCCAGTCCTCAATGACGGCATGCTTTGCAGGCACGGCATTCGCCAGCAATGTTGCCGCCAACACCAGTGCCGCAGCAAGCGCGACCTCAATGGTTACCCACCGCCGTAGCCCCTGTCCACTGGCCGCAGCCTCATCCGAGTTCAGACTGAGTCGCGGCATCCAGACGAATCGTGCGCGGGCGGCGATCACGAGAATTACTGCGAGCAGCGCAATCTTTGCATTGAGAAACCAGCCATAGCTCGTGGCGAATAATGCGGCGTAGCTCGTATCTATCATACGATCCGCCACGATGATGCCGGTGGCAACGACCGCAATCATCACAGGCAGTGCCATTGCCGAGAATCGCTTCAGGGTCTGAATGCCGGACCGATCGACATCCTCCCCTGATCGCTTGCCGGAACTAGCGAACAATATTGTAAGAAAGGCCGGCAGCCCTCCGAACCACACGCTCGCCAGCACGATATGTAGGGTGTATGGCAGTACCGATGTGACGGATAGTTCTCCGGCTGCAGAATGGCTCGCGAGCGATCCCACAGCCAATGTGAGCGCAGCGACAGTTGCGCACAACACATATTGCCAGCGTGCTGGCGATGAGGACCGCACATAGAGGGCCACTCCGAGCAAGAGAAGCGCAAGGGCTGCGCGCCCCGTCCAGATGAGGCCTATGCGGGTTTTCTGCAAGAGATCGAACCAAGCTCCCGGATGCCACGCATTTTCGCCAATGCCTGTAACCTGCGCGGTGGTTGTAGCAAGTAAGCCCAGCAAGCCCAGCAGAAGTGTGATTGCCAGCCACGGTAGCGCCCGCTTCAGGCAGGCGAACCATTGATTGTCGAAAGCTGCTCTCTCACGCCCGGCAATCGCAAGAAAAACGCAACCGCCGATCAGGATCATGTTGGATGCAAGCACCAGCCAGCGGATTAGCGCCGCGATGACCTCGATCATTTCGCTTGTAGTTTGTCCTTTACGGTGAAGTCGAAGGATGACTGAATCACGTGACCGTCCAAGGATAGGACCCGGAACTTCACTGAGTACTTTCCAGGCGCCAACTCGGGGAGCGGCAGGACTATGGATTTTAGGTCGTTGGAAGCAAGCTGAGGTTTGGCCTCTGTAACAGGATTCTTGCCGGTGTCGAGTACGACAAGCGACGCATACGCACTCTCAATTTCCTCGTTGAACCAGAGTTGTACCTGAGCCGGAGCCTTGGCGACGATTGCTCGGCGCGGCGGTTCTGTCTTGACCAGCGCTGCATGTGCCTGCACCGGGGTGACATGTGCACACATCGCCGTCGCCATTATTGTGCCCACCACCACACGCTTGAACACGTGAACCATCCATGATTCCATCGGCACTCCTTCTAGTCTGTGATAGCCGACCTTGAAGACAGCTGACGGCTGTCTTTGTCCGGCGTATAATTCTCTAAAAAACCGGATGGCCAGACATCTTATGATACGGTATTGTCAGAAGTTTTGCGACGACCCCGTAGGAAGAAGAAGATCGCCGCTCCACCGGCAATTGCTGCGAGTGGGGCTATGACCATGATGTAGTGCATGAAATGCGAAACGACATTTGATTCTCCTATCGAGATGGGGAATCGGGCCATATGATGCTCTTGCGTGCCGCCTAAGGTTATCAGACCGACATACTTGCCGGGCTGGTCGAAGTTGTGGTCGAGACTGATGAAGCCGCTGGGATAGACCTTGGGCGGCACGTGAAGGACCGTGATCGCCTGAAGATCTTGCTCCGAGCCTGTGTCCTTGATCACTCGAACCTCGACGGGCAAAGAGCGGAGTTCCCCTTCGATATAATCAAGCACCAGCACCGTGCGGCCCGTCCCAGGAACTTCCCCACAGTTTTCCTTCCCGCCCGCGAGGTCCGGTTGATAGCCGGTCAAGTGCATGCCATAGGGTCCGATCTTGAGTATGCAGAAGTTCTTCTCCAATTCATGCGTATGTTGGGCCTGTGCGGGGAGGGGTACTCCGAGCACCAGCATCACGAAGCACAGCCCGGCAGATGTCAGAAATGGCAAAGACATTGTCAGTATCCTTACTTTAGGAATTTAGGCGCGCTCAATTTTCTTGTTGAACTAGAGCTGCCCTAACGCCGAGGTGACATGCACGGACGTCTTTCAGCGCTATGCATACGTATGGCCTCTGATTCCATCGGAGTTCTTCTTGATCCTTGGCTACGGTTCCCATTCGCACCGGTGGCCGTGTAGCCGGCTTATTTCGGCGCATGATTCGTATGGCGCTTACGACGCGGTGCTATTCGAAGTGTTACGACGACCGCGCAGGGCAAAAATGAGCCCGACGACAATGGCGGCTCCTACGAATCCCATTATTAAGTAGGAAGGGGGGACCCACATTTTCCCTTCTCCTACCGAGAAGGGGAACCGAGATATGTGCTCCTTCGGACCACCTACAGTTACCAACCCGACATATTTGCCCGGCTGGGCGAAGTTGTATTCAAAATTGACTGTGCCGTTGGGATAGACTTTTGGCGGTAGATGAAGGACCGTGATCGCCTGAATATCCTGCTCCGAGCCCGTGTCTCTGATGACCCGAACCTCGGTGGGCAACGGGCGGAGCGCATCATCCATATAGTCGAGCACCACGACCGTACGGCCGGTTGCCGGAATGTCTTCACAGAATTCCTTATTGCGTGTGTTATCAGGCTGATAACCGGTGAAATGCATGTTGTAAGGGCCGATCGTGAGTCTGCACATGTCCTCTGCCAACGCCAGTCCTCCGTGAGCGTGGGCCTCAGTGGAGAATGGAGCCCCGATCGCGAGCATCAGGATGCACAGGCCAACCGGTTTCAGGAATTGCACAAACATTGTCCGGGTCCTCCCTCTGGAATGGTGAATCATATGATCGCTGATCGGAACGCCTGGTTTGCTAAGAACTGGGGGCCGCAGTCCACCATCTCCGCAGCCACTTCGATCGTATGAGTTTGTACACAAGCCAGGCAAATAGTAGGACGCCTACCAGCGGCCCTCCTATGGAAAGCACAAGTTTCTGATAGTCGATCATGTGAACCCTCAGGAGATACTGCGGGCGCTTTAGAATATTCCGTTTCTCCGACTGTATGGTAACCGTATATTGGCCCTCATCCAGTCTCACTTCGCTCCTGAGCACTCCGTCCGGGTGGTAGCTCGGACGTACATCCGCCACAATCTGATCCTCTGTCTCTTTGGTGCCATTCCCCTTCACGACCCGCATCCCCACCGGCTCGGTACGCAGCGTCGGATCCACGAGATCCACGACTAAGAACGTGTCGCCTTCTTGGGGGATTTCCGTACAGTATTGATCCTTCAGCTCGTATTGCGGCTGATAAGCGCTGAAATGCACCATGCCGTCACCGAGCTGGCGTACACACGGGTCTTGTTCCAACTCCGTGCTTCCATGTGCCGCGGCTCCGTCTGGATGGTATAGTGCTGCAACAAGCAGGAGCACGGTCGCGCCTGCCTGCGTCACATGCCGTATCATAGTTATGCCGGACCCTCCTCTTTGGGGCTTGTGCTGATCCGCTGCTAGGTGCGGCACAACAACCCCAATTCGTAATGGCGTCAAAAGCGATATCTCATATCATAGCTGCCCATCATGATGCCACTAAAACGGGGCAAGATTCTAGTCCCCTCCTCTCGCACAAGGCACGCAGAAAAACAACAATGCGCTGTTGGCTGAACTCGGCAAGGCCTGGGTCCCTGCTTTCGCAAGTGATTCGTGCCTGACCAGCATCACGCTGATTACAGGGGACAGCCATGCATGTCCAGATTGTGAAGCTCTACCATAATGATGAGTATCCGGGGGAAAGAACCGCGGTCGGCTTTTTCATGCATGGGGCTGGTAGGGACTGTTGCAACAATAAGCAGAAACGGAATCTATTGCTCCGGGCCATTTGTCCTAGGTAATAGGCTTATAAGAATTGCACCTGCGTGTCGAGAGAAGCGCTGCCATGTCCTTGTGAGTAACGGCCATGGTCGCCGGCATGGTAGGACCGGGTACTTGGGAGGAACTGACCTGATTTATCTTTGGTGGGATACTTGAGGGGCAAGGACATTCAAAAAGTGTCCGGTGCCGATAAGGACTCGAACATAGATGGGAGTAATAGATCTCGGGAGGTGTTTATACCGTACAGAACCCAATCCACTTTGACTTGCCGGTGTCAGATGGGAGACAATCCCAAATGTGACGTGTGCTTCCTTCCAAGAAGCCGGAAATTACCATTATTTGTCGTGACATCGGATTTGCGAAGGGACTGCTTCAGCAACAGTTGTATCGTATAAGGTATCAAACGATGTCTACACACGCTCACGGACAGCGAGACCCAAAGGGGTTCGACACACCTGCAATTCCATTTCTTCGATCCCTGTGAGACTCCTCCCACTATGCTTCAAACCGTGGCATTGAGTGGCAGTCGTGGACAACGACAGTTGTTTTCGGACGTCAGCGTGACGGTCAGGCCGGGAACTCTGTTAGCTGTCGCCGGTGCGAACGGTAGTGGGAAGACCAGCTTCCTCCGCATTCTATGCGGCCTATTGTCGCCTGATGGAGGCACGATCCTTTGGCAGGGGAAAGACATCCATCAACTCAAGGAGCTCTATCGTGCCCAACTCATGTACATTGGGCATCTCAATGGGATCAAAGACGAGCTGACTCCGATCGAAAACCTCACGCTCTCCGCTTGCCTGGCCGGCGATGACAGTTCCGGCACAACTGTGCAAAAGGCGTTGGAGGCCGTCGGTCTCAGCCGGCCGGTTCATGTTCTGCCGACGAGGGTCCTTTCACAGGGACAAAAGCGCCGCGTAGCACTGGCGCGTCTGTGGCTTTCCACCCGTCCATTATGGTTCTTGGATGAGCCCTTCGCTTCACTCGATGCTGCGGCGACAACCTACTTGACCCAACGCCTTCAGTCACACTTGAGTAATGGCGGCATGGTCGTCGTTTCCACACATCAGGAGATTGCGCTCCCCAGTGATTCCGTCCAGCACCTGGGGCTGACTCAATGAGCCAGCCCAGCCTCAGTGAGGCGTTGTGTGGGGTTGTCCGGCGGGATCTGTTATTGGCCATGCGACACCGTTCGGATGTGGCGATGTCTATTTTCTTCGTCGTCATCGTCGCGAGCCTCTTCCCGTTAGGGGTTGGACCCGAGGCGGCGGTCTTGAGGATGATCGGCCCGGGAGTGCTCTGGGTCACGGCCCTGCTGGCGTGCCTTTTGTCACTTGGGCGCCTATTTACGGCTGACTATCTTGATGGCGTATTGGAACAGACGGCCTTGATCCCGCAGTCGCTGGCGGTGTTGGTTATTGGAAAGGTGTTCGCTCACTGGGTGATTTCCGGCTTGCCGGTGGTGTTGCTGTCGCCTCTTCTGGGCCTGCAATTCGGCCTGGGTGGGGACTCCTTGGGGGTATTGACGTTATCGCTCTTGCTTGGCACGCCAACGTTAAGTATGATTGGTGGGATCGGTGCCGCGCTGACCCTTGGATTACGCGGGAGTGGTTTGCTGGTTGCCCTCCTGGTGCTTCCCCTCTTTGTTCCGGTGTTGATATTTGGGGCTGGCGCTGTCACCAGTAGTATGGCCGGAATCGGGAGCGAAGCGAACCTGTCCCTGCTCGGGGCCTGTTTCATGCTCTCGCTCGCATTTGCGCCATGGGCCACGGCGGTCGCATTGCGGATTGCATTGGAATGATACATTCTCATACGCATTATGGCTATTAACTGGTTCAAGTATTCGTCGCCACAAGCATTTCTTCCGCTGGCTGGGAGGATGATCCCGTGGTTTTCTGTCGCTGCACTTGCGTCGATCTGCGTCGGCCTGTACATCGGATTCTTCGTCGCGCCGACCGATTTTCAACAAGGTGATTCCTACCGTATTATCTTCGTCCATGTGCCGGCCGCCTGGATGTCCATGTTTTTGTATGTGGTTATGGCCATTTGGGCCGGCCTCGGCCTGGGGCTCAATGCACGCCCCTCCTTCATGATGGCACAGGCCATCGCTCCGACTGGTGCGATGTTTACGTTTCTGGCGCTGCTCACCGGTGCGATGTGGGGGAAACCGACCTGGGGTGCTTGGTGGGTGTGGGATGCTCGGCTGACGTCGGAGCTGATTCTGTTGTTTCAGTATATCGGAATCATCTTGTTGCGCGCGTCGATTGACGACCTTCGCCGCGCCGATCGGGCGAGTGCCGTCTTGGCACTGGTCGGTGTGGTCAATGTCCCGATCATCTATTTTTCCGTGAAGTGGTGGAACACGTTGCACCAAGGGGCGTCTGTCACCATGACGGAATCGAAAATGGCGACGCCGATGGTCGCGGCGATGCTGATCATGATGCTGGGGTTCTGGATGTATAGTTTTGCCGTGACATTGGCCCGCATGCGTTGCGTGATTCTGGATCGTGAGCGGCAGCCGTCGTGGAGTAAGCATTCCTCGATTCACGAAGTGGTGGAGGCGCGCTGATGCAATGGGGGAGTGCGAGCGAGTTTTTTGCGATGGGCGGGTATGGCCTCTATGTGTGGGTCTCGTTCGGCGCTACGGCCGTATGCATGGTTTGGGAAGTACTCGCAGTGTGGCGTAGACATGCCTCGGCGGTGGCAGAGAGCCGTGGCGAGTCTTAGGAGGATACTGATTCGATGAAACCTCGGCACAAACGCTTTATCTTTATCGGTCTCGGCTTGCTCGCGCTGGCGGTGGCTTCGGTGCTGATACTGAATGCATTCCAGAGCAATCTCGTCTTCTTTTATACACCAACGGCGGTGGCGAACGGTGAGGCGCCGAAAGGGCGCGGATTCCGTATCGGCGGGATGGTCGAAGATGGGAGCCTCAAACGCGATGGTGATGGGCTGACCGTGCATTTTGTCATGACCGACATGGCGAAGCGTGTGCCTGTGACGTTTAAGGGAATCCTTCCTGACTTATTCAAGGAAGGGAAGGGTGCGGTAGCCCAGGGGCAACTTGGGGCTGACGGGATATTCCTTGCGAGCGAAGTGCTAGCGAAGCACGATGAAAACTATATGCCGCCGGAAGCGGCTGACGCGTTGGCCAAAGCCAAGGCAGCTGGAGCGCAAACCAGCAGCACGCTCGTCGTCAATCCACGCTAGGAGCCAAGATGA
>Ga0075433_10004039_pt1 | contig 11354 bp, 12 predicted proteins | sample RhiMethybrSRZTD2_FD_75299 | JGI IMG/M metagenome (GOLD analysis project Ga0075433, IMG submission 75299) | Populus rhizosphere microbial communities from Tennessee, USA - Rhizosphere MetaG P. TD hybrid SRZTD2 | ecosystem: Host-associated > Plants > Roots > Rhizosphere > Soil | place: USA... | reverse complement strand
GGCTTCTCGAAGAACTCCTTCCCGTTCAACCGGGGGAGCAGCCAGTCGTGCGACTCCTTCATCTCCCGCACGATCTCCGCGTACGACGTTTCGTCCCGGTCGAACAGCGCGCTTCTTCCGATCCAGGGGAGAAACAGGAGAGCGCCGAGGAGGAGGAGGAGGAGGATCGCGCTCCCGCGCAGGCGGGGCGCCCACCCTCGAATCCGTTCGGCGAGGTCGACGATCAGGAAACTCCGTGCCGGGCGTGGCCGATCGAGAACCGTATTGCCAGGCCGGCGCCCTTGCGGGCGGGCACCGGAACGAGGTCCCAGTCCGCCTCCGGTTGTTCCGCGTTCCGATGGCGATGGACGATGCTCCGTCCGATCGTCGTCCCGAGAACGGCGCCCGCGAGAACGTCGGAGGGAAAGTGGGCGCGGTCGTTCACCCGGGCCAGCGCGACGCCGGCGGCGAGCCCGTATGCGAGCGTCGGCACGACCCATCCGTTCGATCGCGCCGCGAAGACCGAAGCCACGGCGAAGGCTTCCGCGGTATGGCCCGAAGGAAAGGACTGTGCGCTCGAGAATGCGTGGAACTCGTCACCGTCACTTCCCTGGATCGGCCGCGTGCGGCCGACTACGGTCTTGACCAGGGGAGACACGACTCCCGCGGCCAGGAATATCGCCTCGAGCGCATCTCTCCCGGTGTCCCGGACGGCGTCGTCGTGAAAGATCAGACCTCCTCCCAGAGAGGCCGCCGAGATGGCCAGGCCCGCGTAGGACCCGAGGGGCGTCACGGCGTCCGAGACCGCCTCGGTGCGGGCCGTTCGTCGCCGTTCCAGGGCCGTGTCGATTCTCTGATCTTCGAGAGCCACGACGCCGATCGTCGCGAGGAGGATCCCCGCGCGAGACCATTCCTCTCCCTTCCAGTGGAGCGGAGATTCGAGTATGCCGATCGTGTCGGAGAGGTAACGGCTTCCCTCGCGGCCGAGAGCGGCGGGCAACGAGCGCGCCGAGCCGGCGCTCCCGGAACCGTCGGCTGCGTCGGGGGCGTCGGTCGCGGTCTGGGCCGCAGCCCGTACGGACGCGACCAGGAGAACCCCGATCACGATCCCGACGCCCCGTCCCGTCCGCAAGGTCGAGCCTCCCCGGAATCCCGCAGTGTACGCTCTTCGGCGCGAGAGCCGATACCGTATCTGCCCCCGGGTCGACCGGTAAAGGCCGGGGCCGCCTCGAGCCCGGGCTCAACAGTACCCAGGACTCGGGCGGCCCCGAGTGTTCAAAACGGCGTTCGAATTAGAAGTCCACTCGCGTCGTGATTCCGAACGTTCGGGGCTGGTTGGTCAGATATCCCACGCGCGCGCGAAGCCCGCGCTCGCGGTCCAGGGCCAGGAACGCGCGCTCATCGAACAAATTGTTGGCGTAGAGCGCAATGTCGAAGTTGCTGAAACGCGCGCCGAGACGCGCGTTGACGATGTCGTACGCCGGCAGCTCCGGATCGAAAGTAAACGTGCTCTGTGTCAGCGGCCCGCCGATGGTGTTGGCTCCGAACGAGTTCAGGTTCAAGACGCCGAAACCGGGATCCTCGTCGCCGACCTGCGTGAAGCGCGAGCCGACGTGGTTGTACGTTCCGGTCAGGTAGCCTTGGATTCCCTGCCCGAGCGGCTGCTGGTAGGTCGCCGCCGCGGACCACTGCACCTTGGGGACGCTCGGAAGGCGTCTTCCCTCCTCGATGCCGGACACGACGGTGACGCGTCCCATTGCGTCCGTGGACGTCAGGGTAGACCGCAGCTCGGAATCGTTGTAGCCGAGCGAGAGCGCGAAATCGAAGCGATCGCTCGGTGCGAGGGCGAATTCGAGCTCGCCCCCGACGCTGCGAGCCTTCGGCACGTTGAAGACGAGCCGGGAGGAGCACGAGCCTGCCGTGACGGAAACCTGCAGGTTTTTGATGTCCACGTAGAAGCCCGTCACGTTGAACGATCCGCGGCCGCCCATGAACAGGGACTTCGATCCGAGCTCGTAGTTCCACGCCGTCTCGTCGTCCCAGGACTCCCGGCCCCCAAAGGTCACGAGGTCCTGCGCCGTGCACAACGGGACGTTCAACGGGTCGTTGATCCCGCCCAGCCGGAAGCCCTTGGCGATCTGGGCGTTCAAGTTGGTCGAATCGCTCACCTTGAACTTGCCGATGAAGCGGGGCGCGACGCCGTCCGCTTTCGTGGACCCGGGTTGCGACACGAGCTCCGTACCGGTGTGATCCTGAGCAAAGATGCCGTCGAAGATCTGCTCTTTGTCTTCCTTGAAATGGTAGTAGCGCAGGCCTCCGGTCAAGCTCAAGCGGTCGGTCGCCACCCACGTTCCCTCGCCGAAGACGGCGTATTGCTTCAGATCGTAGGAGAGGTCCGAAAAGAAAAGGGAATCCTTCGGCGCGCGGAGTCCCCGAGTCCCCATCGGTCCCCAGGTGGAGGGCGGAAGACCATCCGCGGCCGCGGTGTCCTCGAAACCGGCGACATTGAGGTTCTGGCCGTAGTCTCGCTTCGAGCTGGCGTAGAAACCGCCGACGAGCCACTGTAAACGATCCCCGGCGCCGGAGAGGCGAAGTTCCTCCGTCCACGTCTTCGCCTTGGTCTTGTCATCCAGCGGCGAGTCGAGCGTGTAGATATTGGCCGGGAGTCCGATGCTGCCGCCGGTGATGCTCGCGGTCAGCGCGCCCGCATCCCGCACGACGAGGATGTCACGATGGTTGTAAGACGTGACCGAGGTCAGGGCGACGCCGCCGAAGTCGTATCGCACGTTCAGGTCGCCAAGCACGAACTCGTCGGTGAAGGGCTCTTTGATCTGCGTAAAGAGCTTTCGATCGCCAAGGGTCACCTTGGGGCGCGTGGTCGTGTACGGGTTTGCGAGTATGTTGAAGATGTCGATCCGGTTCCAGCCGTCCATCTCCACCTTCTGATAGACGAACCGCGGCAGGATGGTCAGACGATCGCTCGGAGCGATCTGGACGGCCGCGCGCACTCCCGTGCGGTCGCCCGTGTTGACGTTCTTCTTGACGGACAGGTCCGGCTGCACGGCGTCCATCCAGCCGGCGAGCCGGTCGTAGTAGCCCACGATTCGGAGGGCCGCACTGTTACCGAGGGCTGCGTTGACACCGGCTTTGACGGAGCCGCCCTGGTTGCCGTCGGTCAGGGTATCGCCGGATACCTCTCCGAAGAACCGGGTGGCGCCGAGCTCGGGAGGATTGGTGATGTAGCGAACCGTACCCCCCAGCGAGCCGGAGCCGAACAGCGTCCCCTGCGAGCCGCGCAAGACCTCGACACGAGACACATCGAAGAGGTCGAGGTCCGGCGTGAACAGGGACATCGAGATCACCGATTCGTCAAGGTAGACCCCCACCGACTCCTTGACGCCCGGCTGGTCCCGCGCGATCTGGCCGGAGGAGACACCGCGGATGGCGATCTGGCTCTGGCCGGGACCCAGGTTCTGCACGCTGAAGCTGGCCACGTTGGCGGCCACCTGTTCGATGTTCTCGACGCCGCGCTCCCGCATGACGTCCTCAGTCGGAGCGGCAACCGAGAAGGGAGTCTCGTGAACGGTTTCCTCCCGCTTCATGGCCGTGACGGTCACCTCTTCCCGCACCCGGGGCTCGAGGGTGAGGTCGACGGCGGCGGAAGAGCCGGCGGCGACCCGGACGTTCGTCGCTGTGGCCTGCCCGAGACCGGTGAGCTCCCCGACTACGGTGTATACGCCCGGCGCCAGACCCGTCACTTCGTAAGCCCCGTTCGGGCCGGACGTGGCGACCCGGGTCACGCCCGTTTGCGCGTTCCGGATCGTGACGGTGGCTCCGGGGATCGTGTCGCCGGTGGCGCTCCGGACCGTGCCCCGGATTCCTCCCTCCGGAGCCTGCGCAACTGCGGGGACGGCACAGACGACGACGAGGATCGTGAAGATGGCCAGGATTGCAATCCGTGGTGAAAGCATGAGTCCCTCCTCTTTCGCGGAATGAACCGGCGCTTCAACGGAATCACGAGCTCGAATTGTGCGAAGCATGCAGGCGGAAATCTCTTGCCCTTATGGTAGCGCGCGATCGGACTGGCCGGAGCTACTTCTTTGCCGGCTTCGCCCGTTTGATCAGTGAGGCGGCTTTTTTTGCATCGGCCTCCGAGTCGAAGCCGATCACCGCGGCATAGCGGCGGCCGACGACCTGCGCCATGAAGAACGCGAGGTTGATTCCCGCCTCCGCGATCGCTCGCGCGATGGCCGCGCCCGTCCCCGGCCGGTCTTCGCCGTCGACGAGAAGCGTGGGGATGCCGGACTCGGAGAGTCCCGCATCGCGCGCGGCGGCCTGGGCGCGCCGGCCGGTGACCGGATACAGCTCGACGGCTCCGCGGCTCTCGTCGCCCGGGAAGCGGTAGGCCATGACGACTCTCAGGTCGGCGCCCGCCTGCGCGAGAGGCGCGAGCGCCCCGGCGAGCGAACCGGGCCGGTTGGAAACCTCGCGTCGCCACAACGTGATCTTCTTCACGGTCACCGCCATCGGACACCTCCTATTCAGATGTTGTCGGGCAGCCTCAGGATTCGCTTCATCCGGCGGTCGAGAAAGCGGTCGGACGTGAGTCCCTTCAGAGGCACCATGATGCGGGCGAGCGGCGCGACGCGGTAACGCGTCCTCGGGCGCTTCGACTCGATCGCGCCCACGATCACTCGCGCGACCGCCTCGGGACGACGCCGTCCCCGCTGGAAGTCCTTCTCGCTCGCCCTCTCGGCGTTCTCGTAGAAGCTCGAGTACGGCCCGGGTGTCGCCAGAATGCGGGCGGTCGCCTGGCGCGAGCGGTCCCCGAAGTGCGTCTGGATGGGTCCCGGCTCGACGACGACGACGCGGATGCGCCAGGGCGCGAGCTCGACCCGCAGGGCGTCGGAGATCGCTTCGAGCGCGTGCTTGGACGCGCAGTACGGCCCGGCAAACGGGACCGTCACCTTTCCCGCCAGGGAGGACACGTTGACGATCGTTCCGCCCCTCGCCGCGCGCATGCCCGGCAGCACCGCGCGGAGGACCGCGAGGGCTCCGAAGACGTTCACGTCGAACTGGGCGCGCCACTCCTCGTCAGAGACGTCCTCGATCGCGCCGTACTGTCCGTACCCGGCATTGTTGACGAGGGCGTCGATGCGTCCGGCGGCCGCGAGCGTCGCGGCGACGCCCCTCTCGATCGAGACCGGATCGGTGACGTCCAGCGCGAGCGTTTCGATCCCCTTCGCGGTCAGGTCGGCGAGGTCCTCCCGGCGGCGCGCCGACGCAAAGACCTGGTGGCCGCGCCGGACCGCTTCGATCGCCGTCGCCCGACCGATCCCGCTCGAGGCGCCGGTTATGAGAATGACTTGCTTTGCCGGCATAGTTGCGATGTGCGGACTGCGGCGGGTGCGGGTCCGTGGGACCTGTCCCCGCGAAGTGGACTGCGGCGGGTGCAGGTCCGCGGGACCTGTCCCCGCGGCATCTCCGGGGGGAATGTTACCCTTCGACAGATACGCCCCATGACCTACGCGGAGAAGAACCTCGCTCCCGGAGAGTCGATCGCATACCGGGCTCGCTACCACTGGGTTTTTTACCGGACGACGCTCGCGCTCCTCCTCGTCGCCCTGGTGTTCGGGATCTGGTGGTGGATCTCCGGTCAACGTCTCCAGGCGGGACCGGCGTCCTCGGTCTTCGGCGTGATCGCGCTCCTCTTCCTCGCGGCGGCCGGGGTCCACTTCCTCTTCCGGCGGATCCGGGCGTCGGCCGACGAGTTCGTCGTGACGACCCGCCGGGTGATCCACAAGACCGGCCTCCTCGCCCGGGAGGCGGAACACGCTCCCATCGAGAAGATCCAGGACATCACGGTCGATCAGGGGGTGCTCGCGCGGCTCCTGGGTTACGGGACCGCAACGCTCGAGACCGCGTCGGAGTCCGGACGCATCGTCTTCCCCGACATCGCGGACCCCGAGAGGTTCCGCAGCGCGATCTGGGGTCAGACCCCCGCCGCCGCGCCTTCGACCGGTGCGGCCGCCGCCGCGATCCCCGGCACCTTCGCCGACAGCGCCCAGGTTTCCGCGGCCGTGAGGCTCGCCGAGCTCGAAGGCCTCCACAAGCGGGGACTCATAAACACGGACGAGTACCTGCGCAAGCGCGAAGAAATCCTGGCCTCTCTATGAGTACGGCGGGCCCGGGCACGGACGGCCCGTGTAAACCGGCGAGCCGTCCGCTCGTCTATCGAGAGTGCCGGCCCTGGCCGTGATTCCACGGGAAACGCATCCGGGCGCCGACGAGGCGCGTCTGATCGCCGACATCCGTGCCGGCAACACGGAGGCTTTCGAATACTTCGTCCGCCAGTACCAGCCGAAGATCACGCGGATCGCCTTCCGGCTCTTGAAGGACCTGGGCGAGGCGGACTGCGCCGCGCAGGAGTCTCTCCTTCGCGCGTGGCAGAGCCTGAGCGAGTTCCGGGAGGGATCGACGTTCGAAACGTGGCTCACCCGGATCTGCATCAACTGGTGCAAGGACCGGTTGAAGCGGCGACGCGTCGTCCGCTACTTCCACCAGGGTCCCGAGCGGGAGGAGGACGAGGGACCGCGCGACACGGCTCCGCACCCGGCCCCGTCGCCCGAGCGCCGCGCGCAGTCGCGCGAGATCCGCGACCGCCTGCGCTCCGCGATCGAGTCGCTCTCACCCCGCCAGAAGACCGTCTTCACGCTGAAACACTTCGAGGAGCTCTCCATCCCGGAGATCGCCGACCTCATGGGCCTCGACTCCGGGACCGTCAAGTCCCACCTCTTCCGCGCCGCGCAGAAGATCCGCGAAAGCCTGCGCGAGCTCCGCAGGACGTGACGTGAAGGTCGAGAACGGGACCTCCGCGGACCACCTGACCGACGACGAGCTCTCCTCGCTCGCGCTGGCCCCGACCGGCGCCCCCGAGCCCCTGCCGGCGCACCTCTCGGCGTGTCTGCGTTGCAGCCGGCTCCTCGCCGAGTGGAAGAGCGCCCTCTCGGAAATCGGCGCCGAGGATGAAGACGTGATTGCGCGCCGCCCGGCCGACGAGTGGCGGGAGGCCGAGGACGCGACTCTCGCCGCGATCCGGCGCGCGGGAGCTCCGGGGCGCGGCCGGGCGCGGACCCTCCGGTGGGCGATCCCGGCGGCTGCGGCGCTCTTCCTCTTCGCGCTGGCGATTGGAGAACGGCGCGCCGCGCCTCCCGTCGCCTTCGACGACCCGGCCGGGCTTTCCGCGCAAGACCGCGCCGACGACGCCCTGCTGCGCGACGTCGATCGGCTCGCGAGCGGCGACGAGGCCGGAAGCGGCTGGAGCGCGCTTGCGCCCGATCCGGAGAGGCCGGAGCCCGCGCCGGCCGCGGAGAAGCGCTCGTGAAGCGGCTCGCGGCGGCGCTCTTCTTCGCCTCGGTCGCCGCGACCCTGGCCGCCCTTCCGGACCTCCCCGAGGGGAAGTGGTGGAAACGGCCGCGGATCGCGGCCGAGATCAAGCTGACCGCTGACCAGGAGAGCCGAATCGAGAGCATCTTCAGTCACGCGCGGCCGACCCTGATCGACCGGAAGGCGACCCTCGAAAAGAAGCAGGGTGAGCTCGACGACGCGCTCGCCGACGCGAACGCCGACCGCCGCGCGGTGGCGGCCCGGGTCGAGGCGGTCGAGAACGCCCGCGCGGAGCTGCAGAAGGCGCGCATCCTGATGGTCCTCGACATGAAGCAGGTTCTGAAGCCGGAGCAGTGGGAGCGACTCGTTCGGATGCACGAGGAGTTCCGCCAGCAGCGCCGCGAGCGCTTCGGAAGATTTCTCGAGCGGCGACGACCGCTCGGCCAGCGCCCCCGATAGACCTAGAAGGCGATCCGCGCGGCGAGCCCGCCGCGGATCGGCACAAGGTCGAAGTCGGCCACGGGTTTCGAGTTCGGCTGCGCCTGCGCCGCGCGGTGACGGGCGACGATGAAACGTCCGACGGCCGTGCCGAGAGCGGCCCCGGCCACGACGTCGCTCGCGAAGTGGACCCGATCGTTCACGCGATCCAGGGCGACGAGCGTGGCCGCGGTGTACGCGATCGTCGGAACGACCCACCCCTTCGCGCGCATCGCGACGACCGAGGCGAGCGAGAAAGCCTGCGTCGCGTGTCCGGACGGGAACGAGTCGTGCGAGGAGAAGGGATGGAAGCGCGTCTCGCCGTCCGACTCGAAAGGTCTTTCGCGACCGAAGGCGCGTTTCAAAACGTACTTGTCGAGCAGGTGCGTCAGGAAGCCGGCCTCGATCACCTCGCGGCCGGTCTCGCGGAACTCCCAGTTGCGGGCGACGTAACCGACGAGGAGATAGCCGACGCCGAGGTTCGTGGCCCACGCGCCTCCCAGCGACGTCGTGGCATCCGACACGCGATTCGTGAACCGAGACCGGTTCTGCTGGAACTCGCGGTCGATAGTTTTGTCGGCGAGCATCAGTCCTCCGACCACGAGAACGACGCCGCCGAAGCGCGTCCAGTCCGCCCCTTCCCAGTGCAGCGGGGCGGTGACGATCGCGTAGGAGTCCGCCACGTACCGCTTCGCTTCGACCTTGACGTCCTTCCAGAAATCCTTCGGCTTCAACGAGGGTCTCGTCGGCGGCGGCTCCTTCGGGGGAGCCGGCTCCTGCGGAGGTTCGGCAGGTGCGGGCGGCGGTGTGGGCTGTGGCGGCGGCGGCTCCTGTTGCGGCGTGGCCTGCGGCGGAGGCTCTTGCTGGGGAGGCGGCGGAGGAACGGTCGGGTCTTCGCCGACCGCCGAAGTCCCCGACGCGGCGGGGACGATCGGCGCCGCGCAGAGGAGAACCTCCTCCCGACTCGCGTCGACGTCGGCGAGAAGGGGCGCTGCGAACAGGCTCGCAGCCAGCACGACGGCAATCGCTCTCATGACCGCGTGACATGCAAGTCTCCGGCCTCCAAGGGACCGCAGGTTACGATCGCGGCATGGACCGCGCGGCGCGGGAGCGCATCGCCGAGTACGTCAAGCCCCTCGCGGTCGGTCTCGACGGCGTGACCTACTACGGTGATGTCGAACGAATCGTGGCGGCGTCCGCGAAAATCGCCGGAGAGCGCGAGGATCTCGACCGCGACCTCCTGTATCTGCTCGCCGTGTTCTCCGGCCAGGAGAGATGGGTCTCGCGTTTCGGGCACAAGAGCCGGACCGAGATCTTCCTCTCCTCCGTTGGAGCCGAACCCCGCAGGGTGGCCGCGCTCTGGCGGGGGCTCGCGCGCCTCGAGCGGGACCCGCGAACGCCGGAGGAGCAGATCGTCCACGACGCCGTGCGGCTCGAGGAGCTCGGGGCCTACGGGATCGCTCGCCGACTCGTCGAAGGCTACCGGGAGCGAATGGAATTCGGGGAGATTGCCGACGCGATCGAGGAGGCGACTGTGCCGCCGCTCAAGACCGCGGAGGGCCGCGCGCTCGCCGAGCCCCGCATCGCCGCGATGAAGGAGTTCGCGAGACGCCTTCGCGCGGAGTACGCCGAGTTTTCGGGCTAAACGATCGATCGACCTCCGTCGACTCGGATCACCTGCCCGGTGATGAACGCCGGGCCGCCGCAGAGAAAGATGACCGTGGCGGCGACGTCCTCCGGCGACCCGATGCGCTTGGCCGGGACGCGGCGGGCGAGGCGCTCGACTTCATCGGCGGGGGTGCCCGCCGGCGGCAGGACGGTGCCCGGCGCGACTCCGTTGACCGGCACGTCGGGCGCCAGCTCGACGGCGAGCGCGCGCACGAGCCCTTCGACCGCGGCCTTCGAGACGACGTGCGCGACGTAGTTTCGGGCCGGGCTCTCCGCGAGAAAGTCGGAGATGAGGATGATCCGGCCCCGTCGCTGCCGCAGCGTATCCGCCGCCTCGCGCGCGAGGAGAAAGCCGGCCCGGGCATTGACGTTCATCGACGAGTCCCACAGGTCCTCGTCGGTGTCGGCCAGAGTGGCGCGATGAAAGTTCGCCGCCGAGTGGACGAGGAAGTCGAGCCCTCCGAAGGCGTCGATGGCGGCGCGGACGATCCGACGGCAGTCCTCCGGCTCTCCGAGATCGCCCGCCACCGCCATCGCCCGGCGACCCGCGGCCTGGATTTCCCGCGCGGCGTCCTCCGCTCCGCCCGCGGACCGGCGGAAGTGCACGGCGACGTCCGCGCCCGCGGCGCCGAGCGCGATCGCGATGGCCCGGCCCAGCCTTATGCCGCCGCCGGTCACGAGCGAGATCTTTCCCTCCAGGGGCAGGGTCACGGGCGGATCGTAACCTCGGGCGGCCGGGCTGATCAGGCCTGCCGCACGAACTTCCGCGGGTCCGCCATCAGGCGCGCGTTGTCGCCGAAGGCCTTCCACTCCGCGAGGAGTGCCCAGACGTGGAGCGCGAGGGCAATGACGGACGCGGCGAGGTGCGTCCAGGAAGGGAGCGCCCGCGTGTGCACCGCGCCTCCGAGCACGAACACGCCGATCGCGGACATCAGCGAGAAAGTCGCGGCGGGCGACGTCCGGCGCTTCAAGTCCGCCAGCGCCGCGAGAATCCGGCGGCGCTCCGCTTCGGGGTAGTCGGCCGTCTCGTCCTTGACGAGCCTTCCGGTCCCGATGAAGAAGAAGATCACCATCGACTGAGAGAAGAGCGAGAACAGGACGGTCGGAATGGCGTAGCCGACGTGCCGCGTCACGAGAGTTTTCGCGAGCGGGCTCAAGGAATGCAGGCCCGACGCGACCGCGAAGCCCTGGATCGACGTCACGAGGAAGCCCGCGATCGCGAGGAGCGTGCCGAGCGCGAGCGCGAACGCCATGGCTCGGGCAGCATAGTCGGTCTCGAACGGATGGCGGACGCGCGACCGCTATCTCCTTGACCGCCCCTCGAGGGAGAGACACAATCGCGCGCATCGACTGGGGGTGGGGGAATTCATGACCGCCGAGATGCGCACGCTCTGCGACTTCTTTCTCTCCGCGGCCGCGTCGGGAAAATCGGATCTGCTCGTTTCCAAGGTGGGAGAAAAGTGGACCCCGATCTCCGCCCGGGACTTCGGCTACACGGTCCGCGCGCTCTCCCTCGGGCTCAACTCGCTCGGGGTCCAGCCCGGCGATCGCGTGGCGATCCTTTCCGAGAACCGGCCGGAGTGGGCGATGGCGGACTACGCGATTCTGTGCGCCGGAGCGTGGAGCGTTCCGATCTACCCGACGCTCCCTCCCCATCAGATCGCCCCCCTCCTGAACGACTCGGGCGCGAAGGTCGTTTTCGTCTCCTCGCTCGAGCAGCTCGGCAAGGTCCTGACCATCCGTCCGCAATGCCCCTCGATCGAGTACGTCGTTTCGATCGACGCGAGCGCGCCGTCCGAGCCCGGCTATCTGTCGTTCCACGACGTCGTCGACAAGGGGCGGCC
>Ga0075433_10004038_pt1 | contig 11354 bp, 11 predicted proteins | sample RhiMethybrSRZTD2_FD_75299 | JGI IMG/M metagenome (GOLD analysis project Ga0075433, IMG submission 75299) | Populus rhizosphere microbial communities from Tennessee, USA - Rhizosphere MetaG P. TD hybrid SRZTD2 | ecosystem: Host-associated > Plants > Roots > Rhizosphere > Soil | place: USA... | reverse complement strand
GCCGCGGCGACGGGACTCTTTCGCTGGCTCGTTCCGACGCTGCCCGATGTCGCTCCAACCGTTGTCGTGCCACATTCGGGAACGACGCGTTCCGACTCGCGCAGCGTTCGCTGAACGCGACCTGACCGACCTCAGCCCTCGAGACGAGCACTTGACAGGATTCGATATTTCCATAAACTTCGAAGCATGAAGACCATCGCTCGCTTGCCGCTGGCGCAGCTCTCAGCCGACGAGACGCACGTTGAGGCGTTCAAGGCGCTCGCGCACCTCAGCCGGCTCCAGATTTTCTTCCTGCTTGTGAAGGCCGGGCGGGAGATGTCGGTGGGCGAGATTCAGGAGATCGTCGAGATCCCGGGGCCGACCTTGTCGCATCACCTCGACATCCTGCGACGTGCCGGCCTGGTCGAGAGCCGCAAGGAAGAGCGGTACATCTACTATTCGGTGCAGCGGGAGCGGGTCACCGCGCTGGTGCGGCTGCTCACCGCGTGCTGTTAGGAGGAGCCATGAGCGCGAAGGTCCATCTCCACCTGCACGTATCGGATCTGGCCAAGAGCCGCGACTTCTACGAGAAGTTCCTGGGCGGCGACCCGGTGAAGGTGAAGCACGGCTACGTCAAGTTCCTGCCCGAATGGGCGCCGGTCAATCTCGCGCTGTCGACGGGCGGTGCTGGCGGGGCGGGCACCATCGACCACGTCGGGGTCCAGGTCGATTCGGTCGAGACCGTGATGTCGGAGCTGGCCCGCGTCAAGGCGGCCGGCATCTCGGTGAGGGAAGAGATGGGCGTCAACTGCTGCCACGCCAACCAGGACAAGTTCTGGGTGAAAGACCCCGACGGCGTCGAGTGGGAGGTCTATCACCTCAACTACGACCTCGAGGGCGATCAAGACGTCGTGGCGGCGCGGCCGAGCCTGGCCGTCGTCGGCACGAGCGCGTGCTGCGGCGGGACCACCGGCTGCGCGCCATGAACGACGACGGTGTTCGGGAGCTCGTGAAGCAGAAGTATGGGCAGGCGGCGCTGCGCGTGGTGAGTGGCGAGACGACGTGCTGTGGCAGCACGAGCTCGCAGAGCGCCTGCGACCCAGTGACCTCGAACCTCTACGCGACGGCCGAGACGGCGGATCTGCCATCCGAGGCCGTGGCGGCCTCCCTGGGTTGCGGCAATCCGACCGCGCTGGCGCAACTGAAGCCGGGCGAGACGGTGCTCGATCTCGGGTCGGGCGGGGGTATCGACGTTCTGCTCTCCGCGCGCCGGGTCGGCGCGACCGGCAAAGCCTACGGGCTCGACATGACGGACGAGATGCTGGCGCTGGCCCGTGAGAACCAGCGAAAGGCCGGCCTGACGAACGTCGAGTTCCTGAAGGGCGAGATCGAGCACATCCCGCTCCCGCCTGATTCCGTCGACGTCATCATCTCGAACTGCGTCATCAACTTGTCCGCCGACAAGGACGCGGTGCTGGCCGAGGCCTTTCGTGTCCTGAAGCCGGGAGGGCGGTTCGCGGTCTCCGACGTGGTCGTGCGCGGCGAGGTGCCCGCCGAGATCCGCCGCAGCGTCGAGCTGTGGATCGGCTGCGTGGCCGGCGCGCTCGAGGAGTCGGAGTATCGCGCCAAGCTCGCGAAGGCCGGGTTCGCCGATGTCGACGTGGAGCCGACGCGAATCTACACGGCCGAGCGCGCGCGCGATGCTCTCGCCGGAGCCGGACTCGATGCCGAGGCCATCGCGTCGATCGACGGCAAATTCATCAGCGCATTCGTGAGGGCGCGCAAGCCGCGACCGTGACGAGTCTCGTGTCGTGAGCGCTGCACCGCGGGCGGCCACCTCCCGGCGTACCCGCCTGAGCGACCCCATGATGATCGCGGTTGTCGCCCTGGGCATCACGCAGATCACCGCCTGGGGAACGAGCTACTACTGCCTCGGCGTCCTCGCGGGCCCGATCGGCCGAGACACCGGCTGGAGCCGCGGCTTCGTCTTCCTCGGGTTCACCGTGGCGCTGCTCGCGATGGGCGTCGTCTCCAATGCGGTCGGTCGCGCGATCGACCGGCACGGCGGGCGCGCCGTGATGACACTCGGCACCGTGCTCGTCTCGATCGGTCTCTTCGCGCTCTCCCAGGCGCGCACCGAAGCGACCTACCTGATCGTCTGGGCATTCCTGGGCGTCGGCATGCGACTGTGCCTGTACGACGCGGCATTCGCCGCGCTGGTGCAGGTCGCGCCGTCGCGCGGACGGCAGGCGATTTCGTATCTGACCCTGTTCGGGGCGTTCGCCTCGTCGGTCTTCTGGGTGATCGGCCACGCGCTCGAGGAGCATCTGGGCTGGCGGCAGACGCTGGTCGTGTTCGCGCTCGTCAACCTGGCGATCTGCTTACCACTGCACTGGTTTGGTCTGGCGCGCCGTGAATCGGACGGAGGCGGTGCGCCGGCCGGCGGCCCCGCCGTGTCGCCTGATGGGCCCCCGCTGGAGGGCGCGACCCGGTCGATCGCCATCGCGCTGTTCGCGCTGATCATGTCGCTCAACGGGTTCGTGTTCGGCGTGATCTCGGTGCAGCTCGTCTCGGTGCTGGAGGCGGCGGGCCTGGCGACGGCGGCCGCGGTCTGGGTGGCTTCTCTGAAGGGCGTGGCGCAGTTCGGCGGGCGCGTCGTCGAGATCGTCTTCGCGCGAAACTTGCGCGCGATCACGGTCGGTCGCCTCGCGATCGGCATCCTGCCCCCGGCGCTGGCCTTGCTGCTAGCGGGCACCGGCCACCTGGCGCTGGTCGTCGCGTTCACCTTGATCATGGGCGCTTCGCAGGGCGTGATCACGATCGTTCGCGGCGCAGTTCCGCTCGCGCTGTTCGGCGCCAAGGGCTACGGCAGCGTGCTCGGTGTCATCGCCACACCGGTGCTGGTCGTGAACGCCGCGTCGCCGACGGTCTTTGCCTGGATCGTCGACCGATGGGGCTGGGGACCGGGTCGCGTCTCGCTCCTGGTCGCGTGCTCGGCGGCATGGCTCGCGATGGAGCTGATGTCCCGCTGGTACGAGCGCCAGCGAGCGGCCGCGGCACCGGTCGATGGGCATGCGGCTCCCGCTCAGGCCGCTCGCGTCCCCTAGCTCGCTCGCCCTCATGCCGCGGGCCGACTCGTTCGACCGCCGGGGGAGCCAGCGATGAGCGCGCTCTCGACGCGACTGGCCACGGCGGACGACGCGGCCGCGATCGCCGCGATCTACAACGAAGGGATCGCCGACCGGATCGCCACGTTCGAGACCGAGCCGCGCACTTCGGAGCAGATCGCGAAACAGCTCCTCGACAAGGGCGATCGATTTCCCACGCTCGTCGCCGAGCACGCCGGCCGCGTCGTCGCCTGGGCGGGCGCCGGCGCCTATCGCACTCGTCCGGCGTATGCGGGCGTCGCCGAGCACTCCGTGTACGTGGCCCGGTCGGCGCGTGGCAAGGGAGCGGGACGCGTCGTGCTGGACGCGCTCTGCCGCGCGTACGCCGAGCGCGGCTTCTGGAAGATCGTGTCCCGCATCTTTCCCGAGAACACCGCGAGCCTGGCGCTGCACGAGCGGTGCGGGTTCCGGGTCGTCGGTGTCTACAAGCGTCACGGCAAGCTCGAGGGCGAGTGGCGGGACTGCGTGATCGTCGAGCGACTCCTGGACGAAGCGACGCAGACGGGGACGCGATGACCTTGTCCCGCGGCATCGTCGCGATGTGCGCGGCGCAGGCCTGCGCGCAGATCGGCGCGTTCAGCGTCGCCGCGGTTCTACCGACCTTGATCTCGGTCTGGGCCCTCACCAACACCGAGGCCGGCTGGATCAGCGGCATCTACTACGCGGCCTACACGCTGGCCGTACCGCTGCTCTCGTCGCTCACGGATCGTGTCGATCCCAAGCGCATCTATCTCGGCTCCGTCGCCTTGACCGCCGTCGCCTTCGCCGGATTCGCGTGGAGTGCGTCCGGCTTCTGGTCGGCCCTCGGGTTCCGGGCGCTGATGGGCGCCGGCTGGGCCGGCAGCTACATGCCGGGTCTCAAGGCGCTGAGCGATCTGGCGGAGGGCCGGCAACAGTCCAGAGCCGTCGCGGCGCACGCGGCGGCCGTCGGCGTGAGCGGCGCGCTCTCGTTCGGGGTTGCCGGCGCCGTCAACGCCTGGCTTGGCTGGCACTGGGCGCTGGTCCCGGGGGCGCTGGGCGCGACGCTCGCGTTCGTGCTGGTCGCCATCGGCCTGCCGTCACGACCCGTGAGTGCCCCCGCCGGCCCGCAGCGCGCCTTGCTCGACTTTCGCCCGATTCTCCGGAATCGATCCGCGCTGGCGTACTCGATCGCGTACTGCGTGCACACGTGGGAGATGTCCGCGCTCCGCGGCTGGGTCGTCACGTTTCTCACCTTCGTCGCGGCGCAGCAGCAGACTTCGGTGTGGACGCCGCTCGCGCCCGCGACCGTCGCGAGCATCATGGGCCTACTCGGCGTCTGGGCCAGTGTGTGGGGAAACGAGCTGTCGATTCGATTCGGCCGCCGGCGTTTCATCCTCGGGACGATGCTCACCTCAGCCGGATTCGCGGCGGTGATCGGCTTCGGTGCGGCGCTGCCGTATGCGGCGGCGGCCGCTCTGGTCCTGATGTACGCGATGCTGATCTGGTCGGATTCGTCGTCGCTGACCGCGGGGAGCGCCGGCAGCGCGGAGCCGGGTCGGCGTGGCGCTACCCTTGCCGTTCATTCGACCTTGGGCTACGCCGGCGGCTTCCTCGGCCCGCTGGCACTCGGCGCGACGCTCGATCTTCTCGGCGGTGCCAGCGTGCTGGGATGGGGTGTCGCGTTCGGCCATGTCACGGTCGCCCTGCTTCTCGGCGCGCTCGTCTTCGTGTGGCTGCGCCCGGCCGATCTTGCCGGCGATCGCCCCGCTGCCGTTCGCGCGTCTGTGGTCCAGAGCTAAGCGAACGCGATCCTGCTGTTCGAGCGCGGCCCGCGCGCGGTGGCAGCGCAAACCGGACGGTGAGATTCACCGAGTACGGACTACCAGGAGCGCGTCGCCGCGCTCAGTGACCGAACGTGGGCGTGCCGAGCCAGCCCGTCTTCGAGACGTCGAGCATGACGCCGTCCGGTCCGGTCCACTTCACTTCGACATTGCCCTGGGTGCTGGACCCGACGCCGAGCGCCTGCTCGACATCGTGACGGCGGCGCGATCCGGCGGCGGTGAGCCGGTCGGCGATCGCCTCGAGGCTCTCGACCTGAAACCCGATGTGGTGGATGCCCGAGAAATTCTTGCCGCGCTCGCTACCGGCCGCCGCATCGTTCTTGAAGTTGAGGATGGCGAGGTTGATGTCGCCGTCGGTCAGGAAGACGCCCCGCGTGCCGGGATCGTTCACCTTGCCGACCTCCTTCATGCCGAACGTCTCGATGTAGAACTTCGCGGTCTTCTCGACGTCCTGGGTCGACAACGCGATGTGCTTGATCTTCGGCATCGATATCCTCCCGCGGGGTGTGCGGCGGCGGCGCCGCACGCCATCCCCGGCAGGATCAGGATCGCGCCCTCACGGTTTCCCAGTCAAGTGAGGACGGCGGCGCCGTCAGCGACGAGCCCGGCGCCGCGTGCGGGTCCGAGCCGCCTTCCGGGCGGCCTGGCCGGCGATGCCCGTCCGCTTTCGCGTTGCCGCCGCCCGTTGCGCCGCGGCCTTCGGTGAACGATCCGTCCCGCGACGTTGCCGCGCCGAACGTTGGGCCTGCTGCGAGAGCGCCGCCTTCGACGCCGCACCGTGGCTCTCACGCCTCAGCGCCTTCGAGACGGCGCGCCCGCGTTTCCGCGACGGCGATCGCGGCGACCGCTTGCCTTGGCCGATCTCGTATGCGCGCTCGGCGTTTTCCCGGGTGCGCTCGGACGTGCGCCCCTTGCCCGGCGGCTTGAGCGGGACACCCGCGCGTCGGGCCTTCGACAGGCCGATGGCGATCGCCTGCTTGGTGGACCGCGCTCCATGCTTGCCCTCGCGGACGTGATGCATTTCCTCCCGGACGAACTCGCCAGCCGCCGTCGACGGCCGCTTGCCCTCCTGGAGATCTTCCTTCGCGCGCTCGATTGTCTTCGTTTCCGGCATGACTACCTCCTCGGCTCGTCGCCGTGTCGAGATCACCTCGTGCACGGCAAATGCCAGGCGGACGCAAGCCGAGAGCCGAGGAAGACTGCGGCCCGGTCGATGCGGCGTCGGCTGGACGGCCTGCGGTTCGATGCGCCGGCTTTGCTAGCGCTTGCGAGACGGGTACGTGCGAGACGCGCGGCCAATACGCGAGCAGTGGACGCGCGGGCGCGTGGACTTTTGACCCGACGCTCGTACATGGCTCGATCGTTTTTACACGCCTCGACCAACCGCCGTCTGCAGGAGCGCGAAGACCTTCGACGCGGTGAGCGGATAGGTGCAGACGGCGGCGGCGTCGACGCCGGCGCCGGACAGCGCATCGGCGACGGCGTTCGCGATCGTCGCGGGCGCGCCGATCGTGCCGCCCTCGGCCATGCCTTTCATCCCGCCCGGCGTGTGCGGCGAGGGCGTCTCGACGTGACCGATCGCGATCGGCGGCATCGTCTCCGCCGTCGGGATCGCGTAGTCCATGAAGGTGCGCGAGAGCAGCTGGCCCGCCTCGTCGTAGCGGAGCTCCTCGCACAGCGCGCCGCCCAGGCCCTGGGCGAGCCCGCCGTGGAGCTGGCCGTCCACCAGCATCGGGTTCAGCATCGTGCCGCAATCGTGGGCGACCCAGTAGCCGAGCACGCGGACCGCGCCGGTCTCACGCGAGATCTCGACCGCGGCGACGTGCACGCCGTAAGGAAACGTCCAGTTCTCGGGGTGGTAGGTGAACCGCGCCTCGAGCTCCGGCTCGATCCCGTCGGGCAGGTTCTGGCCGCGGAGCGATTCCTGGGCGAGCGCCGCGAATGACAGGCCGCGTCCGGGCGCGCCGCGCACGCGACACTGACCGTCGACCACCTCCAGGTCGGCCTCGTCGACCTCGAGCAGGCGCGCCGCCACACGCACGAGCTTCTGCCGGAGCGCGCGCGTGGCCTGGAGCACCGCGGCGCCGCCGGTGACCGAGCCGCGGCTGTCCGCCGTGCCGTAGCACGAGTACGGCGTGCGCGCGGTGTCGCCGAGCACGACGCCGACGCGATCGTAGGGAAGGGACAGCACGTCGGCCGCGACCTGGGCGAGCGCCGAACGGATGCCCTGGCCGAGCTCGATGATGCCGGTCGCGACGGTCACCCGGCCCGACGGTTCGATGCGAACGGCCGCGCTCTCGTAGCCACCCTGCCGGTTGCCCATCGCCGCCATCAGCTTCGACGGCCCCATGCCCGTGACCTCGACGTAGTTCGCGACGCCGATGCCGACGAGCCGGCCTTCCGCTCGCGCGCGCGCCTGCATCGCGCGGAGCCCGCGGTAGTCGGCGATGCGCAGCGCCTCGTCGAGCGCGCGGGGGTAGTCGCCGCTGTCGTAGACGAGATTGGCGACGCTGCGGTAGGGAAAGGCCGCCGGCGGCACGTAATTGCGCCGGCGGATCTCGACGGGATCGATCCCGAGGCGCGCCGCCGCGATGTCCATCAATCGCTCCGTGACGAACGCCGCCTGCTGCATGCCGAACGCGCGGTACGCGCCGAACGGCACCTTGTTGGTGACAACGGCCTCCAGCCTGGCCTTGAAATGACGGACGGCGTAAACGTTCGGCAGCACGACGCCGCCCAGGAAGATCGGGCCGGCGCCCTTCGTGTGCAGATGAGCGCCGACGTCGCCCTGTACGTGCACCCGCAGCGCGAGCAGGGTCCCTTGCGCATCGAACGCTGCCCTTGCGTGCACGTGCTGCTCGCGCGCGTGCACGGTGGCGGCGAAGTGCTCGGTGCGCGTCTCCACCCACTTCACCGGCCGGCCTAGCCGCATCGCGGCGACCGGCACCAGCGCGTCCTCCGGGTAGTAATGAAGCTTGACGCCGAACCCGCCGCCGACGTCGGGGACGATGACGCGAATGCGCTCCTCGTCGAGGCGCAGCACGCCGGCGAGCACCGTGCGGAACAGGTGGGGCGCCTGGCTCGACGCCCACAGGGTCAGCTCGCCGGAGGCGCCGTCGAAGCGCGCACAGACCGCGCGGCCTTCCATCGGCGCCGCGGTCTGGCGCGGCATCGTGAACCGCGCTTCTACCACCGTCGGCGCGGTCGCGATCACGCCATCGGGGTCGCCGCCACCGATCTCTCGCGCGACGGCCACGTTGTCCGGCCACTCGTCGTAGAGCTTCGGCGCGCCGGGCGCGGTGGCTTGCGCGACGTCGGCGACGGCTGGCAGCGGATCGTAAATCACGTCGAAGGCATCGATGCCGTCCTGTGCCGCGTACGGAGTCTCGGCCACGACAGCGGCGAGCGGTTGCCCGACGTAGCGCACGCGATCGGCCGGCAGCACCGGAAAGTCTGTCTGGCGCTGACCCGGTGGATGCGCGAGCACCGGGAGCGGTCCGACGTCGCGAAGGTCGCCAGCCGTGAAGACCGCGACGACGCCGGGCACACGACGCGCGCGGTCGACGTCGACGCGACCGATTCGGGCATGAGCGTGAGGACTGCGCAGCAGCGCCATGTGCAGCATGCCGGGCAGGGCGAGATCCGTCACGTAAGCGCCGCGGCCCGCGACGAGTCGAGGATCCTCCTGCCGCAGGAGTCGCCGGCCGATCAGGCGCTCGCTCACGGGAGGATTATGGCAGAATCTCGACCACCATCGAGGTGAGCCACGGAGGATTTACCATGCGACGTCGCCGCTTCCTCAAAGGATTTGCCGCCACCGGAGCAGCGGCGGTTGCCGGACCGCTGATCATCACCGAGCGCACGATCGCGCAGACGCGAACGATCTACGTCAACACCTGGGGCGGCAGCTGGACGGCGGCGGAGGAAGCCGCGTTCTTCAAGCCATTCACCGATCAGACGGGCATCCGCGTGAAAACGGTCGCTCCGGTCTCGTACGCCAAGCTGAAAGCCCAGGTGCAGAGCGGCAGCTACGAGTGGGACATCACGGCGATCACCCAGGCCGATCTTCTCCGCGCCGAGCGCGAAGGTCTGGTGGAGCCCGTCGACTGGACGGTCGTGAAGAAGGACAAGCTGTTTCCGAATGCCGTGTACGCTAACGGCCTCGCGTATTGCGCGCTCGGCACGAACCTCGCCTACCGCAAGGACAAATACCCGCAGGGCGGACCCAAGAGCTGGGCCGACTTCTGGGACGTCAAGAAGTTTCCGGGCAATCGCTCGATGCTCAACAACGCGGTGCGTACCGTCCAGTTCGCTCTGGTCGCCGACGGCGTGCCGGTCGACAAGGTGTTTCCTCTCGACATCGACCGCGCCTTCCGGAAGCTCGACCAGATCAAGCCGCACATCAAGGTCTGGTGGACGCAGGGCAACCAGTCGCAGCAGCTCGTGCGCGACGGTGAGGTGGACATGATCGTGATGTGGAACGCGCGCGCCAGCGAGCTCCAGCAGCAGGGCTTGCCGGTCGAGCTGGTGTGGCCCGGCGCGACGATCACGACGACGATGTGGGGCGTGGCGAAGGGCGCGCCCAACCGGAAGCTCGCCTGGGAATTCATCCAGTTCGCGGTCCAGCCCAAGCCGCAGGCCGACTTCGCGAACAAGCTCTACTACGGTCCGACGAACCCCGAGGCGTTCAAGCACATCTCGCCCGAGGTGTCGCGGCAGCTCCCGACCTACCCCGAGAACGCCAAGGTCGCGATCAAATCGGACACGGTCGCGGAGGCGGACCAGACCGCCAAGATCCAGGAGCGCTTCACGCAGTGGCTCGCGAGCTGAGCGCGGTCGCGGCGCCTCCCGCCGGCGCCGTGCGCGGCGCGAGCAGGAACGCGACCGCCTGGCTCCTCCTCGCCCCGTCGTGCCTGGCCCTCGTGCTGCTGTTCGTGGTGCCGATCGTCTATGTGCTGGTGCTGAGCGTCACCGACCCCCGGCTGTCGCTCGCGCACTATCAGCGCATCTTCACGGTGCCGGTCTACACCCGGGTGATCGTGAACACGTTCGTGACCTCGCTGATCGTCACCATGCTCTGCCTCGTCATCGGCTATCCGATCGCCTACGTGATGGCGCGACGCGGCGGGTGGATGTCGACCGTGCTCCTCACGATCGTCGCGATGAGCTTCTGGACCGGGTTCCTGGTTCGCACCTACGCGTGGCTCGTGATCCTCGGCAGCAAGGGCCCGGTGGCCGCGGCCTACGGCGCGCTCGGGCTCGGCCCGGCGCCGCAGCTCCTCTTCAACACGTTCAGCTCGACCTTGGGAATGACGCACATTCTCCTGCCCTACATGGTCCTGGCGCTCTACGCCACGATGAGGAAGATCGATCCGAGCCATCTGAAGGCGGCGGCAAGCCTCGGCGCGCGCCCGGCGGCGACTTTTCGTGAGGTGTTCCTGCCGCTGAGCCTGCCCGGCGTCGTCAACGGCAGCCTGCTCGTGTTCGTCTCGTGCCTGGGCTTCTTCGTCACGCCCGTGCTGCTCGGCACGCCGCGGGACATGATGATCTCGCAGCTCATCAACCAGCAGATCGAGGAGCTGCTCGCCTTCGGGTTCGCCTCGGCCGTCGCCGTCGTGCTCCTCGTCGCGACGTGCGCCGTCCTGGCGATCTACAACTACTACGCCGGCCTCGACCGGCTGTGGGGCTGAGCGCGCGATGCCGGCCCTCGTCCTCGCGGTGCTCGGCGCGCTCTTCCTGCTGGCGCCGATTCTCATCGTGGTGCCGATGTCCTTCAGCACCGCCATCTCGTTCGCGTTCCCGCCGCCGGGGTACTGGCTCGGCTACTACGCGAAGTACTTCACCAGCGAGGAGTGGCTCGAGCCGACCCTCAACAGCGTGATCATCGCGCTCGGCGCGATGATCCTCACGATGCTGCTGGTCGTCCCCGCGGCCTTCGGCTACGTCCGCTACCGGTTCCGCGGCAAGTCCCTCGTGAATCTCTTGATCATGGCCCCGCTCATCGTGCCCCACGTGGTGAGCGCGCTCGCGTACTACGGATTCCTCGGGCGGGCGAAGCTCACGGGTACCGTGCTCGGCGTGATGGTGGCGCACGGGATGCTTGCGGTACCGGTCGCCTTCCTGGTCATCTCCGCCACGCTCAAGGGCTTCGATCAGAACCTCGAGCGGGCGGCCATGAGCTCGGGCGCCGGGCCCTTCCGGACGTTCGTGCACGTGACGTTGCCGGTGCTCCGCCCGGGTATGCTGGTCGGCGCGCTGTTCGCGTTCCTCTCGTCGTTCAACGAGGCGGTCGTGGCGATCTTCATCGGGGGTCGCGGCGCCGTCACCCTGCCGAAGAAGATGTACGAGTCGATCCGGCTCGAATCCGATCCGATCATCGCGGTCGTCTCGACCTTGCTCGTGAGTG
>Ga0075433_10004037_pt1 | contig 11355 bp, 10 predicted proteins | sample RhiMethybrSRZTD2_FD_75299 | JGI IMG/M metagenome (GOLD analysis project Ga0075433, IMG submission 75299) | Populus rhizosphere microbial communities from Tennessee, USA - Rhizosphere MetaG P. TD hybrid SRZTD2 | ecosystem: Host-associated > Plants > Roots > Rhizosphere > Soil | place: USA... | reverse complement strand
GACGTCGCCGAGAGCGACGCCAGCGCCACGCTGCGCGCCACCGCCGCCGAGGATCTGGCGCGCCATCCCAGCGAGGAGTCGATCCGCGTCCTCGACCGGCTGGCGCGCGGTGATCGCTCGACCGAGGTGCGCCGCAGCGCCATCGAGGCCCTGGGCGACATCGACGACGGAGCGGCGACCACCACGCTGTTCGACATCGCGCGCATGAAGGGCGAGCTCATGGACATCCGGCGCGAGGCGGTGGAAGCACTCGGCGAGACCGCCACGCAGGAGCGCGCCGAGAAGGTCGAAGCGCTCTACCAGCAGGCGGACGATGCTGCGGCCGAGGCGGCGGGCGAGAGCGACGAGGTCGCCGTCGAGCCGGCTGCCCCCGACGAGAAGGCCACGTGCGCCGAGAAGAAGGCGGCGGAGGACCCCGGGCAGGTCGAGGACGCGGCCGACGCCGCCGACGCGAGCGACGCCGAGGACCCGGACGGCGACGAGTGGCAGATCCAGGTGCAGGCCGTGGAGACCCTGGGCCGGATGCCCGAAGAGCAGGCGCTGCCTCGGCTCGAGAAGCTGGCGCGCCATCACTCCTGTGCCCAGGTGCGCCGCGAGGCCGCCGAGACGATCGCCGGCTTCAAGTCGCCGCAAGCCTTGGACCTGCTCGACGATCTGGCGTGGAAGGCGCCCGATCCGCAGGTGCAGCGCCAGGCGGTGGAGAGCTTCCAGCAGTTCCGGTCCGAGGACGCGATCCCGCACCTCGCGCGCGCCGCGCGGTCGCATCCGCTGGCGGTGGTGCGCCGTCAGGCGGTCGAGACCCTGGCGCAGGAGGACCCCGAGGCGGCGCTGCCCGTGATCGACGCCGTGATCGAGCACGACGCCGACGAGACGGTGCGGGCCCAGGCGGTGGAGAGCCTGGGGCAGCTGCCGCACGAGATCGGGTTCCCCAAGCTCGTCCACATCGCCAAGTCGAAGCTGCCGGCACGGCTGCGCCGCCAGGCCATCGAAACCCTGGCGCAGGACGATCCCGACGCGGCGCTACCGGTGCTCGAGGAGATCCTCCAGGGATCGCAACAAACGCCTTAGCGCACGCGTGTCCAGCGCGCCGTGCGTCCGAGGATCGGCACGGCCACGTAGCCGCGCAGCTTGAGCCGGTCGGGGGTTTCGAGGGTGAGGCGGGCGGCGTAGGTGTGCCCGCTCCGCGGATCGTAGACGCGACCCTTCCAGCGCGTGCTGTCCGCCGACGTGGCCGCGAGGTCGGTCACGATCACGAGATCGCGCATGACGCGATCGCGCCGCGCCGGCTCTGGATTCTTGCGGTCGCGTCGCAGCTTGCCCTGACGGTCGAGCGAGTCGCGCACCCACACGATGCGCCCGCAGAGCACCCCGCGATAGACCTCGACGCGCACCTGAGCGTCGCGCTCCTGGACGAGCCACAGCCCGGTGAGCCCATGCGCCTCGGCGAACGCTGGCAGCGCGAGCGCCAGAAGTGCAAGGAAGACCCTCATTTCTTCTCGGTCAGCGGCCGTCCCGCCTCGTCGACCGGCGGGCGGTCGAGCGCGAACACCTGCCCCAGCGTGCCGTAGAGATTGGCGCCCAGGCGCGCCAGCGGACGCAGCTTCTCGGCGTCGACCATGCCCTCGGCCCACAGATCGTCGCGCACGTGGCCGAACACGACCTGGCCGACGATGAGGTGCGACGCGCCCTCGTCGTCGCCGATCTCGAGGTGCTTGTAGAGCTTGCACTCGAGACTCCACGGCGACTCGGCGACGCGGGGCGGGCGCACGCGCTCCGACGGTGCGGCGGTGAGGCCGGTGAGCGCGAACTCGTCGATGTCGGGCGCGTAGTCGCCGCTCGCCAGGCAGACCTGGTGGGCGATCGGCTCGACCGAGGCGTTGACCACGAACTCGCCGGTCTCGAGGATGTTGCGCGCCGTGTCCTTGTGCACGCCCTGGCGCCGGATCACGGAGATGGCGAGGGTGAGCGGGCGCGAGCCGACGCCGGTGAAGAACGAGAACGGCGCCAGGTTGCGGCGGCCGTCCGCCGACAGCGTGGACACGAAGGCGATGGGGCGGGGGACGATGGCGGAGATGAGGAAGCGGTAGGCGCGTCCCGGCGAGACGGTGGCGATGTCGATGTGCATGGTGCGTCAGTATAGCGCGCGCCCTTGACCGGGCCGCTCGGGCTCCGGAATATCCGGTCCATGACCCGCCGCGCCGCGCTCCTCGTCCTCGTTCTCGTCGTCGCCGGCTGCTCGCGTCCGAGCTCCGGGCTTCCGGAAGAGTTCCCGCCCGTCCGTCTGGGCATGTCGCTCGACGAGGCCCGCGCCGCTCTCGTGGGCGCCCACGGCAACGTGGTCGAGCAGACGGACCGCATGCTGCGCGTCACCGGGCGCGATCGCCGCGTGGCCGAGGAGGTCTTCCTCTTCTATCACGGCTCGCTCGCCGCCTGGACCATCCGCTATCCCACGCCGGCCACGCGCGGCAACTACATGCGCGAGACCAGGCGCTTCACCATGGCGTTCGGCCCACCGTTCCAGGCCTCGGAGGAGGGGAGCCCGGTGCTGCTCACGCGCTGGCGCCTGCCCGACAAGAGCGGCCGCGTGCTGCTCTCGGGCTACGTCGCGGGACGCGGCGATGCCGCGCCGCTCATGGTGCGCGTCGAGGATCCGAGCGTGGTGCGCCGCCTGGTGCGCTCGCTCGCCGGCGGCGACTCGACGGCCGTGCCCGACACCGCGGCGGCCGACAGCGGCGAGGCGGCCGGGATCTAGATTTCGCGCTCCCGCGCCACGCCCACGGCGAGCGCGATCCAGCCGGCGAGGAAGGCGAGCCCGCCGAGCGGGGTCACGGCACCGAGCCCGCGCGCCCCGCTGAGGGCGAGCCCGTAGAGGCTGCCGCAGAAGAGCACCGTGCCCACGACGAACAGCCACCCGGCGAGGCGGAGCGCGCTCTTCGGCCGCCGCCGCGCCACCCAGCCGACGAACAGGAGCGCCAGCGCGTGCGTCATCTGATAGCGCGCCGCGGTCTCGAACACGGCGAGCATGTCGGGAGCGAGGCGTGCGCGCAGGGCGTGGGCGCCGAACGCGCCGGCCGCCACGGCGAGAAAGCCGGAGACGGCGCCGGCGAGGACGAGGGCCGTCGAGCGCCGGGTCGCATCAGCCACAGAGCACGGCTCCGCCGTTCACGTTCACGATCTCGCCGGCGACGAAGCGGCAAGCGTCGCTGGCGAGAAAGAGGATGGCGGCGGCGATGTCGGCGGGAGACCCCACGCGGCGCAGGGGAATGCCGCGCGCCACCTCGCGTCCGGCCCGCCCGGCGAGCTCGTCGGCCGTCATGTCGGTGTCGACCCAGCCGGGAGCCACGGCGTTCACCACGATGCCATGCGGCGCGAGCTCGACCGCCCACGACTTGGTGAGCGCGATCACCGCACCCTTGGTGGCGGCGTACGGGCTGTAGAACGCCTCGCCGCGCTGCCCCGCGGTCGACGACACGTTGACGATGCGCCCCCGGCGCTGCCGCTTCATCACGCGCGCCGCCGCCTGCGCGCAGTGGAACGTGCCGTCGAGATTGATGCCCAGCGTGCGCCGCCATTTCTCGGGAGAGAGCGTGAGGAGCGGCCCTTCCTCCCAGATGCCGGCGTTGTTCACCAGCACGTCGAGCCTCCCGTAGAGGCGCACGGTCTCCTCGACCAGGGCGTGCGCTTGCCCCGCATCCGCGACGTCGGCGCCGATCGCCGTGGCACGGCCGCCGGCCGTCACGATGCCGCGCACCACGCGCGCCGCCTCGCGGTCGCGGCTCCGGAAATTGACGACGACGCGCGCGCCGGCGCGGGCGAGGAGCTCGCACGTGGCGCGCCCGATGCCGCGCGATCCTCCGGTCACCAGCGCCACCTTGCCGTCCATCTCGAAGCCGAGACGGCGATCTCGACGTGTTACCGCCATGTTTCGCCTCCCTCGTAACGTCAATCGGGACGACGCGAAAGTAAGTCGGCGCACGCGCGCGAGCAAGCTGGCGCGCCTCGCGGAGTGGTAGAATCCGTGCATGCCCGCCCCCACCGTCGCCACCGGACGCGAGCTCGTCTGGCAGAAAGTTCCCGGCGTCTCCCGGGCGCGCGCCATCGTGATCGACGGCGAGACCTGGGTGCGCCTTCGCCGCGTGAAGGTCCTGGGCTCGCTGGCCACCGTGGAGGCGGCGAGCGGCTCGTGGACGCTCAAGCGCGTCGGCTGGTTCCGCACACGCGTGAGCGTGCGCATGGCCGGCAGCGCGGAGGACCTCGCGGAGTTCACGCCCAACTGGCTGGGCGCGTCGGGGACGCTGGCGTTCGCCGACGGCCGGAGCTACCGCTGGGCGTGCACGAAGTCGTTCGGGCGCGAGCACACGCTGTTCCGCGCCGACGGGCAGGCCGTGCTGCGCTTCCGCGGCGGCCAGCGCCTGACGCTCGAGACGACCGACGGCGAGTCCGACTTGCCGCTTCTCGCCAGCATCTGCCACTACCTGTTGCAGCTCGAGAGGGAAGACACCGCCGTGGTCGCCGCCGCCGCCGGGGCCGCGGCCGCCGCCGGATGACGACGATCGAGGAGCCCGACGCATGAGCGAGCTGATCCTGGTCATCGAGGACGAGAAGGAAATCCAGGACCTCATCCGCTACAACCTGGAGAAGGCCGGCTATCGCGTCGCCGTGGCCAAGGACGGCGACAGTGGGCTCGAGCGCCTGTTCGCCTCGCGCCCCGACGCCGTGATCCTCGACCTCATGCTGCCCGGCGCCACCGGGCTCGACATCCTGAAGGACGTGCGCGGCGACGCCAGCATGCAGGACCTTCCGGTGCTCGTGCTCACCGCGCGCTCGACCGAGATGGACAAGCTCGTGGGCTTCGAGCAGGGCGCCGACGACTACCTCACCAAGCCGTTCAGCCCGCGCGAGCTCGTGGCGCGCGTGCGCGCGCTCTTGCGACGCGCCCGGCCCACGCCCTCGGCGGGCAAGCTCACGGCCGGCGATCTCACGGTCGACACCATGGCGCGCGAGGTCGCCGAGGGCGGGCGCAAGCTGTCGCTCACGCGGCGCGAGTTCGACCTGCTCGCCTTCTTGCTCCAGCACCCGGGCCGCGTCGTGTCGCGCGAGGAGCTGCTGCGCAAGGTCTGGGGCTACGGCTACCTGGGCGAGACGCGCACCGTCGACGTGCACATCCGCCGCCTGCGCATGAAGCTCGGCGAGAGCGGCCGCGCCATCGAGACGGTGATGGGCGCGGGCTACAAGTTCGTCTCCGAAGCTCCGGTGGAGAAGCGCTGACCCCACGTCGCCTGCGGGCGGCCGCGCGCGTACAATCCCGGCGATGAATCTCTCCTGGCGCTGGCGCGCCTTCCTGGCCTACGCCCTGGGCGTCGGCCTGGCGGTGGCCGTCGTCACCCTCCTCATCGGACGCGTCGAGCGCGAGTGGCTCCTGGCGCGCGACGTGCGCGACCTGGCGCGCTCGGCCCGGCACGCGGCCGCCGACGTGGCCGAGGCCACGCGCCGCGGCGGGCTCGACGCGCCGGCGCTGGCGGCGAGCCTGGGCAAGAGCTTCGAGCGCCGGGTCACGCTGATCGACGCGCAGGGCCGCGTGCTCGGCGATTCCGACGTGCCGCGCGAGCGCCTGGCCACGGTCGAGAATCACGCCGGGCGCCCCGAGGTGCGGGCCGCGCTCGGCGGCGGCGTCGGCAGCCAGGTGAGGACGAGCGCCACCGTCGGACGCCCGTTCCTCTACGTCGCCGTGCCGGCGGCGGGCCCGGGGCCGGTCGCCGTCGTGCGCGTGGCCGAGCCGCTCGCGGCCTTCGCCGAGATGAGCGCCTCGCTGCGCCGCATCTTCATCGTCTTCGCCGTGGCCACGCTCGTCATCCTCCTCCTCGTCCTCTACTGGCTGAGCGGTCGCGAGGGCGCGCGCGTGGCCCAGCTCGAGCGCACGGCGGCGCGGCTGGGGCGCGGCGACCTCGAGGCGCGGGCGCTCGAGCGGCCCGACGACGAGCTCGGGCGCCTCGGCCGCGCCATGAACGCCATGGCCGCCGACCTGCGCGACCGCGTCGAAGCCCTCGAGCGCGAGCGCGACGAGCGCGAGCACATCCTGGCTCACATGACGGACGGCGTGGCTCTCATCGACGCCGACGATCACGTCGTGCACGCCAACCGCCGCATGGTCGAGATCCTGGGTGCTACGCCGCCGGCGCCGGGCACGCCGTTGGCCGAGCTGGCGCGCTCGCCCGGCCTCGTCGAGCTCGTGGGCGACGCCCGCGGCGCTTCGCGCCCGGTGGAGACCGAACTCCGCCTGTGGACGCCGCAGCCGCGCGTGGCCCGCGCCAGCGCCACGCGTCTCGACTCGGGCGGGCGGGGGGCGGTGCTGCTCGTGCTCCACGACCTCACCGAGATCGAGCTCCTGAACCGCGTGCGCCAGGATTTCGTGGCCAACGTGTCGCACGAGCTGCGCACGCCGCTGACCTCGATCCGCGGCTACGCCGAGACCCTGCTCGAGGGCGGCCTCGAGGACGCCGAGCATCGCCAGGGCTTCGTGAGCGTGATCCGCGAGCAGGCCGAGCGCCTGGGCGCGCTGGTCGAGGACCTCCTGTCGCTGGCCCAGCTCGAGCGCCCGGGTGCCGCCCCCCGCCGCGACGAGTTCGACCTGCGCGAGGCGGCGGCCAGGCAGACCGCCGCCTTCCGCGCCCGCGCGGAAAAGGGTGGGCTGGCGCTCGGGCTCGAGGCCGGGCCGCCGGTCCCGCTCCACGGCGACCGCCGCCTCATCGAGCAGGTGCTGGCGAATCTTCTCGACAACGCCCTCAAGTACACGGAGCGCGGCAGCGTCACCGTGCGCGTCGGCGCGCGCGACGGCGTGGCCTGGTGCGAGGTCGAGGACACCGGCGCCGGTATCCCCGAGGACGACCAGCCGCGCGTCTTCGAGCGCTTCTATCGCATCGACAAGGCGCGCTCGCGCGAGAAGGGCGGCACCGGGCTCGGGCTCTCGATCGTCAAGCACGTCGTGCTGCAGCACGGGGGCGAGGTGTCGCTGCGCAGCAAGCCCGGGCAGGGGAGCCTCTTCCGCTTCGAGATCCCGCGCGCCGGCTGATTTCCCCGCACCGAAACCCGAGCGACACCGCGGCGTCGCCGCCGCCCGCCTAGAGTGCGCTCGACGCGCGGCGGTCTCGGGAAACCGCGGCGTGAAGCCAAGGGTGGAGAACCTGGCGTGCGCGTGACGGGGAGAGCCGGGCGCCTGAAATGAAACGCCCATCGCGCAACCAGGGGGAGCGCTGCGGCTCCTCCGCACGACACGCTCGGGGACACGAGGGGGGCGAAAGCCCCCCTTCGAATTTTCCGGCGCGTAACCGGGGCGACAAGCGCGCGATGCTCGGCCCCGAATAGAATCTCAGCAATAAGACGGCAGGCGGCCGCGACACCGACGCCTCGCAACGGTCCCCCCTTCGCAACGCGTGTCGCGAAGAGTTCGCTCCCTGTGCACCGCAACGTCGCCTTCCGTCTGATCGTGGAGCTGGCCGGGGCCGTCTGGATGGGCTAGAGGATCCGGAACGGATTCCCGGTGGCTCCCATTCTCTTCCACGGCGCAAGATATTTTGAAGAGCCTCAGCATGCCGTGAGGCATGCGGCCGCCAACGCCCTCAGTCTTCCGTGCTGTAGATCTTGAACCGCCCCCGGCGCTCGGCGACGCTGCGCAGCCAGCGCCACCTCGCGAGCCCGCCCGCGTCGTCCTTGGTCACCATCACCAGCCCGCTGTGCAGCTTGAAGTTCTTGTACACGCCGGTCGACTCGCCGGGCTCGAAGCGCACGAACTGGTAGGGGTGCCCGCCGTACTCGCGCATGGCGTGGTTCGTGCCCGCGCGCTGGCGCGCGTAGAGGAACGTCCACGCGTCCTCCCACTGGAGGCCGGTGGCCGGGCGGCTCTGCGGGAACTCGCGCCACAGGATGGCGCGGAACTCGTCCTGGCTCACGCACAGCGAGCGCAGCGAGTCGATGTTCCCATGGTGCAGCGTCCACACGACCGAGCGGCCCAGCTCGTCGAGGCTGCGGGCGCCGCCCGTGAACGGCATCTTCACGAGCGGCGCGTTCGTCCGGCGCCCGAGCCGGACGGAGAGGGACTCGGGATCGGGCGTCGCATAGTAGCCGGGGGAGTCCTTGACCGAGACGGCGTGGGCGAGCGCGAGAGGCCCCAGGCTCGCGGCGGCGAGGACGGAGAAGAGCAGGCGAAGGACGCGCATCACATGCCGTAGGACAGGGCGAGGGAGAAGTTGCGGCCCTGATGGTACGACGACACCTCCCGCCCCCCCTGGAGGAGCTGCACGCGCGAGTCGAGAAGGTTCTTGGCCGAGAGCTTGAAGCGCGCCCGCGGCACCGGCGTGAAGCCCAGCGTCGCGTCCAGGCTCGTGAACGGCTGCTCGTAGATGTCGGGCAGCGGCAGGTAGCCGAGCTCGGCGAGCCGCTTGCCGACCATGGAGACCAGGACCGTCATTTCGGCCCGCTCGTGGGGCCACGCGTAGCTCAGGGCCCCGTTGACCAGATAGGAGGCCTGGCCCTGGAGCGGGTGGCGCTGCGATCCGTTCTGCGACGTGGCGATGATGTCCACCTCGGACGAGATGATCGAGGCGTTGGAGTTGATCGTCAGGTGGTCCAGCCGCTTCCACAGCCGGCCGAGCCGGGAGCGCGCCTCGAGCTCGACGCCGAAGTTGCGCCCGCGATCCGAGTTTTGCGGATAGACGAGCGGATCGGCGGCGCCCTGGATCACGAGCTCGATGGGCTGGCGCAGGCGCTTGTAGAAGAAGCCGACCGCGAACACCTCCGACAGCGACGGATAGACCTCGAAGCGCACGTCATAGTTGTCGATCCTGGCCCGGCGCAGCTTGGGATTGCCGAGCCGCATGGAGCCGCCCTCGTAATCGATCGACGGGCTCGGCGACAGCTCGTTCAGGTCGGGCCGGGAGACGGTCCGGCTGGCCGCCAGACGGACGTTGAGCCACGAGTTGGGCAGCCAGGTGACGTTCATCGAGGGCAGCCAGTCGGTGTCGCGCAGGCGGCCCTCCTGCACCGTCGAATCGCGGTTGAACGGGTCGAAGCTCTTGACGTCCTGGAGCGCGTCCTCGACGCGCACGCCGAGATTGCCGCGCGCGCTCGTCCCCAGCGGCACGTCGACGCTCAGGTAGCCCGCGGTCACGTGCTGCGTGGCCCGGTAGTTGTCGGTGAAGCGGCTGTCGTTCTTCGTCGTCTCGATGACGTAGGCGCTCTGGTCCGTGGTGTCGAACGTGCTCTCGGCGAACAGGCTGTCGGGCGGCAAGGTCAAGAGGCTGTCGGTCGTGTTGTGGATGATCTGGAAGCGGCGGTAGAGATTGTCGCGATCCTTGGTCTGGCGATCGAATCCGGCCTTGATCTTGCCCTTGCCCAGGCCGCCGAGCTGGAAGGGGACGCTGGCGCTGCCCGTTCCTCCCCAGCCGTTGTCCTTGAGATCGCCGAACTCGCGGTTGCCCTGGCCGCCGATCGACCAGTACTCGACGAGCTGGCCGGTTCCGAAGTCGACGTAGGAGCGCTTGTCGTAGACCGTCTCGCGACGGTCCGGCTGCTGGCGCCGGGCCGAGGAGCGCGTGAGCTTCCAGTTGAAATCGAGATCGTGGAGCCGGGGCAGCTGGTGCTGGCCCTCGAGCGTTCCCGAGAGGACGTTGCGCTGGACGTACTGCAGGCGCGTGCCGCGGTGGACCAGGGGCAGGCCGGTGCCCGAGTCGACACGCGTGTGATCGGCGCCCTCGTACACCCGCACCTCGTCGTCGGCGCTGTTGGTGTAGAGCCCGCGCAGGTGCAGGGAGTGCCGCGGCGACAGCCGGTAGCTGAGGCCGCCCACCCCCCCGAGCTGGACCGAGGCGGTGGAGCGATTGACGTCGTAGTCGTAGACCGTGTCGCCGCTGGCGCTGCGGAAGAGCCTTGCCGTCTCGTCACGCGCGTCGAAGCTGCGCGAGAACGTCCACGACTGGATCAAGCCGAGGGGGTGGCCGAAGACGACGAACTCGTCGCCGTAGGTCGCCGCGTAGCTCGAGTTGAGCGGCGTGCGCGCCGAGCGGGGGGACCACACGTCGCTGAACGCCTTGCCGATGCCCACCAGCGCGGACTTGGCGAACACGCCCTCATCGAGCTTCTGGCCGCCGCCCAGCCGCGTCACCTCCACCGGCAGGCCGCGGCCTCCGGCGCCGAAGCCGAAGTAGTCCCCGGAAGCCCCAGGATAGGTTCGGCGATCCTTGAAGGTCACCCCGCTCACCATGCCCTGCGAGGCCGAGAACGACCACGTCCGGCCGCCGGGGAAGTCCTTGGTGTGCACCTGCACGTCGCCGCCGCCGAACTCGCCCGGGCGGTCGGCCGTGTAGGTCTTCTGGACCACGATGTTCTCGAGCAGGGCCGCGGGGAAGAGATCGAGCGGCACCACGCGCTTGTTCTGCTCCGGGCTTCCGATGCGGACGCCGTCGACCTCGGTCGAGCTGTAGCGCTCGCCGAGCCCGCGCACGAACACGTACTTGCCGTCGGAGACCGAGAGCCCGGTGACGCGGCGCAGCACCTCGGCCGCGTTCTTGTCGGGCGACTTGCGCACCTGCTCGGCGCTCACCGCGTCGCCCACCGAGGTCGCCTTCTTGCGCGCCGCGAGCATCGAGACCTCGTTGTTCTCCCGCGCCTTGGCCTCGACCACGATCTCCTCTTGCTGGATGGCCTCGGGCGGGAGGGCGGTGTCGAAGGGGACGACCTTGCCGTCCTCGATGACGATGCCTTCGACGCTCTTCTTGGCGTAGGACAGGGCGAGGATGCGCAGCGTGTAGCGGCCGGCCGGTGCTTCGATCAGGAACGTGCCGTCGGCGTTGGTCAGGCGGCCGAGCGGACGCTGCGTGGTGTCGGCGGGCACGAGCTGGACGCTGGCGAAGGCGAGGGGCTCGCCGGTGTCGGTGGCCACGACCTTGCCCTGGATCTTGCCCGAGGCGTCGGCGCGCGCGGCCGTGACGGCGGCGAGGAGGAGCACGAGCAGACAAGCGGCGAAGCGTTTCATCAGCGGTTCCTCCGGAGACGGGAAGGTGCGAAGGCTTCCCCGGGGCGACGCCGCCGGCCCGGCGGCACCGAGCCGCCGAGCCGGGACGTGGGACGACTTCAGTTGATGCGCGTGACCTTTCCGGTCGTTTCGACTCCGGCGGCGAGCACCTTGTAGAAGTACATGCCGCTCGGCGTCTCGCGACGCAGGTTCCACGTGACGGTGTGCGGACCGGCCGCGAGATCGTCGTTGACCAGCGTGTCCACGCGCCTGCCGTCGATCGTGTAGACCTCGAGCGTGACGTGGCCGGACTGCGGCAGGTCGAACGAGAAGTTCACCTGGTTGCGGAA
>Ga0075433_10004036_pt1 | contig 11355 bp, 13 predicted proteins | sample RhiMethybrSRZTD2_FD_75299 | JGI IMG/M metagenome (GOLD analysis project Ga0075433, IMG submission 75299) | Populus rhizosphere microbial communities from Tennessee, USA - Rhizosphere MetaG P. TD hybrid SRZTD2 | ecosystem: Host-associated > Plants > Roots > Rhizosphere > Soil | place: USA... | reverse complement strand
GGCTGCAGCGCGCCCTGCAACGTCGGCTGGGCCGGCTTGTTCTCAGGACGCGGCAGCGGCTGCGCGGGCACTCCCTCCGGCCTGCGCATCCCTTCGGGTACGACCAATTGCTTCTGCTGCGCCGTCGCGCAGGCGCAGAGCGCCAGCAGCAACCAGCTCGTCTTGTTCATGGCCATGTGAACCCCACCCCGACCTCGGGAGCCGCACCGCCGTAATCGGGTCCGTCCTTGCGGACCTTGAAGGGAGCGACGTAGTTGATCATCGCGAAGATCGTGACCCGCACCGCCGGTTTCCAGCGGAAGCCTCCCCCGGCGTAGAGGCTCGTCACGCCCGGGGTCAGCACCCCGCCCGCGTGCGCCACCAGCCGCACGTCCGGCGCGAAGAGGTTCGCGGCGTTGAGGCGCAGGCGGAGCACGCCGCCGACGAGCCCCGCGGAGAAGGTCGAGGTGTCCACGTAGCCGCCTGCCTCGATCCCCGCCTCGCCCGAGCCGTGATCGCCGAACTGCTCGGTCAGGGTGTAGCGGCCGAGCCCGCCCCAATTGAGCGAACCCGACGAGGGAAGGGCCATCACGCCGAGATCGATCGTGTGGCTGAAGCGTGGCCGCTGGTCGATCCGGTCCTGCAGCTCCTTGAGCCGCCGGAACCGCGACTGGGTGCGATCGACGCCGCGGTAGAGCAGGGCCGTCTCCGGGTTCAACCGGTACTGCTCCGCGAACGCGATGGACGAGTCGTCGGCGCGAACCAGCTCGACGTCCATCGCCAGGGTGCTGGGCTCGTCGAGCAGCGTCAGCGCGACGGTCAGCAGAGTGCGCGCCGCGTACTTGCGCGCCAGCGTTTCGATCTCCTCCTTGCGGTTCACGCCGCGGCTCACCACCCACGCGCCGCTCTCCAGCCGGCTCCGCGTCGCCCAGCACTCGGCGCAGCGCACGAGCGCGACTTCGGCGGCGCGCGCGACCGAGGCGGCGAGCCGCGCCTCGAGCACCGGAGCGAAGTCCGGGTTCAGGTTGTCGGAAAGCCGCACGCGCTCGAGGAGGATGGGGCCGACGCGGGCCGGTCCGAGGCGCGCCACGTCGGCGGCCAGCTCGTCGAGCATCTCGTCGAGGACGTCGTTCGCGTCGACGAACGACGCGTTGGGCGCGACGTATTTCTCGGTGGCCGCGACCGGAGACTCGGGACGCTGGCGCGCCTTGATCTCGGATCCCTCGGGAACGTCGGGTTGCGGCTGGCTCTTCTGCGCCGCGGACGCAGACCCAGGCGCGGGCGAGGCCGGTGTGGCGGCATCGTCCTTCGAGCCGGGAGGAGTCGCCTCGGCGAGAAGCGCAAAAGCGAGGAGCGGAGCGAGGGTCATCGGGAAGGACCTCCGGCCAAGGCGGGCTGGGGAGCGAACCAGTCGCGCAGTCCGCCCCGGCCGTCGGGGATGGCGAGCAAGGAACGCGGCTCGGGCCAGGAGACCTGGAACGGCGGCAGGTCGGGCAAGGGGAGCGGGGCTGGGATGCGGACGACGCCCGCCGACGCGGCATTCTGGGTGCGGAGCGCGGCGGAGACGGTGGCGAGCTCGCGGCCGACGGCGCCGCCGTAGTCGCTGGCGAGCGCCTCGAGCGCGGCGGCCGCTTCGAGCCGCAGCGCGGGGACCGACGGCGCCAGCGTGGCGAGCGCCGATGCGAGCTCGGCGACGGCGCGCGCTCGCGCCATCCGCTCGGACAGGCGCGAGCTGGCCGGCGTCGCGAGCCGGTCGAGCGCGGCGGCGAACTCCTTCCGGTTGCCGGAGGCGAAGGCCAGCTCCGCCTCGACCAAGCGCGCCCGCGCCGCCGATCGCGGAAGCGCCGCCGCCGCCGAGCGCGCCAGATCGGTGGACCCCGCGAACAGGGCGCGCTCGGCGAGCCGGGCGAATGCATCCGCGGGATCGCTCCAGAGCGCGCGGGCGAGCTCGACGGCGGCGGCGTCGATGGGACGTCCCGCCAGCGCCTCGAGCGCGAGCTGGCGCGCCAGATCGCTGCGGGCATCGCGCGGGATGGCCGCGAGCGCCTCGTCGCGCCGGCCGAGCTCGACGAGCGCGCGGACGCGCAACAGTCGAACGTGCTGGAGCAAGGCGCGATCGGGCCCCTCCGCTTCGCGGGCGACCTCGGCGATTTCCGCCCACCGCGTCTCCCGCGCGAGATGGTCGACCGCGAGCGCGCGTGCCGGAAGCGAGTCGGGCCCGGACCAGGAGCGCGCCAGCGCGACCGCGGCTTCGAGATCGTCGGCGCCGAGCTGGATCCGCAGGAGCGCCGCCCATGGGCGCAGGTCGGCCAGGGGGCCGGGATCGATCGCGCGCGCCTGTTCCGCGGCCGCCGCCTTCTCCCCGCGGGCGAGCAAGCGCGAGGCGCGGTGGTAGGCGAATCGCGACGCGATCTCGACGTGCCCCGCACCGCGAAGCGCCTCGACCAGACGCGAATCGTTCTGGGTGGGCGGCAACCGCACCGGCTGGTCGCACCGCCATCGCGGGGGCTCGACGAACCTCACCTCGCCCGTCCAGACCTCTTCCTCGTCGGGCCAGACGAGCGCGTCGGAAAGTGACGGGTTGCGCGGATCGCGGCGGAAGAAGTCCCTCTTCGAGACGTCGCGCCAGATCGTGTTCGACGCGGCGGCGCGCTTGCCGAGGCGGCCGCGCCTCGCCGCCTCGATGCGGACGAGCACCCGCAAGGGGTCGGGCGAGTCGAGCGCCTCCAGGGGCTCGCAGTCGCAGAGCCGCAGGAGGTCCTCGAACAGCGGCGCGTCCGGTGCGGCGCCGTGCTCGGCCAGCTCGCGCGCGAGCGCGCCGAGATCGCGGTCCCAGAACGCATCCGCGAAGGGCGAGACCGCCAGCGCTGCGGCCAAGGCGATCACAGCTCGGCTCCCGCGGACAGCACCGGCAGGAACCCGAGCGCTGCGCCGCTGCGCTGGCGCTGATCGAACGAGAGGAGAAGGCCGATGTCGAGCTGGAGGAAGACCCAGCGGTTCAGCCGCGCCAGCACGCCGCCAGAGGCGCCGACCGCGGGCGCGAATCCGCGGTCGGTGAACAGCCCGCCTCCGTGCAGCGCGCCTTGCAGGTCGAAGTGGAGCGCCTGGCCGGCGATCACGACCTTCCCGTAGGTCAGCGACTGCCGCCAACCGGCGAGCGCCAGCACCTCGGGCTTGCGCGCGTCCGGGACGAAGCCCGTGGCTGCCGAGATGCGTTGGGCGGAGTCGCTCAGCGAGGAGAAGAACCAGAGCAGTCGCGCCTCGGCTCCGCCCGACTCGCTCGGATAGTACGCCGCGGACAACGACAGCGCGGGATTGACCCAGTAGTCGCCGCGCTCCAGCCACGCGCCGCCCATCGAGGTGAAGAAGTGCCCTTGCTTCACGAACAGCCGCGGCTCGACGCGGACGCCTTCCGCGCGGGCGGCGGCAGCGCAGAGCAGCAGGAGCGCGCACAGCCTCATGGCGCTCCTCCCGCGAGGAAGCAGCCCGGGTTCGTCAGCCACCGCACCGGATCGTCGCCGAGGTAGCGGTCGCAGTGGTCCATGCACGCCTCGACGTCGATGCCGGCGTGCAGCGGCTGGAACTGGAACCGCGGCACCGCGACCCGGCGCGGGAGCGCGACGCGGTACTGCGGCGGATTCGCCGCGTCGACGGCGACGGCGGTTCCATCCGCCGCGAATCCGAGCGTCTGGACGCCCTGATCGATCTCGCACACCTTGAACACGCGGACTCCGGGCGGCCCGCCGGCGAACACCGCCATCGGCGGCGTCACCACCGCCGCGTCCGTCGTGAAGGGCAGCTCGTCCGCGGCGATGCGGGCGATGTCGCGCGCGATGGCGGGATCGAAGGCGTAGCTCCAGGTCAGCGTCCGATCGGCGAGGACACCCGCATTGGCAATCCGCGCCGGCAGGATGGCCCACAGGCGCGGCGGGAGCGCGCCTCGCGCGACGGCCAGCTTCCGCACCGAATCGAGCGCCGAGGCGATCTGGCTCGGCACCGCCAGGACGACGTTGTTCGCGTAAACGACGACGGCGCGCACCGCCCGGCCGGGGAACGCCGCCTCGCCACCGCGCAACGTGAGATCGATGAAGGCCGGGTCGACCGTTCGCGTGTTCGGCTGCGTGCAGGGGGAGGTCTGGATCGGGGGGAGCTCGAGCGTCCCGGCGGCCGACGCCGGGACGGCGGAGCGGACCGAAGCGCCCAGCCAGGAGACCGTCGCCGCGCAGTCCTCGTCGTGCTCGAGGAACAGGTCGGAGACGACCAGCCAGACCGCCGGTTCGGTCGACGAAGAGGCTGCGTAGTCGATCCGCGCCCGGACGAGGCGTGGCGGATTCGGCTCGACGAACTCCGCGCCGCAGGCGCAGAGCAAGAGCGTGGCGAGTGCGCTGCTCCGGAGCACCGCTCCCTCCCTCGCGGCGACGCTAATAGGACGGCGAAGGCGGTCGACAGGCCACGGGCCTGCGATGTCGGAGTGCGAACACGGCGGGGTTCCGCATTGTTACGCAATCAACCCGGCCGATTGCCGCCATGTTGCCTCTCGCCAGCGGCGCCACGGCCGGTTCACCGCCAGAGTTGCCCGGTTGACAAGACGCGCGGCTGCTTTATCGGAAAATGTGAATTGCTTCGGGAGGCTCGTCATGGCCGCCGTTCTCGTCGTCGACGACGACGCCGACGTCCTCGACGCGATATCCGAAGTACTCCTTGCCGAGGGGTTCACCATCCACCCCGCGCAGGGCGGCACCGCTGCAATCCGTTTCTTGCAGAAGGGGCCGGCCCCGGAAGCAATCCTGCTCGACGTGCGCATGAACGAGGTCGACGGAACGAGCGTGTCCGCCTTCCTGCGTTCGAATCGGGGGACGCGCGGCGTGCCGATCGTGTTCATGACCGGCGACCGGAACTTTCGTCCCGCAGAGGCTGCGCAGGCAGTAGTCCTGGACAAACCCTTCGGCGTGCAAGAGCTGCTCGATGCTTTGCACGCCGCGCTGAGAACCCCCTGATTTCGCGGAGGTGCCTACCTCCACCCTGCGTGCAGTGATAGAAGCGGCTGGGGCGGAGGCATCGATGGCGGGGAGCGCGGGAAGCAAAGAGCAAAGACCGCGCAAGGACGGTACGCCGAAAGCGCCCAAGGACGCGCCGGACGGAAGGGACCTCGAGGAGATCCTGGGCAAGATCCGCGACGCGCGGAACTTCGACTTCCGCGATTACAAGCGCGCGACGCTGCAGCGGCGCATCCAACCGCGAGCTGGCCCACCGCACCGAGGAGATGAACAAGCTGGCCTACAACCAGCGCGCCATCATCCGCAGCCTGTCCGCCGCCGTCATCGTCGTCGATCCGTCCGGCCGCATCACCCTGTGGAACGTCGCCGCCGAGCGGCTGCTGGGCCTCACCGAGGGAGAGGCCGTCGGCCAGACGCTGTGGACGCTTCACATCCCTGCGTTGAATCGGGGCCTGCTGGCCAAGGTCCGCAAGTCGCTCGGGCAAAGCCTCGGCATGCGCGCCGAGGAGATCACGTACGAGCTGCCGCAGGGAGGGACAGGCAAGGCGACGCTGGTGGCGGTGCCGATCATCGACGGTGCCAATGCGTTGGGAGGCGTCCTGATCTTCGAAGACACCACCAGGCTGGCGGCCCTGGCGGCGGAGAACGCAAACCTGAAGGGAGCCGATGGCCGGCAGGCACAAGACGGAAACCGGTAGCCCGGCTCCACCCCCACACTCGGACTCCGCGCACCAGTTGCGCGCGAAGTACCTCCAGCTCTGCCGCAAGTACGAGGCCCTGGTCCGGCGGCTCGAGGTGCGCACCGCCAACCTCGTGAACCAGCGCGTCTCGACCAAGACCGCGGTCTATCGGCTCGGGTTTTGGGCGCTCAATGCCACGGGGAGCGGGCTGGCGCTCGTCAAGGACGGCGCCATCACCATCCGGAACGCGCGCTGGCACGCGCTGGACGCGGGTTGCGGCGGATGGCGACGCGAAGACGTCGTCCCGCCGAAGACGTTCCTCGATCTTTCGCAGGCCGCCTTGGCGGAGGCGGCGCGGCTGCCGCGCGCCCCGGCCGGCATCGCCGTGCGCAGGTACAGGTCGGTCGGCAGCGATCGGGTCGTCGAGATGCGCCTCGAGCGTGCCGATTCCGCAGACGCGCCCGTGGTGGTCCTGGCCGTCGACGTGACCGAGCTGGCCCGGACCGGAGAAGACGTCACGCACATGCGCGAGGCGCTTCAGCAGAGCGAGAACTTCGCCGTGCTCGGCGAGCTGGCTTCGGCGATTGCCCATGACCTGGGGAATACCGTGCGCGCGCTGACCACGCGCATCGCAGTGCTCGCGCAAGATCCCGCGGTGGTCGCGGGGCATGCGGATCTCATCGGTGGACTCCAGGAGAGCGCCGAAGCCGCCCTCGCATCGCTGCGCAAGCTTCACGAGTTGGCACGTTCAGGGCGGCTGCAACCGGGGCCTGTCGACCTCGCCGAAGTCGTGCGGCACGCCAGCGAGGTCTTGCGCCTGCGCCAGGTGCCCGGCGCGCAGCAGGTCGAATTGCGCGGCCAATTGCCGCCGCTGCCGCCGGTCCACGCGACGGCCTCGGAGTTGTCGCACGTCTTCATCACGCTGTTCACCAACGCGCGGGACGCGATGCCCAGAGGGGGGATCATCGGCGTGCGCGCCGAGCGCCTCGGCGAGCGGGTCCGGGTGGCGGTGTCGGATCAGGGCAGCGGGATTGCGCCCGAGCACATGGCACAGCTCTTCCAGCCCTTCTTCACGACCAAGGGCAAGGAAGGGACGGGGCTCGGCCTGTGGCTCGCGCAGAGCAGCTTGCGGCGCCTCGGGGGCTCGATCGACGCGCACAATCGACGCGGGGGTGGCGCGGAGTTCGTCGTGGAGCTGCCCATCGCGACGACCCGGCGAGTCAGTCCGCGTCGCGAGCCGGCACGTCGTCGGGAACGAATCGCTCGCCGAGGTTGATCACCTCGCGGAGCTTGCGTGCGTGTTGCCTGGCTGCATCCGCGCGGGCGCCGAAATGCGCCGCGGTGCGCGCCGACGACGCGCGTTCCGTGGTAGCGCGCGGCGGTGCGGAAGAGCGTGTCGACGGCGGGGCGATGGCCCCCTTCCGGAGGGCTGCGGGAGAGCCGGACGACGCCGTCGTCGACCACCAGGTGCCGAAGGCCCCCACGACGATGATGTCATGAGAGGGCATTTCATCGGCCTGGGAATCGACTCTATCCCCGCACGCGGGAATGTACACGCCCCGGCGTTCGGTGCAGCCCGCGAGCGGAGTCGCCCAGCAGGATGTCCAGGCGTTTGCCCGCGCCACGAATGCTCACGACCGGCACGCCGCGCCGCCGCAGCGCGATCGCGAGCGCGGTGCGGTCCCCTACGATCGCGATCAAGGTGCGGACCTCGAGGACGTAGTCGGCCTCCACGGCCGCGAGCAGGTCGCCCGCGCCGGGAAACAGCTCGGACAAGACGAGGGCGCGTCCGCCTGGCGCCCGGCGAAGCAGAGACAGGGCCTCGTCGGTGGAGCTCGCCGGTCGGACCTCGCGCCGGCCGCTGCGCAGCTGGGCCGTCAGGCGATCGGGCAAACCACCCGTGACGACGCGAACGCTAGCGGTCTGCACGAAATGCTCCTCCGACCGAGCGAGGTCGCGTCGCACGGTCTGCCTACGCTACGCCGCCGCGGGGAAAAGGCACTCCGCTGGCGACCGCAAATCGGCATGGGGATGTTTGCGTAGCTCGACGGCCTCCAGGGGCACTCGCTTCGAGAGGCCGGGAGGCGTAGATGGGAGCCATGGCGTACAAGGTCGCGCTCATCGACGATCACCGGCTGTTCCGTGAAGGTCTGCGCGCGCTGCTCGCCTCGCAACCCGATCTCCAGGTGGTCGGCGAGGCAGCCGAACCGACTCAGGCGTGCGCCCTGGTCGACGCCGAGGACCCCGATCTCGTCGTCGTCGACGTGCTGCTCGGCACCGCTTCCGGCGTGACGCTCGCGCGCGAGCTGTTGCGCCGCTCGCCGCACCGGCGCCTGCTCATGCTCAGCATGCTGCTCGACGAGGAGCACGCGGCGGAGGCGCTCGAGGTGGGCGCGCTCGGGTACGCCGGGAAGGCGCAATCGCTCGACGAGGTGCTCGAAGCGATCCGCACCGTGGCCGCCGGGCGCGTGTACCTTCCCACCATCCTGTCCAGGTTCGTGGTCCAGGACTACCTGCGTCTGCGCCGCGGCGAGTCCGCCCCCGATTCGCCGCTGGCACGGTTGACGCGCCGGGAGCGTGAGGTGTTCGACCTCATCGTCGGCGGCGCGAGCACCGCGCAAATCGCGGCGCAGCTCTCGATCAGCCACCGGACGGTCGAGACGCATCGCAGCCGGATCCTCCACAAGCTGAAGGCGCGTTCGGCGGCGGATCTGGTTCGCCTGGCGGCGCGGCTCAAGCTCCTGCCCCAGGCTTGAGTCGACCCGCGCAGCGTCGAGGACCCAACACAACGGGCCCGGCGTGTTCCGGAGCGTTACAGATGACTGGAGTCACCCCTACCGCAGCTTGCGGCCAGGTGGTGTAGAGGCTCCCAATGACTCTCAAGCTCGCGCTGGTCGATGACCATCGGCTCTTCCGCGAGGGGATGCGGGCGCTCCTTTCGACGCAATCGGATTTCCAGCTCGTCGGAGAGGCGAGCGAGGCGCAGGATGCCTACGCGCTCGTCGATCGCGCCCAGCCGGACGTCCTCATCCTCGACCTGGCGCTGCCGCTCGCCAGCGGCGTCAGCGTGGCGCGCGAGGTCCTGCGCCGGCAGCCGCACCAGCACATCCTCGCGCTCAGCATGTTCGCGGACGAGGAGCACGTCGCTCAGGCGCTCGAAGTCGGCGTGCTCGGGTACGCGAGCAAGGACCTCTCCGCAGGCGAGCTGTTTTCCGCAATTCGCGCCGTCGGCGGCGGGCAGGCGTACCTCGGCGCGGGGATCTCCCGGGTGGTCCTCGAGGAGTACATGCGCATGCGGCGGACGGGGCAGACCCCGGAGACGCCGCTGCGAGGACTGACGCAGCGCGAGCGGGAGATCTTCGACCTGGCCGTGCGGGGCCTGTCGAACCAGGACATCGCCTCCCAGCTCAGTATCAGCAAGCGCACCGTCGAGACCCACCGCGGCCGCATCATGCGCAAGCTGCACGTGCACTCCGCGACCCAGCTGGTGCGTCTGGCGGCGAGGCACGGCCTGCTGGACGCCTGACCATCGCGTGAGCAGCTTGAGCGTCCAGGAGGAGACAATGGACGCGCTTGCCCTGCTGAAGAAAGATCATCAGACGGTCGAGAAGCTGTTCGCCCGGTTCGAGAAGAAGCCCAGCAAGGAGGTTGCGAATCGCTTCGTCCGCGAGCTCGCCATCCACGCTGCCGTCGAGGAGCAGCTCTTCTATCCCGCCGTGCGCAAGGCTGCCGAGGCCGGCGAGCTCGAGGAGGCGGACGAGAAGGTCCTGGAGGCGCTCGAAGAGCACCATGTCGCGAAGTGGGTCCTGTCGGAAATCGAGGGCCTCGACGAAGACGACGAGCGATTCGAGGCCAAGTGCATGGTGCTGATCGAGAGCGTGCGGCACCACGTGAAGGAAGAGGAGGGCCCGCTTTTCCGTTTCGCGCGCCGGCTCTTCAAGCGCGATCAGCTCACCGAATTGGGTAAGCTGATGCAGAAGGCGAAGAAGGTGGCGCCGACGCACCCGCACCCGCGCTCGCCGGACGAGCCGCCGGGCAACGTGCTGGCCGGCGGGCTCGCCGCGATCCTGGACCGCGGCCGCGACAGCCTGAAGGGCATGATCTCCCGCAACGGCAAGTCGCGCGGCGGCCGTCGTCAGGGTCGGCAGCCGGAAATACACGCCTGACCACACCGGCCGTCTTTGACGACCCGCTTCGCGGGTCACGCGGTTCGGGAGCAGCTCCTTCCGGCGCGGACGAGACATGGTGGATCGTCCGCGTCGGGAAGGCGAAGCCCGTTCCCGCCGTCTCGACGACTGCCAGAGCAGCAGCCGGTACGGTCCGGGCCGGAGCAACACTTCGGGGACGAACTGCGGAGCGACGATCATCGCGGGCACCTCCGCACACTCCAACACAGGAGAAGCGGCCGAGGTTCCCCTACGGTGCGTTCTGCAGCACCTCGTCGCGCGCAGGCTCGGTCACGTCCGGCACGGCCGGCGGGCCCTGGGGGCGGTAGTCGCGCATGTAGATGCGGACCATGGCGAGGAAGAGAGCGACCGCGATGGGGCCGAGGACGACGCCCAGGATCCCGAACGCCTCCACGCCTCCGAAGATGGCGATGAACACGAGCAGGTCGTTCATGCGCATGCGCGTGCCGACGAGCTTGGGCCGCAGGATGTAATCGGCGACGAAGACGATGACCAGCGCGCCCCAGAGGAGGAGGCCGATGCCTTCGGCGGGGTGGTGGCTCAAGAGCACCACCAGCGCGACCGGCACCCAGACGAGCGCGGTCCCGATCGCCGGGAGGAGCGAGGCGACGCCCGTCAGCGCGGCCCACACCAGCGGGCTGTCGACGCCGAAGATCCAATAGCCGACGAAGGCGACCGCACCCTGGTACAGCGCCGTGACGCCGGTGCCGAAGAGCATCGCGCGAGTCACGTCGCGGACGTTGCGGACCAGCTCCCAGACTTCGCCGTCGGGGAGCGGGAGGACCTCGACGAGCCAGGCCGTGCCCTCGCGGCCTTCGACGAGCAGGTAGTAGCTGGTCAGCGCGGTGAAGATGAAGACGAAGATGAGGCTGAAGGTGGCGGTGATGACCGCCGTCGCGCTCTTGCCGAGCGCCGCGGCGAGATCGCGGAGCAGGTCTGCCAGCCGCCGTTGAAGGCTGGCGGTCTCGACCCCGAAACGACCGAGGAAGGCGGTGACGTCGCCGCCGAGCAGACCGCTCGTGCCGCCGTGCTGGTACCGGTCGGCGGCCCCGCGCAAGAGGTCGAGCACGCGCGAACCCACCACGAACAGGAGGAACGTGATGAGGCCGACCATCACGGTCATGACGAGCGCGGTGATGAGCGCGGCGGCGAGGCCCGGATGGCGGGCGAGGCGGCGTCGCTGCAGCAGCCGTTCCTGGAGCGGATACGCCGTCACCGCGATGGTCAGCCCGAGGAAGACGGGTATCCAGACGGGCTCCAGCGTCTGCCAGAACAGGTACGCCGCCAATGCGAACAGCACCAGGAACGTGCCGTTCTCGAGCTTGCGCCGATCGGTGCGGGCCACCCCGCTACTTTACTTCACTGCCGGTGCACCGGCCCAAGGCGCACGACCTCGAATGCGCTGAAGGGGACGGTCTTCAGCTGATCGAGGTCGTGGTCGTCCCAACGCGAGTCCGTCGCGCCGGAGATGGCGACGAATCCGTCGCCGGCTTCGTCGACGAGGAACATCCC
>Ga0075433_10004035_pt1 | contig 11356 bp, 7 predicted proteins | sample RhiMethybrSRZTD2_FD_75299 | JGI IMG/M metagenome (GOLD analysis project Ga0075433, IMG submission 75299) | Populus rhizosphere microbial communities from Tennessee, USA - Rhizosphere MetaG P. TD hybrid SRZTD2 | ecosystem: Host-associated > Plants > Roots > Rhizosphere > Soil | place: USA... | reverse complement strand
TCGGGGAGGACGTCAAAGGTATAGGTCTCGACCTCGAGATGGGGGCTAATGGCGGAGCGTTTGTGCAGGCTCAGGATCTCAGCCAAAAAGTCCTGGGTGGTGTTAAGCACGGGTAGCTTGTCCATGAACACCGGGACATGACAGTGCACGCGCCATTCGCTGCCGTAGGCGCCCTCGATGGCGGCAAAGGCGGGAGCGAGATCGAGGTAGCGCACCAGCTCACCGTTGGCGCGGCGCTCGACCACTTGATGCAAATAGACACCCTCGTCGAAGCGCTTTAGCTGCGCCAGCGTCTCCCGATCGACGCTCGGCACTTTGAGCGCCGCCGAGAGCTGCAGCTTGAAGATGCCGATACCCGCGCTCCTGAGCCGCGCGATGCTGGCGTCCGGGTCCTCGAATTCGATGGCGGCGTGGCACACATCATAGCAGATGCCGACGTGGCGGCGCAGGGCGGCGTCGGCCTCGCTGGCCGCAAGGCCCGCTAGAAGAGCAAAGCGGGCGACCGCCTCCCGCGCGAAGATCTGTTGCTCCAAGAACGGCACCAATTCTTCGCTCGTTTCCAGATAACACATGGGCTCTGGCTCGAGCGCGAGGGTTATGGTGCGCCCGCTGCGTTGGCGCAGCCGCACCAGATGCGCGGCGTGCTGCAGCAAATTGTCTTGGATCCGCTGCAGCGCCTCCGCGGTAGCCCCCAGCGGCCGGAAGGTTGCCGGCACGGTACTGATGCTGCCATCGATCGCGGCATCCTCAGGCAGCAGCCCCAGGAGCAAGTCGGCGAGACGATTCGAATAGGCGAGCCGTTCGGGGAAGCGCCAGTCCGGCTGATATACGTCTTCCTTGACGCGCGTGCCGTGAAAGGGGCCGTAGGGAAAACCGTTGATGGTGAAGACGTAAAGCCCGTGCTCGGCGAGGAAGGCCTTGAATTGCGCAAGCTCTGGGGCTTCGCGCGCGAGTGTCTCGGAGGCGACGTTGGACAAGCGCAGTCCCACCCCCATCTGCAGGTTGGGCGCCACCCGACGTTTCACGGCCGGCAAATGTCGCTCAAGCGCCGCACGCGTTTCGGCCCACGTCTCCCCGCGATGAATGTTGGTGCAGTACGTGAGATGTGCGCCGCCTGCGGCATTGCCGAGTTTCATGCTGCCGTCCGCCGTGACTTGAGCCAGCCGATTGCCGAGCGCACACGCTCTGCATCCATCTCGTGCACCTCGATGCCGCGGCCGATGCCTTCGAGCAGCGTAATCGTCAATTCGCCGCCGAGGTGCTCGCGGAATTCGTTCAAACCTTTGAGGAGCGGATGACTACCGTCGCTGGCACGCGCTTCGAGCACGGGATGCCAAAGATCGAAGCCGAGCAATTCGAGCAAGGCGGCGACCCGGTCCTCAAGACCGGGCTCCAATAAGCCAGCCAAGACCGAATAGCGCGTATCAAGCGCGATGCCGATGGCGACGGCCTCGCCATGGCGCACGTGATTGCGGGTCAGCGTTTCGATCTTGTGCGCCGCCCAATGGCCGAAGTCGAGAGGGCGAGCAGACCCACATTCGAAGGGGTCCCCCGCATGCGCAATCTGATGCATGTGCAGTTCGGCACAGCGCCGGATCATGGTCGACATGGCGGCCGGTTCGAACAGGGTGAGGGCATCGACGTGCCGTTCGAGCCAGTTGAAAAAGGAGGCATCGCGGATCAGGGCAACTTTGACCGCCTCGGCCATCCCAGCCGTCTTTTCCCGCGCCGGCAAATCAACAAGAAAATCAAGGTCGTTCAGCACGGCGAAGGGTGGCGCGAAGGTGCCAATGAAATTCTTGCTGCCCTTGAGGTTGACGCCATTCTTGACACCCACGCCGGAGTCGTTTTGCGACAACACGGTGGTCGGCACCCGGATATGACGGATACCGCGATGGCTCGTGGCCGCGACCAGACCGACAGCGTCCAGCACCGCGCCCCCGCCAATCGCAATCACGTAGGAATGCCGATCGATCCCGTGCTGCTGGATCAGGCCCATCATCCATTCAATGTGAAAGAGCTCATTTTTGATCTGCTCGCCACCCGAGACGGCGATCGGGGCGACGACAAGCTCGAGCGCCGACGCGTGGGCTTTGGCGTACGCCTTGATCTCGGCCAACAGGCTGGGACGCGAGGAGACAACGCCCTCGTCCACGAAGATCAGACAGCGGTGGCGGCGCTCGGGTTCGAGCCGTGTCAGGGTGTCCTTGAGGGTGGTGTTGGCCGGATCGAATAGGCCGTTCGTAAAATGTACGGGGTATTCGTAATTGACGGCAAAGCGCTGCAAATAAACCGAGGAAGTCATGTTCGCGACTATCATCGACGCGATCCCTATCCGATACGTACTATCCATAGCTTGCCAAGGAACAGTCGACCAGACGATCATCTTTCGGTGATGTCAAGCCGATCGAGGGTTGGTCTGCCAAGTCGGACTACCGTGACGATGGTCTAAATCTTCACCCGCTTCCTCCCGGCGCGGCAAAGGAAATGAGATGCACAATACCTTGGTTCTTCTGGTCGTCGGCCTAACCCGTCGGCTGCTAGGACAGGATACGCCGCATCTTTCTCGCCTTGCTGCCCTGGGCCTGCGCAGCCTCGACACCGTGCTCCCCGCGGTGACCTGCACGGTGCAATCGACGCTTTTGACCGGGCTTGCGCCGGAGGGCCACGGCGCAGTCGCCAACGGATGGTATTTTCGCGATCAGGCGGAGGTATGGCTTTGGCGTCAGTCCAACCGCCTCATTGCCGGGGAAAAGGTGTGGGAGGCGGGCAAGCGACGCGACCCCTCCTTCACCTGCGCCAACATGTTCTGGTGGTACAATATGTACTCCAGCGTGGATTTCAGCGCGACACCCCGGCCGATGTACCCCGCGGACGGACGCAAGATCCCAGACCACTACACCGATCCCCCGCAGCTGCGCGACGAGCTCAACGCCAAACTAGGCGAATTCCCGCTGTTTACGTTCTGGGGACCGGCCACCAACATCGCCTCGAGCCGCTGGATCACCGAAGCGACCCTTTATGTGCGCAAGACCCGCCGGCCAACGCTGACCCTTTGCTATCTGCCGCATCTCGACTACGGCCTGCAGAAATGGGGCCCCGACCCCGAGGATCCCCGCATCCGGCAGGATCTGCGCGAGGTCGATCAACTGGCCGGCGCCCTCATCGAGGCGGCCAACCGCGACGGCGACAAGGTCATGGTGGTTTCCGAATACGGCATCGTGCCCGTCGATGGCGCGGTGCACATCAACCGCGCCCTGCGCGAGGCGGGCCTGGTGCGCTATCGCATGGAAATGGGCCGGGAGGTGCTCGATCCTGGCGCCTCGCGTGCCTTCGCCCTTGCCGATCACCAATTGGCCCACGTTTATCTGCAGCACGGGACCGACCCGTCCGTGGTGAAGTCACTGCTCGAAGGGCTCGATGGCATCGCCGAGGTCTGGGACGAGGCGGGCAAGCGTGCCCATGGCCTGGCACATGCGCGCTCGGGTGAGCTCGTTGCCCTCGCCAAGCCCGACCGCTGGTTCAGCTATTACTGGTGGCTCGACGAGGCCAAGGCGCCCGACTACGCCAGAACGGTCGATATCCACCGCAAGCCCGGCTACGATCCCATGGAATTGTTCCTGGATCCGGCTCTGCCGTGGCCGAAGCTCAAAATCGCGCGAAGGATCTTGGCGCGCAAGCTGGGCTTCCGCAACCTGCTCGACGTCACTCCCATTCGCGGCACCGGCCTCGTCAAGGGTTCGCATGGCCTGATCAATGCCCAGGCGCTCGACTGCCCTGTCGTCCTTTCCAACGACGCGGCCCTTTTGCCCGCAGGCGCGGTATCGGCGGCCAGCTTCAAATCGCTGATGCTGGCCCACGTTTTTGGCTCCTGATACGCTGGCGGCCATGACAATGGTCGACGCAAACGAGCTCGTGGTCCTGGTGGACGCTGCGGACCGGCAAATTGGCACGGCGCCCAAGCTTGCCGTACATCGCGACGGACGCCTGCACCGCGCCATTTCGGTGCAACTCGCCGATCGACGCGGCCGGCTCCTGCTGCAGAAGCGCCATATCGGCAAATATCATTCGGGCGGACTATGGACCAACACCTGCTGCAGCCACCCGCGCCCGGGGGAAAGCGTGCTGGAGGCCGCCCAGCGACGGCTACAGGCGGAGATGGGCATCGCCTGTGCGCTGAGCCCCCTCTTCACCACGAGCTACCGCGCCGACCTCGACAAGGGCATGATCGAACATGAAATCGTGCACGTTTTTGCCGGCAGCTACGAGGGCCCGATTCGGCCGGACCCCTTGGAAGCCGACGGTTACGATTGGGTCAGGCCCGAGGCGCTCCGCGCCGATCTCAGCAGCAACGCTGGGCGTTATTCGGCATGGTTCTCAATCTATGTCAGAGACCACTGGCGCGAGGTCGCCTCACTCGTAGCCACCGCTGGATCGCAACTAGACGATCTTGAGATCGCCTAGGGCGGTGCTACCCGCCTCCGGTGCTATCCCCACCTTCGGGGTCTGCCCACCGCGCAGCACGGAATTGCCCATGTACAAGGTGCGCTGATCGATCGGCGGCGGATTGAGCCAGTCATCCTCCTTGATCTGGCCGCTCTTGCCATAGGCGGCCAGTGGATTGCGGTAGGTCACTTTCTCGATGGCGGCCTCGGAGATGCCACCGCGACGCATCAGCTCTGCCGTCTTTGGCACGGCGAGCGGGTCCGAGACGCCCCAGTCACAGGCGCTATCGCAGAAGATGCGCTCGGCGCCATAGCTGCGCACGATCTCAACCATGCGCTCGTTGCCCATCTTGGTGAACGGGTAAATCGAGAACGCCGCCCAGAAGCCGCGGTCGAGCACCTCACGCACGGTCTCTTCGTTGTTGTGATCGATCACGACGAAGCTTGGGTCGAGCTTGTGCTCGAGCGCGACAGCCATGGACCGCAGCGTCCCTTGCCGCTTGTCGCGATGCGGCGTGTGGATCATCACCGGCAAGGCCAGCTCCTTGGCGAGCTCGAGCTGCGCCCGGAAGTATTTGTCCTCGAGCGCCGTCTGCTCGTCGTAGCCGAGTTCACCGATGGCAACGACGCCCTCTTTCAAGGCATAGCGCGGCAATATGGCGAGCACGGCCTCGGCGAGTTCCTCGTTGTTGGCCTCTTTGGGGTTGAGGCCAACCGTGCAGTAGTGGCGTAACCCGAACTGACCGGCGCGGAAGCGCTCGAAGCCGCAGATCAAGGAGAGATAATCGATATAACTGCCGACGTTGGTACGCGGCTGGCCCAGCCAGAATGCCGGCTCGATGCAGGCGACGACACCGGCGGCGGCCATGCGCTCGTAATCGTCGGTGGTGCGCGAAACCATGTGCGTGTGCGAATCGAGAAACATGTGCTGGCTCCCGTTGGCCCCTAGCCGCGTGCGATATCGGTCCAAGTCACTTTTTGAGCGCGCACGGCCTCACTGAGATCAGGCACCCCGCGCAAATGACGCTCCGCATCGGGGTGGCGCGCCGCCGACAGAGCAAGGGCCGCGGCCTGCCGTTGCAACGTCTCTCCTGTACCCAAGACGCGGGCTAGATCGTCGATCGCCGCGGCATCCGCGTGCGGTCCCACACAGCGCCACAGTTCAGCCGCCACGGGCCGTTGGGCCGCCCAGCGCTCATGCGCATAGTCGCACAACATCCGCATCAGGCGCGGGTTGGCGCGCTCGTCGAGACCCTGAATGGGCGCCAGCTTGCTGCCGATGAACAGTGCCTTCAACACCATATGGTTCCAGGCGTTTTCGTCGAACTGTTCCATGGGGAAGGGATTGCGGTGGGCAACCGCCTCGAAGATCGGTTGCATCGCGCTGCGGGTCCCTTCACGTGCCCTCGCCACGTGCTGGGCTGCATTCGGATAAAGCGGCAGTCCTCGATAAAATGCGATCAACTCCCAAACGTCGGCGGTATTGAAGAGCGTCTCCAGCCGCGCTTTGAAGGCGGCGCCATCCCGCGTTTGGCCGGCCAGGACAAACGCGAGGCGCGCGGCCTGATCGATGCTCCAATCCGAGGGGTCCCAGTGCGGGCGTGCCGCGGCGGCAGCCGCGCGCTCTTCGGGCTTGAGATCGAGATCGCCTTTGCCGAGCTTGCGCGTCGCGTAGCCAAGCGCAAGGTAGATGTCTTTGTCGCTTGGCGAGGTCTTCAGACCTTCGAGCTGCCCAAGAAACCAGTCGGCTGCCGCGCTGGAGGATCGCGCAACGACCCAGCTCGCCAATAGCTCCTGAGGTGTACGTTTGGGCGGTGTCATGGCTTCACCTCTATGCCGAGACGGCGGGTCGATCGGTCGGCGCAGCAGTCGGCCCGAATGCTTGGGAAAAGACTATGTCTCGAGCGCCGGGGTTGTCCAGCAAACAGCACCCCTGCGGCCACTTTAGGGACGCGCCTACAAAGAGCGATGCGGGCGCCGCGCAATTGTTGCCCAGGCACCCTTGGGGGGCCAGGGCACGCGACAGCTCCGCTGACAGATAGCGCAAGCGGGGCGGCTTGCCCGTCGCTCCCATCGAACCCGGCAAACATGGTCTGAGGCCAGAAATTGCGCGAGAAGCCATGTCGCGGGCTAAGCGGTGGCCGCGACCTCGTCGGGGCTCGGCGGGGGATGGCCTGCAGGCCGGAGAAGCGGCGGCGAGGTGCTGGCTGCAGCGCGGCCGCAAACGTGCCGGGGTGCCCGCCCGGCGTCGACGCCCCTCCCCCTCGCCCCTGGCCCCGGGGAACCAGGGGCTTTGGCAATGGGACGCCGAAAGGGGAAGGCGAAAACCCATTGCGCGGCGCCGCGCCCGGGGGGAAGCGGAGCGGCGCTCCAGAGCAACGGAGGGCAGCCTCCCTCGTTCCGTCGGCCGCTGAGCGCCTGCAGCATATGGCTACGGTCCCGGCAGCCGTCCCGCGTGAAGTTGACGCCCCCAGGCCAGGCCTATGAGCCCGGGAGCCGTCGCTTGGCCTCCCTGCCGTTGCGAGACAAGCAGCGCTGCCAAGCAGGACCGCCTGCGTTCGTCAGATCGCAAGGAGATCGGGATGAAACGGTAGGCCGGTCGGCCACGCTGCACTACCGAGGTGACGCTGATCTCGCGCCAACGGCGCCGTGGCCCAGGCAAGCGAGGGAGCACGACACCACCGCGGCCCTCATCCGCCGCGCACATCCTCCCAGCGCTGGGCGCTCGACCTCATCACCAGAACGAAGCGATCAGCAGCAACAGGGTTGTGCACATGGCCAGCGTCCCAACCGCCATGAACACTGACTGCGGTGAGGTTGGTTCTTGCAGCTCGTCTGACATCACCCGCACTTCCGAAACGTGAAGCCGAAAGGGCTAACTTGAAGCCCGATTGTCAGCCCCGGACACCACTGCGGGCGAAAGGGGGCAGACTGAGCATGTTATCGGGCAACACTCGGACTGGCTACCCGCCAAGCACACATTTTTCACAGATAATCTGAGCATTTCGCGTCTGCGAAAAAGATCCCACCGGCCATCAGCGCTCAGTTGCAGCCTCGTGCTGGGCCTTTCGTTTTTGTCCATCGCACAAGCACAGACGCACCACCCCCTGCGCTGCGGAGCACAACCGGACCTCGGCAGCGCCATCTTAGCCATCGCTTTTCCAGCACATGCACGGCGAGCTTCGCCGCGACTGGACGCGCCGAGGTTGAGCTATGCGAGGCGGGAGGGCATTCACCCTTCGAGCCTTTGGCAGCGATGGCCGCGGCCGATAGCTGGGGCCAACAGGGTCAAGCCTGGGGGTGGAAAGGTGGAGGGAAAGCAGCAGGGCCACGTGATGCATCGCGACTGAGGGAAAGTCGCTGTCTCGCCGATCCTGGGCGACGGGGGGAGGGTAACCTAGGATCGGGGTGGCCCTGCGCATTCCGCTCCACGCCTGCTGTGTAGCGCTGGCCGGGCCGACCGAGCTATCAGGAAAAGTTGGCAGGACGCGCCGGGAGAGTCCGGATTTGCCCTTTTCCGCTGAAGTTCAAGGTGAGCACGAGCTCGGCTGCACGCGCGCAAGGCAAACGACCCCACGCCCGGCAGGATACGTAGGGAGCCGGCAGGTCAACGGAGGGCTTGGCGCGAGAGGGAGCGGCGCGCAAATCCCCAGGGCGGAGGAGGCCACCCTGGGGCGCGCCTGATGCGCCCGCGTTCCGTCCAACACGTGGCGCTCAGGAGGATCAACACAATCGCTCGGCAGCTTTATCGTGTAAATCGGTACAAAGTCGGGAAAAGCATGCGCACGGGATTGACCATAGGTGTAGGGCCCTTCGGCCGACGCGGCCCATGAGCAGTCTGTCATCAAGCGAGGGCCTGCGCCTCGCCGCGTTCTGCGGCGTCCTGATCGTCATGCTCGTATGGGAGCTCTTGCTGCCGCGCCGCACATCCAACATCAAACGCACGGCCCGTTGGCCTTCCAACCTCGCCGTGGTCGTTCTCGATACGGTGCTTGTCCGGCTCGTCTTTCCCACCACCACCATCGCCGTGGCCCTGCTCACCGAAACGAACGGCTGGGGTCTTTTCAACGTCTTGCGTCTACCGCAGTGGCTGACGCTGCCCGCCGGCATCATTCTGCTCGACCTGGCGATCTACCTGCAGCACGTTCTGTTTCACTGGCTGCCCGCGCTCTGGCGCTTTCATCGCATGCATCACGCCGACCTGGAGTTCGACGTAACGACCGGCGTACGCTTTCACCCGGTGGAGATACTTCTCTCAATGGCCATCAAGCTGGGCGTCATTCTCGCGCTCGGCACCCCGGCCTTGGCCGTGCTTGGCTTCGAAATTCTGCTGAGCGCCACCTCGTTGTTCAATCATGGCAACGTAAAGCTTCCCGAACGGCTCGACCGGGCGCTGCGCTGGGTGCTCGTGACACCCGACATGCACCGGGTCCACCACTCCATTGTGACGCGAGAGACCAACAGCAATTTCGGCTTCAACCTTCCCTGGTGGGATTGGCTGTTTAAGACCTATCGCGACCAACCCGCGGCCGGCCACCTCGCCATGACCATCGGTCTCGAGCAGTTCCGCGAGCTTACCGAGCAGCGACTTGATCGCATGCTGACCCAGCCCTTCCGAACCGGCGGGCACGATCCGGGACAGCGGCAGGCGGTCGAATAGGTTTGGGCTAGCCGCTGCGGTGGTCTTGCGGCCTCATCCAGCGCGCTGCCTGATCAGGTGCCGGCAACGGCCTCAAGCGAGCCTGCCAGCTCATAGACGACCCCGTCAGGCGCGTAGGCGAGCTCACAGCGCGTGTCCACAAATTCCGCCATGATCTGTTCGAGGACGACGCTGCCAAAACCCTTGCGCTCAGGCGCGGTTACGGGCGGTCCGCCGCGTTCTTGCCAACGCAGGCTAAAGATGTCTTTGCCGTTTTCCTGTAACACCTGCCAACTGACTTGGACCTGCCCGACCGAATTCGACAGGGCCCCATACTTGACGGCGTTGGTCGCAAGCTCGTGCAGCGCAAGCGCAAAGTTCTGCGCCGCCTTGGCATTGAGCAAGATGTTGGGACCCCGGCTGGTCGTGCGCTCGGCATAGGGGCTCATTTCCATGCGCACAACGTCGGCGATGTCCGCCCCCTGCCATTCCGTGTCCACCAACATGGCGTGCGTTTGTGCGAGCGATTGCAGCCGGCTCAACACCGCGGCCTTGGCATCTTCCACCGACTGTTTATCCGCCATGCTGCGCGCCACCACGGCCTGCACCACGGCAAACAGGTTTTTGGTTCGATGTTGGATCTCACGGGTCAACAGATCCTGGCGGTCCTCGGCCCGTTTGCGGTCGGTAATGTCGCGGGCGATCTTCGAGGCACCGACGATGTTACCCTCGCCATTGCGAACCGGCGATACGCTGAGAGAGATGTCAACGAACTCACCATTCTTCCGCACTCGAACCGTATCATAGTGCTCGACCCGATCCCCACGCCGGATGCGCTCCAGGATCTTCGGCTCTTCACTTTGCAGGTGTGCAGGAATGAGCAGCGTTATGGGTTTGCCGAGCATCTCCTCAGCGGTGTAGCCGAACAGTCGCTGGGCCCCGCTATTCCAGCTCGTGACGATGCCGTCGAGATCCTTGCTGACGATGGCATCGTCGGACGCCTCCACGATCGCGCTCAGCAAGCGTGAGGCCTGTTCGGCCCGGCGGCGCGCCTCTTCCGCATTTTGCCGGGCGACGCTGAAGCCGAGCTGGCGCGCGATGACCACCGCTAGGTCCATCTCCGCGCCGGTGAACGCGTGGGGGCGATCGAAATAGGTCATGAACTTGCCGATCAGTTCACCACCCGCTTCCAGGGGCACGAACGCCAGGGCGCGGATACCCTCCGCCAGAACCGTCGCCTTCAGACCCTCTTCGATATCAGAGGAGGCGACGTCATCGATAACGATGGGCTGCGGGTCTTGCGTGTCCCGTGTCCAAGGCGAATGACCTTCGACCGCCTTCCGATAGGCTTCGGAAAGGCCGCGCGAGGCCACGAACGCCATCACCCCCTTCTCGTTGAACTGCAGGATCGAGGCGCGTTGACAGCCCAGGGCGCGCAAAATGGCGTCGAGCGCCGCCTCGTAGATGTGCGGCGCCGACGTGGCACGGAACAGCCGGTTTGTGAATTCGAAGAGCGCCCCCTGCTCGTCCAGATGTCGCGTGAGGGTTCGCCCCGCGGCATTGGGCTCGGAAATATCGATCAGCATGTTGACGGCGCCCACCAAAGCACCCTCGGCGTCGAACAGCGGTGTCGGATACGGCATGAACCGCACCCGTGTGCCGTCGGGCCGCTCGGCGACCGCTTCCATGCCGCGGATCGTCCGACCCTCCTTCAACACCCGTGCCATCGGACATTGATCGTGCAGCAGCGGCGTCCCGTCGGGCCAGTAGAGTTTCCAGGAGACGCAAAACTCGGCCTTGCCGAGCTCAGGGCGACAGCCCCACAAGCTTGCCGCCGCTTCGTTGTAATAGGTGATCCGCCCCGCTGCGTCGGTCGCGTAAATCGCCGCCGGAAGCAGGTCCAGCAACCGGTCAGCAGCCGCACCCGGCGACTGCTGCTCCTTGTTCTGAGTTTTGCTGGCGAACGTAACAGCCACCTAACGTCCCCCGGGCCTTGTCGCGGCCCGTTGCCTTGATTTTGAAGAGTATAGGGCCGCGCTTCCCCGTTTGCACCATTCCCCGCCGCAAAAATAACGACGGCCAATGCTCCCGGGTTCCGCTGCCTGGCCGGCGTCCGCAAGCAGATTTTGCCAATGGATCCAACCCCGGAGCCAACATGCCCTGGGCCCGCGCGCCGGTCCCACCCCGACGGGATTTGTCACCCAAGCTTACGCCAATGCGGGAGGAAACGCGGTCCCCTGAGGCCCGCGCCACCCCCTTGTTCGTTCATATC
>Ga0075433_10004032_pt1 | contig 11361 bp, 7 predicted proteins | sample RhiMethybrSRZTD2_FD_75299 | JGI IMG/M metagenome (GOLD analysis project Ga0075433, IMG submission 75299) | Populus rhizosphere microbial communities from Tennessee, USA - Rhizosphere MetaG P. TD hybrid SRZTD2 | ecosystem: Host-associated > Plants > Roots > Rhizosphere > Soil | place: USA... | reverse complement strand
CTTTGGGGTCAGGGGAATTTGGCCGTTGTCTGCAACGTCGGTCCCTTGGTGGAGCCGACCAACCGAGATTCCTACACGAACGGGACGGCGCGAGTTCCACTAAACCTGTTCTCACATTCGGATCAGCAGAATCAGTGGCAGACCTCGGTTTCGAATACTGCCAGTGGCACCGGATGGGGTGGGCGCTTGGCCGACAAGACCGCCGATCTCAATACCACGACCTTTCCGCCGATAACATCGGCAGCCGGCACTCCGATCTTTGTCGCTGGCGACGTGGAACAGCCACTGGCAATCGCTCCGGCACCGACCACGTTAAACACGGCGCTGCGACTCGATGGCTTTCCAAGTTCACCCGATAACGACCCCAGATACATCGCGCTGCAGCAGTTGCTGCAGGAAGACCAGAGCCTGACGCTTGTGCGAGGCGCCAGCCGGATAACCAACGAAGCGCTGGGCGTGCAGCGCGCGTTAGCAGTCGTCGGCGATCCTGTTGTTCCGCCGTTTCCTCTGAATCCCCGCACAAGCCTGGGAAACCAGCTGGAACAGGTGGCCAAACTGATCAGCGTGAGAACTGCGCTGGGCATGAACCGTCAAATCTTTTTCTGCTCTCTCGGCGGCTTTGACACCCACAGCGGCCAGGTGACTTCTGGCAACAAGTCCCACGACGGGCACGCACGCGAACCTCCTGGCGCAAGTGAGCGGTGCCATGAAAGCATTTTACGACGCCACGGTGAATCTCGGAGTGGCTTCACAGGTGGTGACCTTTACTCTCTCGGATTTTGCACGGACCTTCGTACCTAACGGCAATCTGGGGACGGACCACGCCTGGGGCTCTCACCATTTCGTCGTGGGTGGTTCGGTCCGGGGCGGTGACTTCTACGGCGTAAGCGGTTCTAACGGTACCGTGTTTCCGACACTAGCCGCCAATGGTCCTGACGACACCGATCAAGGAAGCAGCGCACGCGGACGATGGATACCAACCACGGCCGTGGATCAATACGGCGCTACTCTCGCCTCTTGGTTTGGCGTCGGAAACGCAGACCTTGCCGTCGTCTTTCCCAACATAGGAAGATTTGGTCAATCCAACCTCGGATTCCTCGCATAGTGCTAAAAACAATCTCAAAGCCTTCGCGGGGAGATGGGGACGCGGAGATTGGGTGAGGCCATACAGAACAAAGGATTGTTGAGAGGTCCTGCTAATAAAATCTGTGCTCCGGGTTCTACCCGGTTTGTCCTGAAATCCAGACTTCTGAAGTAGCAAGTCGCTATTAGGAATATATCTTACAAACTAAAGAACGTAGCCTCCGTCTATATCGCCGGGTTACTGGAGTGTCAAAGCTATTATCAATCCAGTCTTTGCACAATTCGAGTCCGTATTTTTCGCCCTATTTCTAGGCCTTGAACGTTCGAGCGGTGGATTCGATTCGTTTAATTTCTGTTGTCTGATTCAGGTCGCGATTAAAAACCAGCCCCCTGCGAGCAAGGTGACATCATTGTTGAGGTCAATCGTAAACTCATCCACGACCTTTCCGAATACAAAAAGGCGGTTGCGGCACAAAAGGGAAAGAGAATACTCTTTCTTGTCCGCCGGGGAGAGAACACCATGTTTCTCACTCTTAAGCCTTAAGCATGGTCCACGCTTTAGGTCGGTGAATGTGGATTGTGGGAGAATTCAATCAAATCTGGATTGCGACAGGCGTCAGCTCTTCTGCCACCTAAGTAGTTCCGCTCTTCTGCGGATAAAGAATGCAGCGAATATTTTCGTTCGTAACTTCACCGCGAGGATTGATATAGCAAACTCAAGTGCGGTCACACGCAGACCTCGTTGGACCGGTCGCGGTGAGGTTTGCCCGTTGATTGAAGGCGGTTGAAACGAGTCAGCTGTCATTCCGAGTCCGCCGAGATTGAGCAACTCAAAGGCAAACGCCAAATTGTCCTAAAAGTTTCTTCGGACTGCTTTGGGTGTATTGACTGAATCGGTTCGCGAGTTTAGAGAACTGAAAACCAGAGCCGTAAACTCATTTTAACAAGAGAATCGAGATGAAGAGTACTCATGATGGAGCTCACGTTTTCACGAGGCTCCCTGAGCTAACGGAGAGAAGGTCTTTTTGGTTGTGGGTCCGGACATACATTGACAGGACTTACAGTCGATACGGTCCTCCCACGCCGACAACCCCAGTGCCGTAAGGTTGGCGCAAGAAGGGATGATCAAGTTCTCCATTATTCTCGGAGTTCTTGGATTATTGGGGACAGCCGCCGCAATGCCGTACCTCGGCGGGTGGGTTTCCAATTGGGGACCACGGCAGCAGTGGCTGGTAGGGCTCATTGCGATCTTTCCCGCTTGGTTGATTGCCTTCCTAGGTTTGTTGCCATCGTCCGTCGGACCTGAATACGATCCCTTGCCTCGCTCGGCGCTTCTCTCTTCAGTGGTTGCTCTCTTAGGAGTTGTTTTTACCGATACAACCCTGAGACGGCTTGGTAAGTCAGGATATTCTCTCTCGCCTTTCAAGTACTGGATCCTTGGAACGACAGGGCTCCTTCCGGCGTGGCTTATTACTTTGTGGATTCTCTTTTCGGCATGACGACCTACACGGTGACCGGGGCCAAGTACGGCAACCACCTGCTGTGGTTTCTGATCCTGCTCGGTCCGGTGGTCTATTACGTCCAAGAGATGACGGTGCGCTTGGGCGCCGTGGCTACCAGCTTCGAACGGGCGGGAAAAATCCGCCTATTAGTAGCGGCGGCTCAAAGTTCATTTTGAGTGTAGGATTAAATTGAACGATCTTCAGTTCAATGGCATCACCCAAGGTTGAAGGTTGTCGGTCGTTAAAAGAGGTCCTCTGAAAATCATTCAACTTCAATCGCTTTTCGATGCTTTTCGAGAACCGTCCGCGTAAGGAACAGCGAGGCTCCGATCTTCATCAAGTTTTTAACTCGATGCGAGTTGATCAGGTGCTAACCTAGCCTTGCAATCGACGCCCTCAATAAAAAATACCGGTCTATCTATTTGTACTGTAACAGGGTTGTCTTCCTTGCACGATGAACTAATCCAAATCCCTCAGAACAGCTAACTGGGTGACTCTCTTGTGTAGATGCGCTCCCGCCTTTCCATTGCATCCTGGAGATCTATCTACACCAACTCGTCAAACGCCAGGGTCAACGTCGTGGTCGTTTATCTCATCCCGCCGAGCCAGGTCGCTCTCCTCTTCCATTTTCAGTCCCACCCATTCGCCACTTGAGATGAGCTTCTGCCAGTCAATTTCCTTGCCGGCAATCATGGCGAGATTACTTTGAATCTCCAAGCGGATCTCTCCGCCTACGTCCCAGAATTGACCAGGGGTAGTAGTGCGGGTGACAATCCACTCAAGCTGGTCATAGATCCCTTTCATTCCACTTTCGATGTCTTTCAAGCCCCTTGGCCGATCTCCACTGCGCGCCAGAGTCAGGCCCAGGTAGAGCAGCGCTAGATAATCATCGTTATGCTGGGCAACGGCCCTTTCGAGGGATTGGCGGGCTTCAGGGAGCTGTCCTGCGAGATACTGAGCTCGCCCTACATAGGTCCAGACTCCCTCTTGGAAAACGCCGCTGAAACTCATAACGTAGTTCGGGTCCGTCTCGGCGACCTGTTGGAAGTAGGTCAAGGCGACGTCGGGCTGATTCACAAGGAGGGCTTGTCTTCCCGTATGCATTGCTAATCGGTCGGAGGCACAACTACAGAGAAAGGGAAGAATAGAGAGCCAGGCCAATGAACTTCGTCTTTTCATAGGTCTGCCTAAAGAGTTCCGCCAAAATGTTTCTCCAGTACTGATTTTTCTAATCATGATCAGCCTCCTTCAAAGTTAGATTGTCGTCCAGGCTCGCCTCTACATCCCTGTCAGACCGCGCATCCGATACCGAAAATCTAAATCGTTGAGCCCCTTCTTCCCACATTATATCTGCGGTAGTTTTTCCTTTGTTTTTTTAAAATTCGTAAAGAAAATCATCCTTCGTGATGCTGCGTCTCATGTCTGCGTTACCCGAGGCGATACAACACCCCGCAAAGCATGCAGGTAAATTCCCGCTGGCGCACGACGTTCCATACGATAGTTCCCCAGTAATTGAGGTTTTTGGCTCTCTGTGGGGCCGGATACTTTGGCAACACTTATTGTTCCATCCTTGGCCTAAGGGCGGTTCCACCAACCGCCGCGCAGCGCCTGGAATAGCGCCGCCGTGTCGGCAAACCGATTTGCCTGCGCCTGCACGCGCGTGATTTGCGCCTGCTGATACGCTTGCTGAGCACTGAGCAGCGCCAGATAGTTGACGTATCCGAGCTGTTGCTGTTTGATCGTGAGATCAAGGGTCACCTTGGCGGCACCGCACAGCCTGACATCAGGGCCAAAGCTGCCAAAGCGCCCACCGCGCTAGGAAACGGTCTTGCCGGCAGGCGATATGCTGCATGAAACATCGTCATTTTCGTGGTTCTCGATGCACGTTAAAGGACCACTGATGGTCGGGTCCGTGCGACGTACGTCCCACCAAAACGGTTCGCGGTTGGAGCTCGGGAGTTTCCCCTTGCAGTCATCTCGGCTCAGTGCTGTGCCCCCATGCCCGTTCCGTTGATGCTTGCACTGTCTGCGCGGATTTCTGTTCCGTTTATGCTTGAGCTGCCCTTGCCACCACCGGGCCCCTCCCCCCCGGGTCTTGCTGACGGCGCCGGGCAGCCCTCCGTGTTTCGGCGCCTGGCCTCGCGCAGGATGTCCGCCGTTCGTCGCCACTGCTTTGCCCGATGCACCGGGCCGCCCTTCGTTCCTGGACGCCTGAGCTTGCGCGGCAAATCCGTCATTCGCCGCGACCGTGCTCAGAACGAGCACGACAAACAGATAATCATATGCCTTCATTCGCTGTTCCTCCTTCCTTCATTTTCACGCCGCCCGAGGAACACCATGCGCAGCGGCGGCACGACGACGAGCAACATGAGCGGACCGATCAGCAAGCCGCCGACGACCACCGTCGCCAAGGGGCGTTGCACCTGGCTGCCGATGCCCGTCGAGATCGCCGCCGGGACCAGACCGATGCACGCCGACAGCGCTGTCATCAGCATCGGCCGCATGCGCTGGGATGCGGCGTGGAACATGCCGTCGATGCTCGGCATGTCGCCTCTCTGCATGACCTCGTTGTAGTAGGTGAGCATCAGGATGCCGTCCATCACCGAAATCCCGAGCAACGACACGAATCCGATGGCGGCGGAGATACTGAAATTGAGACCGGTGACAACCAGTGCCAGCACACCGCCGGCGACGGCAAAGGGAATACCCGCCAGCGCGAGCAGGCTGTCCCACACCGAACCGAACAGCCCATACAGCAGGACCATGATCAGAGCGAGGCTCACCGGGACGATCACCTCGAGCCGCTTTTTAGCCTGCTGCAATGACTCGAATTCCCCGGCCCACTCGATCCGATACCCCTGCGGGAGCTTCACCTGCCGCGCAATCTGCTCCTGCGCCTCGGCCACGGTGCCCTGGAGGTCGCGTCCGCGCACGCTGAACTTGATGGGGATGTACCGCTGATTGCGCTCGTGATAGATATAGGAGGCGCCCGTATCCAGGGTGATTGAGGCGAGTTCGCTCAACGGAATGTAGGCGTTGGCGCCGGCGCTGTTCGGAAACCCGACCTTGATGTTGCGCGCCCGGTCCAGGCTATTGCGGTACTCGGGCGCGACGCGGGCGATCAACGCGAAGTGGCGATCACCTTCGAGGACCGTGGTCGCCTGAGTGCCGCCCAGGGCCGCCTGGATGACGCTGTTGACGTCGCCGGCATTGAGGCCATAGCGGACGGCTTTCTCGCGGTCCACCGTGATATTCAGGTTCGGCTGACCCAGGACCCGGAAGATACCGAGATCGGCGACGCCCCGGACCTGATCCATGATTCCCAGAACTTTCGTGGCGATCCGCTCCAGCGTCGCCAGATCGCGGCCGATGATCTTGACCGAGTTAGCGCCCTTGACGCCTGACAGTTGTTCTTCGATGTTGTCCTGGATGTATTGCGAGAAGTTGAACGTGATCCCCGTGAATTCATCGGAGAACTTTTTCTGCAACTCGTCGATGAGCTTCTCTTTTGTCATGCCCTGGGGCCACTGATCCGCCGGCTTCAATGGCGCGAAGAACTCGGCGTTGAAGAACCCCGTGGCGTCGCTGCCGTCGTCAGGCCGGCCGTGTTGGGAGACAACGGTGATGACTTCCGGCCCGCTGCGGAGAATCTGGCGAATGCGGTTTACCACCGGCATGCCGGCTTCCAGCGAAATCGTCGGCGGCATCGTGGCGCGAATCCAGAGATTGCCTTCTTCGAGGACCGGCAGGAACTCGCCGCCGAGCCGGGGAATCAGCACACCCACCACGGCGAGGAACGCGACGCCAAGCGTGACCACGATCGCCCGGCGGGACAATGCCCAGCGCAGAGCAGGCTGGTAGAGAGCCCGCAGGGCCCGCACGAGGATCGTTTCGGCATGACGAATATGCTCCGGCAGCAGAAACGTCGCCAGGACCGGCGTGACCGTGAAGGTCGAGATCAATGCGCCCGCCAACGCGTACGCGTAGGTCCGCGCCATCGGGCTGAAGATCTGACCTTCGACGCCTTGCATGGTGAACAGCGGAAGAAACGCCGCTAGCGTAATCATGGTCGAGAAGAGGATCGCCTTATCCACTTGAAGGGCGCTGGCGAAGATCATCTGAAACCGCTGGGTCCATCCCGGCGCCTGCTCCTGGGGCACGTAAGCCCTCAGGAGCTGACGCTGCTCCCCCTCATTTGTCTGGAGATTACGGAAGATGTTCTCGACGAGGATGACGGCGGAGTCGACGATGATGCCGAAGTCGACGGCACCGATCGACAACAGGTTCGCCGACTCGCCCATGAGGTACAAAGTAGTGACACTGAAAAGCAGCGCGAACGGGATATTGGCGCCCACGATGATCGCGCTGCGCAGGTTTCCCAGAAAGATCCACTGAATGAAGAACACCAGCGCGCAGCCGAAGATGAGATTGTGCAAGACCGTGTGCGTGGTAACCGAGACAAGGGAGCCACGGTCATAGTAGCCGACCGCGCGGACCCCCGGGGGTAGGGTGCCGTCGCTGTTGATCTTCTGTATTTCCGCCTTGATGCGGGGGAGGACCTCATTGGTGTGCAGCGTCCGGTTCATGATCACGGTCCCGTTGACTACGTCGTCGTCATCGTCGCGGCCCGCCTTGCCGAGCCTCGGCAAATAGCCCACGGACAGTTTGGCGACATCCTTCACCAAGACCGGTATCCCGCCCGGTTGAGAGCTGAGGACGATGTTCTCGATGTCCTCCACCTTGCCGATCAGGCCGACGCCGCGGACGTTGACCGACTGCTGGCCGACATTGATCGTCCGGCCGCCGACGTTAATATTGGCGTTACCGATGGCGGTCAGCACTTGCGGCAGCGTGACGCTGTACGCGTCGAGCTTGTGGAGATCGACCTCGACATCGTACGTCTTAGTCGTCCCGCCCCAGGTCACCACTTGGACCACGCCGGGTACCGACAGTAACCGGCGTTGCATGACCCAGTCCTGCAGCGTGCGCAGATTGGTCAAGCCGAAGTGCGGAGGCCCGACGAGCTGGTAGCGATAGATCTCGCCGACCAGGCTCGCGCCCTGGATGGTCGGCGACACACCGTTGGGCAGGTTGACGTTCTGCTGCAGGGCGATGGCCGCCTGTGTCCTGGCGAAGTAATAATCCACACCATACCTGAACATGACCCGGACGAAGGATAACCCGTAGAACGAGGTCGAGCGAATGACCTCGACCCCGGGAGTGACGGCGAGGCCGACCTCCATGGGAATCGTGTAGTAAAGCTCCATCTCCTCGGCGGACAGCCCCGGAGCCTGGGCAGTGATTTCGAGGATCACCGGCGCCGGGTTCGGATAGGCTTCGACATTGATCTTGGAGAACGCCCAGAGGCCGCCGCCGATCAGCACTAACAGGCCAAGGAGGATGATCGGCCGCCGGGAGAGCGCGAAGGTGAGGAGGGCCCTCAGCACGGTGTCTCCCGAGGGGTACGCGTGGCCATGGTGATCACCAAGGGGCTCACCGGGACGCCGCCGTAAGGGCGTTGCTCAGGAAGAGCGCCGATTCGGTAGCGACCAGTTCTCCGGGCTGCAGGCCCTCGAGGATCTGAGCGAACCCGTCTTGCTGGAGGCCGATCTTGACTGTCCGCCTGACCAGGCGCTTGCGGTCCGTCGTGACCCACACCGCCATCGTGCCATCGCCTTCGCGGATCACGCCGTTAAGGGGAACGGCCACAGAACGGACGGCCTTACCCGTCCGGATCACGAAGGTCGCAAACATCCCGGGCCGCAGTTCGTGCTTGGGGTCTGGGATTTCGGAGCGCACCGAGACCCGATGGGTAGTCGGATCTACCGATGCCCCGATAGTAACGATCTTCCCTCGAAACATTCGGCCAGGATACGCCTTCACCGTGACATCGACCTCTTCTCCCAACCGGAGAAGCGGAAAGTCGGTCTCGGCGACGTTCGCCACCATCCACATGGTCGAGATGTCGGACAGTGTGTAGGGCGCCGGCTGGTTGCCCGGCTGCGCGAGGAGGCCAGGTGCAGCATTCCGCGCTATCACCCGCCCCGTGATGGGGCTTGCGACAACCAGCACCGGGTCAATCTTGCGCTCGGCGATAATGCGGTCCATGTCCGCATCGGTCTTGCCGAAGATACGGACGGCATCACGGGCAGCCTTTAAGGCTCCCTCGGCGGCTTGCTGGTCGGAGGTGGCCTGATCCAAGTCTTTCTGTGAGATCCCTTGCACCTCATACAGCTGCTTGGCGCGGTTCAGCACACGCGTCGTCAGGTTGAGTACTCCCGCTGCGGCGATCAAGCTCGACCCGGCCTGAACCAGATCGGGGCTATCAATCGTGTAGAGTGGCATTCCCTTCTTCACGTCATCGCCGGCTCTGGCGAAGAGCGTGATGATCTTTCCCTGAACGGGGGGAAAAACCGGGACCGACATCTCTTGGTTGAAGTCGATAGTGCCCACCGTTTCGCGCTGGATAGTGAAGACCCGTTCGCCGGCTGGCTCGACCTTGAACTGCTTGAACTCCGAAGCGGATAACTCTATGCTCTGGGCCGTCAGGGGGTCGGCCGAGGTACGCTCTGGTGCCTTGGATGGCGATCGATTGGTATCCGCGGCCCTGGCGGCGGAAGGCGCCGTGCCTTCCGCCGGCGGTCCGCCAGAAAACCCTACGTAGTACGCCACCAAAGCGATAATGAATGCCGCGGCCACTGTGGCTGTGCCAACTACGGCTCTTTTCTTGTTTAAGCTCATGACTTGTCGCTCTTGTTTAGTGCATTCTGTTTCTCGACTTTTTACGTTCACTGAGCTTTTTGGTCCGTTCAGGCTCGTCGAGATGGAGTTAATTGTGTAAATTGTTGGCGCAGAAGTAAATCCCATCTTTCGGACAGCGCGGTTATCTTTCGGATTGGTCACAATAAATATCTCTTGGCCAGCCGCTGACAATTGGGGTTGCTTAAGGGGCGTTGGCGGATCAGGCGATAAATTAGCTCACTGCACTGAGTCTCCTCTCGGGTAAGACCGGCGTTCGCATCGCCCTGGAGCAATAGAGGAGCGATCTCTAGTTCTCTGGAAGTTGTGGAGGTATACCGTCGACGAAGTTTAATGTGATTTAAAGGATGGCAGGTGTGTTCTCGTTGCGTTTCTGCCGCCGGGCGAGGATCGCGAAGATAGCGGGCGGCACAAGAAGAGTTAGCGGCGTTGAAGAGATGAGACCGTATAGATAGGCTGGCGCGTCATTTCGCTGCTACTCACGACATGAAATTAAAAGAAGAAATCGAACGCCTGGCTGCGGAATATGACAAGCTCAAGGTGCCCGCGGCGGTTCGTGTCGAAGTGAGGGATGGCCGTCGGAGCCGCCGGAGACCGTCATGCATGTTCACCCGACTCCTGAAGAGGACTTGATGTATGCCACTACGACTCACGAAAGGATCGATTCACAATCTCTAGAGCGAGATCGAGTCCCTCCCAAATTTCTCTTCCACCCATTCGTGGCTTGAGATGAGCTTCGGCCAGTCCAATTCCTCCCCGGAAATCATAGCGAGAATACTTTTCAACTTCCTTGCGAATCTCTCCCCGAGGATCCCAGAATTCAAAGTTAGTATGATAGTGCATAAAGTCATCGAGGCTATTCGAATCTGGAGATCTATCTAAACCGAATCGTCAAACGCCTAAACCGAATCGTCAAACGCCAGGGTCGGCGTCGTGGTCGTTTATCTCATCCCGCCGAGCGAGATCGGGCTCCTCTTCCATTTTCTGTCCCACCCATTCGCCACTTGAGATGAGCTTCGGCCAGTCAATGTCCTTGCCGGCAATCATGGCGAGATTACTTTTAATCTCCGAGCGGATCTCTCCGTGCGGGTCCCAGAATTGACCAGAGGTATTGTGGGCGACAATCCACTCAAGCTGGTCATAGATCCCTTTCATGCCGGTTTCGATGTTTTTTAAGCCCCCTGGCTGATCTCCACTTCGCGCCAGAGTCAGGCCCAGGTAGAGCCTCGCTAGATAATCGTCGTTATGCTGGCCAAGGGCCTTTTCGAGGGATTGGCGGGCTTCAGGGAGCTTTCCTGTGAGATATTGAGATCGCCCCACATAGGTCCAGACTCCCTCCTGGAAACCGCCGAGACGCATAAGGTAGTTCGAGTCCGTTTCTGTAACGTGATGGAAGTAGGTCAAGGCCACGTCGGGGTTGTTCTTAAGCAGGGCTTGTCTTCCGGTTTGCATTTCCCCAGATAATCGGAGGGAGGCACAACTATAGAGAAAGGGGAGAATAGAGATCCAGGCCAGTGAATTTCTGCTTTTCATCGGCCTGCCTGAAGATTTCCCCCCACGAGATCGCTGTAAAGCTTTTCGAATGGCATTTTTTCTAATCATGATTCGTACTCCTCTGAATTCGATTTTTCGTCACCTTCAGCGATGGATCTAACGTTGGTAGGCTCGTGAATAAGAACATCGGCGCCTTCTTCGTTCCGCGAGATGATGTAAATGGTAGCGATAAATCCTATCTTTCGAACATCGCCAGTATCTTTCGTGGACGGCGGCTGGTCTGGTCCCTTGCGTTGTCGGTCGCCTACGGGCGGTTCCACCAACCACCGCCCAGTGCCTGGAATAGCGCCGCCGTGTCGGAATAACGGTTCGCCTGCGCCTGCACGCGCGTGATTAGCACCTGCTGATACGCTTGCTGAGCACTGAGCAGCGCCAGATAGTTGACGGATCCGAGCTGTTGCTGCTTGATCGTGAGATCGAGAGTCCTCCTGGCGGCCCGTTCCGCGGCGACCGCCGCTTTGAG
>Ga0075433_10004031_pt1 | contig 11362 bp, 7 predicted proteins | sample RhiMethybrSRZTD2_FD_75299 | JGI IMG/M metagenome (GOLD analysis project Ga0075433, IMG submission 75299) | Populus rhizosphere microbial communities from Tennessee, USA - Rhizosphere MetaG P. TD hybrid SRZTD2 | ecosystem: Host-associated > Plants > Roots > Rhizosphere > Soil | place: USA... | reverse complement strand
GTAGCCGTTGCCGGTGTTGGTGCCCCAGTTGCCGCCCGACTCGCACTGGGCCAGGCGGTCCCAGACGCTGCCGCCGACCGAGGAGGTCGAGACCGACCGCCGGACGGTCGGGCGCCGGGAGCTGGACGCGGGGGCGGCGGCCCGCTCCTGGGAGACGACGCGGGTCACGGCCAGCGCCGGGAGCGGGCGGTGCTTGAGCTGCTCGCCCTTGGCGGGGATCAGCAGCTTCTGCCCGGGATAGATGAGGTTGGGGTGCGCGATCTTCGTGTTCAGGTCCCAGATCGGCCGCCAGCTGGCCAGCTTCGCCCGCTTGGCGATCCGACTGAGGGTGTCGCCCTGCTTGACCACGACCGTCTTGCGCTTGCTGTCGGTCTTGACGGCGACGATCTTCGCCGGGGTGCGCTGGACGGCGTCGACGGGCTGGGCCATCGCCGGCAGCGCGAACGCCGAGACGAGGACCGCCGCTCCGAGGCCGGTCACGGCGCTCAGGCGGATCGTCCGGGATAAGTGAGGTGCATGGTTGCGTGCCAAGGAAAGAACCTCCTCCTGCACATGGGGTGCCCGACGGGACGGGCCGTGCAACCCGTGCGTCACCACGCGGCGCACGGTCGCGCTCCCGTTCTCGGGGCGCTGCCGGGAGGGGCGTCGTGGGGGCGCGCTCTCCTCCGGCGGTTCGAGCCGTGAAGAGTAGAGGAGACCGGCAGAAGTCGTCAAGGCGGCCGACCCCACCCATGGTCGCTCCGGCCCCCGGTCCTCTAGGCTCGTGGGGATGGCGGGGGATGGAGACGCTTCGGGCGCCCAGGGCGACCCGACGCCGGCGGTCGGCTGTCCCGCCTGCGGGGAGCCGAACCCGGGGCGGGCCCGGTTCTGCCTGGCCTGCGGCGAACCCCTGCCGCCGCCGGCGGCCCGGCCGGGCGGCAGCCGCCGGGCCGTCACCGTGGTCTTCAGCGACCTGAGCGGCTCGACGACCCTCGGCGAGCGGCTCGACCCCGAGTCGCTCGCGCAGGTGATGGCCCGCTACTACGACACCATGCGGGCGGTGGTCCGCCACCACGGCGGCACGGTCGAGAAGTTCGCCGGCGACGCGGTCATGGCCGTCTTCGGCATCCCGGCCGCCCACGAGGACGACGCCCTGCGGGCGGTCAGGGCGGCCGGCGACATGCACGCCGCCCTCGGCGACCTCAACCAGGAGCTGTGGCGCGAGTGGCGGGTGCGGCTGGAGCTGCACACCGGCGTCAACACCGGCGAGGTGGTGGCCGGCGACCCCGCCGTCGGCAGCTCCCTGGTGGTCGGCGACGCCGTCAACCTGGCCGCCCGGCTGGAGCAGGCGGCCGGCGCCGGCCAGATCCTGCTCGGCCGGCGCACCTGGAGCCTGGTCCGCGACGCCGTCGAGGTCGAGCCGCCCCGGCTCCTGGACCTCCCGGGCCGCCGGTCCGGCGAGCCGGCCTACGCGCTGCTGGCCGTCCGCCCGGGGGCGGCCGGCCACACCCGCCGCCTCGACGCCCCGTTCGTGGGCCGGGACGCCGAGCTGCGATTGTTGCGGTGGGCCTACGAGCGGGCGGCCGGCGAGCCCGCCCCGACCCTGGCCACCGTGCTCGGCGGCGCCGGAGTGGGCAAGACCCGCCTGGTCCTGGAGGCGGCCGGCCGGCTCGAGGGCGACCCGGCGGTCCTGGTCGGCCGCTGCCTGCCCTACGGCCACGGGAGCACCTTCTGGCCGCTGGCCGAGGTGGTCCGCCAGGCGGCCGGGATCGGCCTGGAGGACCCGCCGGGCCCGGCCAGGGCCAAGCTGGCCGCCCTGCTGGAGGGGGCCGCCCCCGAGGGGGCGCTGGTCGCCGGGCGGATCGGGCAGCTGATCGGGCTGGAGGCCGCCCCGGCCCCGATCGAGGAGGCCGCCTGGTCGACCGGCCGGCTGCTGGAGGCGCTGGCCGCCGGGCGTCCGCTGGTGGTGGTGTTCGACGACCTGCACTGGGCCGAGCCGACCTTCCTCGACCTGGTCGAGGCGCTCGGCGACGGCATCCGGGCGGCGCCGGTCCTGCTGGTCGCCGTCGCCCGGCCCGAGCTGCTGGAGCAGCGCCCGGCCTGGGCCGGGGGCCGGCCGAACGCCGTGACCATGCTGCTGGAGCCGCTGGGGCCGGACGAGTCGGGGGCGCTGCTGGACGGACTGGCCGGGGGCGGGATGCTGCCGGCCACGGCGCGGGAGCGGATCACCAGGGCCGCCGGCGGCAACCCCCTGTTCATCGAGGAGCTGCTGGCCACGCTGGTCGAGGAGGGCCGGCTGCGCCGCCAGGCCGGCGCCTGGGTGGTGGCCGGCGACCTGACCGCCTCGGGGACCCCGCCGACCATCCAGGCCCTGGTCGCGGCCCGCCTCGACCGGCTCGACGCCGGGGACCGGGACGTGCTGGAGCGGGCCGCGGTCGTCGGGCAGGCGTTCGAGCAGGGCACGGTGGCCGAGCTGTCCCCGCCGGATGCACGGGCCGAGGTCCCGGACCGGCTGGGCCGGCTGGTGCGGCGCGAGTTCCTGCGCACGGCCCCGGCGCGCCTGCCGGCCGAGGCCGGCTACCAGTTCCGGCACCTGCTGGTCCGCGACGCCGTCTACCAGAGCGTGCCCAAGCACGTCCGGGCCGACCTGCACGAGCGGCTGGCCGGCCTGCTCGAGGCCAGGGCCGGGGCCCGGGTCCGGGAGTACGAGGAGATCGTCGGCCACCACCTGGAGCAGGCCTGGCGCTGCCTGGCCGAGCTCGGTCCGCTCGACCGGCGGGGCCGCGACCTCGGAACCAGGGCCGCCGGCCGCCTGGCCGCGGCCGGGCGCCGGGCCCTGGCCAGGGGGGACACCCCGGCCGCCACCGCCCTGCTGGACCGGGCCGTGGCCCTGCTCCCGGACGGCCATCCCCAGCTGGCGCTGCTGCGCACCGACCTGGCCGACAGCCTGATCACCGCCGGCGACTACCGCCGCGGCGACCAGACGCTCACCGAGGCGCTGGCCGCGGCCGGGCCGGAGGACGCCGGGTTGCGCGCCCATGTGCTGATCACGCGGCTGCGGATGCGCCTGACCACCGAACCCGGGCTGGAGTTCGAGCCCCTGCGCCAGCAGGTGGAGGAGGCGGTGGCGGTGCTGGAGCGGCTCGGCGACCAGCGCGGGCTGGCCAGGGCCTGGCGGCTGCTCGGCTACGAGCGCTTCGTCCGCTGCCGCATCGAGCAGGCCGAGCAGGCGATCTCCCGGGCGATCGACCACGCCCTGCTGGCCGGCGACGAACGGCTGGAGGCCTACGGGCGCGGCCTGTTGACCGCGGCCGCCTTCTGGGGCCCGCTGCCCGCCCCGGCCGGCATCGAGCGCTGCCGCCGCCAGCTGGCCGAGGCCGATGGGAACCACTACGTCGAGGCCAGCGCCTGCTGCGCCCTCGGCGCCCTGGTGGCCATGCAGGGCCGCTTCGAGGAGGGCCGCCAGGAGGTGGCGAGGGGAACGGCCATCGCCGAGCGCTTCGGCCGGCCCTACCTGAGCGCCGTCTACAGCCAGTTCGCGGCCGCGGTGGAGCTGCTGGCCGGCCGGCCCGACGCCGCCGAGTCGCTGCTGGTCGACGCCTACCGTGGCCTGGAGCGCCTGGGCGAGACGGGCGAGCGCTCCAACATCGCCGCCGACCTGGCCCATGCCCTGCTCGCCCAGGACCGGGAGGACGAGGCGGCAGGCTACGCCGACACCTGCCGGTCGCTGGCCGCCCGCGAGGACCTGTACGCGCAGGTCCGCTGGCGCGGCGCCAGCGCGCGGGTGCTGGCCGGGCAGGGACGCGCCGCCGACGCCGGCCGGCTGGCCGGCGAGGCGGTGGCCCTGGCCGAGCGCACCGACATGCTCAACCTGCGAGCCGCCGCCCTGCTCGACCTGGCCGCGACGGCCCGCACCGGCGGCCGGCCCGACGACGGGGTGGCCGCCACCCGCCGGGCCCTGGCCCTGTACGAGCGCAAGGGCAACCTGGCCGGGGTCGCGGCCGTCCGGGCCCTGCTCGGCGCCGCCTGACCGCGGGCCGGCTTGCCCTGCGACCGGCCGGCGGCCAAGATCGTCCGGACGCCGGGGACGGAAGGGGATGGGGCATGCCGCACTGGGACCTGGACGGAATGGTGCTCGACCGGCTGCAGCTGGAGCTGGCCCGGGCCGTCGCTCCCGAGCAGGAGTTCCACCCCCAGGACGCCGGCCGCCTGGTGGCCATCGGCCGGGCCATCGGCAACCTGGCCCGCCTGGCCTGGGACGACCCCGACTTCCAGGTGCGGCTCAACGAGACCCGCCTCCAGTTCACCAACCAGGTCACCGGCGTGCTCATGGAGGCCAACGAGGAGGCCGGCCAGGAGCCGGTCGACCCCGAGCTGGTCGCCGCCCTGACCGAGGCGCTGGCCCTCGCCTCCGGCGACCCCCGGCCCTGGCCGGGCGGCTAGGGGCCCTCGGGCGGGAAGCCGGGCGCGGCCGGCGGCGCGACGGCCCGGGAGCGGCGGATGTAGCAGAATGCCCGCCTCGGACGATGTTCCAGCAGCCCCGGGTGACACCCGGCACCCTGGTCGTGGCCGGCGCCTGGCAGTGGACCGGCGTGGGCCTGGCCATGCTCGCCGCCGCCGCCGTGTTCCTGGCCATGGCGGCCTACGTCTGGCGGCGCCGGGGCGGCTCGGCCGGCGCCGCCCTCGCCCTCGTGCTGGTCGCGCTCCTGCTCTGGGCCGGCACCTACGCCGCCGAGCTGGGGGCCACCGACCTGCCGGCCATCTCGCGCTGGGGCGACGTCAAGTACGTCGGCCTGGTGCTGCTCCCGCCGGCCTGGTTCGCCTTCGCGGCCCTGTTCGCGGGCCGCGGGTCGTGGGTGAACGGGCGGAACCTGGCCCTGCTGGCCATCCACCCCGTGGTGGTCCTGCTCCTGCTGGCCAACGCGGCCACCCACGACCTGGTCCGCTGGTACCCGCCGGAGGCGGCCGTCGACCCGGACGCCGTGGCCGAGCCCGGCCCGCTGTTCTGGCCGCACCTCGTCTACTCCGGCGTGGTCATGTGGGGCAGCCTGATCCTGATGGTGGCGGCCCTGGTCCGCGCCTCCCGGGTCTACCGGCGGGTCACCACCGTCCTGATCGTCAGCCTGGTCGTGCCCTACGGGTTCAACCTGCTCTACAACTTCGACGTCGGGCCGTTCGGGCGGTTCGACCTGACCCCGTTCCTGCTCATCGTGTCCTGCCTGGTGCTGGTCTGGGGCCTGTTCCGGTTCCGGCTGCTGGGCATCCGCCCGGTCGCCCGCGGGCTGGTGTTCGAGACCATCTCCGAGGCCGTGGTGGTGCTCGACCCGCTGCGCCGGGTGGTCGACGCCAACCCGCCGGCCGAGCGGCTCCTCGGCCTCCAGCTGGCCGACGCCATCGGCCACAACCTGGCCGAGCTGCTCCCGGAGGCCGGCGAGGCGGTCCGCAGCCCCCCCACGGGCGACAACGGGCTGCCCGGGGAGCTGGTGGTGACCAGGGAGGGGGCGATCCGCCGCTACGAGCCGACGGTGGTGCCCATGCCCGCACGGCAGGGGCCGCCGATCGGCTGGCTGGTGGTGCTGCGCGACGTCACCGAGCACCACCGGACCCTGCGCAGCCTGCGCCAGCTCGACGAGCAGCGCCGCTCGCTGCTGGAGCGGCTGGTCACCAGCCAGGAGCGGGAGCGGCGTCAGGTCGCCAACGACATCCACGACGACGCCATCCAGGCCATGGTCGCGGTCGGCCTCCAGCTCCGGGCCCTGGGGGGCCGGCTCCGCGACCCCCGCTCCACCGAGCTGCTGGCCCGCCTGGCGGCCACGGCGACCGAGAGTGTCGGCCGGCTCCGCCAGCTCGTGTTCGAGCTGCGCCCGCCCCTGCTCGACGAGGTCGGGCTGGCCGCCGCCGTCGGCCAGTACGCCACCCGGGCCGGCCAGCTGGCCGGCTTCACGGCCCAGGTCAGCGACGAGTCGGCCGGGGAGCTGCCCGACGAGCTGCGGGTGGTGGCCTACCGGATCGTGCAGGAGGCGCTGGCCAACGTCCGCGCCCACGCCCGGGCGAGCCAGGTCGCGGTCCGCCTCGAGGAGGCCGAGGGCGGCCTCCTGGCCCGCGTCAGCGACGACGGCGCCGGCTTCCTCCCCGGCCTGGTCGAGCGCCACCCGGCCGGCCATCTCGGCCTCATCAGCATGCGCGAGCAGGCCACCATGGCCGGCGGCTGGTGCCGGGTGGCCAGCGCCCCCGGCCAGGGCACGACCGTCGAGCTCTGGATCCCCCGCCCCAGAGGCTAGGGCAGCCCGCGTCAGCGCGCCGTCCAGCCGCCGTCCAGGACCAGGGAGGTGCCGTTGACGAAGGCGGCGGCGTCCGAACAGAGGAACAGCACGGCGTCGGCGACCTCGTCCGGCTCCAGCAGGCGCTTGATCGCCGGCTCGGTGAGCATGACCTTCTCGACCACCTCGGCCTCGGAGATGCCGTGGATCCGGGCCTGGTCGGCGATCTGGCCCTCGACCAGCGGGGTGCGCACGTACGCGGGGCAGATGCAGTTGGAGGTGACCCCGCGGGGGCCGCCCTCCAGGGCGATCACCTTGGACAGGCCCTCCAGGCCGTGCTTGGCCGCGACATAGGCGCTCTTGTAGGGCGACGCCCGCAGGCCGTGGACCGAGGAGATGTTGACCACCCGGCCCCAGCCCCGCTCGTACATGCCGGGCAGGACCGCCCGGGCCAGGCGGAACGGCGCCTCCACCATCAGCGCCAGCATGGCCGCGAACCGCTCGGGCGGGAACTCCTCCACGGGGGCCACGTGCTGGAAGCCGGCGTTGTTGACCAGCACGTCGGCGGTCAGGTCGGGACCGTCGAAGCTGGCCGGGTCGGTGAGGTCGGCGGCCACCGGGGTGCCGCCGAGCTCGCCCGCGACCCGCTCGGCGCCCTCGCGGTCCAGGTCGACCACGGTCACCTTGGCCCCGGCGGCGGCCAGCCGGCGGGCGCAGGCCTCGCCGATCCCGCTGGCCGCCCCGGTGACCAGGGCCGTCCTGCCGTCAAGCTCCACGTCCATCCGCGACCTCCGTCCCAATCCGTCCGGCTCCACACGTTTACCCGGATTCCCGCTGGAGAACCGGTGCAGCGCCAAAGGAGGTTGCGCGACGACGTCGAACCCCCACACATCCGAGCAGCGTTGAATTTCTTGCCATGGGCACGCGATCACCCCGGTTGAGGTCTTCTCCCAGCCCCCGGTCCGGCCGTAAGGTAGTTGGTAGGCACTACTTCCCCCGGATGGGTGTGATCACCGTTGGCTGACAAGCTCTTCCCCGTCGTGCCCGACACCGGAACCCAGAAGGCGGCCCGCCTGGCCTCCGAGGTCACCGGCGACCCCGGCCGCTGGGTGCGCCTCGACTGCCAGCACATGCGCCATGTCCAGCGGGCGGTCGAGCCGGGCCAGCTGCTGGAGTGCCCGACCTGCCCGCCCTCGGTGGCCGGCGGGCTCCCGGCCCACCGGGTGCTGGGCCAGGGCCCGGAGCGCCGCCGCCGGGCCTGGCTGGACGCCGGCCCCCAGGCGCCGGGCAGGGCCGGTGCGTTCGCCGTCGAGGCGGTGACCCAGGCCGGCCCGGTCGGCCTGGTCGACGACGCCGGCCGGATGGCCAGCGAGCTGGTGGCCAGCGCCATCCGCCACACCCACGCCCCGGTGGAGCTGACCGTCGACGCCGGCGACGACATCGTCCGGATCGAGGTCCGCGACGACGACTCGATCGCCTCCGGCGTCGGCAAGGTGGTCTCATTCGAGCTGCGGCGGGCCTGAAACGCCTGGAGCCGCCTTCGCGGCGACCTATGCATCCCGGCCGGCGAACCTGCCGGTCGGGCTGGCCGCGAGCCGGCTGGCCAGCACGTCGATGATCGGGCGCAGCTGCATCCACCACTGCTGCCGCGGGCGCCGGTGCTCCCAGTCGGCCAGCTCCCCGGCGTCCCGCAGCGGCAGCACCCGGACCTTGCCCTCGTGCAGGCCGATCACCGCGCCGCCGGTGCTGGCGCTGTCGATCTGGTAGCTGAGCCAGTCGATGGAGTGGGCGGCCAGGCGGGTGCCGAGGATCCGGTCGAACGGCGACGGCGCGCCGCCCTGTTGGGTCTGGCCGAGGACCACCTCGCGGGCGTCGAACAGGCCCTGGCTCTCCTGCTCGAACAGCCGGCACAGGAACTCGCTGGTGTACATCGGGCTCGCCCGCTCGTTCAGCACGGTGATGAACAGCCGCTGCCCGACCCGGAAGCTCTCGACCATCCGTTCGACGTCGGACGCCAGCTCCTTGACCGTGATGCCCTCCTCGTGCAGGTAGACCCGCACCGCCCCCCCGGACAGGCCGCCCAGCAGGGCCAGGTAGCCGCAGAACCCGCCCATCGTCTGCACGACGAAGCAGCGACGGGACGCGGAGCCGGCCTGGCGCAGGCGGTCGATGGAGTCGACGATCAGGTTGAGCGCGCTGTCGGCCCCCACCGACAGCTCCGAGCCGGGGATGTTGTTGTCGACGGTGGCCGGCAGGCAGATCGTCGGGATGTCGAAGGCGGGATACCGCTCACGCTCGCGGTGCATGGTGTGGGCGGCCTCGAACGCGTCCCAGCCACCGACGATCAGCAGCCCGTCGACCCGCTGGTCCTCCAGGCCCCGGCCGATGGCGTACAGGTCCTTGACGGTCGGGACGTGCCGGCTGATCCCCAGCTCCGCGCCCCCGAGGCTGCTCCAGCCCTCGACGTCGCCCCACTCCAGCTCGCGCACGTCCCCGTCCATCAGGCCGCGGAAGCTGCCGTCGATGCCGAGCATGGTGTACCCGCGGTCCAGGCCGAGCCGCACCGCGGCCCCGGCGACGGCGTTCATGCCCGGGGCCAGCCCGCCCACGTTGAGCAGGGCGATCCTGGTCGCCCGGCGCCTGGTCCGGGCGCTGGGCAGGGCGCCGGAGATGGACCGGAAGACGTGGATCAGCTCGGTGTAGCCGTTCCCGCGCATCATCAGGGCGGTGTCGTGGTCCCTGGCCGCGATCCGCTCGGCCAGCTCGCGGGTCGAGGCGACGCACTCCATCAGGGGCACCTTGGCCACCCGGTTGTCCCGCAGCCCGATCAGCCGCGGGACGCTCTCGGGCGTGGCCGCCAGGACCTCCTCGACGGCGGCGTGGCCCAGGATGGAGCTCATCGACCGGTCGAAGGCGCTGGGGGCGCCGCCGCGCTGCACGTGCCCGAGGATGGTCAGCCGGACGTCCTCGCCCAGCCGCTCCTCGAGCACCCGGCGGACGTGCTCGCTGCTGATCGGCTGGTTGGCGGAGTCGTGGGCGCCCTCGGCGACCACCACGATACTGTGGCGCCGGCCGGCCGCGCGGCCGTTCTTGATGGTCTCGCACAGCTCCCGCTCCCAGCCCGGGTCGGGCGGCCACTCGGGGATCAGCACGTAGGCGGCGTGCCCGGCGATGGCGCTCATCAGCGCCAGGTAGCCGCAGTGCCGGCCCATCACCTCGACCACGAAGCTGCGCTGGTGGCTCTCGGCGGTGGAGCCGATCGCGTCGACGGCCTCGACGATGCGGTGCAGGGCCGAGTCGGCCCCGATGGTCATGTCGGTGCCGAGCATGTCGTTGTCGATCGAGCCGACCAGGCCCGCGATCATCAGCGCCGGGTGGCGCTCGGCGGTCCCGGCGTCGATCGTGCCGGCGGCCGCCAGCTCCTCGACCAGCGACGGCCATTCCTGGCGGAGGAGGTCGGCCCCGGACAGGCTGCCGTCGCCGCCGATCACGACCAGCCGGTCGATGCCCCGCTGCACGAGATGCTGGGCGGCGCGGCGCCGGCCCTCGCGCTGCCGGAACGCCACCGAGCGGGCGGTGCCGATCACGGTGCCGCCGCGGTTCAGGACGTTGCTGACGTCGTCCCAGGTCACCGCGCGGATGCGGTCGCCCCCGTCGACCAGGCCCTGGTAGCCCTCGTACACGGCGAAGATCTCCGCGCCGTGGTTGAGCGCGGTGCGGACCACGGCCCGGACGGCCGGGTTCATGCCCTGCGCGTCGCCGCCGCTGGTCAGGACGGCGAGCCTGGGGCTCGACGGTCCCAACTAGGCCCCTCGGCCGACCCTGCGCTCCAGCACCGCCAGCACGTCGGCGTACAGCGGGTCGGCCGGCTTGAGACCGGTGATCCGCTCGGTCGCCTCCTCCGCCGTCAGGGTCCGCAGGAGCTGCTGCAACTCCACGCTCTCCGGGTCGTCGGGGACGTCGAAGGACAGCGCGGCCTCCACCGTGGCCACCAGGTGCCGTGGCCGGATGCCCCGCTCGGCCAGCTCGGCGGCCGGTCCGATGAGCCGCTCGGAGCGTGACAGCTTGCGCAGCGGCTGCCGGCCGACCCGGTCCACGGTGTCCGGCAGGTACGGGTTCGCGAACCGCTCCAGGATCTTGTCCACGTAGGCCTGCTGGGCCTCGTCGCTGAAGTCGTGCTTGGCCACCAGCAGCTGCTTGGTCTCGCCCAGCACCCCCTCGACGGCGGCCCGCACCACGTCGTCGGCCAGGGCGTCGCTCAGCTTCCTGATGCCCCGGGTGAAGCCGTGGTAGGCGGTGGTGGCGTGGCCGGTGTTGACGGTGAACAGCTTCCGCTCGATGTAGGGCGCCAGGTCGTCGACCCAGGTGGCGTCGGGGATGGGCGGCTCGTCGCCGCCGAACGGGGGGCGCTCGATGGCCCACTCGAAGTAGGTCTCGACGGTGACGTCCAGGCCCTCCTCGGCCGACTGGGCGGGCACGATGCGGTCGACCGCGGTGTTCGCGAACACGGCCCTGGCCGCCACCGCCGGCCACTCCGCGTCCGGGACCTGCGAGCGGATGTGCTCCAGCAGCACGTCGGTCGCGTTGATGGCGTTCTCGCAGGCCATGACGGCCAGGCGGGTGGCGCCGTCGGGCCGCTTGCGCAGCCCGGCGGCGATCACCGGGGCGACGAACCTCAGCACCGTCGGGCCGACCGCCGTGGTGACCACGTCGGCCGAGGCGATCTCGTCGATCACGGCCGGTTCGTCGTCGCGGCTGTTGATCGCCCGGTAGTTGTCGACGCGCTCCTCGGACGAGTCGAGCCCGACGTTTTTGACGTGGTAGCTGGGGGTGGTGTTGAGGGCGTTGATGAGTTCGTCGACGACGTCGGCGAATACCACCCGGTAGCCGGCCCGGTGTAGGAGCAGCCCGACGAACCCGCGGCCGATGTTCCCGGCCCCGAAGTGGACGGCGACGCCGCTCATTGTTGGTTGACGGCGTTGAGGAGGTCGTAGATCTCCTGCGCCGACTGCGCGGCGACCAGCTTGTCGACCTCGTCGGTGTCGGAGAAGACCAGGGCGATCCGGCTCAAGATGTCCATGTGGCCGCCCTGGTAGCCGGCGATGCCGAGGGCGAACAGGACC
>Ga0075433_10004028_pt1 | contig 11367 bp, 10 predicted proteins | sample RhiMethybrSRZTD2_FD_75299 | JGI IMG/M metagenome (GOLD analysis project Ga0075433, IMG submission 75299) | Populus rhizosphere microbial communities from Tennessee, USA - Rhizosphere MetaG P. TD hybrid SRZTD2 | ecosystem: Host-associated > Plants > Roots > Rhizosphere > Soil | place: USA... | reverse complement strand
TGGTCGCGCTCGACGCCAAGACAGGTAAAGTGGTGTGGCAAGCCGTGAACGGCGATCCCAAAAAAGGCGAAACCGGGACGTCGGCGCCGATGATCGTGAAGGACAAGGTCCTGATCGGTATATCCGGCGGCGAATTCGGCGTGCAGTGCCACGTGACTGCATACAATCTCAGCGACGGCAAAATGGCGTGGCGAGGCTATTCGGTCGGACCAGACGATCAGGTCCTGGTCGACCCTCAGAAGACAACTGAACTTGGCAAGCCGGTTGGAGCAAACTCGAGTGTCAAAACTTGGCAGGGCGATCAATGGAAAATCGGCGGCGGCTGCACCTGGGGATGGATCTCCTATGACCCGCAGCTGAATCTGATCTATTACGGCTCGGGAAATCCTTCGACTTGGAATCCCAAGCAAAGACCGGGCGACAACAAATGGTCGATGACGATTTTCGCCCGTGACCCTGACAACGGCATGGCCAAGTGGGTCTATCAAATGACCCCCCACGACGAATGGGACTATGACGGGGTCAACGAGATGATCCTCGCCGACGTCGATGTCGGCGGCACCAATCACAAAGCAGTAGTCCACTTTGACCGTAACGGGTTCGCCTACACCCTCGACCGTGCAAACGGAGCTTTGCTGGTGGCCGAGAAATACGACCCAACGGTCAATTGGGCCACCAAAGTTGACATGGACAAGAATTCGAAGACCTACGGTCGCCCGTTGGTCGTGTCACAGTACTCGACCGAGCAGACCGGCGAAGACAAAAATACCAAGGGCGTATGCCCTGCCGCACTAGGTACCAAGGATGAGCAACCAGCGGCGTATTCGCCGGATACGAAACTTTTCTATGTGCCGACTAACCATGTCTGCATGGACTACGAGCCCTTCCGCGTTTCTTACACGGCGGGCCAGCCCTATGTCGGGGCAACGTTGTCGATGTATCCGCCTCCCGGCAAGAAGAACATGGGCAACTTCATCGCTTGGGATGCCGGCAAGGGGAAGATCGTATGGTCGGTTCCAGAGCTATTCTCAGTGTGGTCCGGGGCTCTGGCTACTGCCGGCGGCGTGGTGTTCTACGGCACGTTGGAAGGTTATCTGAAAGCGGTGGATGCCAAGACGGGCAAGGAACTTTATAAGTTCAAGACCCCGTCCGGCATTATTGGCAACGTGACGACCTACGAGCACGGTGGCAAGCAATACATTGCTGTTCTGTCGGGCGTCGGCGGCTGGGCGGGCATCGGGCTCGCTGCGGGCCTAACCGATCCGCAGGCGGGCCTCGGCGCCGTAGGCGGCTACGCTGGCTTGCGCGATTACACTTCGCTCGGTGGCCAGCTCACGGTATTTGCGCTGCCCGGCAGTTAAAGTCCGGCACGCAGAATAAGTATAGTGGACCCGGGGCGTCGTCTTTGGCAGCGCCCCGGGTTCGATTGTAAAAACCGCAAGCCATCGGGTGATGCGAGATCACAGAGGAAACTCCGTGAGACCATTTAACTTTGCGCTCGCGATATTTGTCGCGGCAGCGCTTGCTATCGGCGTTGGTCGTGCGGTCGCGGACGGTTCTGGCGATCCGAAAGCGGTGAAAGAGGATAACGGCAAGTATTTTGACAAAGACGATACCCCGACTTTCAAAATTGAGAGCGATGGCACGGTGGATTGGTACACCTATTCCGGTTTCCGCCGTTACCATTCGGATTGCCACGTCTGTCACGGACCTGACGGGGAAGGCTCGACCTACGCGCCCGGGCTCAAGGACGCACTAAAATCGGTCAGCTATGGCGACTTCGTTGGGGCAATAGCAAGCGGGCGCAAAAACGTTAACACGGCAGCCGAGAAAGTGATGCCCGCATTTGGGACCAATCCGAATGTAATGTGTTATATCGACGATATTTATATCTACTTGCGTGCGCGCGCCAACGATGCCGTCCCACGTGGGCGCCCCGCGAAGCGTGCTGAGAAGCCGAAAGCGGCAGAAGAGGCCGAAGTTAAATGCCTGGGTCCTGCGCGCTGAGCGCAAATCGACACGGCGCATTCAAGCAGACGATCGTGAGTTGCGTGGCATGAAGCTTTGGACTCGTTTCGTAATTTGCGCAGGTCCGGCTGTATTCGCGGGCACCCTAGCAATCGCGCAAATGGCCCCGCCGGCAAACGCACCAGGCGCATCGCAATCTCAAGGTCCATTCGAGCTGGTCGATCCCAAAGTGTTTCGAGTATGTGCAGATCCACATAACCTGCCCTATTCGGACACTAATGGCGCCGGTTTTGAAAACAGGATTGCCGAATTATTCGCGAAAGAATTGGGCAAGGGCATATCTTTCACGTGGTTCCCAAACGCGCCAGGTTTTGTGAGCAGAACGCTGGTACTCTACAAGTGCGACATCATCATGGGCGTGCCCCAAGGCGATGACATCGTTCAGGTTACAAATCCATATTACCACACTGCGTATACGTTGGTTTTCAGCCCGGGTCGCGGGCTGGATGGGGTCGACACCCTCGCGGATCCGCGGCTCAAGGACAAACGAATTGGCGTGGTCGCCGGCACTCCGCCTGCAACCAATCTGGTACTCAACGGTCTCATTGAGAAAGCCAAACCTTATCCACTCGTAGTCGATACGCGGTATGATTCGTCCGCGGTTGCAATGGTCAATGACATACTCGATGGGACCATCGACGCCGGAGTGCTGTGGGGCCCGTTGGCGGGCTATTACGCGAAACAGTCAAAGGAACCGCTTACGATCGTGCCGCTGCTTAAAGAAACGAACGGGTCGCGCATGACGTTTCGCATCGGCATGGGCGTGCGTTACTCTGACCAGAATTGGAAGCGCCAGCTCAATCAACTCATTCGAGACAAACAGGCCGCTATCACTGCGATCCTTATGAGCTATGGCGTTCCGCTGCTCGATGAGAGCAACCATCTGATCGAACCGGCCCCAGTCACGAAATAGAGCGGATGACGTTCACCGCGCCTGGTCGTTCGCCCCCGCGATCTGCGGAGGAGTCAGCCTAGCAAAATGCGCGGCGACTTTGTTCGCCAGCCAGGTCCAGGCTTCGATCTCGCGCGGCCCAGCAGTCTTTTCGACGGCAGTGTGGAGGTAGGCCAAATCGCGCTCGATTTTTTCGCGCGGGAGCAGGTGAAGGCGGCTTACCAGGATCGCGGCTTCGAGCACGGCAGCCTGGGCGCGATTGAAGCCTTGAAATGGCATATGGGAAACAAAACGTACAACCCGACAGCGCAAGCGGGGCCGTTGCGGATCGTCTTTGACGTCAATGACCGCAAGTTCGGCATGCGACAGCGCACCTGCAAGGCGTGGCACCGGGACCTCCTCGGACGCCATCGTGGGCCAAAGGTGCTGGCCGGTGAGACAGCCCGCGAATACGCGCACATCATCGGTATGGTTGGCAGTGGCGAATGGCACTGAGATAAGATTGTCGAGAGTGGCCGACGGGCGAAACGGGGCAATGATCCAATCGCCGTCCTCGGCAATCAGTCCGATCGGCGCAATGTGAGCGCGGCCTTCACGATTGGCGGTGATTACAATGCTCTCTCGAATCAGCGGCATCGCAAAAAGGTCCTGGCACTACGAATCATCCGCATCACTTTCTTTCGAAGCAGACGCGCGGAGCGTATGACCGGCTGCGCGCAAGCGGGTCAGATCTTCAGTAATGCGGTCGACAGCGCAGCCCCAATCGAGCGGTTCATCCTGAATATAACGCTTGCCCAAACGCCAAGCGATCTCGGCCTTGGATAGCTCAGCGCCCAGGTAGAACGCATGCGGGCCGTCGTTCTCAACACCGAGCATGGGAAACAATGAAAACGCATCTTCACTGACGTGGTGCACGCCGCGTGCGTAGACGTGGATTCCGTCTTCAGCCGTCTCGATCCGGAAGTTCGCGTCCTTAACCTTGGCAGCCAAATCCGCGATCTCCTGCGCGCTATTGGGAAAAGGCTTGCGGTCGTGGAGCTGCAGCAATGCAGTACCGTAGCCCTGCGGCAAGCTATTGTCCTCGCGCGCGGCAAGCATAATACGGCGCGCAGCATTATGTTCTTGGAGGGTGCGGCGCGTGTGAGGGCTTACCTGCACCACGAGCACGTTGCGGATAGCGAGCTCGGAACAAATCCCAAGCAGCGCCGCAGTAATGCCGCCACTGTCTGCATCCGTCAATTCGGTGAGATTGCCGGTGCCCATGAGAATTTCCGCCTCAGGCAATTGCCGCCGCAACTCGGCATAGCGCGCAAGCGAGGCCATGAAGCCGAAATGAATGGGATCGAGAATTGGATCGAGGATCGCCTTGATGCCGCGCTTGGCAGCGCCCTCTGCCGCCCGCAGGAGCGAATTGAGGTCTCCGTGACGCGCCGATACCAGCACCGGCGTGCTTCCTGTTTCCGCGGCGAGATCGAGCGTGGTCTCGTCGAGACTGAGCAGGAACTGAGCGCCTGCCAACCCGCCCGCCCGAAGTTCTTCGCTTTCGGCCGAATCGACGCTGACCGCAAAATTCTCCGCGCGCAGGGCGCGCACCGCGTCCTTTAGATGCGCAAACGGAGTGTCTGGGAGACAGCCGAGGTCGATTACATCGGCACCTGCTGCACGCATCGTGCGTGCCCGGCTCAATATGGTGTCGACTCCGAGTGTCGCTGCATCAACGATCTCTGCGAATATACGGATGTCGTAGCGGGACAAGTCGAGGTCACGTCCGCCCTTTCCAAAATAGGCTGGTAAGTCCTTAAGCTCATCCGGGCCGCGCTCGAAAGGAACGCCGAATTCAGCGCTCAGATGATTGAGGTCGGCACGGCAGCGACCAGGCACCAACACGCGACTTGCCTGCAGTGGACGTGGCAGGCGGCGTTCGATGATCGCTCCGGTCATTAGTGCCGCAACCTTAACCCCGACATTGATCACTGACCAAGCAAACCCCGGATTGTCCATGCTGACCAGGACCTTCTCCAGCCTTGGTTGGGCAAGATGGCCGGTGAGGAAGGCGATATGTTCGGTCATTTGAGTTCGCGCTTTCGCCGGGAAAGCTGCGTGCCAAGCTGTGCCAGCGTTTCTACGACCACAACGTCTTTAAACGATTTCAGCCGTGCGGTGTTGTCGAGGTCGATTTGGCGTGGGTAGACCTTCACCATGCCTTTCGGCGCCTCCGTCTCGAGTTCAGGCGCGGTATCGCAGGCAAAGACGATAGAAAATACTCTGCACTTGCCAGCCTGCGCAAACACGTTCGTCGCCAGGGTATCCGAAATTCCATACACGCATTTGGCAACCGTGTTCGAGGTTGCCGGTGCCAGAACTAGTGTGTGATATGTGCCGTAATAAAAAGCACCCACCGGCGCTGCACTAGCCGTTGTGTCGCGATAGATGCGCATCGATTTCGGAAGATCGAAGTCCTGCCGATACATGCGAATGACCTCAGCCGCCGCACGACTGACGAAGAGGTCGACATCTTCAAGCTCGCGCACAATGGCTAGACACTCCTTAAAGAAATGTCCCGACCCCGTCAGCGCCCATCCCCAGCGTGGCTTTTTGCTGTTGGCCATAGTTGCCGAAGTAAGCGCTTCGCACCCGGCTGATGCAAGTCGATGGGTGTACCCGGCGTTCCGCGATTGCGAATGAGCCTTCCTGCTGACGCATAGTTCTTGGCAGCGACGATCGACGCCAGCGCCCCGCTGGCGGCCAAAAAACGTGGAAACTCGCGGTCTACGATGCCGCGCTCGGCCAAGTCGACCGCCCGCATCGGGCCCTCAAACGGGCCGCCGTGCTTGACCAGCATGATCTGCCCGGCACCGATATGGCCGGCGAGCCAGGCCGCCAGGCTGTCCGAGGTAATGTCCCAGCTCGGTATGATTTCCGGCCTGCGCAGCGCCATCCTCGCAGGCGACCAGATCGGCACATCGCCGGCACGAAGAACACGTCGGATCGCAGCCGTGGAATAAACGATAACGAAGTTTGAGCTGAGGCTTGCCAACACCTGCCCAAACTGTTCCATCGCGAGCAGCGCGAGGTGATGAGCGACCGCATCGCTGAAGCCCAATTTTGGCTGTGCGTGTCGAACGGCGTCGGCAAAGAGGCCGCCGCCAGGTACGACGACGCTGCGGCCCCCGGAATTCGCCAGAACCTCGACCCAGCCAGCGAGATATCGCGAGCCGGCAAAGCTGCCGCCGAGCTTGATTACGGTGACGCACTTGTCACGCATCTAGTCGGCGGGACCCCTCTTGCCTGACACCGAGGGAAACAAATGATAGATCTTAGCTACGGCTGCCGCTCGCTGCCGCCTGATTTCGACCCCCACCCGGCCAGAGCCGGTTTGGACCTTCTCCACCTTGACGGTGACGCCCTGGACCTGAGGGTATTCGAGCACGAAATTGGCGATCCGCTCGGCCAGCGTTTCGATTAGCGGAATATGACCTTCAGCCACAATCAGACGAATGCCGTCTGCAATAATGTCATAAGAGAGCACGTCACGCAGATCCTGCGCTGGTTGCGCCGCGCGAGTAACATCGGCGTCTACGTTGAAGCGCACGCGCTGCGGAATTTCGCGTTCGCTTTCATACACGCCAATCCGCGCGGGAATTTCGAAATCGTGCACCAAAACCCGGTCCGGCGGCGTGCCATCTTTGACGGTTTCAGAATAGCCCCGTGCCGCAAGCAGCCAAAAATCGGTCCTGTCTTGCTTGAAGCGCTCACTTTCATCACTGCGTGAGTCGTGAGGGATCAGCCCGCGTATTAGGCTTAGCGCAGCTGGATCCAATCCTGCCCGGCGGTCGTGGCGGGCACACAGTGCACCTCTGAATCCAAGATAGTCAGGAGCGAGCAGCAACAAGCGTGGAACGTCCGCCGCTTCGAGCGAGCCTGCAAGTCCGGTGAACAGACCGTGAGAGCGGCAGGCACGGACAAAGTCACCAATGGCGGCTGGATCGGCATGATCGAGTAACCGAGCGCCATTTTTTTGAGCCGTATCCAACATGGCCCCGGCAAATCCTGACTTGGCCATGTGACCGATCAACTCATTGTCAGGTTCGCAATCGATGAACATCACGCCTACAAGCTTGGTTCGCTGCGCAAGTGCAGCGAGTGCGCGAATACATTCGCCACGTCCAGGGCCGGCAAAAAGGCCAACCTTGACGTAGTCGACGCCGGTTGCCGCCATTGTTCGGACGGCAGCATTGATTTGATCGGGCTCCATGGGCACATCGCCGATGACGGCGCTTACTGGCCGCCGGCCGGCGATAACCTTGACTGCATCACACACGACAGAAGGTTCGAGCGCGCCTAGAGCCCCTTTCGTGGGATCTTTCAGATCGACAATGTCGGCGCCATGGCTGATCGCGAGTTCCGCTTCGCGGCTTCCCGTAACGCTTGCCAACAACATTGTCATTAACGCGCTCCATCGAGCTTCCGCATAATACAGTCGAGCGTAGGGTCAGTGCATTGCTCGGAGGTGTCCTAGGTTAGTCAATATCGACCTTGAATTGAACACGGATTGGCAGTCTGATCGCGAAAGTGAACAAAATCAGCGGCGTACTTCAGTCGTGAATACACTCTTTGTACGGCTTTCAGCACTCGTCCTTGCCATCCTGCTTGAGCTTGCAATCGCTGCTCAAGCCCAAGATCCGCTCGATATCAAAATCGGTTATCTGCGCCGGGCACAACAACAAGAAACGATTTCACTTGTACAGATGCCTCCACCCGATATCGGGCTCGCCGGTGCCCAGATGGCGGTCAGAGACAATAATACGACGGGCCGGTTCCTGAATCAGCGCTACTTGCTTGTCGACATGCATTTGAAAACTGGTGACGACCCCGCGGCAGCGGTACGCCAACTCGCAAGCCAAGGCGTCTTCCTCATCGTAGCGGATCTTCCGGCTGATGAACTGCTTAGAGCCGCCGATGCGGGCAAAGCGGATCGCATCTTGTTTTTTAACGTCGCTTCAACCGATGACCGTCTCCGCCAAAAGGACTGCCGCGGCAACATAATCCACACCGCACCATCGCGGGCCATGCTGGCGGATGGGCTTGCACAATACCTAGTGTGGAAGAAGTGGGTCCGTTGGTTTCTGGTGGTGGGCTCACATGAGCGCGATCAGCTTTTCGCGGCGGCGCTGACGCGTGCAGCCACTCGCTTCGGTGCCAAGATTGTTCAACAGCGCGAATTCAAGGACACCGGCGGTGCACGTCGTACCGACAGCGGCGTCGCGCAGATTCAACAGCAGATGCCGGTCTTCACCCAGGAAGTGCCGAACTATGATGTCCTTGTGGTCGCCGACGAGAGCGAAGTTTTCGCGAACAACTTGCCTTACCGGACCTGGGATCCGCGCCCCGTTGCCGGTTCCGCAGGACTGGTACCCACGAGTTGGGACGCATCAAACGACCTGTGGGGCGGAATTCAGATGCAAAGTCGCTTTACCGAACAATTCAAACGGCTGATGACCTCGCTCGATATGCAGGCATGGACCGCAGGCCGTATGGTCGGCGAAGCCGCCTCGCATCAGAATTCAGCCGATCCGAAGGTACTCTTTGAATTTCTGAAGGGACCACAACTCGCGCTGGGTGCCTTCAAAGGCCAAAAGCTGACAGTGCGTGACTGGGACCTGCAATTGCGTCAGCCCATTCTGCTCACCGACGGCCGGACCATCGTCTCGGTCTCGCCGCAGGCAGGCTTCCTGCACCAGTTTTCGGCACTCGATACGCTTGGCTATGACCGTCCCGAGACCCAATGCAGTCTGCAATAGTTGGCCCGCGATGAAATCAGTCTGAGCATACCCAATGAGCAAACAGCGCCCCACTCTGCTGGCTTTTGCAATCGCTATCGGCCTTGGAGGCCCCGCGAGCGCTTTTACCGCCTATGTTTCGAACGAAAAGGGCAACACCATTAGTGTGGTGGATATCGACAAGATGGAAACCGTCAGGACCATCAAGGTCGGCCAGCGGCCGCGCGGCATCGAGCTGACGAATGACGATAACCATTGCCTGGTGGCGGTGGGTGATGACGACACGGTCCAGGTCGTCGACACCAAAACAGGCGAAGTAGTTGCCAACCTCCCATCGGGACCCGATCCGGAGTTGTTCACCCTAAGTCCAGACGGACGCGTGCTCTACGTGGCCAACGAAAACAACAACACGGTCACGATAATCGATATGGAGAGGCGGGCCGCGCTAGGCGAGGTCCAAGTTGGCGTCGAACCGGAAGGAATGGCCATCAGCCCCGACGGTAAAGTGCTCGTCAACACCTCAGAGACAACAAATATGGCGCATTTCATAGACACGCACGAGCGCAAAATCATCGCCAACGTGTTGGTGGATTCTCGCCCTCGTTTCGCGGTGTTCAAAAGTGACGCGTCGGAGCTCTGGGTTTCGTCCGAAATCGGCGGCACAGTCAGCATCATCGACCCGGTCAGACACCAGGTGACCAAAAAGATCAGCTTCGCTATTCCGGGTCTGCGCAGCGAGGCCATTCAGCCCGTAGGCATTAGCATTACAAAAGACGGCAAGACCGGTTTCGTCGCTCTCGGTCCAGCCAACCGAGTAGCCGTAGTCGATGGCACAACTCACGAGGTAAAGAAGTATCTTCTTGTGGGTCAGCGCGTTTGGCACATGGCGTTAACGCCCGACGAAAAGTACCTGCTGACCACAAATGGCCTTTCCAACGATGTCTCGGTCATCGAAGTAGCCAGCCTGAAAGTCATCAAGTCTATCCAGGTAGGCGAACTGCCATGGGGCATAACAATCACCAAGCGCTGAAAAGCGGATCAACGCCGGATGGTTACAAGGCATGACAACGCCGATGCTTTCGGTTGAAGCGGTCAGCCATGCCTATGGCGAACGGCGCGCGCTCGATAATGTGACATTCGCTGTCGCACCGGCGACATTTGCCGTACTGCTTGGTCTCAATGGCGCCGGCAAAAGCACGCTCTTTTCGCTGATAACCCGGCTGTATGCCACGCAGCACGGGCGCATTCGGATCTTTAACAACGATGTAGAGTGGGCCTCTGGGGAGGCCCTGCGGATTCTCGGTGTTGTGTTCCAGTCCCGCACCCTCGATCTCGATCTCTCGGTCATGCAAAACCTGATGTATCACGCAGCCCTTCATGGACTTCGCAGGCGCGAGGCACGGACACGCGCCGATGAAGTGCTCGTGCGCATCGCCTTGAAAGATCGCGCCCATGACAAGGTTCGCACCCTTTCGGGGGGACATATGAGGCGCGTTGAGATTGCCCGCGCCTTGCTCCACCGTCCCCACCTCCTGGTCCTTGACGAGCCAACCGTTGGTCTCGACATCAAATCGCGAGCCGATATCCTACGCTACGTGCGGCAATTGATAGCCGAGGATGGCATCAGTGTGTTGTGGGCCACGCACCTGATCGACGAAGTTGGTGCCAATGATCATTTGATCGTGCTGCACCACGGACGTGTCTTGGCCGACGGCTCTCTGTCACGCGTCCTCGCCAATTGCGGGGCCACGAACGTTCATGATGCCTTTGCTCGGTTGACGGGAAGCGAGCGTTTGATGGGCGAGACCGAATGAACAGTACCATCAGCGACAGGCCGAGTGCCATTTCTGTCATCTTGCCGCCAAAGGGCTTTACGCCTGGCCAATTCGCGATTTGCCTAAAGGGTATCGTTTGGCGCGAGAGTCTTAGGTTCCTGCATCAGCGCGAACGTTTCATTTCAGCGTTAGTTCGGCCTCTCGTCTGGCTGTTCATTTTCGCCGCCGGTTTTCGACAAGTACTCGGCCTGTCCATCATCCCTCCTTATCAAACGTATATCCTTTATGCTGAGTACATCACCCCTGGCTTGATTGCGATGATCCAGCTGTTCAATGGCATGCAGTCGTCGCTCTCAATGGTGTACGACCGTGAAATGGGCAACATGCGTACGTTGCTGGTAAGCCCATTTCCGCGCTGGTACCTTCTTTGCTCGAAGCTGATCGCCGGCACCGCCGTTTCGTTGTTGCAGGTCTATGCGTTCTTGCTGATCGCGCGGTTCTGGGAGATCGGACCGCCGCCTGTTGGCTATCTGCTGGTGTTGCCCGCGCTTGTGCTCTGCGGCCTTATGCTTGGAGCGCTTGGCATGCTGATCTCCTCGGCGATCAAGCAGCTTGAGAACTTTGCGGGCGTCATGAATTTTGTGATCTTTCCAATGTTCTTTGCCTCATCAGCGCTTTATCCGCTCTGGCAGGTGCGCGAGAGCAGTCCGCTGCTCTACTATATTTGCGAGTTCAACCCTTTCACGCATGCCGTCGAGCTAATTCGCTTTGCCCTCTATGCGCAGGTAAACTGGCTCTCCCTTGCCGTCGTTGGCGGATGTACCGTCCTTTTCGTCCTTGGCGCCATTCTCGCCTACGATCCATCGCGCGGGCTCATCACGCGTCGAGGCGG
>Ga0075433_10004025_pt1 | contig 11368 bp, 10 predicted proteins | sample RhiMethybrSRZTD2_FD_75299 | JGI IMG/M metagenome (GOLD analysis project Ga0075433, IMG submission 75299) | Populus rhizosphere microbial communities from Tennessee, USA - Rhizosphere MetaG P. TD hybrid SRZTD2 | ecosystem: Host-associated > Plants > Roots > Rhizosphere > Soil | place: USA... | reverse complement strand
CGCCAGGAGGGCGGCGTAGCCCACGACGAACGCGACGACCGCCCCTGCCACCAGGGCGGTCGTCACGCGCGCGATCGTTCGGAGGGAGTGCCGCATCGTCCGTTCTAGGCCTGAACCGCCGACCAGGTGAAGCTCTCGTCCGCCGACAGGCCCTGGAGGGCGTTGTCGCCGGCGTTCGAGCCGGTCGTGGGCAGGCTCACGTGGAAGTAGAAGGTGTGCGCGTCGCCGTTCGCAGAGAACGTTCCGAGCGACACCGAGGAGAAGCCGCCGAGCGAGCCGTCGTAGATGGCCGTGCCGCCGTCGACGTCCTTGTACAGCGTGAGGTGCAGCTGGTTCGCGAGCGCCGCGGTGCCGGAGCTGGAGCCCGTGAGTGTGTAGGCGCCCGCGAGGGAGCCCGTGTTCGTGATGGTGACCGAGCCGGTCGCGGTGTCGCCGATCTTCATCGCCGCAGAGGTGAAGATCGCCCCGGAGCCGGACCGGCTCATCGTGAGCGAGCCCGAGGCGAACGCGTTGGACGAGATCGTCGTCGGGGTCGCAGTGAAGTTGGCGAAGGTCCCTCCCACCGCCGCCACTGCGACGACCGAGATCGCCGCGAGGCTGAGGAGGATCTTCGTCAGTGGGAGGTTCTTGCTCATGGTGCGTGTCAGTCCTTTCTTTCCGTTGACACGCACACCATCGGGCCGGCACGCATGGAGACGAGGGGCCGCGCGGGATGAATCCCGTATGAGTGGCTAGGGGCCTAGGCCTTGCGCCAGCGCCCGAACACGAGCCCACCCAGGGTGAAGCCGAGCCCGAACGTGCCCAGGGCGAAGCCGCCGATTGCGAGCGACTTGCGCCAGGTCGAGAGCCGCTGCCAGCGGCCGAGCGCCTCGCGCTCCTCCTGCGTGAGCGGCTCGCCGCGACGCTGCTTGCGAATGGCGCCGCCGGCTCGCAAACCGAGATAGAGGTCGTCGAAGATCTCGGCGGACTCTTCGGTCACTGAAACCAGTCTATAGCCTGCTTCGGCCGTGCTCACACGTGTTCTCCACCTGTCCGACCTGCATTTCGGCGCAGGTGACGACGAAGCGATCGAGCGCGGGACGCCCGTCCTGATCGAGCGCTTCGAGCCCGAGCTCGTGATCGCAAGTGGCGATCTCAGCCACCGTGGGCGCGAGGACCAGCTCTCGCGCGCGGCGCGCTTCCTGCGCTCGCTGGGACCGCCCGTGCTTGCGATCCCGGGCAATCACGACATCCCCTACACCTTTCCGGGCCGCTTCACCCGCTCGTTCCGGGCGTTCGAGCAGCAGTGGGGGACGACGGAGCCGACCTACACATCGCCCACGCTCCACGTCGTCGGCCTCAACTCGGTGCGGCCGTGGCGGCACCAGTCCGGCGGGCTGCGGACGACCAAGCTGGCGGAGGCCGAGTCTCGCCTGCGGCAGGCGTCGCCGTCGGCATTCCAGATCGTCGTCCTGCACCACCATCTGATCGGCGCGCCATGGCGCTCGCGCAAGAAACCGGTCGCGCGCCGGAACCACGTGCTGGCCGGGCTCGTCGAGGCCGGCGCGGACCTGATCCTCGCCGGGCACATCCACCAGGCCGCGGTCAGCGAGCGGCACGAGTTCGAGATCGCACGCGGCGGCGAGCACGGCGTCGTCGTATCCGTCGCGCCGGGGCTCGGACAGCCGCGTCCGAAGCGCCAGGGCGAGGCGCGCGGCGTCCACGTCTACGAGGTCGAGGATGCGTTTCTCCGCATCCGGACGTTCATCTGGAGAGACACGGATTGGGGCCTCACGGCCGCGAGACAGTTCCCTCGCGGCCGTGAGCCCCTCGAAGCCCAGCCTGCCTAGCCCCGGGCGAACGCGCCGCGGCTGCCGAAGAAGCGGCCGACGACCGCCACCAGGATCACCGCAACGATGATGCCCACGACGAACTCGAGCACCCCGTTGGAGAAGATCAGGCCGGCGATGACAAGCGACGCGATGCCGATGAGGATCGTGACGATCCATCCCATCGGGTCACGACCCGGATGGAAGAGTCGTCCGAGCGCCCCAACGACCGCGCCTACGATGATGAGCCATATCCAGTGCATGCACGCTGCGTTTCCGGCGCGCTCAGCGCGGAAACCCCGAGCTCGCCTCCAGCCGCGCCTTCTTCTCCTCGAACTCCTCGTCCGTCAGGATCCCGGCCTCGTGGAGGTCGCGGAGCTTCTGCAGGTTGGACTCGCTTTCGGCTGAAGCTTGCTCGAATCGAGCCCTCCGCGCCATGTCCTCGAGTTGCTGGCGTCGCACACGAAAGCGCTCGATCCCGACGCCCCGATCCGGGAACTTCAGCGCCTCGGGGCCGAACGATGCGCGCTTTTGGACGAAGCGACGGTAGGCGAGGACGAGCAGGACGGCGCCGATGAACGAGAAGATGCCGATCCCCTGCGTGCCCTTGCCCCAGATGGCGATGGCGAGCCCACCTCCGGCGGCCGAGCCGGCAAGGCCGATCGCGACCGTCAGCCAGACGGGCATCGGATCGGGTCCGGGAACTGCAAGGCGCGCGAGGCTGCCGGTGATGAATCCGAACAGCATGATCATCAGGATCGAGCCCAGCACGGCGTGCCAAGAGTCTAGGCGGGTGCTTGCGCCGTGGCCGCAACGAGCTCGCGGCGCAGATCCTTGATCTCGTCCCGGAGCTTCGCGGCGTACTCGAAGCGGAGCTCCTCCGCGGCGGCGAACATCTCCTCTTCGAGCTCGATGATCAGCTTCTCGAGCTCGTTCGGTGCCATGCCCTCGACGTCCTTGCGGCCGCGCCGGCGCTTCGACGCCGGCACGGTCGGCGACTCGAGCGAGAGGAATTCGGCGATGTCGGACACGCCCTTGACGATCGTCTCCGGCGTGATCCCGTGCTCCTCGTTGTACGCGAGCTGGATCGCGCGGCGCCGGTCTGTCTCGCCCATCGCCTCCTGGATCGCCTGTGTCACCTTGTCGGCGTAGAGCAGCACCTTGCCGTTGACGTTGCGCGCCGCGCGGCCGATCGTCTGGATCAGCGACGTGCGTCCGCGCAGGAAGCCTTCCTTGTCCGCGTCGAGCACGGCGACCAGCGACACCTCCGGCAGGTCGAGGCCCTCGCGCAGGAGGTTGACGCCGACGAGCACGTCGTACTCGCCGAGCCGCAGCTCGCGGATGATCTGGATGCGCTCCAGCGTGTCGATCTCCGAGTGCAGGTAGCGCGCCTTGACGCCCGATTCGAGCAGATAGTCGGTCAGGTCCTCGGCCATCTTCTTCGTCAGCGTCGTGACGAGGACGCGTTCCCCCGACTCCTCCCGGCGGCGGACCTCGTTGAGCAGGTCGTCGATCTGGTTCTTCGTCGCACGCAGCTCCACCTCGGGATCGACGATGCCCGTCGGCCGGATCAACTGCTCGGCGAGGCGCTTCGAGTGGCGGAGCTCGAACGGCCCCGGCGTCGCCGAGACGAACACCAGCTGCGGCACCTTCTCGAGGAACTCGTCGAAGCGCAGCGGCCGGTTGTCGAGCGCCGACGGGAGCCGGAAGCCGTAGTCGACGAGCGTCTGCTTGCGCGAGCGGTCGCCCTCGTACATGCCGCCGATCTGCGGGACCGTCTGGTGCGACTCGTCGACGAAGACGGCGAAATCGCTCGGGAAGTAGTCGAGCAGCGTGAACGGATGCGTTCCCGGCGCGCGCCCCTCGAGGATGCGCGAGTAGTTCTCGATGCCGTTGCAGAAGCCGAGCTCCTGCATCATCTCGAGGTCGTACTCGGTGCGCTGCCGCAGACGGTGCGCCTCGAGCATCTTGCCCTCGATCTCGAGCTCCTTGACGCGCTGTTCCAGCTCGTGGCGGATCTCGCCGACGGCGCGCTCGACCGTCGGCTTCGACGTCACGTACTCGGTCGCCGGCCAGATCGCGATGTTGTCGAGCTTCGCCAGGATCTCGCCGCTGATCGGGTCGAAATGCGTCACCGCCTCGACCTCGTCCCCGAAGAAGGAGATGCGATACGCCGTCTCCTGGTTCGCCGGCTGCACCTCGACCACGTCGCCCTTGACCCGGAAGCGGCCGCGGCCGAGCACGGCGTCGTTGCGCACGTACTGCGAGTCGATCAGCTTGCGCAGCATCAGGTCGCGGTCGTGCTCCTCGCCGACCTCGAGGATGATCACGCGCTCCCGCCACTCCTCCGGCGAGCCGAGGCCGTAGATGCACGAGACCGACGCCACGACCACCACGTCGCGCCGCGTGAAGAGCGCGGACGTCGCCGCCAGGCGGAGCCGCGCGATGTCGTCGTTCTGGGAGGAGTCTTTCTCGATGTAGAGGTCCGCCTGCGGGACGTACGCCTCGGGCTGGTAGTAGTCGTAGTAGGAGACGAAGTACTCGACCGCGTTGTACGGGAAGAACTCCCGGAACTCGTTGCAGAGCTGTGCGGCAAGCGTCTTGTTGTGCGCGATGACCAGGGCCGGCTTGCCGACCTTCTCGATCGTCCAGGCCATCGTCGCGGTCTTGCCCGTGCCGGTCGCGCCGATCAGCGTCTGATAGCGCTCGCCGCTCTCGAGGCCTTCGGCGAGCGTGGCGATCGCCGTCGGCTGGTCGCCGGTCGGCCGGTACGCGTCGGATGTTTTGAACTCACGCATTCCGTCCAAGCGTAGCCTCGATGACCGTCGCTACAGAAAGACGCACCGGCTCGCCGCCGTACGAGGCGTACGCCGTGATCGCCGGTGTCTTCGTGGGAGGTCTCGGCGTCGCCGGAGTCGCCGCCCGCATCCTCGATCGCAACCCCGCGTGCCAGTCGGCGCTCGATCTCGCCGTCCTGTCGGCCGCGTCGTTCAAGGCCGCGCGCACGCTCGCGCACGACGAGGTGACGAGCTTCCTCCGCGAACCGTTCGTCGAGGGAGAGGCACACGAGGGCGACGAGAGCCCCGTCACGACCGGCGATTACCGGCAGGCGATCGGCGAGCTCGTCACCTGTAGCCGGTGCGGCGGGACGTGGGCGGCGGCGTTCCTGGCGTCGACGCAGATCCTCGCGCCGCGATTCGGGCGGTTGCTGACTTGGTCTCTGGCAGCCGCCGGCATCAACGACTGGCTCCAGGCGGGATTCGCCGCGCTCACCGAGAAGGCGAACGACTAGCCCGAGCGCGGGCGCAAACGGGTCTCGGCGAGCTTGATCAATGCGTCGATGTCGCCGCAGAGACCGCAGCGCCAGGTCCGAACCGTGCCGTCCCTGGCCGCGGTGACGATGAGACGGCCGTCAGGTCCGGCGAAGACCGCACCGACGAGCGGCTTCGTGTGGCCTCGCAGGAACAGGACCCGCTCGCCGGTCGAGACCAGGCCCAGTCCGGCCGCGCCGGGCCCTGCCGTCAGCACCCAGCGACCGTCGCGGCTGAACGTCGCTTGCGCGACCGGCCCGAAGTGCCAGCGCAGCAGGCGGACGAGGTGGCGTGTCTGCACCGACCAGAGCCGCGCGTCCTTGTCCAGGCTCGCGGTCAGCAGCAGCAGCCCATCGGGTGAGAACTCCACCGACGTGATCGCCCTCGTGTGCCCGCGCCACCTGTGCAGCGTCTTGCCGGTCTGCGCATCGAAGAGCTCGATCGTCCCGTCTGAGCGGCCGACGGCCTTCACCCGGCCGTCGGGCGAGAAAGCCACGGTGTGTGAGCCGATGCCGCCGAGGAGGACCGGGCCGGGCTTCAGCCGAGCACCGCGAACGCGATAGACCCGCAGGTGCGGGCCGTCGGCGACGTCGATCTCCCGCCCGTCGTGCTGGGCCGCGAGCGCCGTCGGCCTCGCGAGGATCGCCGCGACTCGGAGTTGCGGGTCCCCCCACGGATTCCACACTCGGACCGTCCCGTCTTCGCTGGCCGTGAGGGCCGCGTTGCCGTCCGGACTGAACGCGACAGCCGTGATCGGCCCGCGGTGACCCGAGAGCAACGACGTCAACCTCCCCTCCATCGACCACACCTTCGCGGTCCCGTCCGAGCTGCCGCTGATGACGAACTTTCCCGAAGGGTCGAAGGCGACGTGCGTGACCTGATAGAGGTGGCCGACGGCGATGCCGATCGGATCGCCGGTGGCCGTCTCCCAGATCCGCACCGTGCCGTCATTCGCCGCAGCTGCGACATGCGACCCGTCAGGGCTGAAGACCGCCTCGCCGAGCGCGGTAGTGTCGGGCCCCCTCAATTCGTGCACGAGCCGGAAGGTGCGGGCGTCCCAGAGGCGGGCACGCCCTTCGTAGCCCGACGTGAGAATCAGCCTGCCGTCGGGACTGAACGCGACGCTGCGGACGAATCCCTTCTGTGCGAGCTTGTGCACGAGACGGCCGGGTCGGAGGGCGTACACGCGCGCGAAGCGGTCGCCCGCCTGCGTCACGAGCAGACGGCCTGCTGGATCGAGCGCCGCCGACTGCGGAATCGCCTTCCCCCTCGTCCGGAGCTCGCGCAAGAGCTTCGCGGTGCGCACGTCGAAGATGCGCACCAAACCGCTCGTCGAGATCGTCACGACAATGTTCCCGCGGCGGTCGATCAGGCCGGCGCGGATCGGAACGCCCGACGCGAACGCGCCCGTCGAGAGCATGCGCCCATCGCGGCCGAACAGGAGGGCCGGCATAGGGCCGTCCTCGTGGTAGACGTGGCCGAGTCGAAGCGTGCGCGTGTCGTAGGCGCGTACGGTGCCGTTGCGCGTCCCGAAGAGGAGCGAGCGGCCGTCAGGCGAGAAGCGCGCGGTCACGACCGGCGCGCCGGCAGGAAGGGAGCGCCGAAGACGGGCGGCGATCAGCGCGTTCCGGAGGACGTCTTCCTCGGCCCGGCCCGGATGCAGGCGGGCCGCCGTGAGAGCGAGGCGTAGGCTCTGCTGCGGGTCGACGCGGAGCTGGATCGTCGCGTTCGCGGCAAGGGTTCCGGCACGCGCCCGACGCGCGTCCGCCTGCGAGTGGCTTCGCTCGACGAGCGCGAACACTGCGATGAACGCGACGAGCAGCAGCCCGGCCAGGGCGGCACCTGCGACGAACAGCGCGCGCCGTCGCCGTCGCTCGGCGTCGTGCAGCGCCGTCTCCGCGGCGTAACGGTTCCGCCATGCGAGCACCGCGTCCGCGAGAACGTCGTGGAAGATCTCGTATTGCGTCGTGCTCGGTCCGTTCGTCGAGCTCGCACGAACGATGCGCTCTGCTGTGAGCCTGCGTAGGACCTCCTCGGCTTCCCGCTCGTCGACGGACGCGTATCCCGCGAGGTCGCGAACGCCGTGCGCGATCTTCGTCCCCGACGGCGTGACGAGGAAGTTGTACATCGCCGCGGCAGCGCCCTTCTCGCGGGGCGTGAGCTCTGCCATGGCGCGCTCGAGGTGGTCCTCGACGACCTGTGCAGCGCCCCCGAGCTCGCGCAGCGTCGAGAGTCGCAGCTTGCGCGAGCCGCGGCTCCGTTCGACGTCCCAGAGCCGCGCGAGGACGAGCTGGAGATACGGCGCCTCGATGCGATCGTCGTCTCCGCTCGTCGCGGTGACGCCCCTCCCGGCTGTTCCGAGATCGAGACGCCCGACGGTCACCTGGTCGAGGATCGCCTCTCGAAGCTGAGGCTCGACCTCGACTTGCTCCTCCGCGACCACGAGCTCGTTGTAGCGGGCAAGCGGGCCGACGATCGCGGCCGTGCCGGCGGTCCGGTCGAGGCGCTCGAGCCGCAGACGGTTTGCGAGCAAGTTCGGAACCGACGCCTTGAGCGCGTCGACACGTGCAAGCGCGTCCTCGCGCATGCCGATCAGCACGTTGACGCGCAGCCCCCCGCGCCGCGGTACCCCGGCGAGCTGTTGAGCGAACTCGCCGCCGTCGTGGTGGTAGAGGAAAAGCTCCTCGAACTGGTCGAGGACGAGGTACAGGTCGCCGCCGGCGCGATCGGCGGCATCTGCGAGCGCGTCTGCGAGGTTCCGCCCCGCTCCGCGGGCAGCCTCTACGAGCGCCGCAACGGGGTCGCCCGTCCACGTCGAGAACACGATCACCTCCGCCTCTTGCTCCCGCCGCAGCCGATGCGCGACCCCCGCGCGCAGGAGAGAGCTTTTGCCGACTCCGCTCGGGCCGTAGAGCACGGTGATGCGCGACGCGATCAGGTTGGCCGCGATGATCTCGCTCTCGCGTTCGCGTCCGAAGAAGAGCAGCGCGTCGGCGTCCGAATCCTCGAACGGCGCCAGGCCCTTGTAGGGCGAGGGAGGAGCCGTGACCGCGAGGCTCATGCCGCCACCTCCGCACCGATGCCGGCGTGTCCCGCAAGCAGCTCGACGTACCGCTCGAGCGGAAGCTCCTGAACGTCGACGTCGCGCCGCTTCCAGAACTCGCGCTCGAGCGGCTTCGCGTCCGGTTGGACGGCCCACGACCGGTAGCTGAGCGGGTGGTCGCTCCACAGTCGGTTCAGCACGACACGCAGGTTCCAGTCGGCCATCGTGTAGCCGAGGAAGAGAAAGTGGCTGCGACGCAGCTTCGCCGCGAGCCCGACCGGCACAGCCGCGGCGACGTCCGAGCGTGACAGGTAATCGATGTAGTCGTCCTCGGTGATGACGAAGCTCTCCCACTCGCGCTCGGGCCCACGATCGACTTGGCCGTGCAACTTCAAGATCACGGTGCGCTCCTCGAGCGACAGCTCGGTCGCGTACGTGTTCGGCAGGTCGACCACCTGCCCGGTCCCGTCGGGCCTGAGGTGGCAGAACTTGCCGCGCTGCGGCCCGGCGGCGATGTAGGAGACAACGTCGAACTCCTCCCCCGCCTCCAGGAAGGCCGCCTCGAGCGCGAGGTCGTAGCTCGTCGTGACTAGGAGCTGGTGCGGCAGACCGCGCTCGCGCAGGAGCGGCGGGAGCGACGCGAAGAAACGGTGGATCGGGGTCGTCGCATCCGCGTCGAGCATCGCGTGCAGCTCGTCGTAGAGCGGGCCAGATCCCTTCATCACGGCGACGTACTGGGCGACGCGTGGCAGGCCGTAACCGTTCTCGACGTAGTCGAAGCGTTGAGCGAGCCGCGTGGTCAGGTCTCCGGCCTCGGCGCCCAGCACCGCGACCAGGCGCCCCTGGAAGAGCGCTTCGAGCACGTGCTCGAAGTGGTCCTCCGCCGGCGGTGCAACCCCCGGCGCCTGCAGGCCGCTCTCCTGACGCAGGATCGCCCCGTGTAGCTGCTGGAGGTCGCGGCTCGGCTCGATCCCGAGCTCGTCGACCAGGATGCGCCGCCCCTCGGCGTAGGCCTGCAGCGCCTCCGCCTGCCGGCCCGCGCGGTACAGCGCGAGCATGTACTGCCCGCGAAGACGTTCACGCATCGGGTATTCCTCGACCAGCCCTTCGAGCTCTCCGATCAACTCCGCATGCGCCCCGAGGGCGAGATCGGCATCGATGCGCTCCTCGAGGGTCGCGACGCGAAACTCCTCCAGGTAGGCGACGTGTGGTTCGGCGAATGCCTCGTAGGTCAAGTCGGCGAGAGCAGGGCCGCGCCAGAGCGCCAGCGCGTGGCGGAGCTTCTCGGCGCGCGTCTGCGCATCGGCGCCGCCTGCGCTCTCGACCATGACCCGAAAACGGTCGAGATCGAGCTCACCCGGCCGGATGCGCAGGCGGTATCCCGGAGGCTTCGTCTCGAGCACCTCCGCTCCGAGGGTCTTCCGCAGCTGCGAGATGAAGTTCTGCAGCGACGTCGTCGCCGTTCGTGGCGGCTGCTCGCCCCAGAGCGCGTCGATCAGCCGGTCGACGGAAACGATGCGACCGGGCTCGAGCAACAGCATCGCGAGCACGGAGCGCTGCTTCTTCCCCCCGAGCAGCAGCGGGCCAGTCTCGTCGGAGACCTCGAGGGGGCCGAGGATTCGGAAGTCAGGCACGTGACGTTTGTAACACTGTTTCGCGCTTCTGAATAGACGCCGAGCCCAGCCTGCTTCAGGGCGCTAATCGGCTGCTAATCACGGCCGTTAGGCAGCCGTTAGCCCGGGCTGAGAGAGCCGTTGCGACGGCTTTCGACGGTGGCCGCATGGCTACCAACTCTCATCTCCAGCGCGGCGCACGGCGCCGCACCGCCACGATGCTCCTCCTCGCCGCAGCGATCAGCGCCGGCGGTCTCGCGGGGAGAACGGCCCTTCCGGTCCGGACCTCCACCGCCGCCGTGCCGAGGAACGTGGCGCGATCCATACACCAGGCCTCCTACGGCTGGCCCGTCAAGCCCTTCGACCGGCAGCACCCCGTTCGCGGAAGCTTCGGCGACCCGCGCTCGGTCTTCCGCGGCGACCCGACGCCGCGCGGCCTGATGCACAGCCAGTGCGCGTGCTCGTACCACCAGGGCATCGACGTCGCGGCGCCGGACGGCACGGCCGTCTACGCCGTCCGCGACGGGAACGTCCGCACGGTCACCCCCGACTGGGTCGAGGTGGACTCGCCCGACGGCTCGGCCTTCCAGTACTGGCACATCGCCGCCACAGTGCACGTCGGCGACCACGTGCATGCGCGACAGGACGTGCTGGGCCACATCCTCAGGGGCTCGAAGCATGTGCACCTCACGGAACTTCGGGACGGCAGGCCGGTCAACCCGCTCGCGCCCGGCCACATCGGCCCCTACGTGGACACGACGACGCCGGCAGTCGGCGCGATCACCTTCCGCTCGACCGATAGCGGCCGCGAGCTGCTCCCCGAGTACGTGCACGGCTCGGTCGAGCTCGTCGCGGCCGCGTCCGACACGCAGGCGGTTCCCGTCCCCGGCCAGTGGAACGGCCTGCCGGTCACGCCGGCGAAGCTGACCTTCCGGGTCACGACGTTCCCCGCGGGCGACGTCGCGGTTCCGGAGACGACGGCGATGGATGTGACGCGCTCGCTGCCGGCCACGAGCGACATGTGGCACACCTATGCACGGGGCACGCACATGAACATGGTGCAGATGGGAGTGCACCGCTACTGGTACAACCCGGGCGTCTATCTGTTCAAGCTCACGCCCCGCGTCTGGAACACCCGTCAGCTCGAGGACGGCGTCTACCGCTTGACGGTGACCGCCTGGGACACGGCAGGCAACCACAGCTCGTCCTCCCAGGTCTTCCAGGTGCACAACCGGTCGAGCTGGCTTGGGGGCTAGCTGAAGTCCGAGCTAACCTAGGCGCGGTCGTGCGGCGCCTCCTGCTTCTCCTTCTCGCGTTCTTGCCGGCTCTCGCAGCCGGCACGAACGCGTCCGCCTACCCGTGGCCGATCAAGCCGTTCCACCAGCAGCATCCGATTCGAGCGAACTTCGGCGACCCGCGCACCCGCTTCTGGAACACGATGCTGACCGATGGGCTTCAGGGCCCGGGGCTGTTCCAGTTCCACAACGGGATCGACATCGCCGCGACCGAGGGGACGCCGGTCTACCCCGTCCTCTCCGGAACGGCCAGCCTGATCGACGGCGCCGCCGTGCTCGTGCGCTCGCCGGGGCACAA
>Ga0075433_10004023_pt1 | contig 11369 bp, 10 predicted proteins | sample RhiMethybrSRZTD2_FD_75299 | JGI IMG/M metagenome (GOLD analysis project Ga0075433, IMG submission 75299) | Populus rhizosphere microbial communities from Tennessee, USA - Rhizosphere MetaG P. TD hybrid SRZTD2 | ecosystem: Host-associated > Plants > Roots > Rhizosphere > Soil | place: USA... | reverse complement strand
TGCTCCTCCAGCACCTTGACGAACTGGGCGACGGTGGAGCGCTTTTGCCCGATGGCCACGTAGACGCAATAGAGTTTGACCTTCTCGTCACCCGAAGCATTGAGCGGCTTCTGATTAAGGAAGGTGTCGAGAATGATGGCCGTCTTACCGGTCTGGCGGTCGCCGATGATGAGCTCGCGCTGACCACGCCCGATCGGGATCAGCGCGTCGATCGCCTTGAGGCCGGTCGCCATCGGCTCGTGCACCGACTTGCGCGGCAGGATGCCGGGCGCCTTGACGTCGACTTGCATGCGCTTGTCGGCCTTGATCGGCCCCTTGCCGTCGATCGGGTTACCGAGCGCATCGACCACGCGCCCGAGCAGGCCCTTGCCGACCGGCACCTCGACGATGGCCCCGGTGCGCTTGACCGTGTCGCCCTCTTTGATGCCGCGGTCGTCGCCGAAGATCACGATTCCCACGTTGTCGGCTTCGAGGTTGAGCGCCATCCCACGTATGCCGCCCGGGAACTCGACCATCTCGCCGGCCTGAACCTTGTCGAGCCCATAGACGCGGGCAATGCCGTCCCCGACCGACAGAACCTGACCGATTTCAGAGACCTCGGCCTCTTTGCCGAAGTTCTTGATCTGCTCCTTCAGGATCGAGGAGATCTCCGAAGCGCGAATGTCCATCAGCCGATACCTTTCATCGCAACTTTGAGATTGTTGAGCTTGGTGCGGAGCGAACTGTCGATCATTTTGCTCCCGACCTTGACGATGAGACCGCCGAGCAGATTGGGATCGACGCGCGTGCGAATCTGGACCTGCTTGCCGATCGAGGCCTTGAGGCTATCGGAAAGCACTTGCATCTGTTCGGCCGACAGGGGATGGGCGGAGGCAACGTCGGCGTTGACCTCGCCACGCTCTCGCGCCAACAACGCCTGGAATGCCCGTAACATATCCGCCAACGCAAACAGCCGGCGGTTGCGTACCAGCAACTGGAGGAAGTTGCCCGTGAACCCAGAAATCCCGCTTCTGCTGAGGATGGCATCGAGCGCCCGCGCCTGGCCCTCGGCGGCGATGACCGGGCTGCGCACCAGCCGTCTCAGCTCGGGGCTGCCCTCCAACATCGCTTGAAAGGCGCTGACGTCGCGCGCGACCTGGTCGAGCTGTTTTTGCTCTTTGGCAAGCTCAAACAGGGCGGCGGCATAGCGTCCCGCCATGCTCGCCATCATGGGATCATCGGTGGCCAAGTGCGTGGTCTCGTCCAAGAACTTTCAGAGAACAACCGTCGGCTGACCGCGTCCGGCCCGCCGCTCGGGCCTAAGGCCAAATGCCCTCCGTGCGCGTGCGCCCCGCGCATAGCATGGGCCGTGTTTGCCAGCAACCGCCCGCGTCGGCATCGAATGCCGCATCGGCGGCGCGACGGAGCCGGCCGCAAAGGCCGTTATAGCGCCAGACACCAACCAGGGGGGCCTCGCTCAGTCGGCGCCTTGCCAAAGGCGCCGAGCCTGCAGGCTGCGGATCTGCGGGGTGGCAAATTCGGGGGGCGAGTTGGCCCACAACAGGAGAAAGTAATGTTGCAGTGGATCCGAGGCCCGCTCACCGCGGCGCTGGCTCTGGCACCCCTTGCCGCCGCGGCAGCCCCGCCGGCCGGCCGGCTTGCGCCGGCGCTCGAGGCGGCGAATGCAGGCGTGCACGAGGTTCAATTCCGCCATCACAACGGTTTCGGGCGCGGGCTCGGGGTGGGCCTCGGTCTTGGCGTCCTGGGCGCGATCATTGCCAGCGAGGCGTATGGGCCGCCCCCCGGCTACGACGAAGACGATTATGCCCACGCCGGGCCGCCAGGCGCGCCCGCCGACACGGCGGCTGATCCACGCGCCCTGTGCGCTCAGCACTTCCGCTCCTTCGAGTGGAACAGCGGTCTTTACACGACCCATTCCGGCGAAAAGCGACTTTGCCCGTATCTGCGCTAGCGCGAGCAAGTGGGATGTGCGGTGCGGGCGGGGTCATCCAGGCATGGATGGCCCCTTTTTCTCCTCGCCCGCTTGCTCACAAAAAACTGTAGGGGTCAATGTCGACCGTGAGGCGTACGTCGCTCGGCAGCTTACGCAGGTTTCCGAGCCACAGGCGCAAATAGCCCTGGATGTCGAGCTCGCGCGGGGCTTTGACGAGCAGGCGCCAACGGTGGCGGCCGCGAATGACGGCGAGCGGCGCCTCGGCCGGTCCCAACACCTCGATGCGGCTCGCGCTCGGGGCCGCGTGCGCGAGCTCGCGAGCGACGAGGGCGGCGAGCTCCTTGTCGCGCGCAGAGACGATGAGGGCAGCGAGACGGCCATAGGGCGGCAGCAGCGCCGTTTGGCGCTGGCGAATCTCGCTTTCGAGGAACTGATTGCGGTCGCCCGAGATAATCGCCTGCATCACAGGATGTTCGGGCAGGTAGGTTTGCACGAGACCGCGTCCGCAGGCGAGAACGCGCCCAGCGCGCCCCGTGACCTGATACAACAGCTGGAAGGTACGCTCCGCCGCGCGTGGATCGGCGGTGCCGAGCCCCAGATCCGCGTCGACGACCCCGACGGTCGTCAAGCGCGGGAAGTGATGCCCCTTGGCCACCATTTGCGTGCCAATGACAATATCGATGGCACCCGATTCAATGGTGCCGATGACTTGGCGCATTTCCACGAGCGAGGGCACCAAATCGGAAGAGAGCAGGGCGACGCGCGCGTCGGGAAAGCGCTCGGCCACCTCCTCGGCAATGCGTTCGACGCCGGGGCCGCAGGCAACGAGGCAATCGGCCTCGCCACACTTGGGACAGTTCTGCGGGATCGGCAAGGCGAAGCCACAATGATGGCAGTTGAGACGATGCCGATAGCGGTGCTCGACCAGCCAGGCCGTGCACTGGGGACACTCCAGCCGGTGGCCGCAGGATCGGCAGAGCGTCAGCGGAGCATAGCCGCGACGATTGAGAAAAAGCAGGCTCTGCTGCCCCTGCTCCAAGGTCTCTGTCACGGCATTGACGAGGGAGCTAGCCAGCCACTTGCCCTTGGCGGCTGGCTCCTTGCGCATGTCGATGGTGACGATGTCGGGGAGCTTGGCGCCGGCAAACCGATCGGGCAGCTCGACGTGCCGGTAACGAGCGGTGCGCGCGTTGACGTGGCTTTCGATCGAGGGTGTCGCCGAGGCGAGTATGATGCCGAATTTGCCAAGGCTTGCCCGCACGATCGCCATGTCGCGCGCCTGATAATGCACGCGGTCTTCTTGCTTGAAGCCCTGGTCGTGCTCCTCATCGACCACGATCAAACCGAGCTCGCGATAGGGAAGAAAGAGGGCCGAGCGCGCACCAACGACGACGCGGGCCTCGCCGGTCGCGGTGGCGCGCCAGGCGCGCGCACGCTCGCTGCCGGAGAGCGCGGAGTGCCATTCGACCGGCATGCAACCGAAGCGCCGGGCGAAGCGATCCATGAATTGGCTGGTGAGCGCGATCTCCGGCAGCATGATGAGAGCCTGGGCTCCCTTCCTGAGGGTCTGCGCCACCGCCTCGAAATAGACCTCGGTCTTGCCCGACCCGGTGACACCGTCGAGGAGCGTCACGGAGAACGCCTCGGCGCTGGCCGCGGCGCCGACGGCATGCACGGCCTGGGCCTGGGCACCGGCGAAATCAACGCGTGCATGTTCGGGGTTGGGCAGCGGCATGCGCCGCTCAGGGATGGCGACCTCCACCAGCGTGCCCGCCGCAATCAAGCCGTCGATGACGCCGCTGGAGCAATGGGCTTGCGCTGCCAAGGTCGATTTGGCCCGCACCTGGCCGTCGGCAACGACGTCGAGGACGCGCTTGCGCGCCGGGCTCAGACGCGGGGGGGCGGCCGCCGCCAGGCGCACGCCAAAGCGGGGCCGGGCGGGTTCGAACAGGGAGCCGGGCCCCATCATCATGCGCGCGACCATGCCAAGCGGCGTCAGCGTATAGCGCGCAACCCACTCGGCAAACCGCAGCGAGAGGCTCGGGAGCGGGGGCACGTCGGGAAGGATTTGCGTGATGCGTTTGAGTTTCTTGTTGGCCGCGGCCGCGCCCGCCGCATCGGGCGGGCGATCCCAGATGAGCCCGATGCGCGTTTGCGCCCCGAACGGCACCAGCGCGAAGGCGCCCGGGCGCACCTCGCCATCGGCGGGCGGCAGGTAGTCGTAGGTCTGGTCGAGCGCCACCGGCAGCAGCACGGGAACGGCCGGGCCGCCGACGCCCGCGCTTGCGGGGCCGTCCTCTAAGCGTGCGAGCAGACTTTCCAAACCAACTCTCGCGGACTAGAACGCCGAATCAGGTTCTGAGCAGTGAGGCACTTTAGCGGCCCCTGCGGCAAGCCCAAGGCAACTGGGGAGCACCTGCGCGCCGTGAAATTCTTCGTCGACACCGCGGATGTGACTGAGATCAAGGAGTTGGCCGTGACCGGTCTGCTCGACGGGGTCACCACCAACCCCTCGCTGGTCGCCAAGGCCAAGCGCGACTTTAAGGAAATCATCGCCGAAATTTGTGCTGCCGTGGCTGGCCCCGTCAGCGCCGAGGTGGCCGCCACCGACCTGGCGGGGATGCTGCGCGAGGGGCGTACGCTGGCCAAGATCGCCAACAATGTTGCGGTGAAGGTCCCGCTCACCTGGGAGGGCCTAAAGGCCTGCCGGGCCCTCACAGCGGAGGGCAGCATGGTCAACGTGACCCTGTGCTTTTCGGCCAATCAGGCGCTGCTGGCGGCCAAGGCGGGGGCAACCTTTATTTCACCGTTCATCGGCCGGTTGGATGACGCGGGAGCCGACGGCATGGACCTCGTGCGCGAGATCAGGACCATCTACGACAACTACCCGGAATTGCGGACCCAGGTGCTGGCGGCCTCAATTCGCAACGTCTTGCACGTGAAGCAGGCCGCCATGATCGGCGCCGATGCTGCGACCATGCCGCCGGCAATTCTGCGCGCTCTTATCGCGCATCCCCTAACCGACCGCGGGCTTGAGCTGTTCTTGGCGGATTGGAAAAAAACCGGCCAACAAATCGCCTGAAGGCCTTAACCGGCACCCTGTCAGGGGCGCTCGGCGAGCTGTCCCTCGGAGACCACGCGCTCGAAAGCTTCCGCCGTGCACTTGATGCGGTAGAGCAGATCCCTGCCATCGGTGGGAAGCACGCGCACGATCGTGCACTCCCGGCTGGCGGCTGGGAACCCCATGCGCCCGGGCCTGAAATCGACGGTGGCTCCCACCTTGAACTTATGGCCTGACATTTAGGCGTACTCCGATTGACGCACGCGCACGCGCGGCGCGCGCGCGCCCCGAGGCTAGACCCCAAACATGCGGGAGCGCCCCCTGCAGGTGCAGAGAGCGCCCATGCGATCACATTCTCGCGACCGCCTCATGCCTTTTGGATTTGGCCTGCCTGTTTGCCGCGGCCGCGCCGATCATCTTCGAGCACGAACGTAACCCGATCGCCCTCATTGAGCGAGCGGATGCCGGCCTGCTCAAGCGCCGTGGCATGGACGAATACGTCCTTGCCGCCATTCTCCGGCTGGATGAAACCATAGCCCTTGGCTGTATTGAAAAACTTCACCGTACCAGTGACGCGCATATGGGGATTCCCTTTCCCAAAGAAGCGTGGATTGGCCGGTCATCTATGGGGCCGCACGCTCGGCCCCGCATCTCAGACGTGGGAAGGCAAACCGCCCTTTGGGCAAGCAGCAAAACCGCAATCTTGAGGACGTACCCTCGCAGGGGTACACCGGCTGCGCCGGTATATGGGGCAGGATCGGGGCGGAAGCAAGGCTTATCGTGCCTCGGGCGGCCACCCGCGGGCTGCCGGACCGGACTGCTATAAGAGTTGGCGCGGGCGCAGCGGCGGGTGCCTCAGCGCGCGCTGAGGGCTTGATCGATGAGCGCGCTCAAACGCTCAGCCTCGGGGTCGGAAAAGTTGAAGCCGACCGGTACCGAGCGGGACTGTTGCGCGAGCTCGGCGAGCCGTCCCGTTTCCCCCGTCAGGCGCGCGCTGTCCTTTTCCGTCGTCACCAGCCTGGCGGCGCCCGCGCGGGCTTTTCGCAACAGGTCTTCGGCCTCCGCCTCAGAGGGCCGATGATGATCGGGAAATGTCACACGCTCGATGACCTGCGCCCCAAGCTCAGCCAAGAGGGCGAAGAAGCGCTGCGGTGCGGCGATGCCGGCCCACGCCAGTACCCTTGCGTCCCGCAGCCAGGCAAGATCGGCAGCCGCTATGGTGCTGGCCCGCAAGACCGGTCCCGCAAACCGGTGCCGCAGCCAATCGGCGACCTCGCCCGGTCGCCCAGCTGGCTCGTTGACAATGACCCCGTCGGTCAGCTCCAGTTGCATATCCAAGGCGGCCCGCAGTGGGCCGGCAGGAATGATGCGCCCGTTGCCGATACCACGCCTGCCGTCGACGACGGCGAGCGTCAAATCCTTCACCAGCGTTGGGTTCTGTAGGCCATCGTCCATAACGATGACCGTCGCGGCGTAGGGCCCACGTTCGATGGCCTCGGCGCCAAGGCGACGGTTGCGGGCGACGAGCGTGGGGGCCACACGCGCGAGCAGCAGCGCTTCATCGCCCACATCGCGGGCGCGGTCGCTCTCAGCATTGACCCAGTAGGGGCCCTTAAGGCGCCCGCCATATCCGCGCGTCAGGGCGACGGGTTCGTGTCCCGCCGCTTTGAGCTTTTCGCACAGATAGATGGCAAGCGGGGTCTTGCCGGTACCCCCTGCCGTGAAGTTTCCGACGCAGATCACCGGCAATCGCGCCTTGTGCGCGCGCCTTTGATAGTAGCGCAGGCGCGCCACCCAACCATAGACGGCGGCCACCGGTTCCAGGATCCGCGCGGCGCCGCCCCCTGCCTCGCGGTACCACCACGACGGCTCGTCAAGATGCACGCACCAAGCCTTCCTCGTTCGGCAAGTAGGAAAGCAGGGCGGTAATTGTGCGCGGCAGCGCCCCGGAAATCTTGGCGAGCGCGGCATCGGCGCGTTGGCGCATGCTTCCGAGTTCGGTCTGGTCGGTGATCAGCTGCCGGGCGGCACTTGCCAGCTCGTCGGCCGAATGCACGACAATGGCGCCGCGATCGCGAATGAGGACGTCATAGGCATCACCGAAGTTGTGCCAATGCGGTCCGGTCAGCACGACGGCACCTTGGCGCACCGCCTCGATCGGGTTCTGCCCGCCGCGATTGACGAGGGAGCCGCCGATGAACGCGACGGGCGCGAGCTTATAGAGCGTGCCCAGCTCTCCGATGGTGTCGGCGACGTAGGCCTCGCTGGTGCGGTCCGGCAGCACACCCAGTGATCGCTGCGTCACGTGTAGGCCTTTTTCCTTCAGCATTTCGGTAATCGCTGCGCCGCGCTCGGGGTGTCGCGGAGCGATGATGGTGCACAGGTCCGGCAGGCTTTGCGCCAAGGCCCGATGGGCTTCGGCCACCACCTGATCCTCGCCATCGTGCGTACTGGCCGCCATCAGCAGCGGTCGACCGGCAAACGCCGGGCGCAGCCGCTCCAGCGCAGCGCTATCGACCGGCGGCGCCGGTGCGTCGACCTTGAGATTGCCCACCGACATGGTCACGGGCGCACCCAGAGCACTGAAACGATGTGCCAGGGTCTCATTTTGCGCGAGCACCAAGGCGAACCGGCCAAACAAGGGCTGCGCCAGGCCCGGCAAGCGACGCCATCGGCGAAAGGAGCGCTTGGTCATGCGTGCGTTGATGAGCGCGAGCGGAATCTTGCGCTCGGCGCTCTGCATGATCAGGTTGGGCCAGATTTCCGACTCGGCAAAGACCGCCAAATCCGGTTTCCAATGCTCAAGAAAGCCTTGCACGTAGCGCGGCACATCGAGCGGAGCATACTGATGGATCGTGCGAGGTCCGATACGCTGCCGCGCCAGTTCGGCCGAGGTGACCGTGCCGGTCGTGAGCAGGAACGAGAGGCTCGGGCGCTCCGCGCCGAGCGCAGAGATCAGAGGTAGGACTGCCAGCGTTTCCCCGACACTCGCGGCATGAAACCAGGCAAGCCGGCCGGGCGGGCGCGGGAGGCTAGCGCAGCCGAGCCGTTCCGGACGGCGGGCGTGGTCCTCCTTGCCGTTGCGTTCGCGCAGGCCCAACAGCAAGGGCGTCGCCGGGCGCGCCAGAGCCGTGGCCGCGCGGTAGGCTTTGAGGGAGAGGCCGGGCTTGGCGACGGTGGCGAGCGCCGAGCGGGGCGTCGCGCGCGCCGAATCCGCTCCGGCTCGGGCAAAGGCAAGGGCCGTTGCCTGCTCGAGCGATGCCTGCACGGCCTCACGATAGCCCTCGAGCTCCGCCGGCGTCGCCTCACGCGGCACGCGCACCATGGGACCGACGGCGAAACCGAGGCCCGAGAACGGAAGGTTGACCGTCATTCGGCTCCAAGTATTGAAAGCCAGATAGCGCGAGGTGGCGATGGCGACCGGTAAAATGGGCCGACCGGATTGGCGCGCGACCATGACGATGCCAGGTCCCGCGTAGCGCGCTTTGCCTCCGGGGACGTCGGCCGTCATGGCCACCGTGCGCCCGTCGCGCAAAGCCTGCACCGCGGCCATGTAGGCGTGCGCACCACCGCGGTCGCGGGCACGCGCGCCCGCACCGGCGCCCCTGATCAACTGCATATCGAAGTGGCGCAACGTCTCGGCGAGGACCTCGGCATCGCGGTGCCGGGCCAACATGATGTCGACAGGGATGAATGGCGGCTTGATGAGGGGAAGCAACATGAACTGGCCGTGCCACATCGCCACAATGCAGGGATGATTGTGGTAGTGCTGCTCCAGCGTCTCCGTCATGGCCTTCGTCTGCCAGGACGTGCGGTGTACGAATTTGATGTAGCGGGCCAACATCGAGCCGATCCACGACTCGATTCGCCTCGGCCTGTGCTGGGTGTTGGCCATTGCGAGCGGCTCTACCCGTTAGATTGCCATGACTGCAGGGAATCGCGATGTCTATAGCGCATCCTTGCTTGCCGTCCATAGCTCTTTGAGTGGCCAGCATTATTCGATGAGGGCATGGCCGGCCCAATCACGCCGCTTCGATCGGTTCCGATTTGACAGCATTTCGGTCATCGTAGAGCTGCGACTGGCACAGGCGCGCATAGACCCCTTGGCGCGCAATCAGATCGGCATGCCTGCCAAGCTCGACGATTTCCCCTGCATCCATCACACAAATTATGTCGGCGCGCTGAATGGTGGAAAGCCGGTGCGCTATGATCAAGGCCGTGCGGTTTTGCGTGAAGCGCCCCAGCGCGTCCTGCACAAGCCGCTCCGATTCGCTGTCCAGCGCGCTGGTGGCTTCGTCCAGAAGCAGGATCGGCGCATCCTTAAGGATGGCGCGTGCCAAGGCCAGTCGTTGCCGCTGCCCGCCCGAAAGCCGCAGCCCGCCGTCGCCGATCATGGTGTCATAGCCAAAGGGCTGGGCAACGATAAAGTCGTGGGCCGCGGCAGCCTTGGCGGCGGCGACGACGTCGTCGTCGCTGGCGCCAAGACGACCAAGGGCAATGTTGGCCCTGATCGTGTCATCGAACAGGGTCACCTCCTGGCTGACGATGGCGATCGAACCGCGCAAACTTGCCAACGTCACGTCTCTGACGTCCTGCCCATCGATCAAGATCCGCCCCGACTGCACGTCGAAGAGCCGCGCAACCAGATTGAGTACGGTGGATTTGCCCGAGCCGTTGCGGCCAACGATGGCGACCGTCTTGCCGCCCCCTGCCAACAACGAGAATTGCTTGACCGCCGGCAGCAGAGGCGCCGAGGGGTAGGCAAATCCGACCTTCTCAAAGGCAACGCTGCCCGCCTTGATGGCGAGCGGGCGTGCCCCGGCGCGGTCAACCACGGTCGGCTTCTCGTCGAGCAGATCATAGACTCGCTCGACCGCAGCCAGTCCCTCGGACAACGAATTGCTCAGGGAACCGAGCGATTTGATCGTCTGCGCGGTCAGCAACAGGGCCGTCACATAGGCCACGAAACTGCCGACGGTGCTGAGGCCCGAGGCTATGCGCCAGTAGGCAAAGGCGATGGCGACGGCGACGGCCACGCCGGCCAACGCCTCGAGAATGGAGGCGACCCTCGCCTTCGCCCGCACCGCCTTCATGCGCAGCTTGAAGACCTGCTCGAAGCTCTCGTTCAGGCGCTCAGTGGCATAGCCCTCAAGCCGGAAGGCCTTGATGAGGCGCGCACCAGAGAACTTTTCCGTCAGGCGCGAGGTCATGCCCCCGAGTTCGGTTTGCGTGCGGCGCGCGACCGCGCGCAGCCGCCGCCCAATATTGCGAACAGGCACAATCGCAATGGGGCAAGCGGCGAGCACCACAAACGTCATTGCCCAATCGAGGCTCATCATCACCGCAATCATGGCGATGACGGTCAGCACATCCCTGACGAAGGCGACGAGCGATATTTGCGCCGCCTGTTGAATGAAGGTCAGATCATTGGTGAGCCGGGACACGAGGTGTCCGGTGGTCTCGCGTCCGAAGCGCGCGAAGTCCCCATTGATGAGATGCGCGAAGGCCGTTTTCTGAATATCAGTCACCATCCGCGTGACAATGCGAGCCGTCGTGATCTGGTGCAAATAAAGGAAGAGCCCGCGGCAAGCGGTGATGCCGATCACCGAAACCAGCACCCAAGGCAGCGCCAAACTGCCCGGCTGCATCAGCGAATCGAAGGCCGATTTGATGATCAGCGGATAGCCCGCGGTTGCCGCTGCCAATCCTCCCGTGAACAGGAGGGCCAGCGCAATCTGACGCCAGCGCGGCCGAATCCAATCAGCAAGAAATCGCCGCAATAGTCCGCGCTCGCGCGCACTGAGGGCCAAGGATTTGGCTTTCCTGCCGGCGAGGTTCGAGGTTTTGCCCAAGGTGCTCCCAACTGTTTGCCCGCGTCTGGTAGATATCAGGTCAGCGGGATTGAGACCACCACAAGCGGGGGTAGGACCTGTGGGCGATTGCCGCGTACCTCAAGGTTCCGCGCCGCGTGCGCCGGGGGTGGGATCAAGCAAGCGATGGATGTGCACGATAAAGTAGCGCATCTGCGCGTCATCGACGCTGCGCTGGGCGGCAGCCTTCCATGCCTTGTAGGCTTCCGCATAGCTCGGGTAGATGCCGACCACGTCGAGCCGATCGAGGTCTGTGAATTCCACGTCCGTCAAGGTCTTGAGCTCGCCACCAAAGACAAGATGGAGAAGCTGCTTGGCCGGTCTCGGTGTGCTGACGGGCGTCATGACGCTACGCCTCCTTGGCAAGTCGAGGTCCTTCCTGCGGCGACGGAGCCAACTGGGGGGGCCCTGCTAACGTCAAATTAAGGCTTTCTCTTAAGCGCTTCGGAAGCCTTTTGTGGGAGGCTGATCAGGCTAGGCTGCGCAAGACGGCCGCTCAGGGGTT